>Ga0068855_100005596_pt1 | contig 15337 bp, 9 predicted proteins | sample KBSCornC52_FD_66592 | JGI IMG/M metagenome (GOLD analysis project Ga0068855, IMG submission 66592) | Corn rhizosphere microbial communities from Kellogg Biological Station, Michigan, USA - KBS Corn C5-2 | ecosystem: Host-associated > Plants > Roots > Rhizosphere > Soil ...
TGCATCCCGGCGGCTCCTCACCAGCTCCCTATACTTAGGGCTGTGATTTTGAGACTGTTCAAGCCCCGCTACCGCTGGACCGCACCGTTCGCGCCGGCGCTCGGCGCGCTTCTGCTGCTCGGCTCCTTCCAGCCCGCTTTGTCAGGTGAGCCGCCGTCCGGCCCCCCTCGGCCAGGCATCGTCACGACCCGGCCACCCGTTGCTTCGGCACTCCGGTACGACACTGAATATCCGCTCATCGGCTATGGCGACCGGCCAACCCACAACTCCATCGCGCGCTTGCAGGAGCGAATGGATCGGCGGGAGGTGAAGCTCAAGTTTGCCGCAGGGCGCGGCTATCTCGATTCTCTCCTGCGGGCTCTCGGGATCGATCCCAGCTCGCAGACCCTGGTCTATTCCAAAACCAGCCTGCAGTTCGACCTCATTCGAGCCGCGACGCCGCGCGCGATCTACTTCAATGATGACACCTACATCGCGTGGATCCCCGCAACGCGAATCATCGAAATCACGGCCATGGATAGCGCCTTGGGCCCTGTGTTCTACACCCTGCAGAACCAGGAGCCCGCCGCGGCCGAGCAATTCGATCGCGAGACCTCACGCTGCCTTACCTGTCACGACACGTTCTCCATGATGGGCGGTGGCGTACCTCGTTTCCTGTTCATGTCCTCCCCCGTTACGGTCGCGGGCGAGCCGCTCACCGCCGTCATCTCGAAAGACACAACAGATGCAACGCCCATCAGTGAGCGTTGGGGTGGTTGGTACGTGACGGGCAATTCGGATGGCCTAACGCACCTCGGCAACATCCAGGTCGACGGCCCCGTGCCGGCGGGCCAAGCCGCACCCGATCTGTCGCAGCTGAAGGTCAAGAAGCCGGGGACCCTGCCGAGCCTCGGCAAGCTGCTCAACACCCAGCCGTACCTGACAGATCACAGTGACATCGTGGCGCTGATGATCTTCGAGCACCAGGTCTACATAGAGAACATCATCACGCGAGCGAGCTACAAAGCCCGCACGATGATCGCGCGCACGTTGGATGGACAGTCCGCGGATGCATTTTCGTGGGACGAGTTGCCCGCGAAAGCTCGCCCGCTGGTCAAGTCCATGTTTGAACCGCTCGTGCAGGCTCTGCTGCTGGTGGATGCCGCCAACCTGCCGGGCAGAATCAGCGGCAACTCAGGATTTGACCGTTGGTTCCAGGCGCAAGGTCCGCGTGATCCTCGCGGGCGTTCCTTGCGCGAGTTGGACCTGACCAAGCGGTTATTCCGCTATCCGTTGAGCTACATGGTCTATTCCGTCGGTTTCGACGGCTTGCCCCACTACGCACAGGATTACGTCTTCCGGCGGCTCGCGGAGATCCTCACCGGCCATGATCAAAGCGCGCGCTACTCCCAACTCTCCGCCGCCGACCGCGCGGCCGCATTGCAAATCCTGATGGCCACCAAGCCGCAGTTTGCCAGCTTCGTGCAAACAGCAGCTGCTTCTCAGGAAACACCGGGCACGCCCGTCGGCTGAGCGCGCGCTCTGTAGGTCCCCGCCCCCCCCATCAGGAAGCGGAAGCAAGTCGGGTATCCAGCAGCTCGAGTTCGCTACACTCCAATGACAGCGCAAGCCGTTAACGATGAGCGGCGGGGCACGCGCCCGCACCATGAGCGGGGCATAACGTCCCTGAGTCAACCTGCTGGTCGGGAACCTTCAGTGGAGTGCGTCGCGGGCGTCTGCGCGGCCGCAGCGGACTTCGCGGCTTCCGGCTGAGCGGCGGCAGGTTGTGCCGCGGCGGACGGCGGCGCTCCAGCGATCGGCTCCCGCGTTGCAGACGCAGGCGTTGCAGACGCAGGCGTCTCTTGCAATGCTGACTGCGCAGTTGCGGCCTGCGCAATAGCTGCGCCCTGCGCCTTCGCGGGAGCCGGCCCAACCGACCCTCCCGACGTAGCAGCAGCCGTTGCGGCCGGGTCCGAGGTCTGCACACCACCACCGGCCGGCACCACAGCCGCACTCGGCGGCACGGCGCTCGCCTGCCCCGAAGTGCTCTCGCTCGAGCCGCTGCTACTCAACACCGTCGTCTTTGACGAGCTCCCATTGGGTACGGGCGCAGGCGTCGGGGCCGGCTCCGGTTCCGCATGCGCGGCGTGCCGTTCGGGTGCACGTGCCGCCTCATCGGAAGTCGGAGGCAACACCTGCGCTCCCAACGTCGTAAGGTTGATCACTGACGGGTCATCACGCAATTTTACATACAGGTTGCCATCGGTCGGGTGCGGCACAGGCATGGAATATCCCGGAAAACCATCCGGCACCTGCACGGGATGCGCGAACTTCGGATCGCTGGAAATAGAGTCCACCAGGAACAGATTGGACCCAGAGAGCTTGCAGGCCAGATCCACCGTTGCCGGACACTTCAACTCTTTCAACACGGGCAGCCGCACCAAAGTCGCCAGGCGCTGCCAGTCTCCCGGCACGCCATTGGCAATTACGCGGAACTGCAGCGGACCAAAAGCGGATGGGCCAAACGCCTTGGCGGGGTCGAGTGTAGCCACTGCCACCTTGGAGGTCTCGAGCGTCACGCCATTGTTGAGCGTGAGCATCGTGGAGAATTCCTCATCGACAGTCGCAACTTCGATCTTCTGATCGTAAGCAAATGCGCTCGGTTGCACGGTACGCATCGAGAACGTGAGTTTCGCATCCTGCGGCAGCTCGTCCTCGTTATTGATCTGGATGTTGCTATCGCTGCTCGTGGAGGAAAGCGCCACACTCTTCCCAAGCAGTTTCACACTGGGCCGGGGCGCGGCGACCCGCGTGCTCAAGGAGAGCACCCGACCATCCTTGAGAGTGGCCTTGGCACTCACCAGATCGCCCTGCTTGAAGCCGGTAGCTGCAGCCCCATCCTGCGCTACCAGAATCAACTCATCCGCCGCCTGGTGAGTTGTCGTCAGAGTACCGGGAACGAACTGCACACCTTTGATGTCGAGGCTGGCCACCTCATCGAGGCGCGTGCCCTTCAGAACGCCCTGGCTATCGCCGGCGTGAATCGCGAAGCTGTCGAGATGCCCGGCTTCGGAGAATGCGTGCACGGGCACCGCTTGCGGGTCGCTCGCACCGTACTGTTTGACGAAGAGAGTAAGCGCCCCGGGCTGCGCGCTCTGCAGAGGAAGTTTGACCTCCACCTCATTCGGCCTCACCGTCTTCCACTCGGCGGTGAGCTCCTTGCCAGCGGGGTCTTTCAACATGATGTTGTCCACGCAGCTGACACTGGCGGACTGCAGGTGGATAGTGCCCTCGCGACCCACGATGAGCGTGCCATCGTCCTTCGCATCCACGGCCCAGCTCTGCGCGTGCGCGTTCATCAGTTGGAAACTCGGGCCCTGATACGGCTCGAAGCCCCAGAACCCGTGGAGCGAGCCATGAATGCTATCGCCAAGTGTCGCCTTACCTAGTGAGGTCGTGTCGACCACGAACCCACCCTGCTCCGCATCCGCCCGCGCCGGCAGATCGATTGAATTACCGTCCTTGCCCGCAAGACTCAGCGTCACGTCATGGGCATAGCCGGTGGAGAACACCAGCGGCGCGCCTTCCACAGGCAATACCAACGAAGTCTTGCGCGCGCAGTAGATCTCCTTCGGGTCCACCGCGTGCAACGGCGGCAACTGCTGTTGCTCGATCGCCGGCAGTGCCGTCACGAGCACGGATTTAGGATTATGAAACGACGGTGGCGTATTGAGTGTCAGTGCCAGCTTCTCCCCTTGCGGCGACCCCAACGCCGGAATGTATTGATACTGCGCGGTGCGGAAGGAATCGAAAATACGCGCAATATCCAAAACCGAAGCGATGTAGGGGCTGTAGTAGCCATAACTCAACTGAGGCGTGAAGCTCGCCTCCATGGCCAGGTCGCTGGCCGGCCCGGTCGTCAGCGCCTCGACAATGGACGTGCTGTGTCCATCGTTGAGAATGAGCGACGCCTGCCCCTGCATCAGGCAGGGGGCCTGCAACTCGGGGATCTTGTCGAGACACTTGTCATCGACCTTGATCGCGAGGCTGCGCGCCAGCAGCGGCGCCGCCTGGCGCAATTTCGCCGGATCGGCCGCGTTCAACGCATGCACCGAGGCCAGGTATTTCTCCAGGCGCGACCGATCCAGCGTCGCCTGGTTCAAATCCTGGGAGGTGCGCACGAAGGCGCCGGGACGCCCACGCACAGAATCCAGCAGCGTCCTGAAGTCACCCCCCGTTTCCGGCGCCAGGAATAGCAGCACTTGCTGCGCCTCCTGCGGCACCTTGATGCTCAAGCCCTTCGAGCACCTGGAAGTCCAGGTCTCGCAATTGAAAAACCAGTCCTTCGGTGGCGGATTGGTCGCTCCGCGCAGGAAGGCGGCGACCAGCAGGTAATGCGCGGACTGCGTCGCGGGAAAATCGGCCTTGATCGAGAGGCGATCCCCTGCCGCCAGATTCGGCACCTCGGAAATCGGCAGCGTCTCCGTGCCCCGGGTGACCTTCACATCGAGGGTCGGACCGGCGAGGTCAAACGGTGCAGGATCAGCGGCATGAGCCGCAATGGCGTTCGCGAGCGCAAAGACCGTGGTCGCGAGCACGGTGCGATATCGACGGGTCATGCCCAAATTTTAGGACATCCTCAGCTGCATTATGGTGAATGGGTCGGCATTCACGGAATTTTCATCCGCCGCTGTCGGCGAGCACCGACAGGCGAAAGGCACTGGCGCTCTCCCTCGAGCAGCCAAGCTCCCGATCTATGACATCATAAAAGAGATTGGGTTCAGCGCTTATCGAAATCCAGCCCAAGATCCTCGAACATGCGCATCGCCGTGGCCCGACCGGCGCCAAACACGCCCCCGCCCGGATACTGAAACGGTCCAACCAGGTAGAAGCGCTCGACCCCCGGGACAGTAAACTGCCCCAGATCCGGTGTCGGGCGGTGCGAGCCCGACTGGTACACACTGGTGGCGATGCCGTGCAAGTCACCGCGCAGAAAACTTGGCGAGGTACGCTCCATATCGACAGGACTGTCGCAGTGATATGCGATGACATCCTGCGGCCCGATGTTCTCGACGTAGCGTCCGACGTGGGCCAACATCCGTTGCGCAAAATCGCCCTTTTTCTCATCCCACGTATGGCCGTCGCGCCGGTTGTAAGGCGCGTAATCCCAGATGTGCGCGATTGCCTTACCTGCCGGCGCACGGCTTGGATCAAACAGAGTGAGCGAGCCGATCCCGACCAACGGAGTCTGGGAGAGATTCCCATAGCGCAGCTCATCAAAGGAGCGTCGCAACGGCTCATACTCGTTCGGCAACAGCTCGATCATGACGGCCTTCACATGCTCGCCCGCTTTGAAACGCAGTGGTGCGTTCAAGGCGGCATGCACCGTCACGCAAGCCGCATCCGAGAACTGCGTCGCCTCGGCAGCTTTGCGCACAGCAGGATCTATGCCCTCGATCATCCGGCCGAGCAGATGCGGATGGATGGCGCCCACCACCGCATCGCGTGCATCGAACGATCGACCATCGCTCGTGACGACTCCGGTAGCCCTCCCGCGAGTCACTTTGATCTCCGCCACGCTACTGTCGGCCAACACCTGCCCGCCATGATCCTTGATGCAGGCGATCAGCGCGTTGGTCAGCGCGCCACTGCCGCCAACCGGCACTCCGAAGCCATATGCCTCCAGAAACCCGAGGAATACGCAAGTGCCGATTCCCGTGCCTTTCTCGTCCGGCGCGACCAGGTTTTCGCCGGCGATGCGCGCGAAATGCATGCGCACACGCTCGTTCTCGAAGCGCTCGCATAGGAAGTCATGGCTGCTCATGCTCATGATGCGAAACATCTCGCGGCCCTCGCGGCTCTGATCGAGCAGCGCGAAAGAGGCTCCCAACGGGATCGGCGGCGAGTACAGGGAGCCTGCAAACATCGGCATCCAGGCGCGCGCCTGTTGCGACAGCTCGCGATACGCCGCCGCGTCGCGCTTGGAGAATTTCGCGATCTCCGCGCAGGTCCGCTCGCTATCCCGATACAACCCGAGTGTCGCCCCATCCTCGAACACCGACATCATCGGCGGATCGGGAAACAGATAACGCAAACCGTAACGTGCCTTGAGCTTCAGATCATCGTTGGCCAGCAAAGGATTGGCCTGGATGAAGATGTGCGCCATGGAATGCTGATCATGGCGGAAGCCGGGGACGGTGAGCTCGCGAGTGACGACGCCGCCGCCGAACCACCCATTGCGCTCCAGAACCAGCACTTTCTTACCCGCAACAGCAAGGTAGGCGGCCGCGACCAGGCCGTTGTGACCCGAGCCGACACAGACGATATCAGCAGTAGCCAAGTGTGCCCCCTTGTGGCTGGTGCCCGCGAGGCTCTACGCTAAAGGGCGAAACAGCCGATAGAGCCTATCTTTAGTCAGGTCGCGTCGTGAGCGTCAATTACGAGATCTACGCAATCCGCTACGCGCACCTGGAGCGTACCGCCCGCTTCAATTTCCTGGGCGGCGATTCGCACGACGGCCCGATGCCGCTGGATTATTTCGTGTGGGTCATCAGAGACGGCGAGCGAGCCTTTGTGGTCGACACGGGATTCGATGCGGAACAAGCGGCAAAGCGGCAGCGCACCCTCATCCGCCCGGTGGAAAAGGGCCTGGAGGCCATCGGAATAGACCACGCGCAAGTCACTGACGTGATCATCTCGCACATGCACTACGATCACTCTGGGAACCCGCGCCTCTTTCCAAACGCCCGCATGCATATGCAGGACGCTGAGATGCGCTATTGCACCGGCCGCTCCATGACCCACGCTCAGCTCAGAGCGCCGTTCGAAGCGGCCGACGTCGCCCGCATGGTCCACCGGGTGTTTGCAGAGCGCGTTCTCTTTCACGACGGGGAAGCCGAGCTCGCCCCGGGCATTTCTTTGCACCGGGTCGGCGGCCACACACCGGGCCTACAGGTTGTTCGCGTCTCGACCGCACGCGGCCCTGTAGTGCTCGCCTCCGATGCCGCCCACTTTTATGCCAACTTCGAACAAGGGCGGCCGTTTCCCATTGTCGACAATGTCACGGAGTATCTGGAGGCGCATCGCAAGATCCGCAGCCTCGCCGCAAGCGATGCACACGTCATCCCGGGTCACGACCCGCTGGTCCTCACCCGCTATCCGCGCGCAGGCACGGATATCGTGAGAGTTGATTTGCCACCTGTTGAGTGACGTCCGCACCCGGCGGCGCAAGCGCCCGTCCGTCTAACGAAACACTCCCATCCGGCGCGCCCGATCCACCGCCACCAATCGGCGGCGTGTTCCGATTTTGTCGTAGATCCGTTGCAAGTGCCATTTGACCGAGCCTTCCACCAGGCTCAACCGATGACCGATCTCGGCGTTGCTCAACCCATCGCCCACTAATGCCAGAATCTCGATCTCACGCGGCGAGAGATGGCCCTCCGGCATGCGCGCCGGCTTAACGGAGCGCGTCGCCCCCGCCGGTGGAGCACCAGTCGCGTCGGCATTCATACCCGCGCCCATGCCAGCTCCCGCATAGGTGCCTGCACCCACGCCAGCGCGGAGGCCCCCACTCATACCGAGTTCCGCACCAGCACCGCCGGGGGCTGCGGCTGCAACTACGCCCGTGCCCCAGGCATGAATCTCCCCGACCAGTCCCTCCCCGAGCGTTTCGCCCTCTTCCCAAACCAACTGCATCAACCCACTCGCACTCGCCACACCAACCGCGCGATGCAACTCACGGCGGGCACCAACCTCATCCCCCGCCTGCCGCAACAAAACGGCCAATCGCACGCTCCAGCGCAGAGCGTCACGTACAGCACCGGCACCCTCAATGAGATTGCGCCATTTCCGAGCAACCTTGATGGCGTCGGGGCAACGACCTTGAGCATGCGCAAGAGAAGTCCACGCATAGGCCAGAGCAGCCCGCGCCCGCGTGACGCGCGGACGCGGCATGACCGACTCCGCAGTTCGCCGTAAGCCGATCTTCGCGGCTGCGCGCGCTGCATCCGCCAGCTCGCCGAACCTGCAGAGCAAGTCCACATGCTCCGCACTGAGCATGAGAACGGGCTTTTCAAACGAGCGCTCCCGCGCGAACTGAATCGCCTCTTCCAATACCCGGAGCGCCACGCCACGGTCGCCTCGCAGCCGCGCCACCCGCGCCCGGGTCGCGTAACCCGAGACGAGTTGGTCAGGAAACCCGATCTGCCGAGCGTGTGGCAAGTACGCAGTGAGCAGTACCAAACTCCTATCAAGGTCGCCGCGATCGTAATACGCCTCCGCCAAGGGTAGTGCCACCAACGGTGCCAGCGTGGGTCCACCCACCTCCAACGCAGTCCGCAACGCCTCCTCGAGCGTTGCGATCACCCCAGCGGTGCGTCCGCGCATGAGATTTCCCGGAGCGATGATGCCCTCCAGGAAAATGGTGACATACCGGCTGCTCACCGCCTGGAACTGCTGGCGCGCCAGGCCTTCGAGCGAATCGATGCGGGCCAGTCGAAACTGCTCGCGTGCCGCGAACAATAACGCCGCATGCAGACTCCCCCGCAGATAGGGGGAGATCGGCATGTGGCTCCGCAGCAGTCCCTCGGTATGCCGCTCGATGATGCCCAGGTCATCTGAGAACTGCGCCAACATGACCTGGCCGTGCAGAAGCTGGTGGCGCAGCTCGGCCACCTCGCTTTGCTCGCAATCACCCTGCGCGGCCATCTCATCGATACGCACCTGCGCGCGCGCGAGCAAGGTGCGGGCCTTCTCGAACTGCCACTCCGCCAGCAATCGCCAGCTCATGGTCAACAGCAGCCGCGGATGCCGCAGTTGCAAGCCGGTTGGAATGCGGTTGGCCACCGTGAGGATCGAGGACTCGTGGCCGGTCTCCATGAACTCTTCGCTATGGGAGTCGAAGATCCGCGCTGCCTGCGCGGCGTCACCTCCCTGGACTGCGTGATCGACCGCCTCAACCAAGCTACCTGAGCTTTCGTACCAGTCGGCAGCTCGCCGATGCAGCTCGCGCTCGTGGGAAGGCGAGCGCCGCTCCAGGCGTTGCCGGAGCGCCTCGCCGAACAAGCGATGTAACCGATAGGACTGCCGGCTTGCATCGAGCGCGGTGACAAACAGTCCGCGCTCACAAGCCTCATCGAGCAGCGCATGCGCATTCTCCAGGCCGGTGAGCGCTGTCGCCATGGCACCATTGGTTTGTTCCGGGATCGCGGCCGCCTCGAGCACAGTGATCATCTCGGGACGCTCGTGGCGAATCACCTCGGCTTCGAAGAAGGAGGCGATGTCATGACGTTTTCCCGTCAAACGATCCAACAGGTGCGCGCCCTTTGCCGTAGCGAGCGCCACAGCCTCACTCCTGACAATCATGGGCCAGCCTTCGCTCCGGCGCAGAAAGCGCTCGAGCTCCGCCTCGCCGGGAGGTGTAACGCCTAGAGCGACGAACAACGCCTCGACGTCAGCGGCTCCAAAGCTCAATTCCGTTGCGCCCAGCTCAAACAATCTGCCATAGCCGCGCTCGCGAGCACTGGGCAACTCCGGAGCGCCGCGCCCCGTGCACACCACGTGAAATCCCGCTGGCAGCGTCTCGACGAACTCGTGCAACAGCGCACCCGCGGGCGATGAGCTCAAACGATCCGCATCATCCAGCAGCAGGCACACGGGCCGATCCGCTTCGCCGAGCCAGTTCGCAATGAACGTGAGCTGCCGGTCCGCGGATTCTCCCTCGGGCAATTCCGGCAGGCCGCAGCTGGCCGCCAGAGCCGACAGCAAGGATTGGGGCTCGCGATCGGAGGGGACTATGGAGAGCCAGCGCGTCTCTCGGTCAGTCTGACTCAGTGCCCAATGCAGCTGCGCAAGCAGGGTCGTTTTCCCATAACCGGCAGGCGCCTGAATGACCGTCGTCGGCACGGTCAGCACGTGCCCTACCCACTCATCCAGCGCGCGCCGGGAAACCAAGCCCGCAGCGAGCGCCGGCGGTCGCGTGCGCGCAAGCCGCACAGACGAGCTACTGCGTGTATGAGTAAGATCCATGGGCGAATGGTCGGGAGCCACCGGACTCGTACCACCTATCTAAAGACAGGCGCTACGAAAAGGTAAGCCCGATTAGCGTGATCCCGCAAGCCGGCTCCGGGCCACGGCCCGCGCGAGCCAAAAGGGGGTACACAATGGCGGACGGCAGCGAGCAGCGCCTCGGCATGATTGGCACAGGCCGGATGGGTGGCCCGATGGCCGAGCGACTGCTGAAGGCCGGTCATCGCCTGGTGGTCTTCGACACCAACGAGGCGGCGGTTCGGCCTCTGGTCGCCCTGGGCGCGACCGCCGCGCGCTCGGCGCTCGACGTCGCCAACCAGGCCGAGACGGTATTCGCCAGCCTGCCAACCCCGGATATCGTCCGGCAATCGATCATTCGCCCGGGTGGGGCGCTGGAAGGCTCCCGCATCCGGTATTTCGTGGATCTCTCGAGCTCCGGAGCCATCGCCGCTGCCGAAGTCGCCAGTGCGCTGGCCGCCCGCGGGATCCGCGCGTTGGATGCACCGGTCAGTGGCGGTGTCGCAGGCGCGCGCTCGGGCAAGTTGACGGTCATGGCCTCCGGCCCCCGTGACCTGTACGAAGAGATCCAACCCCTGCTCGCGCAGTTCGGGCGGGTGCTGTTTGTCGGTGAGCAGCCGGGGTTGGCCCAGACCCTGAAGCTACTCAACAACCTCATGTCGGCCACGGCGATCGCGATCACCTCCGAGGCGATGGCCATGGGAGTCAAAGCGGGTCTCGATCCGAGCGTCATGTTGGACGTACTGAATACCTCGAGCGGCCGCAACAGCGCGACCCAGGATAAATTCCCCAAGCACGTGCTTACGCGTGGCTTCGATTTCGGCTTTTCCGCGGGACTGTCCTTCAAGGACGTGCGCCTCTGCCTGGAGGAAGCTGAAGCGCTGGGAGTTCCAATGATGTTAGGCGCCGTGGTGCGGCAGATGCTCTCGATCACCTGCAACACCTACGGGTTTGATACCGACTGCACGTCCATAGCAAGAATCGTCGAGGGGTGGAGCGGCTGCGAGATCGCGGCAGCGCCCAAGACCGGAGTGTGACAATGAGCGATGCGATGTACGAGAAAGGCCTGGCCATCCGCAAGCAGGTCCTGGGTACGGAATACGTGGAGAAATCCCTCTCCCAGGCGGACGACTTCGGCCGCCCCATGCAACAGCTCGTCACCCAGTACTGCTGGGGTGAGGTCTGGGGTGATACGAGTTTGTCGCGCCGGGACCGCAGCTTGATCAACATCGCGATGCTGAGCCTCTTGAACCGTCCGCATGAGCTCAAGCTCCATGTCAAAGGTGCTCTCACCAACGGGGCCAGTCGGGAGGAAATCCGCGCGGTCCTGTTACAGGTGGCGATCTACGGCGGGGTGCCGGCCGGGATCGATGCCACGCGCATTGCACGAGAAGCCCTGAGTGAAGTGGATGCGGCCGGCAAGGGCGGCTGAGGGGCCGCGAGGAACCCGGGATGCAAGCCAGCAATGACAATGAGCGCGTGGTCATCGACTTTTTCGCCACACTGGCGAGCGGAAACCTCGACGCGATCCGTCAGGCGCTCCACGAAGAAGCCACCTGGACACCCATGGTCCGCGGGGTTCCCGGCGCCGGCAAACATGTGGGTCGCAAAGGAATCGTAGATGAATTCCTGGCGCCGGTGCGCGGCCTGTTCCGGCCGGGCGATCCCAAGGTGCACATGAAGACCATCGCCTCCAACGGCTCCCTGGTTCTGACGGAGACCTATGGAACCGGAACGTTGGCCGACGGACGGCCCTACGAGAACCATTACTGTTGGGCGGTCGAAGTCAAGGACGGCAAGGTGTTCGCTATCCGCGAGTACATGGACAGTTTGTACGTCGCCAATCTGTTCGCATAGCAGGCGACTGAGGAGCGTGTCATGAGCGAAACGGGACTGAACGAGGCGCGCCTGGCGCATTTGCGGGCCGTGATCAAAGGCGATATCGACCGCCGCCGCTACCACGGTGCCGTCATCATCGTGGCACGCGACGGGCGCATAGGGCTGCAGGCCGCGATCGGCAGCGCCGACGAGCAACAGACCCGCCCGCTGCAAGTCAACTCCGTCTTCAGCATCTTCTCGGTCACCAAGGCGTTGACCAACATTCTCACGCTCCGCGCCGTCGAGTTGGGACAGCTAGCCCTAACCACCCGCGTAGTCGAGATCATCCCCGAATTCTCCGGCGGCCTGCGCGAGCAGATCACTCTCTTGCATCTCATCACGCACACCTCCGGCCTGCCCATGGTGTTCATTCCGAAGCCCGGGATGTACATCGATCGACTCGACGAGATCATCGCGGCCATCTGCAAGAATGTGCACTCCGCCGAGCCGCCCGGAGAGCGCTGCGCATACTCACCATTGGTGAACCAGGCGTTGCTCGGCGAAGCGCTGCGGCGCACCGATCCCAAGGGCCGCTCCTACCGGGCGATCGTCGACGAGGACCTGCTCCGCCCCCTCGGAATGACGAGCTCCGCCATCGGCGTACGCGCCGACCTCAAATCACGCCACATCGTCCCGGATTTTCGCGGCAATTCGCCGGCGGAGCATCTGGGTCACAGCAACTACGGCCCCAACGGCGCGTTCGAAGAGGAGCACGCGGAGATGCCCTGGGTCGGTGCCGTGTCGACGGTTCCCGATCTATTCCGTCTCGCTGAAATGTGCCGCCAGGGTGGCGCGCTCGATGGGGCTCGCATCCTCTCGCCTGCGACGTTGGAATTGTCGCGCCGGAACTGGACGGGAGACAAACCCAACGAGCTCTACAAGGTTCTGGCGCACAAACGGGGTTGGCAGCCCTCACCCGCATACATCGGCCTGGGATTCTCGCTCCGAGGCGCGGTGCACTGCCACCACATGTTCGGAACGTTGACCTCTGCGAGCACGTTCGGGAACTACGGCGCCGGCAGCGCCCTGTTCTGGGTGGATCCGGAGCGCAACGTAACCTTCGTCTGCCTGACTGCGGGTGTAATGGAGAGCAACGACAACATCGAGCGCTTCCAACGCCTCTCGGACATCGCGATCGGCGCCGCGGAGTGACAGCGTGCGCGGCTGACCTGAGCGGGGCACCCGCGCCAACGCGCCCAAGCCACAGGCCCGTCTTACGGCCCGGCCGGCTCGATCCGCAACAGCGCGCCGTCATCCTCGTCGGTGACGACATATAACAGCCCGTCCGGGCCCTGCCGGACGTCGCGAATCCGCTGATGCAACTCGGTGAGCAGTGTCTCGCGGCGCAGCTCACCGAGTTTCTCATTGAACACAACACGCTCCAGCCCACCGGTCCGGGGAACCTCGCCGCGACGCGAGCTACCCACGAAGAGATTTCCCTTCCAACCCGGGAAGCGGTCCCCGGTGTAGAAAGTCAGCCCCGTCGGTGCGATCGAAGGCACCCACAACAGAATCGGCTGATCCACGCCCTCGGCAAGCGGCGATTCCGAAATGCGCTCCCCCTCGTAGGTGCGGCCAAAGCTGACTTTCGGCCAACCATAGTTGTGACCCGGGAGAATGAGGTTCACCTCATCGCCCCCATTAGGGCCATGCTCCGCATTGAGCACACGACCCGTGCCAGGCTGCACGGTCAGCCCCAAGTGGTCACGATGACCATACGAGAACACTTCCGCCCTCGCATCCTTGCGCCCGACGAAAGGATTGTCTGGCGGGATACTGCCATCCTCATTCAGGCGCAGCACCTTGCCGTAAACACTATCCAGCTCCTGCGCCCGATTATCGAAGGGCGCGCCGGTCGTCATATAGATCTTGCCGTCGGGACCGAATGCCAGGCGCGAGCCACTGGTGGTCGCGGACTCGCCGCTGAACAGCTGCTCGACATGCAGCAGCGCGTGACCGGTAAACCGGCCGCGATACAACGTGACCAGGCTCTCCTGTCGCCGGGGCGGGCTCGCAGTAGGATCCGGCGGCCGGCCTGGTGTGTTGAAGGTGAAGTAGATGAGTTGGTTCTTGGCGAACTGCGGATGCAACACCACGTCATGCAGGCCGCCATTGCGGTAAGCGGGCTCCAGAGGGGGAACTCCCGCAATCGGCTCCGGGTCGAGGCTGGGATTCGCTCCGCCAGCTTGATGAACGAGGCGCATCGCCCCACCCCGCTCGGACACCAGCGCATCGCCCGAAGGCAGCAAAGCGACCGAGAACGGATGCTTCAAACCCTGCGTCACAACCACCGCGCGGATCTTATGTTGTTCGGCGGTGTCGAATGTGTATGCGGTCTGGGTGAGCCTGACCGGAGCGATCCCGATATTGGGCGGCTGTTGCGCGAGCGCGGGGAACGCGACCGGCAGAGCCGTGGTCACGAAAACGATGCAGGCCTGTCGCACCAACCTGAGGGCCATTGCCCTACCTCTGCCGCTTGCGAGCGAGCAGCGCGCGCGCAGTGAGCCTGAAACTCGCAAGTCCGGATGTCGCACGCCCCAACCTCGCGCAGCCCATAGCGATGCTACGCATCTTACGCGAGCGAAGCCTGCGCCGGAGCGACATCGCGCGCTTCCACCGCAGAGCAGTCGAATGGCCCGTCAGGAGAGTTTGTCGCGAATGCGCGCGGCGATCTCGTACGAGTGCAATCGCGCGGCGTGATCGTATATGTGCCCGCTGACGATCAGCTCGTCCGCCTGCGTCATTTTGAGAAAGGATTGCACACCGCGCGCCACCGTCTCCGGGGCGCCGACGAATGAATGTTGTAATGAGTGATTGAGGCCCGCCAACTCCACCGCAGATGCCCACGTATTGATGTCGTCAACGGGGGGCGCCAGTTTTCCCGGCATGCCGCGCCGAAGCCTCACGAACGACTGCTGCAACGAAGTGAACAAACGGCGCGCCTGCTCGTCCGTATCCGCTGCGACGATATTCGCCGCCACCATGGCGTAGGGCTTGTCGAGTTGTTCGGACGGTTTGAAATGCCGGCGATAGATCTCGAGCGCCGGCATCAACGCATCTGGCGCAAAGTGGGAGGCAAACGCGAACGGCAATCCCAACATGGCCGCGACTTGCGCCCCGAACAGGCTGGACCCCAGTATCCATAACGGCACTTTCAAGCCGGCACCGGGCACAGCCCTGATCTGCTGCCCGGGTTGCACCTCGTTGAAGTACTCGCGCAGCTCCAACACATCCTGAGGAAATTGCTCCGCGTTGGTTGCAAGATCACGGCGCAGAGCCTGCGACGTTGCCATGTCCGTGCCGGGCGCGCGTCCAAGCCCGAGATCGATACGTCCAGGAAACAGCGACTCGAGCGTACCGAACTGCTCCGCGACGACCAGCGGCGCGTGATTGGGCAACATGATGCCGCCGGAGCCGACACGGATCCTGCGGGTGC
>Ga0068855_100005598_pt1 | contig 15336 bp, 15 predicted proteins | sample KBSCornC52_FD_66592 | JGI IMG/M metagenome (GOLD analysis project Ga0068855, IMG submission 66592) | Corn rhizosphere microbial communities from Kellogg Biological Station, Michigan, USA - KBS Corn C5-2 | ecosystem: Host-associated > Plants > Roots > Rhizosphere > Soil ...
GCCGCTACGTCGAGTTCAACCTCGTGTGGGATCGCGGCACGCTCTTCGGGCTGCAGTCGGGCGGACGCACCGAGGCCATCCTGATGTCGATGCCGCCGCTGGCGCAGTGGCGTTACCAGTGGTCGCCGCAGGACGGCACGCCCGAGGCCGCCCTGTATACCGACTTCCTGCGGCCGCGCGACTGGATCGCTTCCTGACTGCCGTCACCCGCGCTGCGGGCCTGTTTGGCGGCAGCTTCGATCCGCCGCACCTCGCGCACCTGGCGCTCGCGCGCTGCGCGCTCGACCAGCTCGCGCTGGACGCGCTCGCCTGGCTGCCCGCGCGCCAGTCGCCGCACAAGGGCGGCAGGGTGCCGGCCTCGGGCGTGGATCGCGTCGCGATGCTGCAGCTGCTCACCGCAGGCGAGCCCCGCTTCTCGATCGACGCCCGCGAGCTCGGCCGCGCCGGGCCCAGCTTCACCGTCGACACGCTGCGCGAGCTGCATGCCGAGCAGCCCGGCACGCGCTGGTGGCTGGTCATCGGCCAGGACCAGTACGCGCGCTTCGACACCTGGCACGACTGGCGCGGCATCCTCGCGCTGGCGGGCCTGGCCGTGGCCGCGCGCGACGGCGACCCAGTCCATGCGGCGCCCGGCCTGGCCGGCGCCCCCCACGCGCTGCGCATCATCCAGATGCCGCCGCATTCCCATTCGGCCACCGCGGCGCGCGAGCGCGCCGCGGCCGGGCTGGACGTCACGGCGCTGGTCGGCGCGCCGGTGGCGCGCTATATTGCCGACCACCACCTGTACATCCACCCAAAGTGACGGTGTCGGGTCTTGAATCTTGCGCGGCAGACGCGTGAGTGCATCGGACCTGGCAGCGCGCAAGATTCAAGACCAGACACCGCAGAAATCAATGGACATCCGCAAACTGCAACGCGCCATCGTCGATGGCCTGGAAGACGTCAAGGCCCAGGACATCCAGGTCTTCAACACCGAGCACCTGTCACCGCTGTTCGAGCGCGTGATCGTCGCCGCCGGCGCGAGCAACCGCCAGACCAAGGCGCTGGCGGCGAGCGTGCGCGACGCGGTGCGGTCCGCGGGCATGGACGTGCTGCGCACCGAAGGCGAGGAGAACGGCGAGTGGATCATCGTCGACTGCGGCGCCGCGGTCGCGCACATCATGCAGCCGTCGATCCGCGACTACTACCGCCTCGAGGAGATCTGGGGCGGCAAGCCCGTGGCGATCAAGCTCGGCGGCGGGTCCGGCCGTGCCGGCCTCGTCAAGGCCTCGGAAGGCGCCGACGACGAGGACGAGGCGCCCAAGCCGAAGAAGCGTGCCAAGCCGGCCAAGGCCGTCGACGCGGACGACGAGGCGCCGGCCCGCAAGGCCGCGCTCAAGAAGCCGGCCGCCAAGAAGACGGCCGGCGCCAAGGCGGCTGCCGGCAAGGCCGCACCGCTGCCGCGCGCCAAGACGCCGGCCGAGCGTTCGACCTCCACGCGCGGCCCGGCCCGCAAGCCCACCGCGCGCGAAGCCGCGGCCACCAAGCCCGCCGGCTCGCAGGCGGGCAGGGCCAAGCCGGCACCCAAGTCGGTGGCCGGCAAGGTCGCCGCCGCCAAGAAGACGCGCGCCGGCTCGACCGCGGCGCGTGCCGGCGCCGCGCCGGCCAGGACGGCGTCGGTCAAGAAGATCGTCGTGCCCGTCAACAGCTCCCGCAATGCCGCGACGGCGGCCAAGAAGACCGCCAAGAAGACGGCGGCCACCAAGACGGCCGGCGCCAAGAAGGTCGCGGCTCGCCGCGGCTGATCGCAGCCAGGCTCCGCAACGGACGGCGACTTCGGTCGCCGTTTTCACGTCGGGTTTTCCAGGGTTCGCCATGCGCCTGATCATTGCCTCCGTCGGCCAGAAGCCGCCCGCCTGGGCCGAGGCGGGCTACGAAGAATTCGAGCGCCGCTTCCCGCCCGAGATGCGGCTGGAGCTCAAGGCCGTCAAGGCCGAGCCGCGAACCTCCGGCAAGGCGCCCGCGCAGCTGATGCAGGCCGAGGGCAAGCGCCTCGAAGCCGCGCTGCCGCCGGGTGCGCGCCGCATCGTCCTGGACGAACGCGGCACGCGCTGGACGACGCGCGCGCTGGCCGACCGCCTCGCGTTCTGGCGCGGCGACGGCCGCGACGTCGCCTTCCTGATCGGCGGCCCCGACGGCCTGGACCCCGAGCTGAAGGCCACCGCCGACGAGACGGCGCGGCTGTCCGACCTCACGCTGCCCCACGCGTTCGTGCGCGTGATGCTGGCCGAAGCGCTCTACCGCGCGTGGAGCTTGTCGACCCATCATCCGTACCATCGCGAATGAGCAACTCGCCGGCGCGCCGCCGCCCAAGGGGTCTGGCCTTTCCGGAGTCCGCGCCGGGCAGCCCCCTGTCCGAGAGGATGTCACTGCGGACGATGGACAGGCCTGACCCCGATCCCCGGCCGATGATCGAGGTCGGGCCTGTCCTCGAATCGCGATGGTGCCCCCGGCCCGCGGCGGCGGCACGCGCGATTCGAGGAGAGGCCAGACCCCGGCGCCGACCCGTCGCGCACCTGTTCAAGAAATCTCATGAAGAAGCACCCATTCATCTACCTCGCCTCCCAGAGCCCGCGACGCCGCCAGCTGCTCGACCAGCTGGGCGTGCGCCATGAGCTGCTGCTCGCATCGCCCGACGAGGACGTCGAGGTGCTCGAGGAGTACAGCCCCGGCGAGATGCCGGCCGCCTACTGCGAGCGCGTCACGCAGCTCAAGCTCGACGCCGCCGTCGCGCGCATGCGCCGTCGCGGGCTGCCGCCGGCGCCCGTGCTGTGCGCGGACACCACCGTGGCGCTCGGGCGCCGCATCTTCGGCAAGCCGGTCGATGCCGCTGACGCCGCCGCCACGCTGCAGCGGCTGTCGGGCCGCACGCACCGCGTCATGACGGCAGTGGCACTGGCGTCGGGCCGCCGGCGAACTGGCGCCTTGAGCGTGTCGACGGTGCGCTTTTCGCCCATGCCCGCGCACGTGGTCGCGGCCTACGTGGCCAGCGGCGAGCCTTTCGGCAAGGCCGGCGCGTATGCGATCCAGAGCCGTATCGCCGCCTGGATCGAACGCATCGCGGGAAGCTACTCCGGTATCATGGGTTTGCCCCTGCACGAGACCGCGCAACTGCTGCTGGACGCGGGCGTCGAGTTCCAGGAATAAAACTCAAAGAGACAACGGCATCGCCATGCACGACATCCTGGTCAACTGGTCGCCCCAAGAGACGCGGGTCGCGATCATCGAGAACGGTGCCATCCAGGAACTGCATCTCGAGCGCACCCTGGAACGCGGCCTGGTCGGCAACGTCTACCTCGGCAAGGTGGCGCGCGTGCTGCCCGGCATGCAGTCGGCCTTCGTCGACATCGGCCTGGAGCGCGCGGCCTTCCTGCACGTGGCCGACCTGCACGGCCACCCCGCCGCCAAGCCCGACAACATGCCCGCGGCCATCGAGAAGCTGGTGTTCGAGGGCCAGTCGCTCACGGTCCAGGTGGTCAAGGATCCGATCGGCACCAAGGGCGCGCGGCTGACCACGCAGGTGAGCATCGCGGGCCGGCTGCTGGTCTACCTGCCGCACGACAACCACATCGGCATCTCGCAGCGCATCGGCTCGCACGAGCTGCGCGAGCAGCTGCGCACCCGCATGGTCGCGCTGGCCGGCAACCCGCTCGAGGGCGGCGGCGGCTTCATCCTGCGCACCAACGCCGAAGAGGCGAGCGACCAGGAACTGGCGGAGGACATCGCCTACCTGCGCACCACGTGGAACCGCATCCGCGAGCGCGCGCTGTCCAAGCCGGCCGGGTCGCTGCTGCACCAGGACCTGGGGCTGGCCGAACGCGTGCTCCGTGACATCGCCAACGAGCACACGCAGTCGATCCGCATCGATTCCCGGCTGCAGTACGACGCGCTGCGCGCGTTCGGCGAGACGTATGCGTCGAGCTCGGTGGGCCGGCTGGAGCACTACAAGGGCGAGCGCCCGATCTTCGACCTCTACAACATCGAGGAGGAGATCGCCCGCGCGCTCGCGCGCCGCGTCGACTTGAAGAGCGGCGGCTACCTCATCATCGACCAGACCGAGGCGCTCACGACGATCGACGTCAATACCGGCGGCTTCGTGGGCGCGCGCAACTTCGACGAGACGATCTTCAAGACCAACCTGGAGGCGGCCGGCGCCATCGCACGCCAGCTGCGGCTGCGCAACCTGGGCGGCATCATCATCGTCGACTTCATCGACATGACGCGCGAGGACCACCAGCAAGCCGTGCTCGCCGAGTTCCGCAAGCAGCTGAGCAAGGACCGCACCAAGGTGACCGTGAGCGGCTTCACCGGCCTGGGGCTGGTGGAGATGACGCGCAAGCGCACCCGGGAATCGCTGGCCCACATGCTGTGCGAACCGTGCCCCACCTGCGCCGGCCGCGGGCAGGTGAAGACGGCGCGCAGCGTCTGCTACGACGTGTTGCGCGAGATCCTGCGCGAAGCGCGCCAGTTCGATCCGAAGGAGTTCCGCGTGATCGCGAGCGCGGCGGTGGTGGAGATGCTGCTCGACGAGGAGAGCGCCCACCTGGCCGACCTGTCGGCCTTCATCCGCAAGCCGATCTCGCTGAGCGCCGAGCCGACGATGAACCCGGAGCAGTACGACATCGTGCTGCTCTAGGCGGTGGCCCCGGCACCGTCCTCGATCGGGGCCGGACGCGGCGCCGTCGCCGCGTCGAAGCGCTCCAGGTAGTCGGCGCGCTCCGTGCCGCACCAGCGATCCCACCAGGTGAACCACAGCGCATAGTTGCCGCGCACCGCCTCGTGGTGCAGGTGGTGGTGCGTCGTGGTGACGAAGCGCCCCCACAACCAGTGGCGCGCGAAGCCGCGCGGCATCGTCTCGACGCCGGCGTGGCTGTACACGGCCCGGGTCACCTCCAGGATGCCGAACGCGACCACCACGTAGCCGTTGAGCGGCACCACCAGCAGCGGCAGCAGGATCACCAGGCCGACGACCAGGGACTCCACCGGGTGGACCGCGTACGCCGCGAAGGGCGACGGGTGGCGTGAACGGTGGTGCACGAAATGCACGCGCCGCATCAGCCAGCGGGTGTGCAGCAGGCGGTGCGACCAGTAGGAGTAGGCGTCGTGCCAGATCACGAGCAGCGGAATGCTCAGGAAGAACCACGTCAGGCCATGCTTGCCGGGATCGTCGTAGATCTCGACGTGGCCCGACACCAGCAGGGCCAGCACGGCTGCGGCGAGGGCGGCGAACACGGCCACGGTGCCGAGCGAGTAGGCGATCTCGCGCAGGAGGTCGGCACGGCGGGGCCAGTGGCCGATCAGGCGGTGCGCCAGGCGCCGTTTCAGGAGCACGTGCAGGAGCAGCCACAGCGCCAGTGCGAACACGGCGTAGCGCCAGCCCTCGTCCACCAGGCTCGCCACGAAGACACGACGGTACAACCGCCAGAGCCCCGGGTGACCGAGCGTGACGAGCACGTCTTGAAGCCAGTCGAACATCCGCTTGTTTACTCCTGAGGAGCATTTTGTGGCAATTGGCGCGGCTGCGGCGCTGGCATCAGGGTTCACGAGAGTGGGAGCCGCCGCCGTTGTCGCGGCGCGATTGAGGTGCAAACATCGATCAATTCCGCCATGCCGTCGGGCGTGGACGGGAGGATGATGCGAAGCGACGGCGCGGCCGGACCTGGCTGGCGGCATATTCCGAAGACCGACCATGATCGCAATTACCGTATCGACCCACTATCACGACATACTCAAGCTGGTGCTGGCGGCCGACATGCAGTTCTTCGACCGCTGGATCTTCGTGACCGACGTCAACGATATCCAGACGATCGACGTGCTCACGAAGCACGACGTCATCGTCCTGTACCACGACTTCAGGAATGGCGGCCGCGTGTTCGACAAGGGCGGCGCCGTCGCCATGGCGCAGCAGTTCGCCTACCGGCATTACCCCGACGAGTGGTACCTGCTGATGGATTCCGACATCTGCCTGTCGCCCGAATTCGCCGCGCTGCCGCCCGCGGTCAAGGGTTTCGATCCCGACGCCGTATTCGGCGCCAAGCGGCGCCACGACTACGGCAAGCTCAGCGATTACCGCGCCGGCCGCAATTACTTCGAATATCCCTGGGGCGACCAGCTGCAAGGATATTTCCAGCTGTACAGGAAGAAGGTGCTGTACCAGTCGTCGCGGGACGCCAGCGCATGCGACCTCGATTTCCTCAGCCATTTCGACAAGAAGGTGACCATCGACGGTTTCGTCTGCAATCACCTTGGGCGCAAGGGTAACTGGCAGGGCCGTACGGTTGGCGAGGACTTCCTCTTCGACGAGGCGTGACAATCAGGGCCGAAACGGGGCGATCGGCCGCCTGACCGGGTGCAATACCCGGGTCCGGGGATGCATGTGGGCGTTTACAGTCGGGGCTGTGCTGCTCCAATGAAGCAATGCTCGATCCCATTGAAATGCCCCTCGAGACCCCGACCCGAATCCTCGTCGTGGACGACGACGACGCCTTCCGCGAGTCCGTCTGCGCCGCCATCGCCCGCGACGACGCCATGGTGCTCGCCGCCCAGGTGGGCAACGCCGAGAGTGCACGCGCGGCGATCGCCGGCGGCGAGTTCGACGTCGCGCTGGTCGACCTCGGGCTGCCCGATGGGAACGGCATCGACCTGATCCGCGAGATCGCCCGCACCCGGCCGGACGCCGATGTGATGGTGGTCACCGTGTTCGGCGACGAGGCCCACGTGCTCGCGTCGATCGAGGCGGGCGCCACCGGCTACCTGCTCAAGCGCAGCCTGAACGACACGCTGGGCGCCACCGTGCGCGAGCTGCGCGCCGGCGGGTCGCCCATCAGCCCGGTGATCGCGCGCCAGCTGCTGCACCGCTTCAAGAAGGATTCGCCCACGCCGTCCACGCCGGCGGTGGTGGACGACGGCGGGTTGTCCGAACGCGAGCGCGAGGTGCTGCTGTTCATCGCCAAGGGCTTCACCGTGGGCGAGATCGCCAACATGCTGCACCTGTCGGCCCACACGGTGGCCACGCACGTCAAGCACATCTATCGCAAGCTGGCAGTGCATTCGCGCACCGAGGCCGTGTTCGAGGCGGGCCGCATGGGCCTGTTGTGAGCCGGGGCCGGCGCGTCCTCGTCGACTTCCTTCGCGCTCCCTCCGCCGCCTGGGCGCGCGCATGTGCGCTGTGGTTCGCGCTGGCGCTCGCGACCTTTGCCGCCGCCCGGGCCGGGGTGCCCGCCGAGGCGCCGGGCACCGCACCGGCCGCGCGCACGATCACCCAGGCCGAGTTCTGCATGGCGCCGGGCCTGTCCGATACCTGGCCCGATGCCGCGTGCAGCTGGAAGACGGTGGACCTCGCCAAGGTCTGGCACGCGCCACGCCGGGACGTGCCGATGGCCGACGCCTGGTTCAGGCTGCGCTTCCATCTCGAGGCGGTGCCCCGGCATGGCCTGGCGCTCTACACCGTCGCGTTCAACCGGTCGGGGCGCGTGTTCGTCAACGGCAGCCTGTTGCGCGAGGTCGGCGCCATGCGCGATCCGCTGCCGCTGAACTGGAACCGCTCCCAGTACGTCGAGGTGCCCGCGCTGATGCTGCACGCCGGCGACAACGAGATCGAGATCCAGCAGCGCATCCACACCTGGGAAGTCGGCTGGCTCGCGCCGGTGCGGCTGGGGTCGCAGGACGAGTTGCGCCCCGTCTGGCAGAGCCGCGTGTTCTGGCAGAACGACACCGTGCGCCTGCTCGGGTCGTGCACCGGTGCGTTCGGCCTGTTCATGCTGGGCGTCTGGCTCGGGCGGCGCCGCGACGCGATGTACTTCTGGTTCGCCTGCGTCGCGCTCTCGTGGACGGTGCAGTGCCTCGATTCCTACGCCGAGCTGGCGCCGCTGCCCCCGCTGCTGTGGGAACAGGTGATCGAGTCCATGCCGGTGCTTCGAGGGGTGCTGATGCTCACGTTCGTCCTGCGCTATGGCGGCATGCGATGGCCGCGGGTGGAGGCGATCGCCTGGGCCTACTTCCTGCTCGGCGCCGTGGCGATCTTCGGCGACGCGATGCCGCCGATCGGCCTGAACCTGTGGTTCCTGGGCTCGCTGGTGGCGTCGGTCTTCATCCTGGTGCTGCAGGTGCGCCTGGGCCTGCGGCGCAGCAGGCTGGAGGGCGTGCTGCTCGCGTCGGCGGGCATCCTGGCCATGATGCTGAACACGCACGACCTGTGGATGTTCTCGGAGGACACCTGGGCCGACCGCTTCTACCTGGCCCACTTCGGCGCATCGCTGTACCTGATCGTGATCGGCACGATCCTGGTGCGGCGCTTCACGGAGTCGTTCAACGCCCACGAGAACCTGGCCGCCGTGCTGGAGCAGCGTGTCGACGAGAAGGCCGCCGAACTCGCGCGCAACTACGAACAGCTCGTGGAGGCGCGCCGCAACGAGGCGCTCGCGCTCGAGCGCGGCCGCATCATGAGCGAGATGCACGACGGCATCGGCTCGCAGCTGACCATGGCGTTGTCGCTCGTGCGTCAGCTCGACCGCGACGCCCACCCCGAGCGCGCCGGCGAGGACGGCCGCGTGGCCACCGTGCTGCGCGAGAGCATCGAGGACCTGCAACTGATCATCGACTCGCTCGAGCCGGTGGAAAACGACCTGCTGACCGTGCTGGGCACGCTGCGCTACCGCCTGCAGGATCGCCTGGGCAAGGGCGGCATCGACCTGCAGTGGAACGTGGTCGACCTGCCGCCGCTGCCGATGCTCACCCCGCACAGCGTGCTGTCGATCCTGCGCATCGTGCAGGAGGCCTTCGCCAACAGCCTGAAGCACTCGGGCGCCAGCCAGATCGCGGTCACCACGCGGCTGCAGGGCGAGGCCGGCGTCGACGAGATGGCGCACATCGGCATCGTCGACAACGGCCGCGGCATCGACCTCAGCCGCGGCGCGGGCCGCGGGCTGGAGAACATGCGGCGTCGCGCGGCCGCGCTGGGGGGCCGGCTGAAGATCCTGTCGCAGCCTGGCCGAACGGAGATCTGGCTCGAATTTCCCACGCTTCGGCCAGGCCCGGCCTGAGCGACCCCTTCACCCGATTCGGTGAAATCCGGCGCTCGGCAGTGCCGCGGCCCCATCAATTGCACACACTTTCAGGGAAAGTCCGATCCCCGGTCCCGGGGCGAACGGCGAGCATCGTCATACCTCACGACGGTATTTCCGCCGCCCGTGGCCGGCAGGACCGGCCGGATCGCCGAAGCGGAAGGCCTTCGTCCCGTTCTTGGATCGCATCGTTGGAGATCGTCATGAAAAAAGCACTCGTACTCGCGTTGCTGTTCGGCCTGGCCGCCCTGTGCGGCTGCAGGAGCAACCTGGATCTGGACGATTCCGACGGCGACGACGCCCTGGCGGCGGTTTCCGCGCAGACGGCCTGACCGGCCCGCCCGCGCCCGGTTTCACGCGCCCCGGAACTGCATGGCGTGCAAGCGGGCGTAGAGCCCGCCCGCCGCCAGCAGCTGCGCATGCGGCCCCTGTTCCACGATGCGCCCGTTCTCCATCGCGACCACGCGGTCGGCGTGCTCGATGGTCGACAGCCGATGCGCGATGACCAGCGTCGTGCGGCCCTGCATCAGCACCTCCAGCGCCGCCTGCACCGCGCGCTCGGACTCCGAATCGAGCGCTGACGTCGCCTCGTCCAGGATCAGGATCGGCGCGTCCTTGTAGATCGCCCGGGCGATGGCCAGGCGCTGGCGCTGGCCGCCCGACAGCTGGTTGCCGTTGTGGCCGATGTGCGCGTCCAGCCCGCCGGGCATGGCCTGGACGAACTCGAGCAGGTTCGCGCCCGCGAGCGCGTCACGCACGCGCGCGGGGTCGATCGTCGCGCCGAGCGCCACGTTGGCGGCGACGCTGTCGTTGAACAGCACGACGTCCTGGCTCACCAGCGCGAACTGGCTGCGCAGCGCGGCGATGTCGTAGTCGGCGATGGGCACCCCGTCGATCAGCACCTGGCCGACGCTCGGCTCGACGAAGCGCGGCAACAGGTTGACCAGCGAGGTCTTGCCCGCGCCCGACGGCCCGACGAAGGCCACTGTCTCGCCCGCGCGGATGGCCAGCGAGATGTCCGACAGCGCGGCCACCGGCGCGTCGCCCGGCGCGGCGTCGGGGCGTCCCGCCGCGCCGCCAGTCTCGTCGGACTCGCGCGCCGCGTAGTGCAGTCCGACGTCGCGGAACTCGACGTCGCCGCGCACACGCGCCGGCGCCACGGTGCCGCCGCTCTCCATGGGCACGGTCTCCATCATGTCCAGGCCGCGCTCCATCGCCGCGGTGCCGCGCGTGAGCGGGGCCATGACGTCCGACAGGTGCTTGGCCGGCTGGATCAGCAGCAGCATGCAGGTGATGAAGGCCACGAAGTCGCCGGGCGTGCCGTGCGTCTTGCTGCTCTCGGCCAGCGCCATCCACAGCACGGCGGCCAGCGCGAACGACGCCAGCACCTGCGTGACGGGTGTCATCAGCGAGCCCGAGGCCTGCTGCTTGATGTTGAGGCTGCGCATCAGGTTGGAGCTGGCGTCGAAGCGGCGCTGCTCCTGCCGCGCCGCACCGTGCAGGCGCACGATGCGCCAGGCCAGGACGTTCTCCTCCACCACGTAGGCGAGGTCGTCGGTGGCGTTCTGGCCAGCCACGTTGAGCTTGTGCAGCCGCTTGCTGACCAACCGCACCAGCAGCCCGACGATGGGGAACAGCACCACCACGAACAGCGTCAGGCGCCAGTTCAGGATGATCAGGTAGCCCACGAAGAACAGGGCGGTGAGCGAGTCGCGCACCAGGATCTGCACCGAGCCCATCAGCAGGTTGGCGCCCGTCTGGATCTCGTAGACGATGTTGTTGGTGATGCTGCTGGCCGAATTGCGCGTGAACAGCGCCGGTGCCGCGCGCAGCATGTGCGAGAACATGTGCGCCCGCACCGCCAGCACCGCATTCTGCGAGGCCTTGGTCAGCCCGTAGCTGGACACCCACCAGGAGGCACCCCGGATGGCGAACAGCACCACGATGGCGAGCGGGATGCTCCAGATGGGCACGCCGGCGGTGTCCTTGAACCCGCTGTTCAACAGGCGCTTGAGGATGTACGGGATCGCCGGCTCCGTGGCCGCCGCCACCACCATGGCCAGCGCGGCCAGTCCGAGGGCGGCGCGGCTGTTGTCGCGGAAATAGGGGATCACGCGCAGGAGGCGCTGCTTCAGTGTGGTCATTGGCGACGGGGGCGGGCGACTGACGCCGATGTTCCCCCGGGAATGGCATGAATCCCGCATTATCCGGCCCGGCGCGGACGCGCCGTTGGCCTACAAGCAGGCCTCGTTCTTGCTGCCTACAATGCGCCCTGCTGAACAGCATGCTGGACTCCCCGGAACTTTCCGACTGAAACAGGACTCACCTGAATCCTCATGTGGCCTAGAAGACATGCCCTGCGCGCCTTGGGCGCCTCCCTCGCCCTGCCGGCCCTGACGACGCCGGCCTTCGCCCAATTCCGGCTCGTCATCCAGGGAACGGGTGGGACCCAGATCCCCATCGCGTTGGGCCGCTTCCGCGACGAGGATCGCCAGCCGCAGTCGATCTCGGCGGTCGTGCGGGCCGACCTCGAGCGCAGCGGCGTGTTCAAGGTCGTCGATGCGCCGTCGCCGGCTGACGAGAACGGGCTGCCGGACTACAACGCCCTGAAGTCGCGCGGTGCCGACTGGGTGGTGGGCGGCTCCGCCACCCGCCTGGCCGACGGCCGCGTCGACGTGCGTTTCCGCCTGTGGGACGTCGTCAAGGGCGCTGACCAGGGCGGCCAGAGCGAGCCGAGCCAGCCGGCCGACCTCCGCCTGGCGGCCCACCACATCTCCGACCTCATCTACCAGAAGGTGATCGGCGAGCGCGGCGTGTTCTCCACGCGCATCGCCTACGTCACCAAGGGCGGCGGCAAGCACACGCTGCGCATCGCCGACGCCGACGGCGCCAACATCGTGGCGGCGCTGGTCGACAACGAACCGATCATCTCCCCGGCCTGGTCGCCGGACGGCTCGGAGCTGGCGTTCGTCACCTTCCACGACAAGAAGGCCAAGGTCGTGATCCGCAACGTGCGCACCGGCACCATGCGCGAGGTGGCGGCGTTCAAGGGGTCCAACAGCGCGCCGGCGTTCTCGCCGGACGGCCGCACCCTGGCCGTCACGCTGTCCAAGGACGGCGGTTCGCACGTCTACCTGATGGATCGCAACGGCGGCAACCCGCGCCGCGTCACCGAGAGCACCGGCATCGACACCGAGGCCCGGTTCTCGCCCGATGGCGCCTCGCTGTACTTCGTCAGCGACCGGGGCGGCGGCCCGCAGATCTACCGCCAGCCCGTGGGCGGCGGCGGCGCGCAGCGCGTCACGTACAACGGTGCTTACAACATCAGTCCCTCGATCAGCCCGGATGGCAAGCTTCTCGCCTACATTTCGCGCGGCGACGGCTTCAAGCTGATGGTGATGAATCTCGCCACGAACGACGTGGCCAGCGTCAGCGACACCAACGACGACGAGAGCCCGAGCTTCGCGCCCAACGGCCGCTACATCATCTACGCGACGAAGGCCGGGGGCCGCGACGTGCTGATGGTCACGACCGCCGACGGCCGCTTCAAGTCGACCCTGGTCGAATCGGGCCTCGACATCCGAGAACCTGTCTGGGGCCCGTTCGGCCGCTGATTTTGGGGAAGAAGCCGCGGCGCAGGGGCGCTCGCGGACATGTTCATAGTGCTGGTAGGAGAGAAACGATGATCAAGAATTCCGGGAAGATGTTGCTGGCGCTGGCCAGCGTGGCGGTCGTGGCCGGTTGCGCCTCGCCCACGAAGCTGGACAAGCCCGTCGAGGTGGAGAAGAAGGACGTCACGTCCCAGACCACCACCACGACGCAGCCCGGCGGCGACACGGTCGCCAAGACCGACATGAGCAGCCAGCCGGTCGTGCCCATCACGCTCGATCGCGTCATCTACTTCGATTTCGACAGCTACGCCGTCAAGGACGAATTCCGTCCGATCGTCGAAGCCCACGCCAAGCTGCTCAAGGCCAACTCCGGCGCCAAGGAAGTGGCCGAAGGGCACACCGACGAGCGCGGCGGCAGCGAATACAACCTGGCCCTCGGCCAGAAGCGCGCCGAAGCCGTCGTCCAGCAGATGAAGGTGCTGGGCGTGGGCGACTCGCAGCTGGAAGCGGTGAGCTACGGCAAGGAGCGTCCGGCGGTGGACGGCCATGACGAATCGGCGTGGGCCAAGAATCGCCGCGTCGAACTGCGCAGCAAGTGATGTCCGCGGCCGTGACGTTCCCGGAAGCGTCGCGCCGCCCGCGCGCATTCACGGCCGTGCGCCGTGCTTGCGCGCTGGCCGCCTTGCTGGTCGTCGGCACGAACGCGCACGCCGGCCTGTTCGACGACGACGAGGCGCGTCGCGCGATCATCGACCTGCGCACGCGCATCTCCCAGCTGGAGGACGCCAACAAGACGCAAGGGTCGCAATACGCGCAGCAGCTGCAGCAGCTGCAGAATGCGCTGCTCGATCTCACGAACCAGAACGAGCAGCTGCGCCAGCAGATGGCCCAGCTGCGCGGTGCCAACGAGCAGCTGGCCAAGGACTTGTCCGACGTCCAGCGCCAGCAGAAGAACATCACGCAGGGCGTCGACGAGCGCCTGAAGCGCGTGGAGCCGCAGCAGGTCAACCTGGACGGCAAGACCTTCAACGCCGATCCCGAGGAAATCCAGGCGTACGACGCGGCCACGGCCACGCTGCGCACGGGTGACTTCGACAAGGCGCAGGCCGCGCTCGGCAACTTCCTGCGCCGCTGGCCCGCCAGCGGCTACGCCGACCTGGCCCGCTACTGGCTCGGGAACGCGCAATACGGCAACCGCGACTTCAAGGGCGCCATCGCCACGTTCAAGGCCTTCATCGCGGCGGCGCCCGAGCACGCGCGCGCACCCGAGGCGGAACTGGCCATCGCCAACTGCCAGATCGAGCTGAAGGACGTCAAGGGCGCCCGGATCACCCTTGGCGAGTTGATCAAGACGTATCCGAAGTCGGAAGCGGCGACGGCCGGGCGCGATCGCCTGAAGTCGTTGAAGTGACCGCCGTGGGCGACGTTCCCGCGGTGGCCTCGCCCGTCATCGCGGCGGACGACGCCGATCTCGAGCGCCGCTTCGGCGGCCTCAAGCGCCTGTACGGTGCGCGCGGATACGCACGCGTGCGCGCGGCGCGCGTGGCCGTCGTCGGGCTGGGCGGCGTCGGCTCCTGGGCTGTCGAGGCGCTCGCGCGCAGCGGCGTCGCGCAACTGGTGCTGGTCGACCTCGACCACGTCTCGGAGTCCAACGTCAACCGCCAGATCCAGGCGCTCGGCGCCACGCTGGGCATGTCCAAGGCGCAGGCGCTGGCGCGCCGCATCGCCGACATCCACCCCGGCTGCGTCGTCCACTGCGTCGAGGAGTTCGCCGACGCGGACAACTGGCCCGGCCTGCTGCCCATCGAGGTCGACGCCGTCATCGATGCCTGCGACCAGACAAAGGCCAAGCTGGCCATCGCCGCCTGGGCCCGCACCGCGGGCGTCGCGTTCGTCACCTGCGGCGCGGCTGGCGGCAAGCAGCGCGCCGAGAAGATCGAGATCGACGACCTGCATGCCACCACGCACGACCCGCTGCTGGCCAGCCTGCGCCAGCGCCTGCGCTCGCAGCACGGCGCACCGCGCACGGGCCGGATGGGCGTGCGCTGCGTGTTCTCGCGCGAGAGCGTGGCCGAGCCTGCCCCCGAAGACGCCGTCTGCGAGGTCGGCGCCGACGTGCCGGCCACCGCCCGCCGCGACAACTCGCTGAACTGCCACGGCTACGGTTCGACCGTGGTCGTCACCGCCAGCTTCGGCATGGCCGCCGCGGGCGAGGTGATCGCGCAATTGCTCAAATGAGCGCCTATTGTCGGCTCGCAGGCGCCTGTGCTATGATTTGAGGCTCTGCCGGAAACGGGGTTGTTAGCTCAGCTGGTAGAGCAGCGGACTTTTAATCCGTAGGTCGTGGGTTCGAGTCCCGCACAACCCACCACTTGGCCGACGCACCGCGACACGCGTCGAACCAGGACGGATCTTCCGGAAGATCATCAATTTTCTGCTTGCAGGTCGAGCAGGAATCGAAGTAGAATTTAAGGCTGTTGTGATCGCGACAACGCGATGACGGCACCGAGAATTTCGGGCTCTTAGCTCAGTTGGTAGAGCAGCGGACTCTTAATCCGTAGGTCGAGTGTTCGAGTCACTCAGGGCCCACCAAAATTAAGAAGAAGAATCAACGGCTTGACGGA
>Ga0068855_100005601_pt1 | contig 15330 bp, 15 predicted proteins | sample KBSCornC52_FD_66592 | JGI IMG/M metagenome (GOLD analysis project Ga0068855, IMG submission 66592) | Corn rhizosphere microbial communities from Kellogg Biological Station, Michigan, USA - KBS Corn C5-2 | ecosystem: Host-associated > Plants > Roots > Rhizosphere > Soil ...
GTAGTGCCGTCATTACCGTGGTAAACGTAGCGGGTCTCACCCGAGTTGTGATGGCGGAGCCGGAAGGTGACCGCTGCATCGCTCTGGTCGTAGTAATGATCTTCGATCTTGATCTCAACCCGCGAATCGGTGGAGAGATCCGGCCCGTTGAAGCTGTAAGACGGGTAGGGGCTATCCGGCCGCGAGATGAACCAGTCTGGATGGTCGATCACCCACGGCGAATCGATGCCCATGTGGTTCGGCACCATGTCGCTGGCCAGGCGCAGCCCGGCAGCCGCCGCGCGATGCTTCAGGTCATTGTAGGCAAGCCAGCCGCCCAGGTCCTCTGCAATGTCATACGACTTCAGCGAATACGCCGAGGCCACCGCGTCATGATGACCGCGGAGACGCTTGATCGTGCGTGACGCAATCGACCGCTCCCACAGCCCGATCAGCCACAGTCCGGTAATGCCGCGGTCTACCAGTGTGCGGAGCTCTTCATCCGGAATCTGGTCCAGGCGGTAGATATGCCGCTGATACTTCTTGGAGAGCTGTTCGAGCCACACATAGGTCGATTTGGCGATGAGCACCACATTCGGCATCCACGCCTGGTCGGTCGAGAAGGCCTCGTATTCATCCAAAGGCGCTTGATAGCCGGTGGCATATTTCCTGCGACGGAACTCGTCGAAGCCGATGAATTCGTCACCCACAAAGCCCATGCTGCCCCACTGCGGAGCGCCATGGCGAAACTCATCCGGGCCGGGAGGGTTGAAGCGGAGCCAGATGGCGATGTCTTCCTCGCGCAGCACATCGATCGCGAGCAGAATCCGGCGGAGATCCTCGCCCAGATAAGGTGTCCACTTCTCGCGGATATACTCCAGCTGCCCCGTCAAAGAATCCGGAGAAGCCAGGATAGGGGCACGTAGCGCATCAATCAGGCTTCCAATTTCCGGCGCAACCGGCGGCCGAGTTGAGAAGAAGTCTGGGAAAGCGCCCGCTACCTTCTGGTAGACGGTTCGTTGCTTCAGCGGGCTGTCTTCAAACAGCGCCCGAAACGGCTTGAACGCTGGATTGCTATTGGCAACCCACAGCAACAGCAGCTCTTCCAAAGCTGCCTCGCGGTTCGGCAAGCCGTCTGCAGTGCCTTTCAACCATTCGGAGGCGCTGATGTCTCCGCGAAAAATCGTGGCATTCGGAAATTGCTCGGTAAAGGTAAGCAGCAGCTGCTCCAGCTTGTCTGGTTCGAACTGCTGCGCGAACCAGCGCACTGCCTCGGAAAGCACCGCCGGATCGGTACGCTTGCGGTACTGCGCCACCAACGCGTGGCTCAGTTCGTCGATGAGCCCCATGGCGAACAGCGCTCCGGCGTTATAGGTCCCCGCCGGATCGGCATCAGCGCCGCGAGCCTGGTTCAACGCTTCGGCCAGCCGGCGCGCTGCCGCCACGTTCGCGAAGACGACATTGCCCGTGTAGCTGAACAGAGTGTCCTCGACCTGGGCTGCTTCGCGGACGGCACGGGAGATATGGAATTCCATGGATCAGAGGCCTCAGAGTCGTTTCCATCCCAGTATCGCTCGGATGCCCGGGTTCATGCATTCAGATGCCGCGTTGCTGGTTGCTCATGACTCAGCGCGACCGGCTGCCTCGGAATTCCGAAGAAAAGGGCTCGAACCTTACAATGGCAATAGATTTGGCTTGGCAATGGCCATCGTCGCGCAATCCCGCAAACATGGAGAACGATTCGAATGAAGCAGATGATTGCCGTGATCTTCGGGGTTGGCTTATTGGGAAATGCAATGCTGTTCGTGCCCCAGGCTCTCGCCGTATGGAGAAAGAAGAGCGACGAGGGCGTCTCCCTGATCACCTTCGGCGGCTTCAACGTGCTGCAGGCGATCGGAATCGTGCACGGCGCTTATCAGCATGACTACTCACTGATAATCGGCCTCGGCGCCAGTCTGGTGACCTGCGGAACAGTCACCGGACTTACGCTTTACTACCGGGCGCAGCGGAGGCCCGGTGCGGAAGCATAAGTCCCGTGTTGCTCCTCAGCAAATGGCAGGTGCTTACCTTCCGTCGTCACGCCGCATTCATGACGTAGCGCGAACGGGCATCCAGAAGCGCGGCAAGTTGGTCCTTCTGGATGGGTGTGGCGGAGCCCAGGTGGTGAGCAATCAGGTTGACCTGCGCAAAATGCTCCACCGTTTCCATCTTCATAAACGCATCCATCAGCGTCTTCCCGTAGGTGACTACGCCGTGATTCGCCATCAGAATGGCTTCATGGTCCGGGATGAATTCGGCCAGGCTCTCGGCCACCTCCTCGGTGCCCGTCGTGGCGTAGCGGGCCAGCGGCACTGCTCCCAGCGACATCACAGCCTCAGAGCAGAGAGGTTCGTCGAGTGATCGGCCTGAGCATGCAAACCCAGTGGCGATCGGCGGATGGGAGTGGACCACCGCGCAGATGTCGGGCCGGCGATTGTAAACAGCAAGATGCATCCCGATTTCACTCGTGACTTTGCGGCTGCCGGAGTACTGCTTGCCGTCCAGATCCACGATCACCATGTCTTCTTTCGACAGCATCGACTTGCTGACCCCGGTTGGAGTGGCCAGGATAAACTTCGAGTCGAGCCGTACGGACAGATTCCCCGATGTCCCCGGAGTGAAACCGAGCCTGTAAAGCCGCTTACTAAGGCGACGAAGGTCCCGCCGGAGTGGTACTTCGTGTTCCCAGATTCTTTCCATGGAGTCAGTCCCTCTCGGCTCAGCTACATTTTGTTTCCGTCATCCTATCGCGATTTACGGCTGATTGGCTTTGGCACTAAAGGGCTTGGATGAAAAATCGTACGCTTCTGTCGCCCGGGCTGCGCAATCTCAGCCTCGAAGGCTCGCGGGCGCCGGTGTTACGGCGGAGAGCCTCTCGAAGATCGCGTCCGGGAGCTGCAATCCGGCCGCCTGGACGTTCTCCTCCAGGTGGGCGACCGACGACGTGCCCGGGATGGGCAGGACCACCGGGGAACGCCGCAGAAGCCATGCCAGCGCAACCTGCAGCGGCGTGGCCCGCACCTCTGCTGCCGCAGCCTCCAGGGCGCTGTTCGCCTCTCGATTCTGGCCCAGGGGGGCCCAGGGCATGAAGGCAATTCCCAACTCCTCGCACCGATTCAACAGGAAATCCCACTCTCGGTCGGCAAAGCTGTAGCGGTTCTGTACCGAAACAATTGGCACAATCTTGCGAGCGCGCTCCAGATGCTCCAGCGTCACATTCGAGAGTGCCAGATGCCGTATCTTGCCCTGTTGCTGAATCCTTGCCAGCGTCTCCATCGAGGCGTCAAACGACACTGCCGGATCGGGCACGTGCAACTGGTACACGTCGATCCGCTCCAGCCGAAGCCGCTTCAGGCTCCCCTCAACCCCAGCTTCCAGGTGCTTCGGGGAAGCATTGTGGGTCCACTGTGCCGGCCCCACGCGTTCCCAGCCGCCCTTCGTTGCGATCACCAGGTCGCTCGGATACGGATACAGCGCCTCTGCGATCAACTCTTCCGACACGCCGGGCCCATATGAGTCCGCGGTATCGATCAGGTTCACCCCAAGCTCCACGGTCCTCCGCAGAGTTGCAATCGCTCCCTCGCGGTCCGCCGGCGGCCCCCAGATCCCTTTGCCGGTAATGCGCATCGCGCCATAGCCCAGCCGGTTCACGGTCAGATCGCCCAATTGCACCGTCCCGGCCGAGGCGGCAGTCACTCTCTGTGCAGCATCATTCATCGCAACATTTCCTCGCAGACAGCATGGCAGATCGTCGCAGCCGTATGCAATTGCAACCTCCGCCTCCCGCCTCTGCGGCGCATTGCCCTCATGTGTTAATATTCGATTCCGCAGCCCAGGGCCTTCTCATGGCTGGGATCTGCGAAGCTTTCGCGAGCACTGGCTCTTCATCCTGGAAGAGCCGTGAAGCAGGACAAGGAATGGCTGGCATCGTGGTTGCAATACGCGATGTGCCCCGCGGCGCAGTTCATGCGCTGTTCCCGCTGAAGGTGTGCTTGCGGCAGGTGCGACGGTCAAAAGCGCCACCTGCATCCCACGATCCCTGAGCCGGCACGCGTCGGCTTCGAGCCGCCATGGGCAGCGGCTTCTAACCCGCTATCGTGCCACCTTATTGATGGGGAGCGTGCAATGAAGAATTACCTCGGACAGGACATCCGCAACGTCGCAGTGGTCGGCCATGCCCATAGTGGCAAGACAACACTGATCGCAGCCCTGCTGCACGCCGCAAGAATGACGCCCACTCGCGGACGCGTCGAGGACGGCTCCGCAATCACCGCCTATGACGAAGAAGACGTAGCCCGGCGCACCACCATGTCCAATGCTGTCGCCTATGCTGAGTGGGAGGGTACGAAGATCAACTTCGTCGACACTCCTGGCTTCCACATGTTTCTGCATGAGGCGCGCTGCGCCATGTTGCCGGTTGAGGCGGCCTTGGTCGTCGTCAATGCGCCCTCAGGGCTGGAGGCAGTCACCGATCGCGTCTGGAAATATGCAGGCGAGCTCAACCTGCCCCGCGTGATCGTCATCAACCAGGTGGACCATCCGAAGGCAGACAGCCGCACCGGCCGCCAGCAGATGATCGAGACATTTCAGGAGCGTTGGGGCCGCCAGGTCGTCCCAGTGCAGCTCCCCATCGTAGATGACAAGGGCTTCCATGGTGTCGTGGACCTCGTCACCATGAAGGCCTTCCTCTACACGCCGGATGGTGACGGCCATGGCGAGCCGGGCAAAATTCCGGACCTGGTCGCCGCGGATGCCAAAGCCGCCCATGAAGCCCTCGTCGAACTCGTCGCCGAGGGCAAGGACGAGCTCATGGAAGAGTTCTTCCGCGTCGGCACCATTCCGGAAGAGCACCTCATCGCCGCGCTTCACGAGGCCATCCGCGACGACCGCATCTTCCCCGTGCTATTCACCAGCGGGCTGCGCAACGTCGGCACCGACCACCTGCTCGATTTCCTCAAGGTCTATGCGCCTTCTCCGATCGAACGCGAGCCATACACGGGCAGCGGCAAAGCTGCTTCCGCGTCCGGCAACGGCAACGGAAATGGATCCCACGCCCCCGGCGAAGCCGCTCGCATCACCCGCAAAGTGGATGATGCCGCGCCCCTCGCCATCTATGTCTACAAGACCATGACTGACCCCTTCACGGGCAAGATCTCCTTCTTCAAAGTCATCAGCGGCAAAATGCGGTCGGATGCCGGTCTGATGAACTACAACCGGCAGGAGACTGAGTCGGTCAATCACGTCTATATCATGCAGGGCCGCAAGCCGGTCGAGGCGCAGGAGCTGCATGCAGGCGATCTCGGCGCTGCCGTCAAGCTTCGCGTCACCCAGACCGGCGATACCCTCGGCGACAAGGCCAGTCCCTTCGTGCTCGATCCACTCTCGCTGCCCGAGCCGGCGATGACCTATGCCATCGAGCCCCGAAGCCGGGCCGACGAGGACAAGCTCGCCCCAGCGATTCACAAGCTCATGGAAGACGATCCCATGGTGCGCTTCTATCGCGATCCCCAGACCAACGAGTTCCTGGTCGCCGGAGCAGGGCAGCCGCACATCGAAGCTCTGGTCTCCAAGCTGGCCCGCCGCTATCACACCAACGTCGTCCTCAAAGCCCCCAAAGTGCCGTACCGGGAGACTATTCGCGGCAAGGCCGAGGCTCAGGGCCGCCACAAGAAGCAGACCGGCGGCCACGGCCAGTTCGGAGATTGCTATCTGCGTCTGGAACCTCTTCCACGCGGCACCGGATTCCAGTTCGCCAACGAGATCTTTGGCGGAGCCATTCCACGCCAGTACGTGCCCGCCGTGGAGAAGGGCATTCGCGAATCCGCTGTTCGCGGCTTTCTCGCCGGTTACCCGGTCGTCGATTTCAAATGCACCGTCACCGACGGCAGCTATCACGACGTGGATTCCAGCGAAATGGCCTTCAAACTTGCTGCCCGCATCGGATTTCGCAAGTGCATGGAGCAGGCCAAGCCTGCACTCCTCGAACCCATTATGAAGATGGAGATCGAGGCGCCCGACGAGTTCGCTGGTGCGCTGATGGGAGACCTGAGCGGGCGCCGCGGCCGTGTACAGGGCATGGAGAGCACCTCCACCGGCACCCTCATACGAGCCGAGGCGCCCATGGCTGAGATCCTCACCTACGGCACCGCGCTCACCTCCATGACCCAGGGCCGCGGCACCTTCCACATGGAAATGGATCACTATGACGTGGTGCCACAGCCCATCGCCGAGAAGATACTAGCTGCCGCGAAACAACCGGTCCACGACGACGAGGAGTAAACCGCGCAGTCCATCCAATCACTGCTGGACGGGTCTCGCATCCTGCCAGGGCGGCCTCACGCAGCCTGCCGTACACTAGCTCAAACACGGCAGGAGCAGCTCCCAATGGATATCTTCAGCAAGGCTGAAGCAGCGGTCAGTTATGTGCGTCAGAGAGCCCGTGTTGCCCCCGGGCTCGGCATCATCCTGGGTTCCGGACTCGGCGGCTTTGCAGCGCAGGTTCAGGATGCCGTCGTGATCCCGTACGCCGAGATCCCGCACTTCCCGCAATCCACCGTCGTCGGCCACTCCGGCAAGCTCGTCCTTGGCCTTATCGCAGGAGTTCCCGTTGCCGTCATGCAGGGACGCGTTCACGCGTACGAAGGCTATTCGATGGACCAGGTCACATTTCCGGCGCGGGTCCTCGGTCTGCTCGGTTGTTCCAGACTTATCGTCACCAATGCCGCCGGCGGCATCCGTGCGGACATTGCGCCCGGCTCTCTGATGCTGATCTCCGATCACATCAACCTCACCGGACAAAACGCCGCGCTCGGTCCCAACGAAGAGCGATTCGCCTGCATACCCGGCGCGGGCCAGCGCTTCTTCGATATGACCACTGCCTACTCGCCCAGACTGCGGAAGCTCGCCCAGGCCGAGGCTGCGAGGCAGCAAACCGCTCTCGTCGAAGGCGTCTACATTGCGGTGCTCGGCCCCAGCTACGAAACTCCAGCGGAGATCCGCGCCTTCCGCACCCTGGGCGCCGACATGGTTGGCATGTCCACCGTGCATGAGGTCATCGTCGCTCGCCATATGGGACTCGAGGTCCTGGGACTCTCCCTCGTCACGAACCTCGCCGCCGGTGTCTCCGGCGAGGTCATCCACCACGAGGAAGTCATGGATATCGGCCGTCGCGTCGAAGCCCAGTTCACCAGCTTGCTCGTGGCTCTCATCCCTCAGGTTGCCGCCGGGTGATGCAGGACCAACGAGACGTGCCGTGTGTCATCGGCATCGCCGGCTGTTCCGGCTCAGGCAAGACCACGCTTGCGCTGGAACTCGCCTCTCAGCTTGACGCGACCTTATTCCCGCTCGATCTCTACTACCGCGACCTATCCGCATTTCCGCTGGACTCCCGCCACAAGCTGAACTTCGACCACCCCGACTCGCTCGAGTCCGAGTTGATCCTCGAGCATGTTCGCGCCCTCGCCCAAGGCAAACCCATTCAGCGACCGGTGTACGATTTCCGAACCCACACTCGTGTCGCAGGAGCGTACGAGCTTCTGGTGCCTTCCCGCTTCGTCATCGTGGAAGGCATCCTCGCCCTCCACTACGACGAACTGCTGCCCCTCTACAACGTTTCCGTCTACGTCGATGCCCCACATGACGTCTGCCTCGTACGCCGCATTCACCGCGACACCCACGAGCGCGGCCGCACCGAGCAATCCGTGCGCGAGCAGTTCCAGGCCACCGCCCGCCCCATGGCCGACCTCTTCGTGTTGCCGTCCGCGGCACGCGCCACGCTCACTGTGGATGGAACCGAGGCCCTCGATTGGTCAGTCGAGCAGGTGCTCCGGCACATGCGCGATCGAGGCCTGCTGAACTCCGCCGACGCCGATCCTGTTCCGCCGAGCTGACCCGCTATGCTGAAAACTGTGCCCGCGCCTCAGACGCACCACTCTTGGCTTTACCGCCGTCTCGTGCTCCCCATTCTTGCGCTGCTTCGCATGGGTGCCACGCCGCAGCGCCTGGCCTGGAGTATCGCAGTCGGCATCGCCGTGGGCCTGAATCCGGTCGTCGGTTCCACCACCGTCCTCTGCCTCGCGCTCTCTTTCGCGCTGCGATTAAATATCGTGGCCACGCAGATCGCCAATCACGCCATGTTCCCGCTGGAGCTGGCGCTGGTGTTTCCGTTTCTGCGACTGGGCACACTCGTGTTCCGAACCTCCGCGATGCCGCTTAGCGCATCACTTTTCTTCGAGCACGCGCGCACCGCGCCCGTGGCCCTGCTCCGTCAGATCTGGGCCTGGGAGTGGCATGCGTTCCTGCTCTGGCTGCTGATCGCGATCGGAATCGTGCCGCTGATCGCCATCGCCCTCACTCCGGTTCTGGAGCGTCTTGGCCGTCGAGTGAAGCGACACGAATACCCCATCGTCCCGTGATCATGGCGTTCTAAATCTTCCGCGAAGGTCGGCCCCCGCGAACGCTCAATGCTTCGTTGCGGCCGATACCGGCTCGCCGGATTGAATCCATGCCGTGTAGATCATGTTGCGCAGCTCAGTCGCGCCCGCTGCGAGCTGCCGCGCCGTGAAGGCCTTGCTCTCCGGTGTGCCCGCGCCTGTCAGGGCGCCTGTCTTATCCAACTGGTACACGCGCTCTGCCAGTTGGCGACCCTGTCTTAGATACGCGATGTAGTCCTCGAACACGTCACCCAGTACAACCGGCTTCGTATTCGCAACCAGCGGAGCCACGTCGCTCCGGGTTACGTTCGCATGTACAAAGTCGTTCTCAAACTTCCAGTGAATCCCCTTCGCCGTCGTATACCCGTTCGGATTCGCTCCCACCCAGCCGTCGTACTGGATGGAGCTGTGCAACGGCATGGCTCCGTCCCCCACATAGTGCCCCAGCCATCCCGCCAGAAACGTAATCTCTGCCTCTGACGGCCGCATGTCCTGATGCGCTGCCTGCAATGCCCGGTAGTCCCGGAAGGCACTCTTCAGCCGCTCATAAATCTCCGAGGTGACGTACGGTTGCAGGCCCACAAACTCCGGCGTCAGATTCAGCTCGGGGTGCTTCTGCTGCGCTGCCGCCAGGGCTCGAATGTATTCGTAACGGCGTCGCGGAAGCGGCCCGGCCAGCTCCGCCAGATCCAGCCGGATAAAGTGCTCCGGCGCCTGCGCCGCGTTCAGTTCCGGCTCCGCGGGCGAACGCCACCGGTCCGGCTCGGAGGCGTAGTACACGATCGCGTCCAATGCCGCCTGAGATCGCAGAAATGACGGAACGTCCGATGGCAGCGACGAAGCCGCAAGGCTGTTAATGATCGCGTGACCATCCGGTCCCCAGGCCCAGGCCTGCGGGACCATAAGGACTGACAGCAAAGCAGCCAACGCAACTCGCACCAGGCCCGCAGTTCTCTTCATCGCGTCCGTCCTTCATAGCGGTTCAATCGCCGATCGCAGTTCAATTGCCCTGGTAAACCGGAATCGGCACAGCCGACTTCAACCATGCGGTGTAGATCATGTCACGCAGCTCGGAGGCTCCCGCAGCGATCCGCTGTTCCACAAATACCTTGCCCTCCGGCGTTCCCCCTCCAGTAAATGCGCCCGTCCCATCCAATTGATAGACCTGCTCAACAAACGAGTTTGATTGGCGAATAAACCCAAGAAACTCGGCGAAGACATCGTTCATCACCACCGGCTTCCTATTCACCAGCGGAGCTACATCGGAGATCTTCACATTCTCATGGACGTAATCGCCTTCAAACCGCTGATGAATTTTGTGGTCGTTGCTGTATCCATGGGGATTCTCCGTCACCCACCCGTTGTAATTCACCGTGGTGTGCAGCGGCTCAGAGCTATCCCCGACATAATGCCCCAGAAACCCTGCCAGAAACACAATCTCAGCCTCTACCGGCTTCGTATCCTGCTTGTTCTTCACCGCAGTGCGGTAATCCCGCATCGCGCTGGTCAGCATCACAAAGGTCTCGGTCGCAGAGTAGGGAAGCAGTCCCACTTTCTGTGGCGTCAACTTCAATTCAGGGTGTTTCGCCTGCGCCGCATTCAGCGCCTCGATGTACGCGTATCGAGTGCGGGGAAGCGGACCCGCCAGATCAGCCCATTCGAGATCAATATCGTGTTCCGGCACCAGCGTCGCATACAGCGCACTATCCTCCGACCGCCAGCGATCGGGCTGCGGACCATAGAAGTCCAGCGCATTGAGCGCCGCCCGTGAACGTAGGAACTTGGGCATATCCGGAGGCAGATTCTCGCCTGCAAGCCGATTGATCATCGAGTGAGCATCATGGCCCCAGGCAAAGCTCTCTTGCGCAAACATCATAGGCAGCAGCGCAACCGCCGCGGCGAAACGCACACATTGGCCGGAAAATCTCATCCGCCTAGTATAGCGGCGCGCACGACGCGACCTGCTTCAAACCACCACCTCAACCGGAGCACCCGCCACCGTTCCAAACACCCGCCGATAGCGCTCAATCTCCTCCACCGGCCCGGTCGCTTTCCGTGGGTTGTCGCTCAGCTTGACCGCGGGCCGCCCTTCCACCGTCATTAGCTTGCACACCAGGCTGATCGGCTCCAGGTCATCATCGCCCCTCGGATGGCAGCCGCGGAAGTCATTCGTCAGCAGCGTGCCCCATCCAGCCGAGAATCGTATGCGCCCGCTGAAATACTCCTGCAGCTGGAGAATGTCATCTACGTCCAGCGCGTCCGATGCAATCAGCCGCTTCTTTCGCGGATCGCGTCCCCTGGAGATCAGCCAGCGAATGTACTCGTCGCCCGCAATCATCGGGTCCTTGGAATCCGCCCTTTGCCCGGTCCAGTCCGCAACCCAATCCGGAGCCCCCTCCAGAAACTGCGTCGTCCCAAACGTGTCGGGCAGCAGGATCAGCAGTTCCCCGCCATAGCTCTTCTGCCACAGTTCCAGCACGCCGTACTGCGACCGGTGCAGCGCCTCGTCGTCATCGCCTGCCAGTGCCGCCATAGCCATCGGCAGTTCGTGGGCGTTGGTGCCCATCGCCTCCATGTCGTGCTTATAGGCCAGAAACGTATTCGACGACCCGGACAGGCTCTCGCCCAGCCTGGACCGCATAGCCAGCACCACGTACTCCTGCCACAAGAAGCTGTGCCGCCGCCGGGTTCCAAACTCCGAGATTCGCACCTCCGGATACTCCCGCAGCCGCTCGATCTTGTCCCACAGCTTCGTTTTCGCTCGCGCATACAAAACGTCCAACTCCATCTCGCTGAGCTTCGCCAGGGCAGCCCGCGTCCTCAACTCGCTCATCAGTGCAAGCGCGTAGATCTCCCACATCGTCACTTCGGTCCAGAGCCCCGAAAACCGTAACGTCAACTGCCCGTCGTGCTCCTCCACCTCGTAGTCCGAAAGCCTGAAGTCACTATCCAGCCAAGCCAAAAACTCCGGCTCGAAGATCTGCCGCGTCCCATAGAACGAATTGCCCGCCAGCCAGATCAGCTCCGACTTGCGGAATTTCAACTCGCGCACATACTCCATTTGCTCGACCAGCGCGTGCCGGTCCAACTCACACGCCAGCTTAACCCGAGTCGTCCGGTTCACCACCTCGCTGGTCACGTGGACCGCGGGAAAGTTTTTCCAGATGAACTGCAGCATCAGCAGCTTGTAGAAATCTGTGTCCAGCAGCGAGCGGACAATCGGATCCAGCTTCCAGTTGTGGTTGTGCGCGCGCTCGGCGAAATTAACGTTCATGGCAAACAGGGTAGCAACCCAACGGACTTCAGCGCACAATAACATGCAGTATGCCGCAGGACGAGTCATGCAACTTGAGCGCACGCAGAGTGGGGTTGCTGTATCTGCTTTTCTTCCTGATCTGCCTGGGCCTGGGCTATCCCATCCTGAACCGCATCGAGTGGCAGCATGCGCCGGGTGGCCTGGTCGACCTTCAGCAATACGCCAGACTCATCACCGATCCACCCTCGAACGACCCCGCGCTGCACACGCAGTTCCGCATCCTCGTTCCCATGGTTGCGCGCATCTTCTACCATCTCAGCCGCAATCACATCCGCTCTTGGGACCCGGTCATGTTCGGGCTGCTGGTCGCAAACGCCCTCTTCGTTGCCGGCGCTGTCACTCTGCTCGTCCTCGTGGCGATGCGGCTCACAGGAAACTATGCTGTCGCAATCGGGTCCGCGCTTCTCTATCTGCTAAATTTCGCGGTGCCCAACCTCCGGCTATACGGGTTTATCGACTCCGGCGAGGCGTTTTTCCTGCTGGCTGTCCTATGGGCTCTAGTACGGGAGCGCTACGCGCTTCTACCCCTCTGCGCGATCGCGGGTGCGTGCGCAAAGGAGACGTTCGTTGGATTCCTCCTCGTATTCACGGCCACATGGTGGCTGCTCTCGCCAGGCATCCCACGCCGTGCCGGCGCCTGGATCGTGAGCTCCTGGATCCTCGGCTTTGCCGCGCTGAGTACGTTACAGTGGAGCATTCTCGGGGTATTCCGGTCGCCCCTTCAATTCGCGCTTGCCCTTCACGGGCACGCCCGTGTTTCGCATCAGGTGATGCTCTGGTTCTCGGATCGGAATCTGCTGTACACATTCGTGTGGCTATTGCCGCTGGGAATTCCGCACCTGCTGCGGTTCCCTCGCAACTGGCGCCTGGCAACAACTGCCTGCTGCCTGTCCGCATTTGCTCTGGACGCCTACTACGGAGCTGCCCCGGGCACCATGGCTCGCGCCCAGTTCACACTCGCTGCCCCGCTGCTAACCGTTTCGGCCGCGAGTCTGCTGTTCCACGCACCGGCGCGCGAAATGTAACCTTGAAGAGCCGCTGAAGAGGGAAGTGGTGCGCCCGAGAAGATTCGAACTTCTGACCTACAGCTTCGGAGGCTGCCGCTCTATCCAGCTGAGCTACGGGCGCGCAGTCTTAAGCCTAGCACGCTCTCACCGGCATTCAACACGCCTCCGCAGTCTTGACAGTGTTCTCGCAAACCCCGGAACATCGACTTCAGAACATCGATTCGCAAGCCAAGCCCGGCAGTACCTCACGCGCGGCCCGCGGCTCCAGAAGGAAGCTCATGCACACGATCTCTCCCCGGCTCGCAGCAGCTCTCTGTTGTATCGGACTTCTGCTCTCTCCCGCTATGCCCGTCATGGCCCAAGCCCCAGGCACGCCTGCTGCTGCCCCGAATACCCAGCCCATGTCCAGTCCGCCCGCCACCGCATCCGTCACCATTGCGGGTGGCACCATCGACATCAGGTACAGCAGGCCCAGCATACGTGGACGCAAAATCATAGGCGACATCGTCCCCTTTGATCAGGTCTGGCGCACCGGAGCCCAATCCAGCCACCACACTCATCACATCGGTCCCACTTAAATTCGGCAATCTCACCGTGCCCGCAGGCAACCACACCCTCTACACGCTTCCTTCCCAGAGCGGCTGGCAACTCATCATCAACAACCAGACTGGCCAGTGGGGAACCGAGTATCACCAGGAGCAGGACCTCGGCCGCACGCCCATGCAGTCCAAGCCACTCAGCGCGCCGCAGGAGGTCATGAGCATCTCCTTCGAGAACACCACGCCCAACTCCACTGAGCTTCATGTTCGCTGGGAGAACAGCGACGAATATGTCCTCGTCACCAAGCCCTGACCGTCAGGGCTGAAGCTCGTCGCAGCCAAAGCCCAGCCCGCAGTCACCGCAACGATAACCGAAGAAGAGCTTTACATTTTCAATGGAAGTGACTGAATAAAATGGTGAGAGCGCTGGGGCTCGAACCCAGGACCAACGCCTTAAAAGGGCGATGCTCTACCAACTGAGCTACGCTCTCGTCCCAATTCAAGGTAGCACACGAGACCGCGAGCGTACGACCCTCGCGCCCTCGTTATCGCCTGGTAACTCATTCCAAAGATAGCCGTGCGCTGGCCCGAAAGTATCACCCTGCCCGGTTGACTCGCCTACTTGGCACAACTAGCCTGATATCAAGTGCATGGAGCTCCGTAGGATACGCCGGAGCACCGTGCGGCGAGGACCCCATCGCAGCCGGAAAAGCACCTTCTCCCGGCAGGGGCAATCATGGGGTTCCAATGGGCTCAAAGGGCACGCCGATCGATTCGCAGGCAACTACCGGCAGCACGCCGGACGATGTAGCCCGCCTCTACGCCTGGGCCAATCTCCGCGGAGCCAAATACCGCGACTACTCCGCCTCCCGCCGCGAGCACCGTGCCCAGGTTCGCTACAGCGCCGCCAAATCGCTTCTCGACCGCGAACTCAAAGCACAGGCCGAAGCCGAATCCTCTGCGCAGGCCGCCGAGCAGGAAGCGCAGCAAGCCAAAGCCCGCGCCCTCGCCGCCGGAACCGATCAGCCGCAGCAGGCGCGACTCGCCGCATTGCGAGCAGCGGAGGCCGCCACACTCAAAGCCGCCGCCGATCGCGTTGAAGCAGCCCGCCGCGCTGAGTCTGCCGCCCGCGCCACCGTTCTCGCCCTGCGCGAAGAGCGTGAGCTCGCCGAGGCAGCCGCTTCCGCCGCCGAGCAGGCCATGATCTACACCGAGGCCGACGCTCTCCGTCGTCAACTCGCCGGACCCCAGCCGCAACTCAACTTGGCCGCTTCCACAGCTGCACCGCCAGCAGCCGCACCACCGGAAGCCGCACCATCCGCCGCCGAGTCTTCCACCGTACCCGCACCGGAACCCCAGCTAATCCCCGACGCCGCTCCCGCGGCGCCGAAGCCAGGGAGCTGGCAACCGCTCTCTGAGGCGATCCTTAGTCCGGGAGAAGGATGGAACGCCGCGCGTCCGGCTCGCAACTCAGCCGCGTCCAGCGCGCCTGCTACCGCTGAGGAGAATCTCCGCCCAGAGTGGCTTGTCGTGCTCCCCCAGAATCCTCCGCCGCAAAACCCGGCTCCGCCACAAAGCCCGGCCGCGCCGCAAAGCCCGACTCCGCCGCAAAGCCCCGCGACTGCCGAAGCGCCATCCACGCCCTTGGCCGTGCCTCCCGAAGCCGCGCCGATCACAGCCCCAATTCCACCTCCACTCGCCAGTCCCGAACCAGTTCCAGAACCAGCCGCAAGCATCCCGAAGGTCCGCACTCCGCTGCTTGCCGTCTTCTCTCCTGTTGCCGGAGTTGGAACCACCAGCGTCGTCGCCGCCATCGGCCGCGCTCTATGCGCACTCGACGAAACGGTCCTCCTGGTGGACGCCACCTCGCAGGCCCGGCTCCCGCTCTACTTCGGCGGCCGGGAACTTCGTCCCGGTCTCATGCGCACCTGGACTCCGCCCGCCGGTTCTGAGCGTTCCGTGTCCGTCGTCCTGCATAATGCCACGCGCACTCTCGACGACACCGCGCAGCAGCAGCT
>Ga0068855_100005602_pt1 | contig 15329 bp, 13 predicted proteins | sample KBSCornC52_FD_66592 | JGI IMG/M metagenome (GOLD analysis project Ga0068855, IMG submission 66592) | Corn rhizosphere microbial communities from Kellogg Biological Station, Michigan, USA - KBS Corn C5-2 | ecosystem: Host-associated > Plants > Roots > Rhizosphere > Soil ...
CGAGAGTCAGGGCGGCAACGGCCTCGGGAACTCCGGCCGAGCCGGGGAGCCCCAGCGTCGCGACGCCCGATCCGGCCTCGGCCAGCAAGCCATCCGAGTGCCCGTGGTAGTGCCCGGCGAACTTGATCAGCAGATCACGGCCGGTCGCCCCGCGCGCCAGCCGGATCGCGGTCATCGTGGCCTCCGTGCCCGTCGACACCATGCGGAGCTTCTCGACCCCGCGGGCGCCGTCGATGCAGAGCCGGCTGCGCACCAACTCGGCGAGCTCGGTCTCGCCGGGCGTCGACGCCCCGAAGCTCAGCCCGCGTCCCGCTGCGTGCCGCACGGCATCGACGACGGCGGGATGAGCATGGCCGAGCAGCGCAGGGCCCCACGACATGACCAGGTCGACGTACTCGCGGCCCTCGATGTCGGTCACCGTCGCTCCGCGCGCCGAGACCACGAAGCGCGGGGTGCCGCCCACCGACCCGAACGCGCGCACCGGCGAGTTCACGCCGCCGGGGATCGCGGCTTTGGCGCGCGCGAAGGCCGCGTCGTTTCCGACCGCCCGGATGCTGCCGGTCGTGGTCCCGTCTGGCGCGGCGCTCACTCCCGCGACCACCTCTCGGCGGCCTCGACCGCCCAGTAGGTCAGCACGGCGTCCGCTCCTGCCCGTCGGATGCTCGTCAACGTCTCATCGATCGCTCGCTCACGGTCGATCCAGCCATGCGCCGCCGCCGCCTCGACCATCGCGTACTCGCCGCTCACCTGGTAGGCCCAGACGGGCACCGGGCTCGCGGAGGCGGCATCCGCCAGCACGTCGAGGTACGACATCGCGGGCTTGACCATGACGACGTCCGCCCCCTCCTCGACGTCGAGCAGCACCTCGCGGGCCCCCTCGCGGCGATTCGCGGGATCGAGTTGATAGCTGCGGCGGTCCCCCTGCAGCGATGAGGCGACCGCCTCGCGGAACGGCCCGTAGAAGGCCGAGGCGTACTTCGCGGCGTAGCCGAGGATCGCCGTGCCCGAGTGGCCTGCCGCGTCGAGCGCGTCGCGCACCGCGCGCACCTGGCCGTCCATCATGCCGCTGAGTCCGAGCATGGCCGAGCCGGCGTCGGCCTGCGCGAGACCCATGTCGCGGTAGCGGATCAGGCTGGCGTCGTTGTCGACCCGGCCCGCGGCATCCAGCACGCCGCAGTGCCCGTGGTCGGTGAACTCGTCGAGGCAGAGGTCGGTCTGCACGACCAGCGCGTCGCCCACCTCGGCGACGGCGATGCGGGTCGCCACGTTCAGGATGCCGTCGGGGTCGGTCGCGCCCGTGCCGGTCGCGTCCTTGTGCTCGGGAACCCCGAAGAGCATCACGCCCCCGATGCCCGCCCGGGCGGCGCGCTGCAACTCGACCCGGAAGGAGTCGAGCGAGTGCTGCACGACTCCGGGCATCGAGGCGACCGGGACCGGCTCGCCGACACCCTCGCGGATGAACATCGGGAGGATCAACTCCGCTGGGTGCACCCGAGTCTGCTGCGTCAGCCTGCGCATCGCGGGCGTCGCGCGCAGTCGTCGCGGCCGGATCCGGGGACCGGCCCCCGGCGTCGGCTCGAAGCCGTCACCCTCGACGTTCATTCGGCCTCCGCGTATTCGACGAGCGCCTCGATGAGCGAATCGGCCGAGCGCTCCTCGGCGATCACGTGCACCGGCAGTCCGGCCGCGCGCGCGTCGAACGCGGTGCGGGGACCGATGCAGGCCACCACGGTCTCGTCGGGCAGCGGGGCGAGCTGAGCCGCGATCTGCCGGGCGACGCTGCCCGAGGTGACCAGCACCGCGCGGATGCGGCCGGAGGCGACATCCATGGCCACATCGGAGGTGACGGGCACGCCGACGGTGCGGTATGCCGTGACGAACTCGACGGCGAAACCGAGCTTCGAGAGCCCGGCGACGAGGGTCGGCTCAGCGATGTCCGACTGGGGGATCAGCACCCGCCCGCGGATGTGGCTGGCCGGCCACTCCTTGACGAGCCCGCGAGCCGAATTGTCCGAACTCGGCACGAAGTCGACCCGGTACCCGGCCAGCGCGAGCGCCGCAGCGGTCGTCTCGCCCACGGCGGCGATGCGGGTGGAGTCGGGGACGCGGGTGTTCTGGCTGGTCAGCACGTCGACCGTCGTCGCGCTGGTGATGACGATCCAGTCGAACTGGCCATCACTGAGCTCGTGCAGCGCGTTCGCGAGAGCTGAGGGGTCTTCGGCGCCTGCGAAGTTGATGAGCGGCGCGATCACCGGGATCGCGCCGAAACCGCGCAGCGTGGCGGCGACCGCATCTCCCCACTTGCCGCCACGGGGCACGAGCACCCGCCAGCCGGCCAGCGGTTTGGACGCACTGGCCGCGTTCATTCCGTGCCTCCCGGCCCGGCATCCCGGCTGGCACCGAGTGGAGCCAGCCCCGCGGCACCGCCCGCCAGCAACTCGTCTGCGACCCGTTTCGACAACTCGGCGATCGGGTCTCGAGTGTCTTCGGGATACAGCGCGTGCGAGCTCGTCAGGTGCTCGCTGCCGTCTTCGCGGTAGACCCGTGCGCTCAGAAACAGCAGACCGTCGTCGAGGATCGCGTGGGCGCCGATGGGCGCGGAACAGCCGGCCTCGAGCAGCGCGAGCACGGCGCGCTCGGCCTCGGCGGTCAATCGGGATGTCCGGTGGTCGACCTTCGCCACCGCCTTCTCGTCACCCGTGCGGGTCTCGATGGCGAGGGCTCCCTGCGCGGGAGCGGTCGGCCAGTCGTCGAGGCCGAAGTACTCGCTGATCGCGTCGGCTCGGCCCAGGCGGCCGAGTCCGGCGGCAGCCAGGACGACGGCGTCCAGATGGCGTTCAGCGTCGTCGCTGCCGACCCGGCCGAGCCGGGTGTCGACGTTGCCGCGCAACTCGACGATGTCGAGATCCGAGCGGCGTGAGAGCAGTTGGGCGCGACGGCGGGGTGAGCCGGTGCCGATCCGCGACCCGGCGGGCAGTTCGGCGAGCGACAGGCCGTCGCGTGCGCACAGGGCATCGCGGGCGTCTGCGCGCTTCGGGACCGCCGCGATCGTGAGGCCGGGGATGGGCGCGGTCGGGAGGTCCTTGTATGAGTGCACGACGGCATCCACGTCGCCCGCCAGAAGCGCCTCGCGGAGGGCGGCGGCGAACACGCCCGTGCCGCCGAGCGAGGCAAGCGGCGCCGCCGAGCGATCGCCCTCGGAATGGATGACGACGAGCTCGCCCCCGAGCGCCGAAGCGACGCCCTGGGCCTGAGCCAGGGCCAGGGCGCTGCCGCGGGTGCCGATCCTCAGGCTCACGGCGCCACCGCGTGCATGTGCGCGCCGCTCACGGCGCCACCCCGAACCTTCGTGCGCCGCTCACGGCGCCACTCCGAAACTTCGTGCGCCGCTCACGGCGCCACCCCCGCGATCGCGGGCTTGAAGCCGAGGCGCGCGTTCTCGCAGCAGCCGGGTCGGCAGACGTCGTACCACGGCCCGAGCCCGGTCAGGGCGGGACGCTCGGCGGTCGGCGTGCCGTTGACGCGCTCGAGCACGAGGTCGACCAGCCCGCGCACGTAGGCGGGGTGGGTCCCCGGGGTCGGCGTGCGGATCGCCGAGATGCCGTGCCGCTCGGCGGTCTCGGTGGCCTCGGTGTCGAGATCCCAGAGCACCTCCATGTGGTCGCTCACGAATCCGAGCGGAACCATGACGACGGCCTCGACCCCGTCGCGTGCGAAGCCCGCGACCACCTCGTTGACGTCGGGCTCGAGCCACGGCTGCGTCGGCGGACCCGAGCGGCTCTGATAGACGAGCTGCCACGGGATGTCGGTGCCCGCCTCGCGCACGACGACCTCGGCCACTGCGCGATGCTGCGCCGCATAGGCGCCGCCGTCGCCGAAATCGCGGTCACGGGGTCCGCTGCGATCCGCGTCGGCGCTCGGGATGCTGTGGGTCGAGAACAGGATGCGGATCGCGCCTCGATCGATGCCGCGCTCGACGAACTCGGCCACCGCGGTGCGCAGGCCGTCGACGAAGGGCTCGACGAATCCGGGATGGTCGAAGAACTGGCGCACCTTGTCGATCTGCATGCGGTCGCCGAGGCCGGTCTGCTCGAGCGCCTGCGCGAAGTCCTCGCGATACTGCCTGCAGCTCGAGTAGGAGCTGTATGCGCTGGTCGCCAACCCGAGGACCCGGGTGAACCCGCGGTCCGCGGCCTCACGCAGCGCGTCCGCCAGGTACGGATCCCAGTTGCGGTTGCCCCACAGCACCGGCAGGTCGATGCCACGGGATTCCAGCTCGACCTCGAGCGCCGCCTTCAGGGCGCGGTTCTGCTCGTTGATCGGACTCACGCCCCCGAAGTGACGGTAGTGGTGCGCCACCTCTTCGAGGCGCTCGTCGGGGATGCCCCGCCCGCGCGTCACGTTGCGCAGGAACGGGAGGACGTCATCCTGTCCCTCCGGGCCACCGAACCCGGCCAGCACGATCGCATCGTAGGCAACGGGAACCTCGATGTGCTCAGCACCGGACGCCGCGGCATCCGTCGCGAAGAGGACGCGCTCCGTCACGTCGGTCATGCCAGGATCTCGGGCACCTCGTCGACGGTCACGCGCCGACCGGTGAAGAACGGGACTTCGTCGCGCACGTGCCGTCGCGCTTCGGTCGAGCGGAGGTGGCGCATCAGGTCGACCAGATCGAGCGGGTCCTCGGCCTCGAGCGCCAGGATCCACTCGTAGTCGCCGAGGGCGAACGACGCCACCGTGTTGGTCTGGACCTGCGGATAGGCGCCGCCGGCGCGACCGTGGTCGGCGAGCATCGTGCGGCGATCGTCTTCGGGGAGCAGGTACCAGTCGTAACTGCGGACGAAGGGATAGACAGTGACCCACGACTTGGGGGCGAGGCCCCGCAGATATGCCGGAGCATGGCTGGCGCTGAACTCGGCATCGCGGTGGACGCCGAGCACATTCCAGGTCGGCAGCAACGGCGCGAGCTCGGCGCTGCGACGGAGTGTGCGCAGCGCGTGCTGCAGCCCGTCTGCCGTCTTGCCGGTGAGCCAGATCATCAGGTCGGCGTCGGCGCGCAGGCCCGAGACGTCGTACAGGCCTCGCACGATGACACCGGCTTCCTCAACCGAGCGGACGGCGTCGGCAAGGGGCTCTCCTCGCTCGGCGGTGTGATCCGGGCGCGCAAAATCGTGCGCATCTCGTCGCAGCACCGCCCACAAGGTGTACCCGGCGTCGGCGGCGCTCTGGACGGATGGGGAACTCGAGCCGGTACTCACCGTCCCATCCTCCCTCGCGCGCGGCGCGGGAGCGAATCGGCGGGCGACCGGTCGGGGTCAGTCGTCGTCGCCGCTGAAGATCGCCCAGGCGACCAACCCGACGGCGATGACCGCGACGGCCGCGCCGCCGATGATCCACGGCACGGGGTTCTGACGGTAGGCGGTGGCCGCCTTCTCGCCGAGCTCGGTCACGCGCTTGGGCACGTTGAACTTGTCTTCGATGGCGTCGAGGGTCGCGGCGAGCTCATTGCGCGCCTTCTGCGCCTGCGCCTTGGCGGCCTCCGCCTTGGGGCTGATCGAGTTGGTCATGATGTGCCTCGCTTTCCGATTCCTCTGATTGCTCGGTAGTCCTTCTGCAGGCTGTCGATCGACTCGGTCGGCAGGGGCGGGATGCCCCGCTTGAGAATCCGGTACCCGATGAGCGCCAGGATGCCGGCGACGATCAGCAGGAACGCCGCGACGATCAAGGCCGCCAGCCACCCCGGCAGCACGAGCGACAACGCGAGAACCGCGGATGTCAGCAGCACGCCGATCATGAAGAGCAGCACCACCCCGGCGCCCGCCAGCATCCCGGCGCCGACACCCAGCGCCTTGAGCTTGGCGAACAGCTCCGCCTTGAGCAGCTCCACCTCGCGGTGGAACAGCTCCTGGATGAGAGCCGGGATGTCGGTGACGAGCGAGAGCAGCGAGCGCTTCGGGCGCGGCGGCGCCGCCCGCTGAGACGATCCAGGCGTCTGAGACACGACTCAGCCGCCGATCAACTGGACTTCGCGGTGCCCGACTTGGCCGCCGTCGAGGTGCTCGACGACCTCGCGCCCGCACGGGCGGCGGGCTTCTTGCCGGTCACCTGCGACACGACCTTCTTGGCGTTGTCGCTCACGAACTCCGCGACGTCGGGCGCCTTGTCTTTGACGAAGGTCTCTGCGGCGTCGACCTGCCGCTGCACGCGCGGGTCGTTCCAGAACTTCATGGCCGCCGACTTCAGCTGCTCGTACTTCTCGCGGCCCGCGCGGGTGCCCAGTACATAGCCGAGGCCGAGTCCTGCGACGAAGAGGATCTTGCCTTTCATGGAACGCTCCATTCCTTGATGGCTGATCGGTCCAGCCTAGCCCTCGTCTTCCGAGCCATCGCCCAGCAGACGTTCGGCCTCGGCCTCCGCCTGCGCGATCACGGCGGCGAGCCCGGTGCCGGAACCAGCCTCGCCGACATAATGCATTCCGTCAACGGCATGCGTTCGAGGCACGGCCCGTTCCCAGGTCACGACATCGGCATCGGCCGGATCGCCGACCGGGATGCCCAGCAGAGTTCCGGCGTCGGCGACTGCGCGCGCGATGTCGACCCCCGCGCCCGCGGCGCCGTCGTACGACAGGCGCAGGGCCTGGAGGCCCTGCGCGCGCTCGGCCAGCCATGGCCATTTCGCCGTGAGGTGCGTGAGCGCTCGGGCCGCGACGCCGGGAGCCCCGGACTCGACAAGCACCCCCGTGCCGCGCGGAGCCGCGGCGAGCTCCGGCTGATCGACGACGAGGGTGACGACGGTGATCGCACGGCCGGGCACGCGGTCTGCGGCCACCCCGGGCGCCGCCACGAGGACCTCGCCGCTCAGCAGTTCGCCCTCGACGCGCGCGCCATCGGGCGCGACCTCGTCGACCGTCACGCCGAGCCGGACAGGCACGCCGAATCGTTCGAGGTCGGCGAGCAACCGGTCGACGAGCATGAAGACGCCCCCGCGGATTCCCGCCACCTGCGAACCGGCGGGCGACCGCTGCCGCAGACTCGCCACCGCGTGCGACAGGGAGCCCTCCCGCGCGAGGGCGGAACGCAGACCGGGAGCTGCGCGATCCACCGAGAGCTCGTCGGGGCTCGCCGAGTGCACGCCGCGCACCACGGGGGCGACGAGCTGTTCGAGCACCGCGGGCCCCATCCTCCGTCGCACCAGCTCGCCGATCGTCTCGGACTTCGCGCCGATCGGCGAGGGCAGCAGCAGGTCGAGAGCTGCCCGGAACGCGGCCCGCATCCCGATGGCGTCGATGACATCCCGCGACAGGGCGACAGACGGGATGCCGAGCAGGCTGGTCGCGGGCAGCGGCATCGCCGTGCCATCGGCCCGGTAGAGCCAGGCAGGCAGCTGGGCGGGCCGCACGATCTCGTCGGCAAGGCCCAAGCGCTCTGCGAGCGCGGCCACCGTGCCGCCGCGCGTCGCGAACGACTCGGCGCCGGCATCCAATTCGAGACCCCCGACCGTGTGGCGGGCGAGCTGCCCTCCCGCGCGATCGGATGCTTCGAGCACCATGACCTCGCGCCCGCCGAGCACCAGTCGGCGCGCGGCCACCAGCCCGGCGATGCCGGCGCCGATGATGATGACCGGTGGCTGCTGCTGCGGAAGGGGCTGCGTCATCCCAGCTCGTGCACCAGTTCGACGACGCGGGTCAGCACGTCGGGATCGGTTTCGGGGGGAACGCCGTGCCCGAGGTTCACGACGTGCGCGGGCGCGCTCGCTGCACGCTCCACGACATCGCGGACGTGCGCCTCGAGCGTCGGCCAGGGTGCGGCGAGCAAGGCGGGATCGATGTTGCCCTGCAGCGGGACCGCGTCGCCGAGTCGACGGCCCGCCTCGTCGAGCGGGAGGCGCCAGTCGACCCCGACCACATCGGCGATGTCCGCCATCAGGTCGAGCACCTCGCCGCTGCCGACGCCGAAATGCACCTTCGGCACGTCGAGCCCGCGCAGGGCGCTCAGCGCCCGCTCCGAATGCGGGCGGACCCGGCGCTGGTAGTCGCGGCGCGACAAGGAGCCGACCCAGGAGTCGAACAGCTGGGCGGCGCTGGCACCGGCATCCACCTGGGCGCGCAGGAACGCGCCGGTGACATCGGCGCACCAGTTCAGCAGAGCGGCCCAGCTGTGCGGGTCGGCGTACATCATGGTGCGGGCGCGCAGCTGATCCTTCGAGGGCCCGCCCTCGATCAGGTAGGACGCGAGCGTGAAGGGCGCACCGCCGAAGGCGATGAGCGGGGTAGTGCCGAGCTGAGCGACCGTCATCGCGACGGCATCGCGGATCGGGGCGAGGGCATCCGGATCGAGCGGCGGCAGTCGCAGCACGTCCGACGCGGTGCGGATCGGCGAGTCGAACACCGGGCCACGACCCGGAACGATGCGCACGTCGACCCCGGCCAGCTTGACGGGCACGACGATGTCGCTGAAGAAGATCGCGGCGTCGACGCCGTGCCTGCGCACCGGCTGCAGCGTGATCTCGCTCGCGAGCTCGGGCGTCAGGCAGGCATCGAGCATTTCGGTGCCGAGCCGCAGCTCGCGGTACTCGGGCAGCGAGCGTCCTGCCTGGCGCATGAACCACACGGGAGGGGTCTCGGGACGGTCGCCGCGGTACGCCCGGATCAGCGGCGATCCCGATGTGCGCCCGTCGCGCAACGGGTGGTCGGCCGGCAGCGGGCTGTCGGAGGACGCGGAGAGGTCTGGCACGCTTCCAGGCTAGGCGACCCACGGCGCGCACTCAGCCCCGAGGTGCCTACGATGGGCTGTGCTTCTGTGCGTGACGGCGAGTCACCGCACCACCGACTTCGCCCTTCTCGACCGCGTGTCCCGCGGCGCGTCGGCGACGGCCGCCGACGTGGTCGCTGCCGATCCTGGCATCCGCGGCGCCGTCGTGCTGGCCACCTGCAACCGCTTCGAGGCCTACCTGGATGTCGACGACACCCTCGCATCAGACCCGTCAGCATCGACCGAGCTGATCTTCGCCGCCCTGGCGCGCTCGGTCGGTGAGGACGCCGCCGAGCTGCGGCGCGGTGCAGAACTGCTGCACGGCGACCAGGCGGTGCGTCACCTGTTCGCCGTCAGTTCCGGCCTCGAGTCTGTCGTCGTCGGCGAAGACGAGATCAGCGGACAGGTGCAGCGCGCGCTCGCCACCGCTCGGGCGGAGCACACCTCGACCAGCGCGCTCGAACGCGCATTCCAGCGGGCCGCCCGCACCTCGCGCCACGTGCGCCGGGCCACCGATCTGGGCGCGGCCGGCAGGTCGATGGTCCGCCTCGCGCTTGATCTTGCGGCGTCGCGCGTGGCCGACTGGAGCACGGTCGCCGTGCTGGTCGTGGGAACGGGTCGCTACGCGGCCACCACGATCGCCGCGCTGCGGGCTCGAGGGGCACGCGATATCCGTGTCTTCTCGGCAACCGGTCGCGCCGATGACTTCGCGGTGCGCTATGGCGTCATCGCCGAGCACGAGTTGCGAACGGCAATGGCCGGCGCCGAGCTCATCCTCACCTGCACCACGCGCTATACCGTGACCGCCGACGACATCCCGGATGCCTCCCGCCGCCTGATCGTCGACCTCGGCCTCCCGCGGAATGTCGACCAAGCCGTCGGGCGGCTGCCGGGCGTCGAACTGCTCGACCTCGAACTGCTCGCCCTGCATGCCCCCCTCGCCGAGTTGGGAGAGGGCGCCCAGCAGTTGGTGGCGACGGCCGCCGCGGAGTTCAGCGCCGAGGCCGCGGCCGCCCCCGGCATCATCGCTTTGCGGCGACATGTGCTCGACGCGCTCGACCAGGAGCTGGCACGCTCGCGGGCCCGCGGCGGCGACGCCCGCACTGAGGAGGCTCTGCGCCATCTGGCGGGAATGCTCGTACACACGCCCTCGGTGCGGGCGCGGCGTCTGGCCGCCGAGGGGCGATCGCACGAGTTCCTCGCCGGGCTCGAGGCCCTGTACGGAGTGCAGGTCGACCCCGAGGGAACGGAACGCCCGGGCGAGGCCGGCGGCACCGACCGCGACGCCATCGCCTGACGAACACGAATGCCCCGTCCCCGCAAGGCGGGTTGGGAGACGGGGCATCGTGTTTCGATCGGCTCACCCGGTTCTCAGCACCGGACGAACCGAGAGTCACCCGGCTCGGTGCTGAGCCACCCTGCGCCTGGTGAGCACGGCGCGCAGGGCCAAGGCACAGCCGTACGTCGGGTAAGAAGCGGCGCCCCGCCCCACGTGTCTCAGCACACGGGGGCGAGGCGCCGCCGTCGAGCGACTACATCTGGTCTTCACGGCGACGCGCGAAGCGCACCGCGACCAGTGCCAGTCCTGAGACCAGCAGCATGTAGCCGAAGCTGATCCAGCCCGTCGGTGCGGAACCGGTGAGGGCCAGGGTGGTCAGGTCGCAGCTCGTCGGCCGGACGAAATGGAACGTCCAGTCGGTGGTCGCTCCCGTTTCGAGCCCGTAGGACGGACCGCTGGTGGCAGCGTGAATGACCACCGTGCTCGCGGCGGTCACCTTGTACGTACCCTGCGACACGGTCGATCCGTTGACGGTCCAGATCAGCGCGGCCGCGTCCGACAGGTCGTTCGACAGCGTGTACGACCCGTTCGTGAAGCACCCCATCTGCACCTGAACGGCGAGCGGATCCACCAGGGGGTGCGTGATCAGGTCACCGCACGGGGTGGCCGAGGCGAGCACCTCGGTCCACGGACCGTTGTACCCGTCGAGGAAGTAGCCCGTGTTGGCCACGGCCGACACGACGTAGGTGCCCGGCTTCAGCACGTGATTGCCGGGGGCGGCCACCACGTTGTCGATGAAGTAGGTCACATGCGGCGAGACCGCAAGGCTCGGGATGGTGATGAAGGCATCCGTGAGCGTGTGGGTCACGCCGGTGACGACGCAGGACTGCGAGGTCGCTGCCGGCTTGACGAAGTCTGCTTTGCAGAGGCCCGGTGTCGCGAAGGTGTGGGTCAGCTTCTCGGATGCGATGACGGGTGAGATGACGTAGCCGTCATCCGCGATCGGGGTGATGACGACCACGTCTCCCGGCTGCGCCGGGTTCTTCACACCGACCGCCAGGGGGGTCGGCGCGGAGCCGTTCACGCTGGCGACGTAGTGCACGTGGTCGGCCAGGATCACCGTGTAGGTGCCGATGGCCGCGTTGCCGGAGACGTCGCACCCGCCGTCGACGAAGACCGGATCACCTGCGGGTGCAGGCATCAGGCAGTCGGTGGCCGCGACGAAGGTGAACTTCCAGTCGACGGTGCCGGTCAGCACGTAGTGCGCCTCGGCGGTCGCCTGGATCTCGACGCTGCCCGCTCCGGAGCCCAGGCTGTGGAACCCGGCGGCGAGCGGCGTGCTGTCTGTCGAGAGGTGGTAGATGACACCGGGCGTCGCCGTGATCGTGTAGCCGTTGTCGGAAGACACCCCCGGAGCCGTGCACGCCGCCGGGTTCGAAACGACCGCGGCCGGTGTCACGCTCACGTGGCAGTCGCCGGGCGACGAGAACGTGAACGTCCAGGTCGTCGTGGTGCCCGCCGGGAAGGTGTATCCGGAGTTCGCGGTCGCGACGATCACGATCGTGGTCGGGAAGGCGGTGACATCCACTGTGCCGCCGGTCAGCGGAGTCGCGCTGCCCTCCAGGTAGTAGCTGTAGCCCGCCGGTGCATTCGGAATCGTGTAGGAGGCCGTGGTCGACGAGCCGGGCGTCGCGGTGCACTCTGAGGCGTCAGCCGTCGGCGCGACCGGCGCGACGCACTTCGACGCGTCGGGGGTGCTCAGCGTGAAGGTCCACGATGTCGTGACTCCCTGCTTGAGCTTGTACCCCGCGGTGGCGATGGCCTGAATCTTGATCACGTCACCGGGGTTGGCGCTGTATGTCCCTGCGTCGATGTTCGACCAGGTGCTCGTGCCGGCGTTCCAGAGCTGGTACTGCACGCCGCTCTGCTTGGTCGGGATGGTGTAACCGCCCCCGCCGACAGCACCTGCCGCGGTGCAGTATGGGTTCGTCGACGTGGCCGCGGCCGGCGTGATCTCGGTCTCGCAGCCCGTGACGGTGCCCTTCTTGTCGACCGACCATCCTTTCGATCCGGTCGGGTCGTCCCATGCGGTGACCACGACCTCCCAGGTGTGCGTCGGCGCAGTCGGACTCCAGGCGTACGTCTTGATGAACGTCTCGCCGAAGTTCTGGGACTCCCTGATCGTGCCGTCCATGGTGACGGTCACGTGGTTGCCGTTCGACTGTCCGTTGTTGTAGTACGTCAGGTTCACCGAGACGCCCGCGGTGCAGTTGGCGCTGATGGTGGGGATGTGCGCGTTGGCCGGGCCGGCGACGAGCGCCACGAGACCGGTTACGAGAGCGAGCGCGCCCAAGGCGGCGAGGAGTTTCTTCAACACGGGGGATTCCTTCAGCTGAGGTCAGGAAGATGCGCCGGGGGCGCACGTCACGCGGGGAGACAGCCCGGACGGGATGGGCCGGGGCGACGAGGAGGGGCAAGCTCGAGCGCGCGAACTTCGGGTGCGGCGCTCGATGGGGCGAGGGGGATCGGAGGATTTCGGGCGGGGGATCACCGTATTCTGTCGCGCTGCAGGGGGTGGGCGACCGTGCGGGGGACACGGAGCTCTGGCGACTCGCTCAACGTAGCAGGTCCCCCCTTGGGGGGACAAGGAAGTATTCCGACCTGCTCCGCCCGAATCGCCAACGGCAGGAAGCGCCGCCCGCCCGTGTCTCAGCACACGGGCGAGCGGCGCGCCTAGCGGCTACTCCTGCGGGCCGTCAACCGGACGGCGGCGGACCGTGCGAACGGCCACGATGCCGATGCCGGCGATCAGCAGGAAGTACGCCAGCACCATCCCGCCCACCGGGGTGGTCCCGGTGAGGGCGAGGGTCTTCAGGTCGCACGTCGTCGTCGCGGCGAAGGTGAACGACCAGTCCTTCTGCGTGTCGACAGAGAACCCGAAGTCGGGCCCGTTCGGCTCGGCGTGGACTGTCACCGTGCGCGCGCTGGTCACCTGGTAGGTGCCCGGTGCGACCGGTGAGCCATCCACCGTCCAGATCACGGCGTCAGCGTCTCCCAGATCGTTGGACAGCGTGTATGAGCCGTCCCTGGTGCAGGTCAGCTGCGTGAACGTGACGGTCGGAATCACGTCCGGGTGGGTGATGAGGTCACCGCACGGGAACGCGCTCTTCACCGTCAAGGACCATCCACCATCCGGGTAACCCGTCAGCGTGTAGTTCGGGATCGCCACCGCTGTCACGGTGTAGGTACCGGGCGCCTCGGGGTGCGAACCAGCAGTGACCGGCACACCGTTGATGAAGTAGCTCACCGTCGTCGACGCCGGAACAGTGATCGCGCCGTCCACATAGAACCCCTTGGTGCCGTCCACGGTGCACGTCTGGTCGGTCACGGTCGGGTCAGAGGGCGTTGCGTTCCCACAGGGCAGCGCCGACGCAACGGTCAACGACCAACCACCATCGGGGTAGCCCGACAGCGTGTAGTCGGCGATCGCGACCGCCGTCACCACGTAGGTGCCCTGTGCCTCGGGGTGCGAGCCTTCCGCCGCCGGCGCGCCGTTGATGAAGTAGTTCACCGTCGTCGATGCCGGGATCACGATCGCGCCGTCGGTGTACGACCCCTTGCCGTCCTCGTTCACTGTGCAGGTCTGGTCCGACACGGTGGGAGAATCCGGGGTGATGACCCCACAGGGGTTCGCCGACTCGATGACCTCGGACCAGCCGCCGTCGGGGTACCCCGCCAGGGTCTGGTCGGGAATCGCCTCAGCTGTGACGGTGTACGTCCCCGGAGAGAGGAAGTGCACGCCAGACGCGGCAGGAGATCCGTTGATGAAGTAGTTCACGCCAGCCGTGACCGGAATGGTGATCGAGCCGGAGTTGAACGACCCGTTCCCACTCTGATCGACCTCGCAGGTCTGAGGACTGACACTCGGCGCGGTCGGAATGACGTTTCCGCACGCGTTCGCCGCGTCAATCGTGCGAGACCAACCACCATCGGGATAGCCGCTCAGGGCGTACCCGTTTGTTGCGGTCGCGGTCACCTGATAAGTGCCGGGAGCGAGGTAGTTCTTGCCGGACGACACCGGCGAACCGTTGATGTAGTACTGCACATTGGCGGTCGCCGCGATGGTGATGTAGCCGCTGGTGAAGACGCCGTTGCCGTCCTGGTTCACCGTGCAGACCTGCGACGTCACCGTCGGCGCTGCCGGAACCGTGACGCAATCGCCCGCGGAGGTGAAGGTGAAGCTCCACGATGTCGTGCCTACCAGCTTGTAGATGTCCTTTGTCGCGTGCGTCAAGGTGACCTTCACGAGAACCGTCACAACCGGCGTGACCGGATAGGTCCCCTGCCCCTTGTATGCGTAGTGCGCACCGCCATCGGTGCTGACCCAGTAGTCAATGCCTGCGGTCGCCGGAATCGTGTAGCTGCCGTTGCCTGCTGCGCCATCGGTGCAGACCGCGGGCGTGAAGGTCGGAGCCGCGGGGGTGACCGGTACCTTGCAGCCTGCCGCGAGGATCTCGGCCCCGGTTGCACCGAAGAAGACGGTGTCGAGGTTCTTGCCTGCGAAGTGCAGCTTCGTCCAGACGCCGTGATCCTGCACCCAGTAGTCGTAGGCCGGGATGATGTCGGCCTCGTGCTCGGTGAAGTGGCTGTTGTGGTTGTCGATCGCGTCATCGTCGATCGGGGTCGGGACCCACCCCCCTGTGGCCGTATCCGCTGGCGTGGCGTGGCAGATGATCACCTTCACCAGCTGAGGGGTGCAGTCCTTAGTGAAGTCGTTGCTGTTGACCGAGCCCGTGGACTGGTGAACGTAGTTGTCGTTCGTCCAGGTCCCGGTGAGGGTCAGCGAGTAGCTCCCCGACGACGCGACGGTCTGCGTGAACGTTCCCGTGGCACCGCCCGCGATCTGGGTTCCGATCGGGACGACGGCGGTGTTGCTCGACGCCGTGATCGTCTCGGGGTTGGAGGCCTCGGAGTTCTTGACCTTCCAGGTGATGGTGTAGCTGCCGTTGTCGGTGTTGCACGCGACCGAGGCGGTGATGGTATTTGTGTGCGCACTGGCCGGACCGGCCACCAGCGCAATCATGCCGAGCGAGAGCGCGAGAACGCTCAACCCGGCAAGGAACTTCTTCAACATGATCGGGATTCCTTTTGCTGAGGAGGGGGAAATCAGGCGCACAGCGGCGCGTCACGACATGTCGGAATGTCGAGGGGGGGAGCCGGCACACGGGGGTTGCGACCGGAGGAGGGGCAAGCTGCTGGCGTGCGCTCGACTTCGGGTGGAGGGGACGCCAATGGGGGAA
>Ga0068855_100005603_pt1 | contig 15326 bp, 9 predicted proteins | sample KBSCornC52_FD_66592 | JGI IMG/M metagenome (GOLD analysis project Ga0068855, IMG submission 66592) | Corn rhizosphere microbial communities from Kellogg Biological Station, Michigan, USA - KBS Corn C5-2 | ecosystem: Host-associated > Plants > Roots > Rhizosphere > Soil ...
AATGTATGCCGGGTTAAAAGAAAAGGCTTTTCAAAAAATGCCGGGTATTGATCAGGCTTTGATACAGCAGGAAAGAAATATCAAATACAACCTGGCGAGGCTGAGTATTAAGAGTGATCAAACGCAGGATAGTGCTTCACAGGAAGCTATTGCCAAAGAAAAAGCCTTGCTGGAGATCACGCTGGTTCAGGTGCAGAATAAAATAGAGCAAAACAGTTCCTATTACAAACTCAAATACAGCGAATCAAACCCGGGTATTGAAGCCGTACGTAAGAATATAGATCGGCAACAGGCCGTTATCAGTTTTTATACAACACCCGGCAAGCTGCATGTTTTTGTAATCACAAAATCATCATTCCGGTATACCGGCATAGATTCATTTGCCAGTGTGCAGCAAAATATTATTAACTGGCTCACGGCATTAAAAACAACAGAAAGCGGCAGAAAATTCAATGGAGAAAAATGGGCGCTGCCATTATACCGGCAACTGGTAAAGCCCGTTGAGGATCTTGCCGGTGATAAACAGGAATGGATCATTATACCCGAAAATATTTTGTATTACCTTCCTTTCGAATCATTACCTGCGGTTAAAGATGGCTCAATAACATTACTCGAAACAACAGAGATCAGTTACCAGTTCTCTGCGCGGTTTTTAGTGGCTGCATCATCCGAAAAACAGGCCGCCACCTCCTATTCGGTACTGGCATTTGCGCCCTTTGTTCATAAGAGCATGCCATTCCCGCATCCTGAGTTTAATTTTATGAACCAGCTGGCAGCATCAGGATCTGAAATTGCAGGTTTGCCCGGGAAGCATTTTACCGACAGTGAGGCTACCAAACAACAATTTCTGACAAACATTAATCAATATCCGGTAGTGCATCTGGCTACCCATGCCATTGCGGATACGGGTAATAGTGCTGCGTCGTTTATTGCTTTTTATCCGCATACGCATATACCTGCCGATGACGGATTATACCTTGAAGAATTATATAGCCTTAATATGGACGCCACGAGCTTGATTATCATCAGCGCCTGCGAAACAGGAAACGGACAACTGGCAAGCAGTGAAGGCGTATTAAGTCTTACACGCGGATTTGCCTATGCCGGTTGCGCCAGCATTGTAAACAGTTTATGGAAAGCTGATGATGAGGCAACGGCAATCATACTGCATCAGTTTCACCAGTACCTGCAAAAGGGATATACCAAATCAAAAGCATTGCAACAGGCAAAGCTGGATTATATTCATAGTAATGCCCTGCATAAAACGCCCGATTACTGGGCACATTTAATATTGATAGGAAATACACAGCCTGTAATAACCTCACATTCGTCGTATTGGCTGTGGCTGCTTGTAATAAGTGCTGTGGCGGCAGCAGGAGTAATAATCGCCATCATTAAGAAAAGAAAAAAGTCGACGTAGTCTCATAGAAATACGGATTTTAAAATTGCTCTGATGTGTGTACTCCGGATTAGGCAGCTTAACTGCGTTATCCTTAGAGGTCAATGACGTCGACTTTTAGAATTTACACCGCGCCCTTGCGGCGGATGAATATGTTGATTGTTTTAATGTGTTGCCGTTACTGTTAAATAGTAACCGGGAACCTTGCTGTATAATTATACAGATGGTACCCGGTTAAACTCTTTGCTTTGGGAGATCAGGCGCATATCACAGGAAAGGTTATGTGATGAATAAAAAACACAAAGAACAAGTATCAAGTTCCAAAATTTGGTTCTTGATTTTTGAAATTTGATTTTTTTAAATAATCACGGTTTTCAAGGGATCAGATTTAAGGTTTAGTGGGGTAATAGAACCTTATAACGAATAGGATCGAAAAATGGTATATCCGATAAGAGATCATTACCTGCTGCTGCAAATGATAAGCTCTATCGGATTATTTCAACTCAAAGAACCGTGTAACCGGGAACAAAAAAATATGTAAATGCAATTGTAATAGGTGTTCGTAAAGAAGAACCATTCAGGTTTCTCTGTCGTGGTCGTTAAACGCCACTCAGGCTTCCATACTATGGCTCGAGTTCCTCACGAACATTATAAAGGCTCTGGTTCGCTAAAGATGGAATCATCCAGGTTTCTCTGTCGTGGTCGTTAAACGCCACTCAGGCTTCCATATCATGATCCGATCTCTGTGAACGTCGTTTCTGAAGAAGGAACATCCAGGTTTCTCTGCCGTGGTCGTTAAACGCCACTCAGGCTTCCATATCATGATCCAAATCTTCATCAACATCATTTTTGTCATTCGTTGAGAACCATTCAGGTTTCTCTGCCGTGGTCGTGAAACCGCTACTCAGGCTTCCATGCCATGACTCGAATCCTCACGAACATCAAGCATATCCGTAAAGAATGATCATTCAGGTTTCTCTGTCGTAGTCGTGAATCCGCCACTCAGGCTTCCATGCCATGGTTTCAATATCAACGAATGCTCAGTGTATTTCAACTAAGAATATGAATGAGCTTGCCCTTTGTTCGGGAAAGCTTATTGTGTGAACTATTTGAAAGAACTGCATCTATTAATTAGTAAAAGCAGGAAAAGGTAACGTAACCGGAAAATCGAATTTTTTTTAAAAAAAATAAAGGCAGCGTTTCTTAAATGATTTTCAACTACTTGCCCGATTTAAACGCCAGAATACGTAAGTCTGTAGATGAAATTAGACTGGCTTGCCGGTTATATAAATGGTTTTTGTCGGTGCGTATTTGCTGTAATATGGTTATAGCTTCTTTTGCCTGGTTATTGGCCAAATAGCTCATAGCCAGATAATATTGTGCTTCGTCCTGAAAATAATTATCGCCGGTTTGCGCATTATGCGCCAATACCTGTTCAAACAGTTTATCTGCTTCTGTGTATTGCTGCAACTGCATATTTGCCATGCCAGCCAAAAACAGGGTTTTATTATCTTTTTCAGCGGCCTTATCAAATGCAGTCAGTACCTGCTTCCAGTTTTTATCGCGATAGGCCTGTTCTATTTCATTGATGGCACTGCTTCCACGGCTTGTACTTAATGTATAAGGTATAAACGATTCTTTATACAGATCAGTTGCACTGGTGGAAATATATTTATATCCTGCTGCTGCAATTACCAGGAAAAGTAAACAGGCGGCAATCTTGTATACATTGCGCATCATTACGCGCACACCTTTCGGCTGTTCGCTGATTACTTCAAGCGGATGAATTGCTCTGAACTGATCTTTAACGGCTGCAACCTGATCGTTCAGGGCAGCATATTCAACAGCCTCCACAGCCAGTTGCATAAACTGCCATTGGCTGCGTACTTCCATATCTGTATTGATCAGTTCTTCAATTTCCCTCATTTCGCTTTCTGCGAGCGTACGATCGAGGTAATTTACCAGCAAATGTTCATGCCTGCTTTCCATAGTATTATCTGAGGTTTTCGTCTACCAGCCTGGCAAAAAGGGGATTTTGTTTAAACAAACCCGTCAGTTGCTGCAGGCATTTATATTTTTTATTTCGAACCACCTGTTCATTTTCATATGGCAGATGGTTGAGCATATCTTTCATTGAAAGATCTTCATAATAAAAAAGCGTAAGAATTTTCCGGCAGGGCTCCCCCAGCTTGTTCAGTACTTCGCGAAACTGTTGTTTTATTTCGCGATCTGCAATATGATGGCTTACATCTATTTCACTGGTATCCCTGCTTTTTTCGAAAACCTGTTCACGAACGCCGGAACGTTCTTTTTTCTTCAGTTCATTTAACCAGATATTACGGGCAATGGCAACCAGAAAAGTTTTTACAGCGGCTTCGCCTCTGAACTTTTCTTTTTTTACAAGATCAATGAATGTTACCACTGTTTCCTGAAATATATCTTCGGCATCCTGCGGCGTTCCGCTATTGGCCATTATAAAAGAACTGATTGTACCGGAATACTGTTCGTAAATGAAATAGATGGCGCTGTTAAGATCATCCCCCATTCTGATAGCAGCAATTAATTCTGCATCAGAATACTTTTTGCCCTTGGTCATATTCCGTTATTAAATAGTAAACGCCGGTTCTGTTTTTGTAACCGGGGAAAGCATATTTTTAAAAAGAAAAGATTTCCTTGAAGGTTCTGCCATAAAAATATAAAAGAGTGGTTTATAAATACATAAGAAATTTTGGGTGGCCGATCTAATTGATACATATCAATTTTTTGGCGATTTAACCAGCATTTTTCTTACATGCGGTCTCAATTAGGGGCTTATATTGAAGACTTTCTAAAAGACAAAACGTTTAACCCACGGTGCTCACCTGCTGTTAGGCAAAGGTGCATATTAAATAATCGGAATATGTTGTAAATTATGTGTGCCACACTTCTTTTGACACGCCAGGATAAGTGTGACACACTTACATTTGCAACTGAAGGCAAAGGAGGTGATATGTTACAACAACGATTGCTTTATATATATCTGACAGTACTTACACCGGTATTCTCTTTCGCACAACATACAAGTCATCAAACAGAACAAACCCTTCCACTTATTGATCAGGTAGAACCGCAACCCCTGCTGGCGCAGGCTATTCGCCTGAGCGAAGCATTGACTTTTCTGGGTAGTTCCTTATCTAACGAAGATCTGCGGCAATTAAAGGCACTGCAGCAGCAATCTTTTACTGCCGAAACTTCCCTGCACATTCAACGTATTCTTGACCGTTACTGTCTGGCAATGGCAGATATTAATCCTGAAGCCCGGGTAAAAGTTACAAGAGGTCCGGCAATGGCCAGGCTAATTCAAAATGGATGGACGACATTTCTTATAAAAGTGCATAATGAAGCCGGCGTTACAGCACAATTACAGGCAGAAAGTCCAAACGCAGCACCGGTACTGCATGTATCTACTTTTCAAACACGCGCGTTACAAAAAAATCTGCTTACATCCGGACAAATAGCCAACCGTTTCCTGGAAGTACAACTTTATCATAACCGGCCCTTAATGCCAAACCTGTCGGGGTTACTGTTGGAATATGCCGTGGTGCAGATCTACAGCAAAGATGCTGGTCATCGTGAAGCAGAAATTGGTTTTAATATCGGGCAGGGCACACAGGACATCGGTTTTCGAAATACAATAAATATTCTTTTCAATATTCTTCCCGCGGTAAAAGTGAAATTGCATGTAAAAGATGAAGATGGTTCGCCGGCGATGGCTTCGTTTATCTTTTCAGATGGCATTGAACGTATTATCGACGATTCAGTGAAAGTGCTGAATAAATCGCAGATCAATTACCGGTTTACCACGGCCCAACTGGAATATCAGGAGCCCTGGGTGCCTTCTGTAAATTATAAAGTTCCTGCGAGACTTACTGGTATATACCCCCTGCCCTCACGTCGGGTGGCGGCCTATGATGAATATCCTGATTTTTTCTTTCAGGCACAGGTTTATCGCGCAGATGGCGAGCATGTGTTTTTACCGCCGGGAAAATACAACGTTACATTTACCAGAGGGCCTGAATACATTACACAAACGAGGCAAATTGTCATTCCGAAAGGTGTTGATTCAACAACCATTTCTTTTCAGTTAAAAAGATGGATCGATCCTGGCCGCCTGGGCTGGCATAGTGCAGATCATCATGTACATGCCGCAGGCTGCAGTCATTATGAAAGTCCGGAAGAAGGCGTTAAACCAGCCGATATGTGGCGACAGGTTGTTGGTGAAGATCTGGGCGTTGCTGCCATACTTAGCTGGGGACCCGGCTGGTATCATCAAAAACAGTTTTTTACCGGACAAACCGATTCGCTTTCAACTGCTCAACATGTAATGCGGTATGATGTGGAAGTTTCTGGCTTTCCTTCATCACATGCCGGGCATGTAGTATTGCTGCAACTGAAAGAAGATGATTATCCCGGTACTACTAAAATTGAAGAATGGCCAAGCTGGACGCTGCCGGTTTTACAATGGGCAAAATCACAGGGCGCTATTACCGGTTATGCTCATTCAGGAACTGGTCTGGAACCTATTAACGAAGGGTCTTTATATGATTCACCTCAGCCGCGCAATTTTCAGTTGCCCAATTACACCACTCCAAAAATGGATGGTATAGGCGCCAATGAATATATAGTAACCGTTACACAGGGCGTTGTTGATTTTTACAGCGCCGGGGATACGCCTGCCCCGTGGGAACTGAATATGTGGTATCATACGCTGAATTGTGGTTTCCGTCCGCGGTTAAGTGGCGAAACAGATTTCCCTTGTCTGTATGATGAACGCGTGGGTGTTGGCCGCAGCTATTTTAAATGCGATAGTGCCTTAACATACAGCCGGTATATTCGGGCAATAAAAGACGGGCATTCGTATGTTTCGGATGGCGGTTCACACATCATTGACTTTTCAGTTAATAAACTGGAGGCAGGTACACATAACAGCGAGCTGCGATTAAACAGTGGTGAAAATGTAAACATTTCTGCAAAAGCAGCGGCCTATCTTCCGCCACAACAGGATGATGAAGATTCGGCCATTGCACAAAGACCATTAGACAGACAGCCTTACTGGCATATTGAACGCGCGCGCATAGGAAAAACCAGAAAGGTTCCTGTTGAGCTGATCATTAACGGCGAAGCCGTTGATACCGCTGAGATGATTGCCGATGGTCAATGGAAGGATCTACATTTTAATTATCCGGTAAAGCAATCGTGCTGGGCCGCATTAAGAATTTTTCCGAGTTCGCACAGCAACCCGGTTTTTATAATTGTAAATGACAAACCTATTCATGTTCGCAAAAGTGCTGAATGGTGTGTACGCGCTGTTCATCAATGCTGGCAAATGAAACAGGCTAATATTCGTGAGCAGGAACGTGCCGCTGCACAGGAAGCATATGATAAGGCAGCGAAGGTATATGAGGCAATTGCGGAAAACTCTTCTTATTAATGAAGAGGGTGTATCAAAAATAAACCAGGGTGCTGAGAACTGTTTAAACTACTACATGTCCCCATCTGGTATCGAATAAAAAGAGGGTCTATCATACTTTGATACACCCTCCTCTTTCATATAAAATTCTCATGTAACTGTTGAACTCAATGTTCTTTAACCTTTACCTTCAGCATAATGTGCAATGAATTCGAAATAATTTTGAACATAGCCACATTGGAGTTGGAAGAAATAATTATTGTATTGTTTACCAAAACGGCATTGTTCAACATTTGCTGGGTAATGCCCTGCAGTAACTGATCGAGATCCAGGGTATTCAAAGCGGTTAAAGCAGTATTGATATTAAGATTATCCGATGCTGCCAGTTGAAAAGCCAGTTCAATAGGAATATCAAAACGAAGGGTAATGGGAACTGAAACTCCGTTTCTTATATAAAAACCGGTAAGCTCAAAGGCTGCCTGATCACCGGAGGGAGACAGCTCTATTTTAAATTCTATCTTATTGTAAATATCAGCAGGTACTGTGATGGAGCCAAGAGTAGCAATCGTTTTAAAAAGGTTGATATGTAAAATAACTTTCGACTTGAATTCCGGCTTGTTATTATCATCATCGTCTTTATCACCGCGGCCATGGCCTTTGGCGGAAAATCTTATTTCATTGCAGGTGATATAACCGCCCGTCCAGGTAATAGCATTGCCTTCTGTGCGGCCGGTGGTGCTTACATCCATGCGGTCGAGATTACTGGTAGTTCCCGAGGTAGTTAGCTGATAAGTAATAGCAGAAGAGTCGTTGGCTGCAGCATCGCCTTTATTTTTATTGCAATCGGTTAAAAATAAAGAACTTCCTAAGGCAGCAGCGATCAGAAACCTGTTTTTCATATGGCGCCTTTTTAATATATCAGCAACAATTGTTCCAAAGGCGTCATTAAGTGGCCATTACCCTCCCTAAAGGGCCAGGTTATCGGGTCTTAAACCTCGGCCTTCTTCTTATTAGTAAGACATTCTTTATGGATCTTGTTCCTGTGCATGGTGCCCCAGCGTGCAAGTGATTGAATCACTTCTTCAAGCGTTTCACTGTAAGGTGTTAAGGTGTAGGTAACCTTAACGGGATATGATTCCTCTACCGTACGTTTTACCAGTCCGTTCAACTCCAGGTCGCGTAATTCTTTCGATAACATTCTGTCGGTAATGCCATCTATATCTTTAGCGATTTCACTGAAACGCTTTTCACCAAAACTAAGTGCGATAATAATAGGCAGTTTCCATTTGCCATTGAGTATGTCCAATGCATCGCGTACCGGTCTTAACATGCCGGTGCATTGTGCGTGGTCTTTTGGGTCTTTCTTCATTTTGTAATCCTCCTATACTGTAGTATAGTGCTATACAGCAGTATAGTTCTATACTTTGTATAGCAAATGTATGTAGGTTTGTGATGCAAAACAAATAAGACGATTTCTTAAAATTCTTAACATAAAAATTTACAATCATGGCAATAACAAAATGGGCTTTAGATCCTATGCACAGCGAATTAGGCTTTAAGATCAAACATTTGATGATCACCAATGTGTCTGGCTTTTTTAATAAATTTCATATAGAAGCAGAAACAGAAGGCACTGATTTCAGTACTGCCCGAGTTAAAGTAACGGCTGACATGAGCTCGATTAATACCAATAATGAACAGCGTGATGCGCATTTACGCAATGCCGACTTTTTTGAAGTAGAAAAATACCCTGAGCTCGTATTTGTATCTGATAAAGTTGAAAAAACAGATGATGATACATTCAAGCTTCATGGCAATCTTACATTGAAAGGCATTACCAAACCGCTTACATTACTGGTTGAATACGGTGGTTTGTCAAAAGATCATTGGGGCAATGAAAAAGCGGGGTTTACTGTTACCGGTAAGATCAAACGCAGCGAATGGGGCATCTCCTTCAACAGTGTACTTGAAACCGGTGGCGTTGCATTAGGCGAAGAAGTAAAACTCAGCAGCGAAATACAACTGGTAAAACAGGCAGTAGCTGTGCCTGCGTAATCCTAAGTGATAAGTAATAAGTGATAAGTTTTAAGTAGTAAGAGATAACATGAGCTATCGCATTACTTAAAACTTATCACTTTATATTTATTACCTAATTACTATTTTTATAAGCCATTTCAAACTCTTTGGCGAAATCAGTAAACTTTCTGCTTTCTGTTACTTTGTATTCATCTTTCTTAAACTCATTGAATAATCCTTCTCTGATGGCCTTTCCTGCTGCTACTACAAGGGTTTCAGCAGCATCTTTAGAAAATCCGTTTTGAAGCAGGCCTGTCAGCAAAGCCTCATCAGGAAATTCAACCCAATTCAACGGCTTACTGATTGCTGTACCTAATATATTAGCGATCTCGCCGCCGTTTTTTACATCGCTTATAATGTATTTGATCAGATGACCGTTAAACGAAAGTGAGTTTAACAAAGTGAATGCTGCTTCTGCAATATCGGCAGGATGTGTCATAAGCAGATCAACAGCTTCACCAACATTGTGTCCGATTATACCCTGGTGTTTTGCCATTGGCAAACTGCCATAAAAATTCGTATAGAACATGGCGGGACGTAAATGCACAACGTTTAATGCGGGTAATTCGTTCAGCCTTTTTTCCAGATCGTAATACCTTATTAATGGCTCCCTACCTGCAAACTGAACACCGATGCTGCTTAAGTTTACTGCATATTGAATGTTGTTCAGTTCAATGGCGCGCGCATAATTGCGGTGTATTTGATCAGCAAAGTCATAGTAATCCGGAACAGAAAAATCAGGCGGGACCATTGTATATACGGCATCGGCGCCTTTGAATGCCTGAGCAATAAACGTGGCATCCTGTAAAGAACCGATCAAAGATACTGCTTTCATCTTTTCAATTTCCTGAGCTCTTGCAGCATTGGAGCTTACAACTTTTACTTCGTGGCCATTTTTTACTAATTTGTCAATGAGAATACGACTGATATTTCCCAAAGAACCTGTTACTGTTACTTTCATCTTTTTAGTTTTATGGATACAAAACTAGGCGGGTACTTACTTTTTTACAAGTACTTACCCCATAGTAGGTATTAAGATGAAAGCAAAGAAATTTTTGGATGAAGAGCAGATGTCACAATCTTGAAAAACTGACGTATTGAACAAACCTGGGCTGATCAGAATGATTAGCGCTGGCAGCGTGCGGTAAAGTCTGCCGCCACAGAACGATATCTCCTTTCTTTCCGGGCACTGGTGTTCCGGTAAATGTATTCTGCATTAACAGTTGTGCTTCATCAGGATCAGGATATGTTTTTATCCAGTTTGCAAACTGATGATGAAAACCGGGAACGACTGTTAAGGGACCTCTGTTTTCCGGAACGTCATTGAGATAAACGAGGCCCTGAATATAGTGCAGATCAATTTTACTAAAGTCAATATCCCAGTGAAGCTTATTGTGCCGGAATTTCCATGTAGCAGTTTCCGGTGGATTAAAGCTTACCTTTTCTGTGTTCGCGATTATATTGGAAGTGCCATATAATTCAGTGAATAACTGCCGGATGTCAGGAAGTATTTTGATAGCATTAATACTTTCGTCCTGATACAATTGCACCATTAATCCATGCCAGTCGGGATGACTTTTATACCAGGTTTCCGGAGTGTTTAGGTCTATGCCTAACCGTGTGCAGATAAGCGTGCAAACGGCATCGCACAATTGTTCAGTTATAAGACCACTTACTTTGAGATACCCGTGCTGTTCCCAGCTCTGCAGTTGGACTTCGTTCAGTATGGAGTGTTTTGTGTTTTCTGTATCTGTATTGGCCCCTTTCTGCTTAATCCACTGATCAAAAGCGGCAGCTGATTCGCTGATATTTTTTTCTCCTTTCAGATTTATCATCCATTCCTGCAAATGCGTAATGCCGGTGCATTGGGCATAAATAAACTTATAGGTTTCAAATTTTCCCAAACCATAAAACCCCAGCCAGATATTCTCAATAACCAGAAAGTCTTTAAAGTCTGGCAAGGGTTTACCAGTTTTTATACTTTGATGATATTCATAAAACACGGGGAGAAAGGAACAATTAATCATGATGGTTCTATTGTCGGAAGATACTAAAGAAATTTTTAATACAGACCTGTGTAGTGCGGGGCAAGGTGTATCAGTTACCAACTACTCAGGTCAGTTCAAATGCCTGTTTGGCGGGAAATGAAACGTAAACAACGATCCTTTATTTATGTAATAGAAGTGCAGTTGCTGTAGATTCTTTTTTATACAGATAAATAGCGGGCGCCTGTTTTCTGGGCACTTCTGAACAGGTCAGGTAGCTGTGTTGATCAGGTGTAAAGCAGATAGCTTCTCCCTGTGGCTCTTTTATTTCCGGCACTATTTGCTGAGGAGTTTTTTTCAGTGCTGTTTCCACTGTTTCATGCTGCGCCCGTTCCCAATGCCAGTAAAGATCTTCGTTACGCAATAATATTTCGCGGCCGTTGGAGGCTATATTGCCGCTTGTTACTAACCTGAACGGCAATGTTATTATGTACTCCAGCGTTATTTTCCGGTGAGTAGACTGTGGATATCGGGCAACATAAATGCGGCAACTGTCGTCTTCTTTAGTCGCGATGTACAGGTCACGCGTAAACGGATCGAGAAGAATCGTTTCTGCATTGTGTGCCTTATCGGGATATTGAAGGGTAATAACTTCTGTGCCTTTTACTATTCTGCGAACAGTTGCCTGCATATTCAGTACCGGTTCGGGCAAGCGATAGATCTGTAATGTGCGACGCCAGGCATGGTTATCTCCAATATCGGCAATGTAGATATAGGAATGTTCCGGTGATGGACCGGGCCCAACAGCTATATCTTCCCAATCGCGGTTATAACTTCCGGCGACGATAAGTCTGCCGAGGTCCTCTCCTTTTTCATTGGTAAGGTAAAGGTGATTACAATGGCCATTGTCTTCATGCAAATACAATACACCTGTATACTTAAGGCTTGCAGCGATGCCTGAAATTTCATGAAGATCTTTTCGCGCCAATGGAATTTCCACAGGTTTGTTACTGAATAGGCTGAATTCGCACAGATCATCATTGTTGCAGGATGCCCCCTGTATAAATGTCGTGGATTGCAAGGCATGACAATGGGAACAAGGCATACAGGAATACATAGCAATGAACCACCATATACACAGAAAGACAGGAATAAGATATCGTAGGCTTGCTTTCATGCAACTTGCAGGATAATAATCCAACCTCTATTTTGAAAAAAATCATACCCTAAAGCGTATTACCTTTGCATTAACTTAAATGCATGCAGATGTGGCGCAAACTGTGGAATATTATCAGGAAAGTGTTTCTCCCCAAAAAGAGTTGTTGCAGATAAAAAGCCGGTAAATAAAAAATACTTACGGCACATTTTGGACAGGATTTACCAAATCCGTAATATTGCCTCCCATTTTTAAAGACAGCGATCAAAAAGTCGTATAAGTTAAAGAGCTTAAATAAGTTACCTTAGCGTCGATTTGGTTTCTATACTACCAGCAGCCCAGATGGCGGAATTGGTAGACGCGTCAGACTCAAAATCTGGTTTTCGCAAGAAAGTGCAGGTTCGATTCCTGTTCTGGGCACTGATTAAACCCTGTAAGTCGTTGATTTACAGGGTTTTTTGTTTCTTTTGGTGTGTCATTTTTTCGCACTTTTTTCCCCTTTCTGCCGCTTTTATTGACACAAAATTGACACACCGCATGACACACGTAAAAATGTGGCTTTTTCAAAGCGTAAACAGCCATTTTAAGCATCAAACACTCACAAAAAAAGGCTGGATTTGTTATTATCGAGCAACAGGCAATAGGTTCAGCCTACATTCCATCGCATAAGTTCAAAGAGAACTTTCTAGATTATTTTGAAGAATACATTAAGCTGAATAAGCGCGAGGGCAACCGCCATCTTACTTGCTGTTTTGCCAAGTTCAAAGAGTTCATCAATCACAAACCATTTATTGCACCCCTCGAAATTTCTGAAAACTTCTGTAAGCGGTTCAGGCGGTTTTTATTGGATAAGTTAACCGGTGAAACACCCGCGAATTACTTTGCCAGGTTTAAATGGGTTGTCGAGGCGGCTACTTCAGATGGATACTTTCTCAAGAATCCTACTGAGAATGTTTCGGCGGTATCAAATCCCGGTGTCGACCTGAAAGAACATCTTGAAGTGGATGAGTATCTGGCGTTATTAAATACACCGTGGGCAAACGAGGAAGTAGCACAGGCATTTATATTTAGTTGTTATACCGGGTTGCGATGCAGAAAGCTATCGATGAACTACAAAAAACGGTTGCAATGCAGTATGACTTGTTGAAAAAGGGGAATCCATCAAACGTTATGGTATTTTCCTCGTGAACCATATTCCTACTGCAAGTAATGGTCGTGCAACTCGTCACTTGTCCTGGTCATTTCCCCCGGCATGAAATCTCCATAACCTGAAAAATCCACTTTACATGTAATTAGGGTGAAAATCAGCCTACTTTAGTAACTGGATATTTATTTTATTATATTTGACCTTTCTTACTATTACTGTTTTCTAATAAGGGATTTACATTAAGCTAACTTACCCAATACACTTTTGGATAATTAATTGATTAATTGAACCCAATCCCTATCAATGAAACAGTTGTACCCATTTCTGATTGCCTTTATTTTAATTATCACTTACAGAGCAAGCGCCCAAACGCCCATCTCCGGTTTCTATGCCCCTAATAGCACAGTAAGCACAATCGTTCAAAGCGGAAACACCATTTACCTGGGCGGCTCCTTTACAGCTATAGGTCAAAATTACCCTTATGGCGGTTTATTCGATGCCACTACCGCGGCGCCCAACCTTTCATATGCAACCCCGAACGGAAATGTATATGCTGTGGAGTCTGATGGAAGCGGAGGCTGGTATATTGGCGGCACTTTTACAAGTGTAGGCGGACAAACAAGAAATAATATCGCGGAGATCAATGCCGATGGATCCCTGAATGCCTGGAACCCTGGCGCCAACGGCATGGTACAGGTTATAAAGGTAAACGGGTCCACTGTCTATGTAGGTGGAAGCTTCACTACTATCAGCGGACAAACAAGGAACTACATAGCAGCCCTGGATGCTGCTACCGGTTCAGCCACTGCCTGGGACCCTAATGCAGATAATAATGTAAATGCCATAGCCCTGGACGGTTCCGCTGTTTATGTAGGAGGAGGCTTCACAACTGTTGGCGGGCAGGCAAGGAGCCGAATAGCCGCCCTTGATGCTACTACGGGCCTGGCCACTACCTGGGACCCTGGCGCCAGTTCTGATGTATATGCCGTTGCAGTAAGCGGGTCTACTGTGTATGCAGGCGGAGGTTTTACCTCTATAGGTGGGCAAGCGCGGAACTATATTGCTGCGCTCGATGCCGCTACCGGCCTTGCCACCGGCTGGGATCCCAATTCCGGTAATTCAGTCTCCGCTATAGCCGTTAATGGCACTACCGTATATGTCGGCGGTAATTTCAGCAGCATCGGCGGGCAAACAAGAAACCTGATCGCAGCCATTGATGCTACTACGGGCCTGGCTACTGCCTGGAACCCTAATGCCAACAGCAGTGTATATTCTATAAGCGTGTACGGTTCTACTGTCTATGCAGGTGGGACTTTTAGCACCATTGGGGGGCAAACGAGAAAATGCTTTGCAGCACTCGATGCCACTACCGGTTTGGCCACGGCATGGGATGCCGGCTTAAACAGCCAGGTGTATGCTTCAGCCGTAAGCGGTACCGGCATATATGTGGGGGGATATTATACTATTGCAGGCAGCGTAACCAGGAACCACATTGCGGCCCTTGACGCTACTACCGGCAAGCTTACTTCCTGGGACCCCAATGCAGATAATACAGTAAATATTATTGCAGTAAACGGTTCTACCGTGTATGCAGGAGGAACTTTTACTACCATCGGAGGTCAAACCAGGAATCGTTTGGCAGCCCTTGATGCCACTACCGGCATGGCCACCACCTGGAACCCCAATTTAAATAATTATGTAACTGCCCTTGTCGTAAACGGTTCTACCGTGTATGCAGGAGGAAGTTTTACCACCATCGGAGGTCAAACCAGGAATCGTTTGGCAGCCCTTGATGCCACTACCGGCCTGGCCACTACCTGGAACCCTAATTCAAATGGTTTAATAAATGCCATTGTCGTAAACGGTTCTACTGTTTATGCAGGGGGAAGTTTTACCACTATCGGAGGGCAAAGCAGGGGTCGTTTGGCAGCCCTTAATGCCACTACCGGCCTGGCCACTACCTGGAACCCTAATACTGTTAATTCTACCATCTATTCCATGGCCATAAGCGGTTCAACGGTGTATATAGGCGGAAATTTTACCAGTATAGGCGCCGCATCCAGGATCCGCATTGCCGCCATAGACGCCACTACCGGCACTCCCACCAATTGGAG
>Ga0068855_100005604_pt1 | contig 15318 bp, 25 predicted proteins | sample KBSCornC52_FD_66592 | JGI IMG/M metagenome (GOLD analysis project Ga0068855, IMG submission 66592) | Corn rhizosphere microbial communities from Kellogg Biological Station, Michigan, USA - KBS Corn C5-2 | ecosystem: Host-associated > Plants > Roots > Rhizosphere > Soil ...
CGGCAAGGCTCTTTCGTTTGACGCGATGTGGCACGGCAACGCGGCTTGTTGGAAAGCGTGCGCGGCGACACGCGTTTCGGTGTGTCTGTCACGGTTTCCATCTAAGCCAGGTGGCACTCTAGCGGTGCACACAGTAAGAATGTCGCTGTGTTAGCGGCGAGCCATCAGGGGCGATCACCCCGAACATCACCCAACGACACAAGAATACATGTAGTTAATGCAATGCATTATGGGGTCTGTAACCCCCAATGACACCGGGTTTCCGGGCCAATGTCCCAGCATTGTCTAGCCTCGGCGCGCATCAAAATTGTCCCCCGCCGCAACACGTTCTAGACCGTGCGCGGACGGTGTCCTGGCGCTACCAGCGGGAATCGCGCGTCTGGAAGGATTCGAACCTTCTACCTTCGAGGTCATTACTCTCGACGCTCTGCCAAGTGAGCTACGGACGCAATAGAGCCCCAGGACCGAGTTGAACGGCCGACCTGCTGATTAAAACCAGCTGCTCTACACTGAGCTACCGGGGCATTGGCGCTGCTTGTCCTAAGTCCATCCTACTAGGGCAACGAGTACCCGGTCAGACCTTCCAGAAAGCAGCATAAAACTTAACGAAGCAGCGGGTAGCTGCTGAAAAACTTTCGAATGCCGTCACGAGCCTGCGGCGCACAACCGATGGCCATAAGCTCACCGGCATGGGGGCCATCAGATTCTCGAATAGCCCTAAATGCCACACCCTGAGCCTGTAGCCGTTGCTCTAGCGCCAATAGCTCATGCTCGTTTGAAGCGGTGATAGCCACAGCGTTGGTATTGGTGGGCATTGACTCGACGAGTCGCGATGATTCGCCGGCAGCGTGAACAATCTGTGCTGCCTGCTCGCCGATGGTCAGGTCACGTCGAACGATGCAGTAGTGGTAAAGCGGGTTAGTGTTAATGGGACGCGATCATGATTGCTGTTTCTCCCTAATGTTGCGCGACAGCATAGGCACAATGCCTACAGCCATCGCCTACACCGCGTGCTTCGAAAGCATCGCAGGCACCGTCCATGTTAATTAGCCAGTTGACTTCGCGTAAGACGTCGTTGACGAACTCATGCAAATATTCTAACTCGGCGTTGTAACGATCAAGCGAAACGCTCATCGCCATTACCTCACGGCGGCGTTGTATCGGTCGGTGGCTAACATATGCCCTCGCGTGCGCGATCCACGAAAGCGCTGAACGCAGCCATCTTTTCGTAGGCGTCCCAGCATGCTGGGCATCCGCTTCGCTGCGCACTGAGCTTTCATATATTACACCAATTTCTACTTGCGTTAGTAGATTTCCTTACGAAAAGCTATTCAGAAACCATCTTAATGAACCAAGACGGAGGGTAGTCGGTGTCCCATTTATTCTGAAATCTCTGCTTGTATGCTAGCCATTGCGACTTAAGCCAACGATCAAACTCCTGACGCAGCATACCTCCCTTGCTACCTCGAGCTTCACGCAGTTCGCGCAATCGTTGAAGCAAGCGCATCGGGACGGGCAGAGCTGGATCGCAAGCTGTGTATAAATCGCTATTGCTGAGTCCTAGACACGCTGCTTCTTGCAACAGTGCACGAATCTCGTCGCCCCAATCGTCGCGTACCTTTCTAGCCCATTGAGGCGAGACATCGCAGGTACGGGCTACTTGTTCCGAAGTAACGCCAAGTCCCTGCTTGATCCATTCTCGAATGACCTTTGGGTCTTTGACCTGATTTACAATCTCGTCGCGTCCGAACAATGCAAACACTGAACCTTCAGCTCTATCCAATGTCCACGTCTCCGCGTATTCGATTAGCTCGGTTTCATCAGTGCCCACAATGGGCATTTCTTCGACGCCAGTGCTCGGCATGTCCATGAAGGCTTCGTACCACTGAGGACGCGATTCGCTGGCGTTACGCAACTCCAGTAGGGCCTTTTTAGTTAACGGATTGTCAGCGGTGAAGTACCCATCCTGACGCAATGCGTTTAGTTGTCGCTTGTCTTTAGCTGAGAACATGAATCAGAAGGGCAGTGAGGCGCAGGGACATAAGCCAGGTATAGGTCAGCGCGTTAGTCATGGTCGTCCGTAAGTCGGTTAAAGAAATCAGCCGAAAAGTGAACGGTTGGAGTCTTTTCATCGTTGTCTAATTCGAATAGGCTATCTGACATGCTCTCTAATGCGTCCCGCTGCCCCGCCATTGAGTTTTCATCCGCGGCGAGTACATCGGCATGGGCATCTTGCAAAGTCGCTTGTAGAGCCTCCTGAGAGGCAAAGTCGTAGATGTTGCCTTTATGGGCGTAATCAATACCTAGAGGAGCATGGTGCTTAATATAAAAGCGAGCACGGGCACGGTTCGCTGCTAAGACGTCGTGCTCCATCTGCGGAGTGACGTGTACCGCCAGGTCGCAGCCGCACGCGCAGGACCAAACGCTAAACTGGCCGTTGGCTGCGCGGAAGATGAGGGTACTCGAATCGGCGCTCATGGATTCGGGCGCTTCTGCTTTCCGGTCATCGAAAGCATTGGACGATGTGTCTGACACCACTTGATTACCGTAATGCGATGCCCTGTGTTCAGGTGCGTAAGCCAAATGCAGCCACAGCGATCAGTGTCCATGTTAAGTATCCCAGCCGTAGTTATTGTCGTCGTCGTTTGGAGCCGTTACCGTCGCAGTGGGCTGAACCCAGTGTTCCTCGAGTACTGCCAAGAACTCTTGAGTCTGACTCTCAGCCACGACGACGATGACGCCTAAACTCTTGCCCTCGCTGTCTCGAGGAATGAGGGTTAGAGTCGTGGCGCCACTATCGTCTAGGAGCTCAAATAGCTTTTCACTGCGCATCGCCATCCTTCTCCGGTCCGGCGTAAGAGACGTCCCACTCGATGCGCTGCTGCGCACGACCCAACACCGCGTCATGCACCTGACTCCCGATGAAATTTTTCAATACCGAGCGAGCCAAGTCTTGCCAGCGACACGGCGGGGTCATGCTAGCGCCGATCGCTTCCAGGGCGTCACGTGCTTCGGAGCCTACGTGGAGTAGAGATTGCTTCTTCGGTGAAGTGGCAGTTGACGGGGGCGTGTTGTTGTCCATATAATCTAATTTAGCATCGGTATGGAAAATGTCAATACCCATCCGTCCACGTAATGCATGAAAGTTGCAAGACAGCCGAGACAGGCGTGAGACAGTGCACTGTCTTGCTAAAAAACGTAGAGAATTCATACTCTTTTACTATATTTTTTATATAATAAGACAGTAAGACAGTAAAAAATAGATATTGTATATATATTTTCTGCAAATTATATTTGCAATGTATATAGCTCCAACCTACCCAAGACAAGACAGCGACTCTGTCTCACTGCTTAAATCCATACTTCGCTTTACACGAAATCCCAATCCATCCGCGCACTTGCTTGCGTACGCCGAAAACTTCGGTATAGAATTTAGCTGTCTTGAGGTGACGATGACGCAGACAGTCATACAAGTCATCACGGGACAATGGGGTAGTACCGTTACGCATACAGAACGACGTGTAGGAGTCAACTAATTCCTTAGACGTCGCTTGACCTGTAAGCTCGCATGCATTTTCGATCCACTCCGAAATGGGGTCCGATGTCTCCCGATACTCCTCCATTTCGTCTTTCATAAGTACTGGCTGACCCAATCTAAGACGTTGCCAAGCTAAGCAACCCTGCACTGCCCACCGAAAAATTCCGGGCAACTCATCCTTCACGAGCTCCTGATCTAGCTTCGGGTTCTGCTTAGATTCAGCGATCGTGACATCGAATGGAACCAGCCGAAGACGTCGCCAGATGCCATCGTCGGCTCCCGTCACGTTCGGACGGTGATTCGTGTCCATCCATAGTTTGAACTGCGGGATGTAGTCGAAGAACTCTTTGTGCAGGAAGCGCGCGGACAGCACATCGCCCGACGTTGACGATTTGATCAGCGTCTCGTCGAGAGCACGCCCACGAGGAGTCTCCGACACGGCCACCAGGCGAGCACCCACCAAACCAGCGACGTCGTTACGCGGGCCTTCGCTACCTCCACGCTTCTCGAGGAACGTGCTCGACGGCGTCGTCTTCATGTACTCGCCCATATACGCCCGTCGCACCTTGGACAGCACCGACTTACCGTTGGCGCCGGTGCCGATGCAGATGAACATGCATTGTTCCGTCGTGAGCCCCGTCAGTGTGTAGCCATGAGCACGCTGCACGTACGCACGCAACTCAGGATCGGGGAGCACTTCACGTAGGAACGCATCGAAGCGCGGTGCCTTCGCGTCACGGTCGTATGGGATATCGGAAATCTTCGTAATGAAGTCTTCGCGATTGTGTGGGCGCAGTTCTCCCGTGCGTAGGTCCAGCGTCCCGTTGCTCACATTGAACAGCCACGGATCAGCGTCCAACTCTGCGTAACGCTTAATCAACGTCGGCAGCGCTTCAGTGAGCTCAACAACCGCTGAGATTTTCGCCTTCGTCTCCATGGCACGGGAAAATGCCAGCGCTTTCGTCGCCAGCTGCGCAGCCTCTACGATCTTGGGGTCGAATGCCTCCAGCGCTTCAGTGCGCTTCTGACTGGCACGCTGCTCCAGAATCTTCAACATCGCGTCAGAGAACGTCGCCAGCTTCGTCTCGGCTTCCTTGCCGATGTTGCGAATGGTCTCGATCGCGAAGTTCCACACTTGCTTGGTAGTGTCCTCAACCCAGCGCTTCCCGTCCCACTTGAACCACTCTCCGCGCTCAGGCACGAAGAACAATTCACCGACGTGTTCACGGCACACGCGCTCCGCCACGCCGAGCTCTGTCAGGTGCTCGACGGTCCATTGTGGGCCTTCGCTGTCCTCGAGACCTAACCACTCGTGCAGAGCGCCAATGACGAATGAACCGTCAGCGCCGATCAACTCAGCGAGACGATTGAAGCCGGTGGCGGGTAGGTCAGCGTCGAGACGGCTCTGCGTGTACTGCGCTACGTCCGCCCGTGTTGAGGGATCGTCGCTACCTCCGGCACTAGCGACAGCGTGAATGAAACCGTGGGTAGAGTCAGCGTCCCAGCCACGACGCATGAGACCACCGGCCAGCGCTAGGCACCACTCGTGACGCCCGTCGACAGGAAAGCAACGAGCCATGAGCGCAGCGGCGGCAGTTTTCTTCACCGCGGTCAAGAGAGCGTCAGTCTCGACTAGCGACGGCTCGCCGTCCTCGTCCCATACATACGGTTCGCCATCGGGGTGAACACTGGGTGGGATAACGGTTTGCACTGCTTTGGTGCCATCGCTCGAGCGGAGCTCAACGAGCATCTTACTGTCGCGAGGATCGCGGAACTGCTGTACGGACGACGGCGGCGCAGTGACCCGGTGAAAGCGATGCGATCGGGGTCTCGACACCCGCCCGGCGATCATGTTCGTGGAAGGTAGGAACGTGTCGGCGACCCAGACGGCTTCGCTGCAGTCAAGATCTACGTCTACCAGGCCGCTGGACGGCGAGCCAAGTAGCAAGCCGATGTTCTTGCCGGTGAACGCTGGCGCCAAGCGATCCGGCGAATATCGGATAAGGTGCCAGTCTTGTGTTTTCGGCCCCTTGGAACGTAGCGGAATGCTGACGGGTTGGTGTCCACGGGCTAGTTCGCGTGAAGCGGCGGTAACGGTCGGATGATCAACAGGCATAATGATAATATAGGTCGCCGGTCAGAAAAAGTCAAGGAGGGTATTGACAGAGTACAGGCAGAGGGCTAGATTAAATCCCATGAGCAAGTTGACCGACGTCGCCAAGCAGATCAAGTCAGCCATGGAGCACGCGGACACTGGCCCGTTGGTGATCGCTGCCGATGTGGTGAAGCTCTCCGAGAATTGGAAAGATTACAAAGAAGACGCCGGGAAGATGACTTGTTCTCAATGGTTGACGCGAGAGCTAGGCAATCGGAAGCGTAATATCAAATACTTCACGGCGCGACACCGTGCGGTGGAAGCATTGGGCGAGGAGAGCCGCAGAATGCTTCACCACGAAGTGGCTGTGTATATCATCAACAACGTCCATAAAGACCAATGGGACGAAGTCAAAGAGACCTTGTACAAGAAGTGCGTGCGCAATAATCATTGCCCGTTGTCTCCGGGACAGGCGCGACCGATCATCCATCAGATTATTGGGCATGTCCCGGGTCGCGGGTGTCCTCGGTGCGCGATGCTGGAGGCGGAGATTTTGCGCATGAAGAGCGCGGCATAGACGTACAGCGAGGAGTGAAAACGACACTGGCGGAGTGAAAGAGCGAAGCAGAGCGAAAGCGTTGCGTGGCGAGTGAGCGTACGACGACGAGCGAAAGCGAGGGAACATGAGTGAACGGCAAAGGCAAAGCAAAAACGATGCGTGACGAGTGAACGACGCTGTTCAAGCGAAGGCGAGACGGTCGGAGCGAACGACGCGGCTCGAGCGAAAGCGAAAGCGAAAGCTACGGAGTGAACGACGCCCATAGAGCAAAAGCGAAAGAAGGAAAGTGAACGATCCCGTGTGAGCGAAAGCGATAGCCTCAGAGTGAACTCAAGCGCCGAAGCGAAAGCGGTAACTTCAGAGTGAACGTTACGAGGGAAGCGGAAGCGAATGGGCAAGAGTGAACGAGAGAAGCCAAGCGCAAGCTAGGTGGCAAGAGTGAACATACGACGCGGAGCGAAAGCGAACCGGCAAGAGTGAACGACGTTGCTAGATCGAAAGTGAAGATGGCAGAGTGAACGAAAGTAATCGAGCGAAAGCGAAACGTCGGGAGCGTACGAGAAGGAAGAAGCGAAAACGATTCGGTATGAGTGAACGAGCGGAGCGAAGCTAAAGCGATAGGCAACGAGTGAACGAGACAAGGAAAGCGAAAGCGAAAGAGCCGGAGTGAACGAGATCGAGCGAGCGAAAAGCGATGTACGTCGAGTGAACGAAGCCCAAGGAGATTGAACATGGAAAACGAGCAGATGATCGACGAAGCAAAGACGGTCTTGAATGTGCATAAGCGCCTCGTGACGAAACGCCGTAAGGCAGTGGCATCGTCAACCGATCCCCGCGAAGAGCTACGGCGTATCGTGCGGCAGCACAAGGCTCTGGTGAAGGCTTCAGTTGCCATTACCCACATGTCCAGCGATCGAAAGAACCGTGAAACAGGCGAGGTAATTGTCTGCCGCTTGCCCGAAGACGTTCAGATCGCGTTTCAGTCTTTGGCTCAAGACGTCGCGAAGAAGAAGGCGGAAGCGCTCGAGAGTGCCATGAAGCAGGAACTCAAGCGAATCCCGATCTATAATCACTTCCTCAAGAACGTCTTCGGTGTAGGGCCAGTGGTCGCTGCGTACCTCGTTTCCGAAATCGACATTCACCGAGCGGTCAAATCTTCTGCGCTGCGTCGCTTCTGTGGCCTGGCAGTGATCAACGGTCGCCTAGAGCGTCGTGCAAAAGGCGTCAAGTCCGCCTATTCGAGCGAACTCCGTACTCGCATTTTTCAAGCTTTCGATTCGATGTGGAAGAATCGTACCAAAGGTCAGGGTCGAATGACCAAGTACTTGGAAATTTGGGTCAACGCGAAGCACCGTAAGCTGCAAATGGCAACCGACGGCAAGATCAATAACGGAGTGCGGGACGTCAGCGCGAAGGGCTATTCCCACAGCTACGGGTGGCACAAGGCAGCGGATATCTTTCTCGAGGATCTGTATACAATTTGGCGGGCGTTGGAAGGTCTTGACGTTTGGCCGTCGTACTATGCGGCGAAGCTCGGATATGAGCATGGTGGAAAGATCTCAGTGAATGCGCCCAAGAAGCTAACAGTGGAAGAGGCACTGGAGCTCGTGGGCGATGTGGCCGGGCACCCATACGTCTGGTCGGAGCCGGGTAGCGATGCCTGACAAAACCATCCACTACACCATCACGCCGCCCGACGCCCTCACCGTCCACAACGGCACGGAAGACGAACTCGTCGAGGCTTGGATTCAAGGAATGAAGGAGCGAGGTACATGGGACCAGTTTTGCCAGATGATGACGAGTGGATTGAACAGGAAATCGTCGCAGCGCTCCGCGAAGGCGACAAAACGCCGAAGGAAATAGAAGAGCAACGCAGCTTGCCGTACGAAATGCGTACCGTGATGTGGCGACTGATCGATCTTGGCGTGATTCACATGACGGTTGATAGAAAGCTACGATTATCGACCCACAGTGTTACTACGATCACCGTCGGCGAAGAGGACTTTAATGCCAATCGCCTGGAGTGGCTGCGCCTAGCGGGGCCGTGTACGGTTTTGCGCGTCGTCGGAAAGAACGGAACGTCTCTAGTCGCTGGCGGAAGTTTATTGATGCCCGAAGAGCAATGATTTTTTACGCTGCTCGGTATTGACAAACCGAATACCGTGACTACAATAAATCTATAGGGAGGGCGATGAACAATGGGCGTGAATTACAAGGCTCTGGAATTGAAGCTGCGGACGGCGATGGAGTCGGCGATTGAAAAGGGCTGGGCACCGATGCCGGTTGTGACGGTTGGTCACCGTGGAACCTGCTGTGCCATCGGCTCTCTCTTGGTCGATGACGTCTACTTCGACGATAACATGATTGTCGGCGATGACGATTACGAGGACCAGGTTTCCAAAAAACTGCGCGTTCCGGTTCATGTCGTTAGTTCCGTCTGGAAGGGATTCGACAACCGAGACGACAGGTTCATGGGTTGCGACAAGAAGGCATTCGCCATCGGCGCCAACATTCGTCGTATCTACTGCGATGACAACGGTCAGGTCGAATAGGGTATAGACAATGCCCAAACTCTATGAAGTCGAAGTGCAGCGCACTGTAACCATGATGGTCTTGGCTGACGATGAATACGAGGCTGAGGAAGTAGCGTTGGACTACGCCGACGAGGAAGCCGACAACGACTGGCGAACCCAATGGGAAACAGTGGGTTTGCCGCGTGAAGTGAAAAGCCTCACGCCCCGTAGTGAAAAGAAGTTCGGCGATGCGATTCCCTGGAGCGCTCCGAACGTCAACGAAGACGAAAAGACCGTCAGTGAAATCCTCGCCGAAATTAACGCCGAAGCCAAAGGAGCCGAGTAATGCACCCCCTCAACCTCATCCGCGCTAGCCTCATCTCCCTCAGCATCATCGCCCTCTTCGCCTTCGTGGCGGGCTGTGGCGTTCCCGATGAACCGGTCGGTTCGATGACCTTCAAGGAAGAAACCGTCGGTCCGCCAGTGATGTGCGGTCCCAATGGCACCTGCCCCACCGGCCTCATCTGCGCCGACGACAATCATTGCGGTGTCCCATGCGGTGTGAACTTCTCGTGCTCGCTGGGCTGGTATTGCTACGCGTTCGGTCCGGGGCACGTGAACCATGATTGCCTGCCGGCTGGTTCGTGCGTCTATGCGGATGGCGGGTGTTCGTAATGGAAAAGCAGAAGACATATCGCGACTTGAAGATTGCGATCGAAGCCCTCACGGACGAGCAGTTAGATATGCCCGTTTATTGGTGCGGAGAAGGACGGGGCGGAACGGTCTATGACTTCGATGTACTGACCGAGGACCATGTCGATCCGAGCGGTGACGGCATGGAGCCAATTAGCGCCTATGCCAGCGACCCGGACTTTCAAGAAATCGAAGCCAGCGAACCTATTGTCGCATACAAAGGGCAGTTGCTTCTATTTGTGGACGTGTGACCCGCATGGTCCACTGGCTAGCACTCGCTATCTTTGAGCACAAGTGGGCTTCCTGGAAGCAACGATGGCGGCGCTCTACGCGCATCGCTCACGTGCCGCAATGGCCTGATTGTTTTCAACCGCGACGGTGGGGTGTTTCGTGAGCAAGAAGTTTCACGGCAAAGTTAATCGCGTTGTCTGGTCTCCCTTTTACAAGAATGGTTGGCCACAGACCTGGACTGTTGAGATCAGTGGTCAAGGCGACATCGCTCCGGGTTGCGGCGATATCTCTCTGGAGCAGGAGACGAATGAAGCTCAGTTGGAGCAGCTACGTTCTCGAGTCTGCGAATTGGAAGGTAAGCTAGAAGCGGCGCGTAAAGCACTGGAGGGCAAGTGAAGATCATCGACGACGCGACGCTGCAGCGGCTCGAGGAGTTGGAGAAGGGCTCGACACAAGGCAACTGGTACGCCGATGAGGCGATCGAAGGCGGCGGATCGGTCGTGATGAGTTCCGAAACCGGCAGAGTGGCGTATGTCCACCGCTCCGACGAGAACTTCCACGACGAAGAAGACGCTGTGTTTATTGCAGCGTCCCGCAACGCCCTCCCGCTGCTCCTCGATAGCGTGCGGCGGCTCAAGGAAGCGTTGGCGCTTTACCGCAAGTGGCGTGGCAAAAGCCTGTCGCTCGCCGACTCGGATGAGGTGATGCTGGAATACGGTACCGACATGGCCCGCATCCGCGAGTTGGTAGGCGAATGAGCCTGCATTTTCTTGCGCCGCCGTCGTGTCCGTTGTGCGGCGGTGCTACGAACTGCGTGTTCTACAACGCGGATAGAACTGACATCTGGTGGATGTGTAGCCCGTGCATGAATGTCGTAACCGAAGTTAGAGCGAAGGGATGTTCGGAGTGCAACAAAGCCCCACGTCACTAATCAACATCCCCCTCCCCGATCTAATCCGCCTTCTAGACACCGTTCACGACTCACAGACCGCTCTGACCGAATGCCGCGACGTCCTGCGGGCGTTGCTGAGCCACTTCGTTTACGTCGAGTCGCTGAGTGTCTTTGACGACGCCAAGCGGGCCATTGAACGCGCTGAACGCGTTTTAAAGGAAACATGAAACCCTACATCCACGCGAAGAACAGCGTAAACAAGCACGGCGGCAAGCCCGAAGACTACCAGGACATTCACGATTTTATCGACAGTACCAAGGTAGCGCTGCCCGATGTCCGCCACCGTGCAGTGCTGCACAACGCGTTTGGATGTTTTCTCGTTGAGAAGGTCTTCGGAGTCACCCGCGTCAATAGCGACGGACGACGTTACAGCCCACGAGACATTGCCGAAGAGCACATTATTCAGGATCTAGGATTCGTCCCGACATTAGAACGATGCTTTCAAAATCTACCGCTCGAGACATGGTTCGGCGGCAGAGTCAAAACCACTCGAAAGGAAAGGCTATAAAAAATGTTCGAAGCGATGAAGCAGCTGAGCGACGAGTTGACCCAGGCCCGCGAGGAATACCAGAAGAACGCCAAGAAGGTATTCAAGGAAGCGCTGAAGGAATTCTTCGATGCGTACCCCGACGTCGCTGCGGTGAAGTGGACTCAGTACGCGCCGTATTTCAACGACGGTGAGCCTTGTACGTTCGGAGTGAATGAACCCGAGTTGGCGTATGTCGATAATGCGGATGAATTTCTCCAGGACTACGAAGACGAGAGCGAAGCCGCCGAGAAGATCGGAAAGCTCTTTGCGATGCTCGACGAAGACACGATGGAAGCAGCTTTCGGCAGCGACAGTGTAATCATCGCCAAGCGTTCAGGGTCGCTGGAAGTCGATTCGTACGGCGATCACGACTAAATGAAACCAATCGTCACCCGTGAAGAAATGGACCTAGCCCAGCCCCTCTGCGGCGAGCTCCTACGCCAGCTGAGTAAATTACCCCCGAAGGTAGCTATGACCGCATTGGCCATGACCCTCGTTTTCGCCGCTGACGCAGCCGACGAGACGCCTCTAGAGAGCGTGTTCCAGATGATGCGAATCGTGCGCAAGGGTTTCACTCAGCTGAGCACCGATCTAGACGACGCTCGCGCTCGAGGAGAAGCACCGAGCCAGGAGAGCGGGTTGGTTGCGCCGTCAACGCCAGCGGCATCGCGCATTATCGTGCCTTAGTGAACCGCCCCTACTTTGACGTTGTCGATACCATCTTCATTGAGTGCAGCGTCTGCGGCTCGGTCATTCCCTACACGCACCTTGCCGTAGAGACTCATGACGAAAAGTGCCCTGTGCCTGATGACTTCCGTGCCAAAAAGTCAAAAACGGGACTTAATGCATCGGGTCGAACGATAGTACCTCCTCCACCGCGGCGCGTTACAGAGTAGGGCCTTAACCGTCGTCATCGTCCTGCGATTACGTCACGCTAGTCACGATTTTTCGGGTGATCTAGAAAAAATCGATCTGGATAAAATTTAAAGATCTTCTTGACGGAGCAAATTAGGGTGTGTAGATTACGCATTGGGCAGCGGTATTTTGCGCATGATTGCCAACGGGCACGGCAGGTTACACGAGACGGCCGTCACAATGAACGCAGCATTGGTTTGTTTTGGCGCATTTAGCCGTCGGTGCATCGGGTCGACTAGAGCTCGTTGACGATGAGGACGGTTCGCCGCCCTGCGCAACGACAACGGATCCGGTGAGGATTGAATCGGTGAGCGTGAGCCAGCTAAATACCGCGGAGCGTTGTGAGCGCCGCTGGTTTTTCCAGAAGGTGCGGCGCGTCAAGCTCCCGCCGATGGAGAAGAAAGCCGCTGCGCTCGGGCAGGAGATTCACCGGCTTCACGAGCACTACTATAAGAAGGGATTCGTTCCGAAGGGACACACTCACGAGCGGAAGGTGGCCGCGTCATTGGCGAACCTACCAGTGTGCGGGCCTGGCGTTGAAGTCGAAGTGCCTTTTTGCATCGAAGAGCCCAACGAAGTACCCTTCACAGGGTTCATAGATCTCGTGGACGAGCGGCTAATGACATTGCCTGTACCAACGTTGCGCATCGTCGATCACAAGACGACGAGTCGGTTCGCAGAACGTGTAACCGATCCCGTCGACATGCTCTCTGATGCTCAAATGCTGACGTACGCGGAAGTGGGCTATCGGTTGTATGTCGCTGAGCGCGTGGAGGTGGCGCACAATACGATCAGCACCACGCACGTCGCTCGAGTGCTCCCGCCGGTGTTCGTGCATGTGCCTCGTGAAGTCGCTGCGGCAAATTGGGAACGTCAACGCGGGAACGTCCGTAAGATGTTGGCCATCGCCTCAGCGCCGCCAGCGGACTGGAATGATGTCCGGTGTAATACGGACGCTTGTATGGATTTCGGCGGGTGCGATTACCTGCCTATTTGCGCCTTGAAAACGCCAACCATAGGAGTAGCCCCCATGAGCCATGATTCCGATGCCGCGTCCGCTCTGCTCGCTCGCTTGAACGCGCTCAGCGCTCCCGTTGCGCAGCCGCCGCCTTCTCAGACGATTGAGGTGATCGACGAGCTCAGCCATCTCGGCGAAGAAATGCCTACCGTTCCGCTTGATCTGGTCGAGACGAACGAAATTGCGTTGCTCCCGCCCGATGCTCCTAGCCGCATGACTCCCGTTGTTGTGGAAGAAGAGAAGCCGAAGGCGAAGCGCGGGCGGAAGGCGAAGGCTACGACGGAGACCAGTGCCGTTGCCGCTACTAGTGTCGAATACTTCGCTGAGAAGTCCATCGGCAATGTCGAAGAAGCCGTTGCCTACTTGAACGAGCGCGCTGAGGAGGGCGTGCGGCTCATGGGAATCTTCGACGGGCTCTACTTTATTTTTGAGCGCCCGCGGTATTGACAAAATCAAGACAGGTATTACGTTAGATAATAGGAGGTAGCGAATAGATGGCTTTGTTTACAGATGAAGAGCTGAGTCGGATTCTCAGCGCGCACACGAGCGGAGAACTGCGCAGCGGCGGTAGGTCGTCGGCAACTCCCGATAAGTGTTGTATTCTCCAGGCGGCGCATGGGTTTGATGATGAATATTGCCTGACCACTTATGGCTATTTCAAAAACGTCATTCACGCTGAATGGTTCGACGAACACTACAACCCCGGCTGGCCTCTGGGTCGGTTTCTCCGGGAACTAGAGGCGCGGGGTTTGGCTTAATGCGTTCACTATTTTTGGCAGTGTTGCTTGCTCTCGGTTTGACTGGCTGCACCGACAAGACTGAATTCGGTCCCTGTGTCGGTGCATTCGAGGAAGAGCGTAGGGATCCAGCGCTCGACTATCGGATGAGCACGACGAACGTTGTCGTTGCTGTCATCTTCTGGGAAACCGTTATCGTGCCGGCGATCGTTGTTCTTGACGAGACGTATTGTCCGATCGGTCGTAAGTGAACTCCGTAGCGCCTCGCGTCATCCTGTTGGATATCGAGACGACCCCCAATCTTGCATACGTTTGGGGAAAGTACGATCAGAATGTCATCGCTTTTCAGAAGGAATGGGAACTGCTTTCGTTTGCCTACAAGGGACTGGGAGACCGAGTAACGCTTTGTCGGTCGAGGCAAGACTACGAAACTGAATACGGCTTGGTTGAGGCCGCGTGGTTGCTTCTGAATAATGTTGATGTAGTCATCGGCCACAACATTGACCAGTTCGATAACCGTAAGCTGAAGGCGAAGTTCGTCGAACACAGTCTGCCTCCTCCAAAGCCCTACAAGACCATCGATACGAAGAAGATCGCCAAGTCTCAGTTCGCGTTCAATTCCAATTCACTGAACGACCTGGCCGCGACGCTGAAGCTAGGAAAGAAGCACCCGACCGGCGGTTTTGATCTCTGGCTCGATTGTATGGCGGGCGATCCGAAGGCTTGGAAGAAGATGATCGCCTACAACAAGCATGACGTCGTCTTGCTCGAGCAGGTTTACCTACGGCTGAAGGCTTGGTACCCGAATCATCCGAATCTGGCTCTGCTGGCCAACAAGCCCGGTTGTCCTGTGTGCAGTTCTTCGAGGGTCCAGCGCCGCGGTTATCAGGTGCTCAAGACTCGCCGCGCTGGTCGATTGCATTGTCAGGAATGCGGGCACTGGTTCTCTCGGGCTCTTAGCGATGAGCTGTGTGTTGAATGATGCGCCTCATGGTATTGACTCTGTCTATCTTCATTGCGTTGGGCATTGGCACCGCTATCTATGCCGAGTCTCATCGTGCTGAAGTCATGCGCCGCGTAGCCCAGTCGATGGTGGTGATTCACGCATCGTCGCCCGAAGAGGAGAGCCTAGGCAGCGGCACAGTGATCGGCACCGTGGGCGGTTTTAGCTTCGTGCTCACCTGCCATCATGTCATTGCCGACGCTACGAACATCGCTGTCATCGCCGCAGCGCAGGTAAAGCCGCTGACGGGATATCTGGAAGCCGATGAGCCAGAGCGCGATCTGGCGTTGCTCGCTGTCAAGGCTACGTTGGTCCCGCTGCCCGTCGCTACGACGCCCCCGGCGCTCTATGACACGGTCTACGTGCTCGGAGCCCCCGACGGTCAGGACGGTAGCGCTAGCGAAGGCATGGTCACGCGGTTGTCGTACGCGCTCGAGCCCGATAGTGACGATGGAATGGCGCAGCGCTTCTATCGCGTCACCAACGCATTCATGATGCCAGGCATCAGCGGCGGTACGGCGACGAACACGAACGG
>Ga0068855_100005608_pt1 | contig 15313 bp, 12 predicted proteins | sample KBSCornC52_FD_66592 | JGI IMG/M metagenome (GOLD analysis project Ga0068855, IMG submission 66592) | Corn rhizosphere microbial communities from Kellogg Biological Station, Michigan, USA - KBS Corn C5-2 | ecosystem: Host-associated > Plants > Roots > Rhizosphere > Soil ...
AGGCTGTGTGCCGAATTCCATGCCGCGTGAGAATTTGCCTGTCGATGGATAGTTGCCCCAATACTGGAGCCACGGATAGTCAGCCCGCCGGAAAATGAAGCCGAGCAGGAGTCCTTTTTTCGTATTGATCGCCGTCGCCCATTCGAGTTCGCGATTCGGATCCATGAGCGTAGTGGCATGGTCGAGGTAGTGTGCATTTTCGGGAGTCTCGCGTAGATCGATCGATTCTCCATGCAGGCCGGGTGCGAGCGGCCACGTGAAATCCTTCGAGGGCGCGAGCCTGCGGGCGCTCTGGCCATTGTCGGGCTGGTCATAGGGCCGTGTCCGGGACCGCGAACCGGAAATATCTACGACAGTTTCGCCCGATGCCAGGAACGGTGAACCGATAGTGGCGTGCTCCGCCCAGTTCACCGGACGATCGAACCCGAGTTGATTTTCGAGTTCGCTATCCACCAAGACAACATTTTCTCCATCTGCGATTTTGAAGGTGCGGGTGAACGTCTCGTGCACAATCGGAAGATTTGCCCGCATCGTGACCGAGCTGCTTTTGCCCTCGCGTCGCGATTCGACTGCGAACATCTGCGAGTGCGCCTCGCCATGCCCCGGCAGCCCCGCGGCTTTTTCCTCGGCCGAGACCGGGCCGAATCCATCCACGCAGACAAAGACTCCGGCGCCACCGTCAAAATGCGGCTGCCTCCCTAACTCCCGGGCCATGCGCATGGGATTCCACAAAGGGCTCAGCTTGTCCGGATCGTCTTTGAGTACGATGTTCGCGAGCGTACTGCCTTTGGGCATCAACGTGAGGTCGAGCTTGTCATTAGAAAGCGCAACGGCGGGATTGTCTTCGAAGGTGGTACTCTGCGCCGCGCCGTTCGGAATCCAAACGGACGCGGCCAGGAAGAAAACAATAAATTTTGATAAAGGCACGCGAGGGAGAGGATACCAAAGAAAGTAGTACAACTAGGAAACATGCAGATCACCACTTCCTTACTGGCGCTCGTCCTGGTTGCCGCCGCGGCTTCCGCGCAAAACCAGCCCATTCTCGGTGAAGATACCGTAAAGGTGTCGGACCACGTTTGGGCCATTATGGGTTGGCCGAACATCGGCATTGTCGTGGGCACCAACGCGACGCTAGTAGTCGATACTGGTCTCGGCCCGCGCAATGGCGCCACTGTGGCGCGGGTCGCGACAAAATTGGCGCCGCGTAACAAGCTATACCTGACGACCACCCATTTTCATCCGGAGCATGCCGGGGGCGCATCCGGCTTTCCGCCCGGAACCATCCTGATTCGCGACAAAGTGCAGCAGGAGGAAATGGACGAGCATGGACAGGAGATGATCGATCTGTTTGCAGGCCGCAACGAGCAGCAAAAGGAACTGCTCGCCAACGCCAAACTGCGCCCTCCCGACGAGACGTTCGGTAAGGAGAAGAAGCTGGATCTCGGAGGCGGTGTGACCGCGCGCCTGTTGTGGTACGGCGGAGCCCATACCAAGGGAGATGAGTTGACCTTTGTCGAGCCGGATAAGACCCTAATCTCAGGCGATGTCGTGCAGAACAAAGTCACCCCTAATATTTTTCGCGCGGGCGGCACTCCTGCCAGCTGGATCGCTGTGCTCGATCAGGTGGAGAAGCTCGGCGCAGTCCACGTGCTACCAGATCACAGCGCCGTAGGCGACGGATCTCTTGTGGCGCAGGAGAAAGCTTTTATCGTGGATCTTCAGACACGTGCGCTGGCTCTCAAGGGGCAGGGCATTAGCGCCGACGATGCCGGCAAGCAGATCACCGCCGAGTTCCAAAAGAAATATTCGGATTGGCCCATTCGTGATCTGACGAATTTTGTAAAAAGCGTCTACGCGGAATAAAGCCCGTCCGCTCTGTTTGGTGATATGCTCTACCCACCAGATGTAGGAAAGGGATGAGTATGCTCCGGCAATGTATCAGTGCCATCGCTTCTGCTTTTTTGTTTCTATCCTTGTTGAACGGCCAAACTCCCGCCGCCACGGGAGATTCAACCCTCCAAGTACATCTCGATTACACAGGTTCCGGAACGGTCGACAAAGACCACGTCATTAACGTCGTCGTATGGGACTTGCCTGATTTTGTGAAGCCAGGGACTGAGATGAAGCCGCCGATTGCGGAAAAGCAGCTGAGCTCCAAGAGCGGCACGGTCAAATTCGAACACCTGAGCCAGAACCCGGTCTATGTGAGTTGCGCCTATGATCCCGCCGGCAATTGGAAGGGCGGTAGTCCGCCGCCTGACGGCAGTTCGCTGGGACTCTACAGCACGCAGCCGGGGACACCTGCACCCGTCAATCTGGAACCGGGGAAAACAAAGAAAATTTCGTTCAAGCTGGATGATTCGTTTAAGAAGGCTCCGGCCCCATCGAAGTAGACTATCGGCCGAGGCTAGCCGCCGTATGTTTTCACGGCCTGCGCGATCGCGGGAGCTGCCTTTTGGAGATCCGCGGGGACCATCACCGGGACCGCATCGATTGAGGCATTCAACGCTAAGAACCACGGTTCCGCGATTGCCGGAATCTCTGATGCGTCCTCCATGTTAATGATCATCATGGCCGTACGTTTGCCGCTCTCAGCCAGAAAATAGACCGCCTCAGGCTTTTGTTGTTCGATAATATTTTGAATAGCTTTTAAACCATCCTTCTTTGCCGCCGCGTTTCCCGCTTCCACCGGTAATGAAATTTTGAATAGAAACCGCATCGTAATGCCTTTCTCTCTTCAGATCTAGACCGCAGGAGGATTGTACTCTTGCGAATTGAGCCTATGCAACATGGTTCCGTACGGCGGGTATATACTTACCGTCCAGAACATCCGAAGGAGGCGCCACATGCGAACTGCCGGGTTTCTATTTTTCTTGAGTGTTGTAGCCGCCGTCATCGCGGGGTCCCTCGCGGCACAGCAGAGCGGAACCGTGAAAGTTAAAAGCGATGAGCTTGGCGGTATAGTTTCAAGCGCGAGCGGAGTCGAAGCGGGGGTTTGGGTCATCGCGGAAACCACCGATTTACCGACCCGCTATATCAAGGAAGTCGTTACCAACGATCAAGGCCGCTATTTGATTCCCTCTCTCCCGGCGGCGACGTACACGGTTTGGGCGCGCGGCTACGGGCTGGTGGATTCGCCCAAGCTTCAGACGCGCCCGGGAAAACAAGTCGATCTGAAACCGTCTGTCGCTCCGGATAAGAAAGCCGCCGCGCAGTATTATCCGGCTAATTACTGGTATTCGATGCTGGCGATCCCCAAGGAGAATGAATTTCCGGGCACGGGACCCTCCGGAAACGGGATTTCGCCGAACATCAAAACGCAGGGGCAATGGCTGCATCTCGTCAAAACCGACAGTTGCGAGTCGTGCCATCAGTTGGGCAACCAATACACGCGTACCATCCCCGAGATGTTCAGTAATTTCGATTCGCCCGCGAAGGCCTGGATGCGGCGCGTGCAGTCGGGGCAAGCCGGCCGGGCGATGGTCGGAGGTCTGAATCAACTGGGCCCCGACAGGGCCACGGCGGAGTTCGGCGACTGGACCACTCGCATAGCACATGGCGAATTGCCTGCCGAAGCGCCTCCGCGCCCGCAAGGCGTCGAGCGTAATATCGTCATCACGCAATGGGATTGGGCTGACCCGAAGGCCTATCTGCACGACGAAATCTCGACCGACAAACGCAACCCGTCTGTGAATGCCAACGGTCTGATTTACGGATCGCCGGAAGAGAGTCGCGATTACCTGCCGGTGCTCGATCCCGTCAACCACACCATCAGCCAGGTCAAGGTCCCCTATCGTGATCCGGATACGCCCGGCCAGCCAAAACCATTGCAACCTTCCCCAGTCTGGGGGGACGAAGCCATTTGGGACAGCCACACTACCGTACACAATCCGATGTTTGATGAGCGAGGCCGGGTCTGGTACACCGGCCGCATCCGGGCGAACACTAATCCCGCCTACTGCAAAGCGGGTTCCGACCTGATCTCAGCCAAACTCACTCCGCTTGCCACGTCAGGACGGCAACTGGGCGTCTACGACCCGGCAACGAAGCAGTCGTCCATGATCGACACCTGCTACAGCACCCATCATCTGGTGTTCGCTTCCGATGCCAATAACACGCTATGGACCAGCAGCGGCGGAGGCGGCGGTGTAGTGGGATGGCTGAACACGCGCATGTGGGATCAAACGCACGATGCGCAGAAATCGCAAGGCTGGACGGCTCTGGTTCTTGACACCAATGGCAATGGCAAACGTGACGCCTATCTCGATTCCGAGCAGAAGGTGCTGACGGCGCCCAGCGGCGAGAGCCTTGGCACATCGGCGGCGCTGAGCGGCCCCGATGCCGATCCAACCCGCGACACACGGCTGAACGCCGCATTTTACGGTCTCGGAGTGGGAACGGACGGGATGATCTGGGGCAGCGTGCTGGGCTTTCCTGGTGGCCTCGTGCGGCTGAATCCCGGAACGAATCCGCCGGAAACCACGCTGGCGGAATACTATGAGGTACCTTTCCGAAATCCCAAGGCGAAGGTTTCGGGATTTTCGCCGCGGGGCATGGATATCGATCGCAACAATGTGGTGTGGGTGGCGCTCGGGAGCGGCCACTTGGCTAGCTTCGACAGGCGAAAATGCAAAGGGCCGCTGAATGGTCCCAAGGCCACCGGACAACACTGTCCGGAAGGCTGGATGCTCTATCCGACACCCGGTCCGAATTTTCGCGATATCAATGCATCCGGTAGCGCCGATTCGCATTATTACGACTGGGTGGATCAGTTCGATACGTTGGGGCTCGGGAAGAACACACCGATCATCACGGGCAATTCATCCGATTCACTGATCGCACTCGTAAGTGGTAAATTCGTCATCCTACGGGTTCCGTATCCGCTCGGGTTTTACTCCAAAGGAATGGACGGCCGCGTCGACGATCCAAAGGCTGGCTGGAAAGGAAAAGGCCTCTGGGCGACCTGGGGTACTCGCACGCCGTTCCACAGCGAAACCGGGAAGGGAACCACCAGCAAAGTACTTCATTTCCAGATCCGGCCAAACCCGCTCGCCGACTAGTAAATCGACCACACCCCAGGTGTGGCAAGTTCTAAAAGATGGCGGTCGGGATCTCGAAAATAGATACTCTGGCCGCGCAAATCCCAGGTGCGTTTCTCTTCTATCGGAATCCGGTTCTCGGTCAGCCACGCCTCCCATCTCGCCAATTCGGCGGCGGAAATCGCGAATGCGAGATGAAGCTCGCCGTCACCATCGTGTGGAGATTGGATGGAAAGCGAACCGCCCTTTTTGAACAGCAACAAGACCTGGCGATCGCCGGCCTGCATGGCGCAGCCGCGCTCTCCGAAGTCGCTGATGACCTGAAACCCAAAAATCTTTTCGTAGAATCGGGCCGAAGAAGACACATCGTCGACGTAGAGCGACGACTCGAGGAACCCTTGGGATTTTGGATGCATGCTCTCCCTAAAATTGCATGCTATTTGATAACATCAGTGGTCAGACAATAAGACAAACCCGGGCTGTTGCCGGCAACTCTATGAGGATACGCGCCATGTCTGCCATTGTTCGTGTAATTGTTCTCTTCTTCCTTGTGCTCGAGTTCCTTTCGGCCCAAGTTGCCAGTTCGACCATCACTGGTACTGTTCAGGACGCCAGCGGAGCCGTGATCCCCAACGCGAAAGTCACCATCACAGAGCAAGCCCGCGCGGCGTCCCGCGAAGTCGTCACCAATGGCCGCGGCGAATTCAGCTCTCCCAATCTGCAGATTGGCCAGTACACGGTCACGGTTACCGTGCCGGGCTTCAAGACGCAGGTCTTCAACGACATTGTTCTGGTGGTTGATAAGGTGCTGAACCTGCCCGTCACGCTGCAGCCTGGAGTCGTCACCGAGTCTATCGAGGTGACCGGCGGCGCCCCGCTCATCGATACGGCTACATCTTCGCTCGGTCAGGTCATCGATAACAAGAAGGTCAACGATCTCCCGCTGAACGGTAGAAATGTCTGGTCGCTCGGCCTGCTCTCCGGCAATGCCGTTCCCGTAAAAGGTTTGAACTCCAACCTTCCATTTACCGCCGGCGGCGGCCGTTATCAAACCAACGACATCCTCCTTGATGGCATCGACAACAACACCATTGCGACCGGGGGCGGGATTGGCTATAACGGCATCAACTACTCGCCCTCGGTGGACGCGGTGGCCGAGTTCAAAGTCAAAACCAACAATTTTAGCGCTGAGTTCGGCCGCTCCGCCGGCACCATCGTCAGCGCCATCACTAAATCCGGAACGAATGATCTCCATGGCAACGCCTGGGAGTTCATTCGCAACAATGTTTTCGACGCTAATAACTTTTTCTCGAATGCGGCCGGGACGCCGCGCCAACCCTACAAGCAGAATCAATTCGGCTTTACCCTGGGCGGACCCGTCGTGCTCCCCAAGATCTACAATGGCCGCAATAAAACGTTTTTCTTCGTCGACTACGAGGGCGTGCGCCGCCGGACATCCGCCTCGTCCACCGTCATCGACATTCCTCCGCCCGCTTTTCGCACCGGGGATTTTTCCTCTTACGCCAATCAGATATTCGACCCAACCACTCGCCGCTTTGATTCTCGCGGCCTGGTAATTGCTACGCCCTTCGCAGGCAACAAGATTCCCACAACACAACTGAATGCCGGCGCTCTCGCCACTCTAGCCCTTTTGCCGCAGCCGAATTTCGGCCGTCAGGGCGCACAGGCAAGTAACTATTTGTTCACCGGAAGCCAGCCCTTCGATAGTGACCAATTCGATGTTCGCATCGATCACCGCATTTCTCAAAGCGATAGCCTGTTCGGCCGAGTGTCGCGCTCCATTCAGACCAGTACAAATCCCGGCAGCTATAGCGGATTTCTCGGAGGCGGCACCGACAACATAAACAATTCCGTCAACACTGTGCTGAATGAAGTTCATCTCTTCACACCTACCTTGGTGAACGAAGCCCGTTTCGGCTACACGCGCCACAACGGCAGCGCCGTGGTTCTCGGGGCGCAGGATGGCGTCGATTTCGCCAACCAAAATGGCATAGCTGTGTATCCGTTCCCCGCCAAGACGTTTCCGCAAATATTGTTTTCCTATGCGGGCTCCTCCACGGGCGGCTCCCAGCAATTCACCTCGCTCGGTTCCGGCGGACCGAACCTGAATATTGAAAATTTGTTCGAAGGTGCTGACGACCTCTCCTGGATCAAAGGTAACCACTCCTTCAAGATGGGTGCCGACGTACGGCGTGATCGCTTCGACACAGTTTATGGCGGCGGCGCCACCGTCTTCGGCTCCTTCTTCAGTTCCTCTTCCAACGCCCCCAATTCCGGAGCGCCGCTGGCCGATTTTCTATTGGGCGATCCGGCCCAGCTCACCGGCACGCAACTCCTCGATTGGGCCCGCTCGCGTACTGTGTATTTCGGTACTTACTTTCAGGATGATTGGAAAGTAAGCCCGAAACTAACGCTGAACTTAGGGCTTCGCTACGAGTTGTACACTCAGCCGGTCGACGCCCGGGATCGCGGCGGTCTCTTTAGCGCGGCAACTGGCCAGTTTGTCGTTCCTGGCCAGAGCGGTTTCTCGAGAGCGATCGTAGATGGCCATCCGTTGAACTTCGCGCCGCGCCTCGGCTTCGCCTACAGTCCATCAAGCCGCTGGACACTTCGTGGAGGCACAGGCCTTTTCTATGGACCGCGCGAATCCAATCAATCGGCAACCGTCTTTGGCGCGAATCCTCCCAATGCGCCGACTGTCATCTCCCCGGCCGTGAGCGCCAATGGCACCATCGCGCCTCCTGTCAAGATCGGCGATCCGATCCGAGTCGGGCCGAACTCCGCTGACTTGAGTACCTTCACGCCCGCCAATCCGCTCGGTCTGCTCATCCGGACCGCCGACTTCGCAAACAGCAAGCCCGCGCAGGTCTACATGTGGAACCTGGGTATCCAATATCAGCTCCTCAAGGATCTGGTGGTCCAGGCCGCCTATTCCGGCGTTCGTGGAACACACCTGACCAGTCGCGTCAACCTCAATCAAATTGGATGGAACACGGGGCTCGCCGGCGGCACCACGCAAACCGCTCGTCTTTTCACGAACGTTGGCAATCAGGTTGTGATGGATTCGGCTAATGGCAACAATTTTTATAACGCACTCAACCTGCGCGCCGAGAAAAGGCTCAGTCACGGCCTTAATTTTCTCGTCAACTATACCTGGTCTAAAAATCTGGAAGCGAACGGATCGGGGGGCAATACTTCTTTCAGCCAGAGCGGTGGAACCACGAACCCTCTCGATAGCTGGAACCTGCGCAAAGAGAAATCCTACGCGCCGCTCGACATCCCGCATGTCTTCGTTGCCAGCGCCGGTTACGAGCTGCCCTTTGGCAAAGGCAAGCCATTGTTCTCTCAGCCCGGCGTCGCTCGCGCCCTTCTCGGCGGCTGGCAGTTGAACGGTATTGCCTCAGTGGAGAAGGGCTTCCCCACAGACATTCGCACCAGCCTGATTCCGTCGAATATTTTTGCCACTTTCAATGTTCCGAATGGAGTGCCGGGAGTCTCCATGTACTTGCCTAGTCCCGGACCCGATGGATTCTTCAATCCAGCCGCCTTCTCTGTGCCCACGGCCATTGTGAATGCGAAAGGCACGCCCATCACCCAATTCGGCACTCTCGCGCGCCGGGCCGGACGCGGTCCCACCACTAAGAACCTGGACTTCTCCATATTTCGCAATTTCACATTTGCGGAACGCTACGTCTTCCAATTCCGGGCAGAGTCCTTCAACCTTACGAATACGCCCGCTTTCTTCCTTCCTTCGGCCAACAGCCCAGCTCTCACAATTGGCAACTCATCCTTCGGGAAGCTGAACTCATCCGCCTCTACCGGGCGTCAGTTGCAATTTGGATTGAAGCTGTATTTTTGATCGTTTAGGCTGGACTCAGGTACTTGATGAGCAACACTTCGTTTCCGAGGTCACTGTAGATCAACTCGTCCACCGTGCCGCTGGCCAAAAGAAGACCGTATCCGCCCGGCCGCATTCCGTCTTCCAAACGCTGCATGATGTGGGCGGTAGGATCATCAGGCGGATTGGAGATGGCCGCGTGGGTAACCGACTCAAGGCGGAAGCCAGCCCCTGGGTCAGACACGTAAAACACCAGTGCCCTTCCGGTACGAATGCCGGTGACCTCAACAACCTGTTCGGGATTAAACGCTGCTCCGTGCTCCATTGCGTTCAATAAGATTTCTCGCAACGCCTGCATCATTTCCTGCCGGGTATCCAGCGGCAATTGAGCACTAAGCTCTTTGGCAAATGTCATGAGGCGTTCCGCCGTGATAAGGCTGCAATTCACCCGGACTGACACCCAGCCAGGTCTCGCCGACTGGACTTGTATATCGTTTCGCCATTCGCTGTCTGATGCAGCACCACATGCGAGGCTCGCAACAGCGCCTGGATCAAACGGAGCTGTGAAGCAGGCGAATACTCGGGCACGCAACGCGGCGATGACCTCATCCGGCGTGCTTTCACGCGCCAGAAGAATGCACTTCACGCCGGGCCTGATGAGGCGCATCTCCTCGAGGAGCGCCAGATCCTCATCCATAACGCTGTCGGGACTAGTGACAACAACACCGAACGATCGCATACGCAATCGCCGCAACGTGTCGGCGTATCCGACCGCGTAATCTACTGGGAAATTAGCGGCGGAAATTGCATCGCCGATCGCGCGGCTCACTTCATTCTGACTCTCAATAATTAGTACCCGGCTCATGTTGGGCTCCAGGCGGCGGTCAAAACAATTCTAAATGGAATCAGCTCGACATATTGTGGGCGTGGGGTGCTAAACATCGTTATACTTGCTTAACATTAGTGAACCGTCAAAATGCCAATTTTCGATTCCGCACTCTCACCACGATCGCCGGTGATCAGCCGGACCTTGTGCGCTCGTCGTGAGTTTCTTCGTTTTATCGCTGCTAGTCCGCTGATGACAATGACGCCGGATTCGCCGAGTCCGGTTGTCGCGGCCGCCAAGGATGCATTGAGCGTGATGGATTTTGAGCCCCTGGCGCGCAAAATACTTCCACCCGGGCATTGGGGCTATTTGGCTACCGGCGTCGACGATGATTTGACACTCCGCATGAATCGGGAGGCGATGACCCATTATCAATTGCGGGCTCGCCGCCTCGCAGGGGTCGCCAAGCCCGATCTGAAAACCGAAGTGTTCGGCGCCACCTGGGACATGCCCATCTACCTGAGCGCAGTCGGCAGCCAGAAGATGTTTCAGCCGGACGGGGAACTGACCACCGCCCGCGCGGCCAAAGCTCAGAAGACTACGCAAATGCTTTCAACCGTTACCTCGTTTAGCTTGGAGGACGTCGTGAAAGCACTAGGCACTCCGCCCTGGTACCAACTGTACATACCGGCCAGTTGGGAGGAGACCGAGAAGTTAGTCAATCGAGTGGAAGCTGCCGGCTGTCCCGTGTTGACTTGGACGATTGACACTTTGAATGGACGAAATACCGAGACCGGTACCCGCTGGGCAAGAATCGACTCGCGCGATTGCATGGCCTGTCACGTAGCGGCCCCCATCACCGGGTCACACGTCGAGAGGATGCGTGCTATGCCCATGTTTAGAGGGCTTTCCGGCGACATGAACCCACCGTGGGCGGACTGGAGTTACGTCGACCGTCTCAAGAAGATGACGAAGATGAAGCTCGTCCTCAAGGGGATTGATACTGCCGAGGATGCTGTGCTGGCGCGGGAGCACGGGGCCGATGGCGTGATCGTATCGAACCACGGTGGACGGGCCACCGAGACGGGTCGGGGAACGATTGATATCCTGCCGGAGGTCGTGGACGCCGTACGTGGACAGATGCCGGTGTTTGTCGATGGCGGATTCCGGCGCGGCACCGACGTTTTTAAAGCGTTGTCTCTGGGCGCGCGAGCAGTGGGCATCGGACGGCCCTATATCTGGGGCCTGACAGCGTTCGGGCAGGAGGGCGTCGAACGTGTGCTCGAGATCCTGCGCCTGGAGTTGGCGCTGACGATGCGGAATTGCGGAGTCGCCTCCATGGCGCAATGTACGCGGGGATTTGTTCTTCGGAACGGTGTAAAGCTGTAGGTAGTGTCACTACTCAAGAGTGGAAGAGTATGCATACCCGCATTCACCTGTTCCTGTTCCGTCTGTCGCCGTTAGTAATCGTGTTCTTGTTGAGCGCCGGCTGTAAAGGCACCTTCTCGCCGCAAACCCAACTCGGCCCAGCTCCCGCGCCGCCCCAGACAACCACGAATGTGCTGACCTACCACAACGACATCGCGCGAACCGGTCAGAATTCGACCGAAACGATTCTGACTCACGCGAACGTGAACCCTTCCTCATTCGGAAAGCTTCTTTCCATTCCTGTCGACGGCAAGGTTGACGCTCAGCCTCTGTATATCTCGCAATTGGCTCTAACCGGGCAAGGCACTCATTCCGTTATCGTTGCCGCTACCGAACACGATTCCGCCTATGCAATTGACGCGAATAATGGCGGCGTTCTGTGGCACGCCACAGTATTGGCCGCAGGCGAACTCCCCTCCGATGACAGGGGTTGCGGACAAGTCACTCCTGAAATTGGAATCACGGCTACGCCTGTGATTGATCTTTCCGCCGGTGTCCACGGGACCATTTACGTGTTAGGCATGAGTAAAGATAATAGCGGCAGCTATCACCATCGATTACATGCGCTCGACATTACAACTGGGCAGGAACAATTTGGCGGTCCTGTGGAGATCGCGGCAAGTTATCCAGGCTCTGGCGACAACAGTAGTAATGGTCAGGTCTCCTTCGATCCAAAGCAATACAAAACCCGTCCTAGCCTGCTCCTGCTCAATGGCGTTGTCTACACTGGCTGGGGCTCGCATTGCGATTTCCGCCCCTACACAGGTTGGTTGATCGGCTACGATCGATTGACGCTCAAACAGGTCAGCGTGTTCAATTTTGCTCCGAACGGCAGTGAAGCTGCTCTTTGGAACGCGGGAGGCGGACTTGCTGCCGATGCCGCTACCGGCCGGATCTTTGTTGCTGTCGCGAATGGCACCTTCGACACAAGTCTGGACGCGAGAGGCTTCCCCAATCGAGGTGATTTTGGAAACGCATTTGTCAGGCTGAGCGCTCTCAACAATCAATTAATTCCGGAAGACTACTGGACCATGAGCAACACGGTGACTGAATCCGCACAAGATGTCGACCTCGGATCCGGTGGCGTGATGCTGCTTCCGGATTTGAAGAATGCATCCGGACAAACCGTTCAGCTCGGGACGGGCGCCGGCAAAGACGGCCGGCTTTACGTGTTCAATCGAGCCAACATGGGTAAGTTCAACCCCCAGAACAACAGTGGACTATATCAAGAGCTTCCAGGAGCTTTGGGTGGGGCAGTGTTTACATCGCCGGCATGGTTCAACGGGAATGTCTATTACGGCGCTGTTGGGGATCGCATTCGCGCGTTCATCGTGAATGCTGCCCTTCTCCAAGCGCAACCGGCCTCAATCACAAACAACTTCTTTGAATACCCCGGCGCGACGCCATCCATTTCCGCAAACGGAACCGGCGACGCGATTTTATGGGCCGTCGAAAACGCGAATTCTGGCGTCCTTCATGCTTACGATGCCACGAATATCGCGACGGAGCTTTACAACAGCAACCAGGCGAACTCGGGGAGGGACCAGTTCGGCCCCGGAAATAAATACATCACTCCCACCATCGCTGATGGACGAGTGATCGTAGGGGGCGCCAACACCATCGCCGTCTTTGGTCTGCTCCAATAAAGATCCTTGACAGGGCATACTTTGCATTATAAAGTAATTGGGGATGACGAAGACCCGCCGGTGGTGCCCGCCCGAAATGACTCGGCCGCCACTTCTCAATGCTGCAATTCCTGCCGGCGTGGTGCGGCCGCGCTATGCGCTGCTGATCAATCCGTTTTATGCGAAGGATCCAAACGCCAGTTTCGGCAAGCACGTGCTCACCCCGACCTTGGCTCTCACTAGCTTCGCAGCAACCACACCCGAACACTGGGAGATTCGCTATTGGGATGAAAACCTGCTGGACGGCCGGCCACCCTTTTCGCCCATGCCCGAGGTCGTTGGGATCACCGTGCATTTGACGTTCGCGCGGCGGGCATTCGAGTTGGCGCAATGGTATCGCAGCCGCGGAAGCAAGGTCGTACTGGGCGGCCTGCACGTGCTGTCATGTCCTGAAGAATGTGTACCATTTGCAGACGCGCTTGCCTTGGGCGACGGCGTGCAGCTCTGGCCGCGCATTCTGGCGGATTTCGAATCGGGCCGGCTGCAATCGAAATACGTCGCCACCTATGAAAGCGACTATCGCAAGGACCCCACGCCCAGGCGATCGATCTTGCCCCGAACGAGTTTTCTTACGACGACCAGCTTGATTGCCACCCGCGGTTGTCACAATCGATGCGGCTTTTGCTACCTGTCAACGGATGGTTTGCGTATGCCATATCGAATGCGAGAGCCGCGCCAGATAGCTGCGAGTTCGCGGCGGATGGGCAACCATACGGTGTGTTCGTCGATAACAACCTGGGATCGAACCGTGCCTATCTGCGCGAATTATGCCAAGCGCTGCGGCCGCTAGACAAAATCTGGAGCGCGGCGGTTTCGATCGATGTGACCGACGATCCAGCGCTGATCAGCAGCATGGCTCTCGCCGGATGTACGGGCGTCTTCGTCGGATTCGAGTCCCTGACCGATGCAAATCTCTCCGACGCGAAGAAGAAGACTCCGAAAGCTGCCGACTATGCCCGGCGGGTCCGCATGCTACACGAGAACGGCATCCAGGTGAACGGATCATTTGTATTGGGATTCGATCACGACGGGAAAGACGTTTTCGGCCGAACGGCCGATTGGATTGAGGAGAACCGCCTGGAATGCGCGACGTTTCATATTCTTACTCCGTATCCGGCAACCCCGCTGTTCCGGCAAATGGAAGCGGAGAAGCGTTTGCTTCACCGCGATTGGTCTTTATATGACACGGCGCATGCGGTATTCCAGCCCAAAAACATGTCGCCTGAAGAGTTGGAGCACGGCTACGCCTGGATATACAAGCGTCTCTTTTCACACGGTTCCATCTGGCGGCGCCGGCCGTCGGATTGGCGTGCTGTCGCGCCATATCTGGCAATGTCCTACCTGTACAAACGCTCGAATCGGTTCTGGCGGCTTCTTATTAAACACCATCTCGTGCATGCCGCGTGGCGGCCGTTAGTCGAACTGACGCGCCACCGCCACGTGCGCTTTCGGGAACAGTTAGCCGCCCACGAAACCTTGAGCCCAACGAGTGTCAGCGTAGTGGCTGCGGGCGTCTAGCCGCTTACGGGAGTTCCCTGATCCAGATATTCCGAAAGCTGATCGGCTCGCTCTTATCGCCATGCGCCTGCAGCTTGATCGGCGCGGTGTCGTATTTCTTGTAGAAAGGCTTGCCGATGTAACGCGTCTCGCCTTTCAACTCGAAGTGATTTTCCACCAGTACGCCATTGAATAAAACCGTGACATAGGCCGGAGTTTTCACCGAGCCGTCCTCATTAAACGTAGGAGCCGTCCAGATGACGTTATAGGTCTGCCATTCACCCGGCTTCCGATTGGGATTCGCCAGCGGAATCGCCTGCTTGTAAATGCTGCCGGCCTGGCCGTTGACATAGGTCTTGTTGTTGTACGAATCGAGAACCTGCAGTTCATACCCGTCGTCGCCGGGTCCGGTCGAGGCCAGAAACACGCCGCTGTTGCCTCGCGCCTGGCTGCTGCCGGTGATGTTCTCCGGAATCTTCCACTCGATATGAAGCTGATAGTTCTTGAACGCGCGTTTGGTTTCGATATTTCCAACGCCCTTCGTCTTGTTCACCGTCAATACACCGTCGGCGACTGTCCATTTGGCCGGCGACTTGTCTTGAGCTGACACCCATTCATCGAGGTTCTTCCCGTCGAACAGCACGATCGCGTCCGAGGGAGCTGCTCCGCTGGTGGCGCCGGGAGTCACGATCTTGGGCACTGGCTCCCACACTTCCGTCTCTTCCGGCCGCGGCTTGGTTCCTTGCTCTCCGGCGGTCGGCTGTTGCGCAAAAAACGGAGCGCTCACGGCAAACAAGGCCGCAGACGCAAGAAATCTGGAAAATAGAAAACGCATCATCTTAGATGAGCATACACATAGTCGCTTCAGACCGGGCGACCTGGTCGGCAGCTTTACCGTGCTCAATCAATTCACCGGCCGCCGCTCAAAGAGCACAGCAGTCCGCGCGGCCTGGGTTGCCGTCTGTGCCTTATATGACCA
>Ga0068855_100005609_pt1 | contig 15312 bp, 15 predicted proteins | sample KBSCornC52_FD_66592 | JGI IMG/M metagenome (GOLD analysis project Ga0068855, IMG submission 66592) | Corn rhizosphere microbial communities from Kellogg Biological Station, Michigan, USA - KBS Corn C5-2 | ecosystem: Host-associated > Plants > Roots > Rhizosphere > Soil ...
CCATGATTCCCGGCAATACGGCAGGGGAATTGCCAGCACGCGGTTCGGCGCGGGCGCCCATGGCAGCCGCATTCCGGCAAAGCGCGATTCGGACGGTCTGGTATAATGGACGGCCATGAAAGCGACGAACGAGCCCTGCCCCCAATCGACTTCGCCGGCAGTACATGAGGACCACAACCGCCGCGCGGAGGAGTTCCTGCGCGACCTCAACTCCCTCTTCGCCGAGGCAGTGCGGACGGGGGAAAGCCATGCGTTCCTCCAGCGGACTCTGGACGCCAGCGTCCGTGCCGTGCGGGGCCGGCGGGGATTCCTGGCGCTGGTCCATTTCGAAAGCGGCGAGCTGGAGGTCTGCAGCACGAGCGGGGAGGGCTGGTCGCGCCTCGGACGCAAGATGCAGCTTCATCTGGCGCAGGAGACGAGCAGGGGAATCACCGGCCATGTCGCGCTGACGACCCGGCCGTATGTGACCGGCAACGTGGACCGCGATCCCTACTATCTGCGCTATTTCGACGACGTGAAGAGCGAGATTGCGATGCCGGTTCTGGCGGCAACCGGTCAGACCCGCGGCGTCATCAACATCGACAGCGAGCGGCCGGACGCATTTGACGCGGACGACATGGCCCACCTCGCAGCCATTGCGCAGGCGGCCTCCATCGCGCTCGGAATCGAGGGATTCCGCACCCGCGAGGCGGCGCTCATCGAAATTGGCAAGACCCTCTCGTCGACGCTCGAAATTAGCTCTCTGATGAAGAAGGTGGTCGACATGGCCGCCGAGGCGATCCGGTTCGAGGATTGCTCCGTATTCCTCATCGACGAGCAGTCGAACTATCTGAAGCTGATGGCCACGCGGGGCGCGCTGGCGGACAAGGTCGGCAAGACGGCATATCCGGTCGGTGAGGGCGTCACCGGCTCGGTCGCGAAGTATGGCGAGCCAGTGCGCATAGACGACCCGCGATCGGACCCGCGATGGCTCGGCAAGTTCAATGAGCTCTCGGACGACGACATCGGCGCCTTTCTCGCGGTCCCCATCATGAGCCGCGACAAGATTCTGGGAGTGCTGCGCGTGGTGCGGCGGAAGGCGAACGCGCCCTGGTTCTCCAACCGCTTCACCGACACGGATGAGCGCGTCATGCTGACCATCGCGAGCCAGCTGGGCGCCGCCGTCGAGAACGCCAGAAGCCACATGCGCCTCGTGCGCGCCGAGCGGATGGCCGCATGGGGCGAGCTCTCCGCGCGCTCCGCGCACATGATCGGCAACCGCACCTTCGCGCTGAAAGGCGACCTGAACGAGCTCAACTACCTCATCGCGGAGCTGCCGGAGAACGAGCAGCGGAAGGAGATCGCCGCCATCGCCGCCTCCATGGGGCGCGGCGTCGAGCGGTTGGAGGAGATCCTCCGCGAATTCCGCGATTTCGTCGTGGCGACCCAGCTCGCTACCGCTGAAGCGGACATCAACGCGATGCTCCGGAGCGTTGCGGAAGAATCGTTCCCGAAACGGTCGAACGTCAGGCTTGCGATGGACCTGGGCGACGGAATCCCGCCCGTGATATGTGATGAGAAGAAGCTGAAGCGCGCGCTCTCCGAGCTGATCGAGAACGCTGTCAGCTTCCAGCCGGAGGGTGGCGAGGTACGCATATCGAGCCGTCTGCTCACCCCCGAGGAGCGCGCGACGGAACGGCTGGCGCATGGCCGCAACTACGTGCGGATCGAGGTGGCGGATTCCGGTCCGGGCGTCGCGGACGAGCTGAAGGAGAAGATTTTTCAGCCGTTCTTCACATCGCGTGTAAAGGGCATGGGCCTCGGCCTGTCCATCGTCAAGGGCATCGTAGAGGCGCACCAGGGCGTGCTTCGGGAGACGGGCCGCCTGGGAGAGGGCGCGCGATTCGTCATCTTCCTGCCCCTGGAGCCCTGATTCGCGTAGCGGGCATTCGTTGAATTGCGCAGGATATCATCGACCTGATTGGAGAGAATATGTCGCGATTACTGGTGGTGGACGACGAGGACGAGGTTCGGGACGCGTTGAAGCGGCGGCTGGATCGCGAGGGCTACAACGTGACGACCGCTTCGAGCGCGGCCGAGGCGATGGAGGTCATGCAGACGCAGAGCCCCTCCTTCGACGTGGTTGTCACGGACATGTCGATGGAGGAGACCAACAGCGGTCTGGCGGTGCTTCAGGACGCCATCGCGCACGACATCTTCACCGAGGTGATCGTTCTCACCGCCTACGGGAATGTGGCAAACGCCGTCGAATCGATGCGGCGGGGCGCGTTCGATTACCTGGAGAAGAACGTGCCGGGCGTGGATGTTTTCGAGCTGCTGGCGCTGAAGGTAGGCCAGGCGATGGAGCGCCGCCGGTCCGCCGTGTCGACCGTTCGCCGCCTCGAAGACTACGCGGCCCGCCAGGCGAAGTGACCCGATGCCGGCCGATCATCCCGACAGCGCGCCCCACGTAACCGAGCAGGCGAATCGCGTGCGTGTTACGCGTGCGGAAATCGTTGCGGGCCTTCGCTGCCTCGGGCTCCCGGCTGGCGCTATGGTGCAGGTGCACAGCTCCCTGAGCCAACTCGGCTATGTAGAAGGCGGGGCGGAAGCTGTCGTGGATGCGCTGCTCGAAACCGTGGGGCTGCCCGGGACCGTCATGGTTCCGACCTTCAATCACGGGAAGGCCGACGTCTATGATCCGGCGACGACGCCTTCGATCAGCGGAGCGGTGACGGAGGCTCTCCGCAAGCGACCCGGCGCGCGCCGCTCCATGCATCCCACGCATCCCTACGCCGCGATTGGAGCCGATGCCGAGTGGCTGGTCGCGGGCCATCTGGAAGTCGAAACCTTCGACCGCGCCTCGCCCCTGGGCAAGCTCGCGGATCGGGGCGGCTATGTGCTCCTCCTCGGAGTCGGCATGCGAGCCAACACGGCCGCCCACATCGGCGAATCGATGGCGCGTGTCCCCTGCATCGGATTCAACCTCTTTCCCCGCCGCGTGCGGCTGGACGACGGCCGCGTCACTCCCGCGTGGAGCGTTGTCTGGCGGGACGGTCCCTGCCGAATAGAGTGGGACCCGCTGGAGGCTCGCATGAGAGAGCGCGGCCTGATCCGCACCGGCACCATTGGCGAAGGGGAAGCCCATCTGATGCGAGCGGCAGACGTGGTCGCCACGTCTTATGAGATGACGTTCGCGCTCTGTCCCGGCTGCCCCACGCGTCCCGACTGGGCGTCGCTCGAAACCTGATCACCATCCCTCGTTACATCCCCTGGAGAATCTCATGCCGGATTCCGATCACCGCCCCTCACGCCGCGAGCTGCTGTCCGGCGCAGCCGGCGTTGTCGCCGTCGCTTCCATCCCCTCGTCCTCCGAAGCCGCCCAAGCCGATATCTTCACCGACGATGGCGCGATTCGCCCGCCCGCCTGGGTGCGCGGGGTAACCCGGATGACCTTCCTTTCGCCGAGTCAGCTCGACATGGCGGCATCAGCCTGCGTACAGGTCGCGCACACGAACCTCATATGGCCGTACTACCCGCTTCGCCGCGATGGTGGAGGGCTCGGCGCGGCGGATACGAAAGCGATGCACAATTTGTGTGACAAATGTCACACGAAAGGAATGCGGCTCGTCCTCGGCCTCCCGCCGTTTCCGAACGTGGCGCTCGTCTCCGCGCATCCGGACTGGCGGGTTCACGGGGATCGCACCGGCGCGGCGGCAAAGGTCACGCCCAGGGACGACGACCTCGGCACCCGAATCGCGTGCAATCTCGGTCCCTGGGGCGACTACATGATCGACGTCTGCGCCGAGATGGTTGCCGATTTCGGCGTCGACGGCTATTCGTTCGACGGCAACTACCATCCGCCAATCTGTTACTGTTCCGCCTGCGAGGCCGCCTGGCGCGCGGACATGAAGCGCGAGCTTCCCGTCAGGGTGAACCTCGACGACGTCGCCTATCGTGAATACCTGGTTTGGCGCGGCGAGCGGCTGGAAGACCACTATCGCAGGCTCCAGACCCGAATCAAGGCCGCGAATCGTGATGCGGTGCTGATGTCCTGGACCGTGAACGCCGGCCGCTACGGCCACTTTCTCACCTCGCCACGGGTGATGTCGACCCGGATGAACCGCCTGTTCGACCTGCCGATGCAGGAGTGGTGGCTCGATGAAACCAATCAGGGCGCCAGCGTGGTCCCCTCGTTCGGGGCGGCGTACGTACGGGCAGTTGCCGGCGATCGCACCGCCGCGTCGGAGCCCTACCTGATGACCCGCGGGAACCCCTACGGAACTGACAGCTTCCCGCAGCACGAGCGGCGCGCGCGCTGCCTCCTGGCCGCGATGAGCGGGGGAGCGCTCGCCGAATCGCTCGGTTGGCCCGGGCACAAGGCCGGCGTGCTGGACGACTTCCGCGCCATCGGCCGAATCGCCCCCTTTCTAACGAACACGAAGACGCTGCCCTGGGCCGCCCTCCTCGTGAGCGAGCAGACCCGCCAGTTCTATGCCTATCGCGATATTGCGGAGTGGTTTCTGCCTCCCCTGCTGGGCGTGTGGCGAGCCGCCCTGGAGGAGCATCTGCCCGTCACTATTGTGAATGACTGGGACGTGACCCGCGAATCGCTCGCGCGCCATGACGTGCTCATTCTCCCCAACGCGGCGGCCCTGTCGGATGCGCAGGTGGCAGCGGTGCGCGAGTACGCGCGGGGCGGAGGTGGCGTGGTCGCGACGTGCGAAACCTCGCTCTGTGATGAGCTCGGCCGGCCGCGTCGCGATTTCGGGCTGGCGGATATGTTCGGCGTGTCGTACCAGGGACGGCCCGGAAACCCCGTCAAACGCGAGAAGCTGGACGCCAACTTCGCCATCACCATCGACGAGAACTACTGGCGGCAGCGCGTTGGGGTGGCAACGCTCCAGTGGTCCCCAGGCGAGCTTACGCGCGACCCCCGGCTGGACGAGCTGGTCCCGTCGCATTCGACTATCTTCCGAGGTCCGCAGGCGCTTGTCAGCGAACCCGCCAGTCTCGGCGACGTTGTCGTCAGGCTGAAGCCGGAGGGATGGACGGGCGCGCCGCTGCCCGGAATGGTCGCGCACGTGTTCGGGAAGGGGAGGGTCGTCTACCTCGCCGCGGGAATCGACGCAGCGCTCTGGAGCTACGCCTATCCCTGGCAGCGCCGGCTGCTGGTCCGCGCGATCGAGTGGGCATCAAGGCGTCCCGCACCGGTCACTATCAAAGCGCCCATGTGCGTGCAGGCGGCCTGTTTCGAGCAGCCGTCCGCGACCGGTCATCGGCTCATCGTCCACCTTTTCAACGGTCTGAACACCGCGGGCGGGCATGGCAGTCCTGCCGCGGACGTACCGCTCCGCGAAGAGACGATTCCGATCCACGGCATCGAGGTTCGCTTCCACAGCCATGCGCCCCGCGTCGTGACCTTCGAGCCGGACCGGACGCCGCTTCCAATTCGGCGGGAAGGCACTACGTCTGTCGTAACCGTTCCCCCGCTCGCGCTGCACGGCATGATCGTCGCACAGCTTTAGCGCAAACGCGAAGCCGTTCCCTATCGCGATTCGACAGAAAAGCCCCGCGTCCGGTCGCGGGGCTTCACAGTTGTGTGGCTCGGTCGAAATCATTCGTCGGGCTTGTGGAAGACCTCGGCGGCGTACCACCCCGCCAGCGTCACGAACGGCATGATCTGGGCGCCGAGGACCAGTCCGCTCATCTCGCTGAACGGCACCATCCTGCTAAAGCTGTGGCCGGTCGCCAAGTCCAGCACGATTCTGAGCAGGAGCGAGGTGATAAACACGCCGAGAATCGCGGGATTCACGTCCTGGCGCACCACGCCGAGCACCCCGTAGCCCATCGTACCCGCGAACGGTCCGAAGAGCGGTATGAGCCCCATCGCCCATCCGACATCTTCCGGATCATCCCTGGGCCACGGAACCACGCGGAGCGTCGGAAGCAGGATTCCCGCGATGAAGCTGGATATCGCGAGCACCGCAAAATAGCCCCCAATGGACCCATGAACGGCGGAGGCGCCGATCCCGTAAACGATAAGCAGCAGCACGACGAACACACCCGCGTAGATTCCGAGCTGGGTGAGATCGTTGGTCTCCACCTTCTCGATGGGCTCCGCCGGCGCATCGGTCGTCTTCCCAGTGTCTGCATTATAGTGCGCGCCGGAGACCGGGTCGAGGACCTGGTCGCCGTAGTATTTGGACTTCGCGGCCTGGAAAGTGCCGATCTGCGGCGCGGCCTTTGGCAGCCCCGTTCCATTCGACGCCGCGGGAGCGGGCGCGCCCTTGAGAAGGTCGGGGAGCGGCTCCTTGCGGCCCTTTTCCCGCGGCTTCTCCTTCGTCTTCATCACCGGCTGCCGCACCGGCTGCCGGACCGGCTTGCCGCGAACAGGTCCGTGGGTGATGGTCACGTGGGCAGGCTTGCCGGCCGCCGCGGGCGAGCCCCGCAGGTCGCGCCGGCACCACGTACACGTGTTGGGGTCCTCGCTGTCCATTCCACACCACCGGCAGTACCACTTGCGCCCCATGGCGGTGGAGAGGGAGGGTCCGGCCGGTCGCGAAGGCGGCGGTGGCGTCGGCGCCGACCCGGGCCGCGGGGCGGGCGTCTGCGGCGCGCTCCCGAGGTCGAGCCGGCGGCCCATTGGCCCGCCTATCGAAAACTCTTCCGGCTCCTCCTCCGGCATCAGCGGCTTGAGGCCGAGGTCCACCGGGCCGGGCGGCATATCCTCCTGCACGGCGTCGCCTAATGGCGCGGGACCCCGTGCCGCGAGCGGCGCTTCGGAGGCGGCAGGCTCGGGCGCAAGCGGACGCCCTGTCGCGGGTGCCGGCGGCGCCGGGGGCGCGGCATTGGACATCGGCGCGGGCGCCGGGGCCGACGTGGCCCGGAATGTCGGCGGGGCGGCCGGCTGCGCCGAAGATGGCGGCGTTACGGGCAGCGGCGTCACAGGCAGCGATGGCCGCGCGCCCGGCGTCGATGGCCTGAGCGGTACGACCGGAGGTGGCGGCGCGGCTCCGCCCGGCGTCTTCAGCCGAATTGGGATTGCCTCGAGCGATGGCCGCGCGCCGCTCGGTTCCACGGGTCTTGCCGCCGGGGCGGGCGAGGCCGGCTCCGCGCGGGCCGCGGGCGGCGTGAAGATGGGCACATCGGGCGCGGCGGATGGAGGAAGGTCGTCGTCGATCGGGCTGTAGGGCCGCGCGGCGGGCGCGGTCGGAGCAGGCGCTGTCGAAGCGGGTGTGGCCGGAGCGGGCGACTCGCGGGCTACCACTTGCGCGGGCGTTGGCGCGACCGTCGAAGCAGGCGCCGCCAGCGGCTGAACAGGAGAACCAGGTGTGCTGGCAGACGGAGCCGGCTGAACCCGCTGGACGGGCACAAAGGTTGGCGGCGGCGGACCGGACGGGGATGCGCTGCGCGGAGGCAGCGGCGCGGGCTGATATGCTCCGCCGCCGAACGGGAACGGGCTCAGGTCGTCGTCGATGTCATCGAACGAATCTCCGAGCGGCATCCCGCCGCCCGGCGCGTGCACGGGCGACGGTGTTGCGTGCGACGGTGTTGCGTGCGACGGAGCGGCATTCGGCGGCGGAGCAGGACTGGCAGGCGGCGCGAGGGGCGCTTCCGCGGCCGCTGGCGGAGGAAGATCGTCGAAGTTATCGATGGGGGCCGATCGAATGGGCGAAACCGGGGCAGGCGCCGGGCCGGGCGGCGCGGCAACTGGAGCGGATACCGTGGAGAACGGCTTGCGACACCAACTGCAAACGTCGGTGGTTTCGCTCTCCAGTCCGCACCATTTACAAAACATTCACCGTCTCCTCGGCTCTCCCGCCCGGTTTGACCGGCGCCCTGCGCGCGCTGGAACCCGAAGCAGGAGCCGGAGAGGAAACGCCGTGTCGCTTCCCGATTTTTCTTCTACTCACCGTGGGGGCGCCTGAGTTTCAGCACCCGGCGGAGGTTGGCAGCCAGCAAAGAACCGCGATTTCCGTAAAACTCTGGCCGCTCGTCGGGTATTGCCGCCTGTGCCGGATGCTGCCTCGCCGCTGCCGCAATGCCACCCAATAAGTGGCGCCGAATCGCACTGCGCGATATCGAAGGTCGGAAGGCGTTCAGGATGGAGCTATTATACACGCTGCTCAGAATCACGTCAACGAGCGTGCGTCACAGCCGTCACAGCCTGGGCGCGCATTTGTCCATCCGCGCCGTGTGCCAAACGCGACAGCCGGAACATGCTGAGTGACGAGACCGTGCGCCGGAATGTTCCGCCGTGGCCGCGGCAAGCTGAGATGGGCGACCCCTGTTAAACCTGCGCGCCCTCCTCGCGGTTACCGGAACCCTCCGCCGGATAACCGGCCCCTTGCCACGCCCGCCGCGATTTGCTATACTGCCAGCATCCCGCACCAACCGAACACGGAGTGAATCCACGTCCCCTTGGACACCAGCCCCGCTGCCACGGATTCTACTTCTTCTACTTCTTCCATGAATTCCACGGCTTCGCGCTTGCCTGGCGACGGATCAACCCGACCAGCGATACTTGAAATGCTTACCGGCGCGCTCCGCCCGTGGCTCAGCCTGGCCGTGGTCTGCGCGGGCTTTTCTCTAAATTCCACGTTTCGGGCGACCTTCTGGACATCGGATTTCCTCCAGACCGTGCTCCAGCAGGCGTCCACGAACATCATCCTCGCGGTCGGCATGACGTTCGTAATCCTCACCGGCGGAATCGATCTCTCGGTCGGCTCGGTCCTGGCGCTCTGCGGAATCACGCTCGGCCTGACCGTAAAGACCGGCCCGCCTCCCTTCCTCGCGTGGGCGATGGCGATTCCCGTCGGAGCGCTGGCCTCTATCGGCGCGGCGAAGCTGCTGCGCGCTTCCGCGGTTACCTGCGCCGCCATCGCTCTGATTACTATTGCAGCCGGCGGAGCGATTGTGCATCATGCGACCCGCGGAGGAATCCAGCTCGAGGGCGCCATAATCGCTGCGCTCGCCGTCGGCTGCGCGTGCGGGCTCGTAAACGGCCTCGCCACCACGATCGGCCGGGTTCCTCCCTTCGTCGTGACGCTCGGCATGTTCACCGCGGCCCGCGGTCTCGCCGTCTACGCGACCGATGGCAACAGCGTCTCCGGCCTGCCTCCGCGACTCGGAACGCTCGGCCAGGGCTCCGTAATGCTCCTGATCGCCTTTGCCGTAGTCCTCATCGGAGCGCTCTTTCTTTCGCGGACGAGGGCGGGCCGCTACATCTATGCGATCGGGGGAAACGAGGAGGCGAGCCGCCTGACCGGCGTGGATGTTGCCGCATACAAGACCCTCGCGTACGCGGTTTCCGGAGTCTGCGCGGCAGTAGCGGCCGTGGTGCTGACCGCAAAATTCCAGGTGGCGGACACTGGCGCGGCCACGGGCGCGGAGCTGAACGCCATCGCCGCCGTGGTCATCGGGGGAACGCGGCTGAGCGGCGGCCATGGAAGCGTCCTCGGTACCCTGGTCGGCGCGCTCACCATCGCGGTGCTCAACGCCGGGCTGGTGCTCGCCGGCGTACGGGACACGCTCCAGGGTGTCGTCATCGGCGGAGTAATCGTGCTCGCCGTCATGCTGGACCAGGTGCACAGACGGGGATAACGGCCCCACCCCCCAGCCCCCTCCCGAGACGGGAGGGGGAGACAAACTGATCACGAGTGCGCTCCACGACACGATTCGCGAGACGGGAGGGGGAGACAAACTGATCACGAGTGCGCTCACCGGCAGGACTCCCGAGACGGGAGGGGGAGGCAAACTGATCACGAGTGCGCTCCCCGGCAGGACTCCCGAGACGGGAGGGGGAGCAATGGTGCTGGCGACTGCGCTCCTCAACGCGATTCACGATGCGGGAAGCGGAGCACATGCGATGGCGCGTGCGGCCAACAAAGGGTATCCGATGCCGGCGCGCCCTCCCGAGACAAGGCAAGGGCGAGGGGCTGGGCCGTTGCTCCCATCCCCACGAATCCTGCCGGGGAGCGCACTCGGTGGCAGTTTGTCTCCCCCTCCCGTCTCGGGAGTCCTGCCGGGGAGCGCACTCGGTGGCAGTTTGTCTCCCCCTCCCGTCTCGGGAGGGGGCTGGGGGGTGGGGCCGTTAACCCTCTTCACCGTCGAAAGGAGGACGAGATGATCGGACGTATAGCCGCCGCAGGGGTTGTGATGGTATCCGTAACGTGTGCTTTAGGGTGCGGAAAGGAGAAGAGCGAGACGCCTGCTCCGGCGCCGCCGGTTACCGCGTCAACTCCTGCTGTATCCACCGCCGCTCCGCTCACCGCGGCGGACCTCGATTCGGTCGATAAGGCAGCCAAACCGTACAAGATTGTGCTCATCGTGAAGACGCGCAATAACCCGTTCTTCGACCCCATGATCAAGGCGTTCGAGACGGAGGCGAAGGCGCTCGGCGCGCAGCCGGAGGTGCAGGCGCCGCAGCAGGAGACGGACAAGGAGGTCCAGTTCGGCTACGTGCAGACCGTCGCGGCGAAGGGAGTGGACGCCATCCTCATCGCGCCGGCCGATTCGAAGGGAATCATCCCCGCCCTCAAGACCGCTCAGGAGAAGAACATCGTCGTGGTCAACCTCGACAACCGCGTGGACAAGGCCGAGGCGGACCGCCAGGGGCTGAAGCTGGCCGGCTACGTGGGGGCGGACAACGAGGCGGGCGGCAGGCTGGCGGGCGAGGCGATGTCGAAGGCGCTCGGCGGCAAAGGCAAAGTCGTCATTATCGAGGGGATCCGCGGAGCGGACAACGCCGAGGCACGCAAGCGCGGCTTCGAGGCGGGCGCGAAGGGGCTGGAGGTGGTCGGCGCGGAGAGCGCGGAGTGGGATACGGACAAGGCGAACGCGAAGACCGCCGCGCTCCTCGCTGCCCATCCCGACATCACCGGAATCTTCTGCGCCAACGACAAGATGGCCGTCGGCGCGATGAAGGCGGTGGAGCAGGCCGGAAAGAAGGGCAAGGTCACGGTCATCGGCTACGACAACATCCCGGACGTCCAGCCGGCGCTGAAGTCGGGCGAGATGGCCGCCACCATCGAGCAGCACCCGGACCTGATGGGCAAATACGGCGCCCGGATGGCTGTCGGAATCCTCAACGGCAAGCTCCAGAAGGGCCGCGAATTCCTCGTGCCGCTGGAGGTTAAGGGGAAGTAGCGCCGCCAGCGGCAATATCCGGTGCCAGTCCATGCACGCATGAATCGGGGCCGTCCACGACGGACGGCCCCGAGTCATGTCGAAGCGTGTTACTTACCTTTGCCGGCCTCCTGCTTCTTCAAGTCCTCCTGCAACTGGGCCTGAAGCGTGGCCGGGTCGGAGCTGACCTTGCTGCTATCCAAGTTGCTCTGCAGCTTGCCTCCACCTGCGCCCGCCGGACCCTGCATGCCCCGCCAGACGAAGAATCCAACGCCGGCAAGAACAATTACAATGATCACCGCCGCCAGGCCGGGACTGATTTGCGACTTCAATTCATGCTCTCCTACTAGTTGAATGGCGTGAGGATGGCTCGCACGAGGTCGTAAAACGTTCCCGTCTTGAACTTTGCATGGCCATCGACGTAGACCGCCACCGTGGCGCCGTTCAGGTTCTTTCCATTGCCGCCCAGCGGGCCGGGAACGACATCCGCGTCGGTAATCGCCAGGTGCGCGCCATACGAATTGCAGAATGCGACTATCGACTCCGACGGTTTGCCGACTGTAGCCAGCGTCTGACCGGAGACGAAATGGTTTTGCGGATTGTTGTCGTTGTACGGAGCGCCAAGCGTGGGGCCCACCACGCGGAGGAACAGCTCAAGAGGTATGCTGGTGAATTTCGGAGAGGGAACGGGTCCGACACCGCCGTACGCATAGCCGTAAGAGCCATACGCATTCAGTGGAAGGCCCGTGGCGTCAAGCTTGGGCGGGTCGGCCTGCAACGTCGGACAGGCAAAGAGCTGGAGGTTCTTGATGTAAGGCTGGTATGTGTACTCCATGAACAATCCGCGCTTGCCGTTCAGGTCGACGGACCAGTTCGGAGGGCCGGTAGGGAGGCCCTTGCTTAGGCCTGTCGTATCGTCGTTTGTCCGGCCATCCTGCATGAGCCAGGGAAACGTCTCATCGTAATCCTGCACGTACATGAGCGACGCGAGGCCGATCTCTTTGAGATTCGATAGACAAGTGGTCTTTCGAGCCTGCTCACGGGCACGGGCAAACACCGGGAAGAGGATCGCGGCCAGGATCGCGATAATCGCGATGACGACGAGCAGCTCAATCAGGGTGAAACCACTCTGTTTCTTTCGGGTAAAGCTCATTGCGTGATGCTCCTTGGGGAGAGAGGATAAAAGACGATTGCCGGGTCAAGGCGAAATAAAGGCTATGTGAGGCGGATGAGCAGCTATGGTGACTAACATTGTCCCATCATTCCTCAATTGTACAGGCATGTTGCCGTTCGGTCAATACTGCAAATCTGTCAGGGTCCGACCCGACAGGAAGTCATGCCGTCTTCCTGGCGGGTCGGCCGGTACGGAGAACGATGTTGCCCTCAATGTAGTTAGCCTACTGACCGGCAGGGGCACCCTGACCAGCACCCAACTTCCGCTGGAGCTCGGCGAGCTTCTCCATTCGGTTTCCCGCCATTTGCTCCTTCTTGCGCGGGACCTCGAGTGGCGCCTGACCTCGGGATTGCCGGAGCTTGTTCTCAGCGTCGAGCGCCTCGGTATCGCCGTGTTTAGCGGCCATTATAGGCAGGAACTCATGGTTAAACGCAGCTTGCTGTTGCCCGGGGGTCTTCCAACCGCCATTGAACGCGTAGAAGCCGGCTGCGCCAAGTACCGCTACGATGAGCACAATCGCGACGATTATGACGGCCGGGGGAACTTCGCGACTCGGTCTGATGCTCTTGCCGCCGTTGCCACCCTTTGCTGCCATGTTGCTGCCTCCTCTATTGTGCCGGACTCATTCCGGCCAGTTGGGATCTTCAGCAGGAGTGTAGTTGTGGTTTTGGATATTGAGATTCTTCTGCTGTAGCGAGCTGAACCGCGTTGCTTTGCTATGCCCGTCCAGCCAGAGCACGTTCATGAATCCAGAATGGCGCCACGGCCCGGACGGGAACTTCTTGATCAGGGTGTCATCGTTTGTGAGGCCGGACTTAATCGCCTGGAGCCAACTGCCCTCGGTTTCCCACGCTTCAGTGTCGGGGAATCCGTCACCGGTAATAGAGGCATCGAATAGATCTTCAAGGTTCTCATCATGAGAGTCGTAGAGGTAGAGACATTCGGCGGGCGCATCAACGCTCGGCAGCGATGCCATGTTCAATTGCACTTTATTTGTCGCGGCCAGCGGCGCCCAGGTTCCGGGCGGAGATGGTGCGCCAGGAAAGTCGTCGTCGGACGAGTCCGTGTTCATCGCATAGCCGTAACAGCCGAACTGCGATCGCTCCGGGCATGCGAAGAGTTGCTCATTCTTGGTGTAGGTCAGGAGCGGAATCTCCCAGTCGACCCACGAGGTTACCCCTGAAATGTTCGTGTTACCGTTGAAGCACCTGGAGTTCTGATGCTGGTAACGATTGCCAGCGGGCACCAGCACTTCGTCATAGTCCTGTGCATACATCATCGCGGAGGTGCCAATCTGCTTTATGTTCGACACGCACGAGATGGCTCGCGCCTTCGCACGGGCCTGGGCGAAGACGGGGAAGAGGATCGCGGCTAGGATCGCGATAATCGCGATCACGACGAGGAGTTCGATCAGGGTGAATCCGCGCGGACTTGCCTTTCGTGTGTTCATCGCTGCTGCTCCTTGATCGGCAGGGATGTGCGCGGCCGCCGCGGGCGCTCCGCGCACTCAGGGAAGAAGATGGATCATGCTAACTTGCGGGCGGCCCGACACTGGCCCTCTCGACCAACGTCGGGGTGAATCGCCGGGCGATCGGCTGTTCGTCGCCGCCCAGCATTGAGACAAGCACCTTCGCGGCCGCATACCCTATGGCCCGCGAAGGCTGGCGAATCGTCGTGAGCGCCGGGACCGCGAGTGACGCTTCACGAATGTCGTCGAATCCGATGACCGAGAGCTGTTCCGGGACCGCGATTCTCCGCTCGCGCGCCGCCTCCAGCACACCCAGGGCAGTCTCGTCATGCGCGGCGAAGATGGCCGTGGGCCTGTCCGGCCGCGCGAGCAGCGCCCGGGCCGCCTGGTATGCGCGCGACGTGTCGAACCCGCACGGAATTACCCACTCCGGCCGCACCGGGAGGCAGTAGCGCCGCATCGTGTCGCGGAACGCCGTCTCGCGCTGGCCGGCCGCCTTCTGCGTCGTCGGGCCGGCGAAGTGCGCGATCTTTCGGTGGCCGTGCCGCAGCAGACATTCGACCGCCATCCGCGCGCCCGCCTCGTTGTCCACGTCCAGCCAGGGGATTCCCTTGCCGGGGTCCGACACGCCCACCACGACGAACGTCATCCGCGCTTTGCGCAGCAGCCGGGGAAGCTGGCTGTCCACGTTCGGGGCGACCAGGCAGAGCCCGTCCACGTGGCGATCGAGCAGCAGCGGCAGGTGCTTCTCCTCGTCGTCCGGCGGCAGCCGCGTGTAAAGCGTGATGTTGTAGCCATCCTCGCTGGCCGCGTTGATCATTCCGTCCAGCACGTCGGCAAGATAGGGGTTGTCCGCCAGCGACGCGCCGTGGTTTACGAAGCTGACGCCCAGCGCCATCGACTGCCGGCGGACCAGGCTGCGCGCGACGCGATTCGGATGATATCCGAGCTGGCCCACCGCCTCCATCACGCGGTCGCGGGTCGATTCGCTGAACTCGCCCGGCTTTCCGTTCAACACGTGCGACACGGTTCCCACCGATACGCCCGCCTGCCTCGCAACCTCTTTGATGGTGACGGACACTCTGCTCCCCAAAACAACTGAAACGTTTCAGGAAATATAACAGAAGACCCTTAGCATGTCAAGGGATCAATTCTCGCTTTTTTTCGGCGGCCCGCCTGCGACTGTTTCCCGGCGCGATTCCCCGCCGCCGTCTTGACATCGATCACCCGATGGGCGAGGCAATAAATTGACCTCGCTCGTGAGCCTGCGGCTAATCGTCCTACCGGACGAAGCCCCCGTACTCTCTCGTCCGGCAGGGCGATTGGCTGAAAGCCCACCAGCGAGTGATTTTCAATCACTCGTTCCGCGATTCGCGAACGGCCCGCCAACCGTGGCTGGTGCTTTCGATTCGTCGTCGCCGTCTTGACATCGATCATTCCGATGAACGAGGCAATAAATTGACCTCGCTCGTGAGCCTGCGGCTAATCGTCCTACCGGACGAAGCCCCCGTACTCTCTCGTCCGGCAGGGCGATTGGCTGAAAGCCCACCAGCGAGTGATT
>Ga0068855_100005610_pt1 | contig 15311 bp, 16 predicted proteins | sample KBSCornC52_FD_66592 | JGI IMG/M metagenome (GOLD analysis project Ga0068855, IMG submission 66592) | Corn rhizosphere microbial communities from Kellogg Biological Station, Michigan, USA - KBS Corn C5-2 | ecosystem: Host-associated > Plants > Roots > Rhizosphere > Soil ...
GGTGACCCTGGGCCTGTGCTCGCAGATCGAACTCGATTTCGAGGTGCAGCGCGCCGCCAAGGAAAAGCCGGTCCCCGCCGCCTACGGTGGCGCCACCCTGTTGCCGGCCTCCGAGACCACCCGCAAGGAAGTGGAATTCGAGCCGACCGAAAAACAGCGCGACGACCTCAACGTCGACGCGGTGTTCGCCAAGCTGAAGACCATCGGCGGCAAGAAGCAGGACGACGAGGAATAGGATTTCCGGCTTCGCGCTGGAGCGATTGTCGAACGCGGCGGGGCAACCTGCCGCGTTTTTGTTTCGGGAGTTGCACGCTCCACTTTCTCGTCATGCCCGGGCTTGTCCCGGGCATCCACGTCTTAAACGTATTGCGGCTTGAAAGACGTGGATGGCCGGGAGCGCAGACAAGTTTACGTAGTCTGCGCAAGGCAGACTACTATGCCCGGCCATGACGGCGGTGTATTCCGCCTCTCACGCCTTCTTCAAGAACTCCGTGCGCAGCACCAGGCCCTTGACCTTGTCGGTGCGGCCTTCGATCTCGTCCTCATTGTCGGTGAGGTGGATGTTCTTGATCACGGTGCCGCGCTTGAGCACGGTGGAAGAGCCTTTCAGCTTCAGGTCCTTGATCAGCGTGACGGTATCGCCGTCGGCGAGCTGCGCGCCGTTGGAATCCCTAACCTTGATGTCCATGTGCTGCCCTTGTGAGAAGTGCGTTCTTCCTTCTCCCCTTGTGGGAGAAGGTGGCAGCCGAAGGCTGCCGGATGAGGGGTCTCTATCCGCGGAGGCAGACCCCTCACCCGTCCGCGATGCTTCGCATCACGTCCACCCTCTCCCACAAGGGGAGAGGGGAAGAGGGCTCCGCCTTCGCTTGGCCTAACCCAGTTCGATCTCGCCCGTGATCTCGTGGGTGAGGCTGACGCCGCCGATCGTGAGGACGACCTTGACCGGCAGCTTCTCGTTACCCTTGATGCGGCCGCTGGCGACGGCATCGCGGACGGACTTCTCGATCTCGCGCTGCGACGTAATGCCGACCTTCTTGAGGAATCCACGCAGGCTGGTGTTGAAAATATCCTCGTTCATGGTGCTCTCCCGCCTCACGGCCGTGCCGGATTGTTTAGCATGTATTCGCCGAGGTTGCGCTGGGCGCGGTCGGCGCGGCCGTTGGCGTTGACCTGCTGGACGTCGCGGTCCTTGCGGCAAGCAATATATTCGGACGAACCGACTTTGACCTTGCCTCCGGCCTGGCAAAACGTGTCGTCGTCGCGGGTGGAATCGACCATGGTCGGCTGGCCGCGCTCCAGGCAGCCGCCGAGCAGCGGGGCCGCGAGCAGCAGGGCAATGAGTAGCGTGGTCTTGCGCCGCATATCTGAATTCCAGCGTTATTGCGATCTGTTCGTCATTGCCGGGCTTGACCCGGCAATCCATCAAAAAGATGGCAGTTTCGGCTTAGATCGTCATTCCGGGGCGCGTCAAAGACGCGAACCTCAGGGGTGCAATTGCACCCCGGGGAATCTCGAGATTGCGGGTCTGGTCCTTCGGACCATCCCGGAATGACGGCGAATAGCTACACCCTGCCCTTCAGCGCGTCACCGATTTCGTCGAGCACCTTGGGATCCTCGATCGTCGCCGGCATCGACCAGGTATCGCCGTCGGCGATCTTCTTGATGGTGCCGCGCAGGATTTTCCCGGAGCGGGTTTTCGGCAGCCGGCCGACCGTGATCGCGAGCTTGAAGGCCGCGACCGGCCCGAGCTTTTCGCGCACCAGTGCCACCACGTCTTTCTCGACATCCGAAGCCTCTCGGCTGACGCCTGCCTTCAACACCAGGAAGCCGCAGGGCACCTCGCCCTTGATGGCATCCTTGATGCCGAGCACCGCGCATTCGGCGACATCGGGATGGGAGGCGAGAATTTCCTCCATGCCGCCGGTCGAGAGCCGGTGGCCGGCGACGTTGATGATGTCGTCGGTGCGGCCCATCACGAACACATAGCCGTCTTCGTCCTTGTAGCCGGCGTCGGAGGTTTTGTAGTAGCCGGGGAATTCGGTGAGATACGCCTCTTTGAAACGGTCATCCTGCTCCCACAGCGTCGGCAGGCAGGCCGGCGGCATCGGCAGTTTGATGACGATCGACCCCATGGTGCCCGCGGGCACCGGCCTTGCCGCTTCATCGACCACATCGACCTGGTAGCCCGGCATCGGCACCGTCGGCGAGCCGTGCTTGACCGGCAGCATGCCCAAGCCCACCGGATTGCCGGCGATGCACCAGCCGGTTTCGGTCTGCCACCAGTGATCGATCACGGGCACCTTCAACTGTTGCTCCGCCCATTCCACCGTCGGCGGATCGGCGCGCTCGCCGGCCAGGAACAGCGTGCGGAATTTCGACAGATCGTATTTGCGGATGAAGGTGCCGTCCGGGTCTTCCTTGCGGATGGCGCGGAACGCAGTCGGCGCGGTGAAGAACGCCACCGCCTTGTGTTCGCTGATGACGCGCCAGAACGCGCCGGCGTCGGGCGTGCCGATCGGCTTGCCCTCATACATGATCGAGGTCGCGCCATGCAGTAGCGGGCCGTAGACGATGTAGCTGTGGCCGACCACCCAGCCGATGTCGGAGCCGCACCACCAGACCTCACCGGGCTTGACGCCGTAGAGATTGAACATCGACCATTTCAGCGCGACCAGATGCCCGCCATTGTCACGCACCACGCCCTTCGGGATTCCCGTGGTGCCCGACGTGTAGAGGATATAGAGCGGATCGGTCGCGAGCACGGGCACGCAGGGTGCTTTCTTGCCGGCATCGAGCGCGGCGCGGCACAACGACGCCCAGTCGTGGTCGCGGCCGGCCACAAGCTCGCAGCCATGTTGCGGGCGCTGCAGGATGATACAGGTCGCGGGCTTGACGCTGGAAAGCCGGATCGCCTCGTCGAGCAGCGGCTTGTACTGCACGATGCGGCCGGGCTCGAGCCCGCAGCTCGCCGAGAAAATCAGTTTTGGCTTGGCGTCCTCGATCCGGGTGGCGAGCTCCTTGGCCGCAAAGCCGCCGAACACCACCGAATGAACCGCGCCGATCCGCGCGCAGGCCAGCATCGCGACCACGGCCTCCGCCACCATCGGCATGTAGAGAATGACGCGGTCGCCCCTGGCGACGCCGAAATCCTGCATCACGGCGGCGAGCGCCTGCACCTCGCGCAACATCTCGGCATAGGTGAATTTCGAGATCATGTTGGCGAGAGGCGAGTCATGAATCAGCGCGACCTGATCGCCGCGCCCGCCTGCGACATGGCGGTCGAGCGCGTTGTAACAGGTATTGACCACACCGCCGGCGAACCAGCGGCCGTAGGTGCCCATCGACGCATCGAAGATCTTTTTGGGCGGTTCGATCCAGTCGATCTCGCGCGCCGCCTCGGCCCAGAATCCCTCGGGATCGCTGAGCGAGCGGGCATGAACCTCGTGATACCGGCTCTTTTGTTGGACGTTCATGGCGCTTCTCCCGCTATGCCGCCCGTCCTCGCCAGGCCCGGGCTTGTCCCGGCCATGACGGCTGGGCGCCATTTGTGGCATCGCATTGTCACAGGAAGTTGCGGCAGATCAAGCCGGAACAGCTTGGCCGTCAATAGCCGTCGATCCCGTTCAGCTCCTGCAGCCGCTTTTTCAGCTCCTGCTGCAGGCTGTAGCCGGGCCGGCCGAACTCGGCGTTGCGGCGGGCGATGAATTCCTCCTGCTGGCGCTGCAGCGTACGCTTCTCGCGCGGGTTCTGGATGTCGCCAAACGAGCGGATATAGGCCGCGTTGATCTCGCGGTCGAGATCGGCGAATTCGGGATTGGCGCAGATCGCCTTTTCCACCGCGCGGCGCGCGGTGGCGCAATTGAAACTCGGTTTTCCCGCCACCGCTTTCAGCGCGCCCAGCCGCTCCAGCTCCAGCGCCAGCGATTTGTAGTTGGCCTTGGCGACGAAGTGGTCGGGGTTCAGCTTGAGCGCGGCGCCGAAATCGGCCAGCGCCTTGGGCCGGTCGCCCTTCTTGCGCCAGAGTTCGCCGCGCGCGTTGAAGGTGCTGGCCAGCGACGGATCGAGCTGCAACGCCACGCTGTAATCGCCGATGGCGCGGTCGGTCATGTCCTTGCGGCCGTAAGCGGCCCCGCGCGCAATCAGCGCCTTGACGCGGTCGGCCTTGTCGATCTTGTCGTTGTCGAGCAGTGCGCCGCAAAGGCCGATGGTCCGGTCATCGTCACCAGCCGCCGCCGCTGCCGCGCAAGGCGCGGGATCGATCCGCAAATCCCTGGCCGGCTCTGAACCGGTCGCCGATGCCCCATGCGCAAACGCGATCCACAGCAGGGACGCGGCGACGACGGTGCGGATGTCTGGACAGCCTCGCATCAATAGATCCGGAAAGACACCTTCAGGGGGGACGGTCGATCCTAGAGCCTTTTCCGTTTCGATGGAATCGGAACGGAAGCGGTTCTAGATTTTGATTTGAAGCGTTTTCTTGACGCGAACCGGTATCCATCCACGGATCAAGTCCGAGGGCACGTTTCGCTGGAAAACGCTCTAGCAAGCGACGCGCTGTTGCGACAACGTCCGTTCATAATTTCCTTTTCGGGCAGAATCAGATTTTGTCGGAAACGTGATGCTTGGCAGCGGCATTTTCCGCGCCGCGGTGGGCGAGAATTTTGCTTGAACCTTTTTCGGTTTTTCCGGACTCAACAACCATGACCACCTTGACCGACTTCCATTCGCCGCGCGCCGTTGCGCAATCCCAAACAACCTACTTTTACTTTTATATGGCGCTGGCCTGCATGGCCGTTGCCTTTATCGGCTTTGCGCCGACCTACTGGCTACCGCTGGCCTCGCGGTCGTTCTCGGCCTCCCCTGTCATCCATTTTCACGGGCTACTGTTCTTTGCCTGGACGCTCTATTTCGCATTCCAGAGCTGGCTTGCCGCCTCCGGCAAGATCGCCCGGCACCGGGCCATCGGAATGGTCGGTATCTCGCTGGCGACCGCGATGACGATCTTCGGCTTCCTGGTGGCGGTCGAGGCGATGAAGCGCTCCGCGGCACTGGGACAAAGCGACGCAGGCATCGCCTTTGCGATCGTGCCGCTGAGCGGAATTGCTTTCTTCGCGGTGACGGTTGCGCTGGCGATTGCCGCGATCCGCCGGCCGGAGACCCACAAGCGGCTGATGCTGCTGGCCGGCATTTCGCTGCTGGACGCTGCGGTGGCGCGCTGGTTTCTGACCTTCCTCGCACCGCCCGGACCCGCCGGCCCGCCGCCGGTCCCGGTAACCATCCCGCCGGCATTCGTCGCCTATCTCCTGCTCGTGGTCGCCATGGTGTTCGACTGGCGAACCCGCGGCCGGCCGCACCCGGTCTATCTCTATGGCGGCGCCGCGCTGATCGCCGTGAAGCTTCTGAACTGGCCGATCAGCGTCACGCCGCTCTGGCATTCGTTCGCGGGCGGCATATTGGCGCTGGCGCAGTAGCTCGCGTCACGCCCCGGACTTCACCGTGATCCCGCCGTCAACCACCAGCTCGATGCCGGTGACGTAGCGGGATTCATCGGAGGCCAGAAACAACGCCGCATTGGCGACGTCCCAGGCGTCGCCCATGTGGCCCATCGGCACCTGCGCGTCGCGGGCGCGCCACATCGCCTCGACGTCGCCGGCCGAATAGCTGGCCGCAAGGCCCGCGGAGTGCGCGACCATCGGCGTTTTCATCAACCCCGGCAAAATGCAGTTCACCCGGACATGATCCGGGGCGAATTGCACCGCCGTGGTCTTGGTCATCTGGTTCATCGCCGCCTTCGAGGCGCCGTAGGTGACGTAGGAAATGCCGAGATGACGGATCGAGGCGATCGACGAGATGTTGATGATCGAGCCGCCGCCCTGCTTCTTCATCACCGGAATGACGTGCTTCATGGCGAAATAGGCGCTCTTCAGATTGACCGCAAAGACGTGGTCCCAGCTCGCCTCGTTGACTTCGACCACGCTGCCCATCTCGGCAATGCCGACATTGTTGTCGAGCACATCGATGCGACCGTAGGTCTTCATGCAGGCCGCGACCATCGCCTCGACCTCGGTCTCGCGGGAAACGTCGGCCGTGAAGGCTGTCGCCTTGCCGCCTTCACTGGTGATGATGTCGGCGGTTTCCTTGGCCGCGGCGGCGTTGCGGTCGACGCAAAATACTTGCGCGCCCTGGCGCGCAAAGGTCGCGGCCGTCGCCTTGCCGTTGCCCCAGCCGGGACCGATCGAGCCCGCGCCCACCACCATCGCCGTCTTGCCCTTGAGCCGTTCCATCGACTTCTCTCCCTTGCGGTTTGTTATGGTTCGCACGCACGCATGGTCGTGACATTGACACCGACTGGATGCCCCAAAATTTCCGACAGCGTTTGGCAGCTACCATCATGGCACAGCCGCCATTCGCCGGCAGCCCCGGAATTTCCCAGCACCACTTCCGGCATCGGCGGGCGTTTCGGCGCCCATTGAAACCAGCCGTTGATCAGGCGCGCTTCTGGCGGCGGCTCCATACCGGCGCCGGAGCCTTTGACGCGCGCCTGCTCCAGTCGCAGTCCCTGCGGGATGATGCGCCAGTCTTCCTGCCAGTCGACCTTTTCGATCGAATGGGTCCACACCAGCGTGAAGGCCGCAACCGACAGCGTCTTCACGACACCGGCTGAGGCGAGGCAGAGGCTCAAGCCGCCGCCACCGCGCTGCGCGGACGCTGCCGCCATTGCCAGACCACGACGGCCGCTGCGAGTGCGAAGCCGATGATGTCGCTGAGCGGGAAATCGCCGAGCAGGCACAACGCCGCGACCGAGGCTACCGCGAGTTCGAGCAGCGTCAGCCGCGTGTACAGGAAGCCGATCGCGACAATGCCGAACAGGGCGATTGCGACCAGCGCCTTGAAGGTCGCCAGCGCCACCGCGCCGTAGAAGCCGAGCTTGGCCGCCATCGGATCGCCGGCCTGCAGCATCAGCGCCGGCGAGTAGACGAAGATGAAGGGAATAACGTAGCCCGCCAGCGCGATCCGCATCGCTTCCCAACCGATCTTGTCCGGATTCTCCTTCGCGATCGGCGCGGCGGCCAACGCCGCCAGCGCCACCGGCGGCGAAAGGTCGGCCATGATGCCGTAGTAGAACGCGAACATGTGGCTCGCGATCAGGGGCACGCCGAGTTTTGCCAATGCGGGTGCTGCCAATGCCGCCGTGATGATATAGGTCGGAATCGTCGGAATGCCGGTGCCGAGCAGGATCGACAGCAGCATGGTCATGATCAGCGCCAGGAACAGGCTCTTGTCGCCAAGTCCGATGATCCAGCTTCCGAAGATGGTACCAACGCCGGTCTGCGTCATCATGCCGATGATGGTGCCGACGATGGCACAGGCCATGCCGACGGTCAGCGCCGACTTGGCGCTGTCGGCGAGCGAATCGCGGCAGGCGGCGAGCGTGGCGCGGCCACCGCGGGTGATCGCGGCAATTACGATGAGCCCGGTGACGATGCCGGCAACCGGAACGATCTCGAGCCCGTTGCGCGAGATGGCAGCAACGACCAATGCCAGCCCGATCCAGAAAACATATCGCAGCACGTTGCTGGAGAAGCCGAGCACGATGCTGGCGCCGAGAATCAGCGCAACCGTCAGCGCCAATCCGATGCTGCCGGCGTACAGCGGCGTAAAGCCTTCGAACAGCATGTAGACCAATGCTGCCAGCGGCAACACCAGGTACCAGCGGTTCACCAGCGCCTTCCACGCGCTCGGAATTTCCGAGCGCTTCATGCCGACCAGGCCGTGCTTGCCGGCTTCCAGATGCACCATCCAGAACGCGGAAGCGAAATACAGACAGGCCGGGATCACCGCGGCCTTGACGATCTCGGAATATTGCACGCCGAGCGTCTCGGCCATGATGAAGGCGACCGCACCCATGACCGGCGGCATGATCTGTCCGCCCATCGAGGCTGTGGCCTCGACGCCGGCGGCGAAGGCGCGGCGATAGCCGAACTTGATCATCAGGGGAATCGTGAACTGGCCGACGGTGACGACGTTGGCGACGCCGGAGCCGGAGATGGTTCCCATCATGCCGGAGGCGAACACCGCGACCTTGGCAGGCCCGCCGCGGGTGCGGCCGAACAGACCGAGCGAGACGTCGGTGAACAACTGGATCATGCCGGCGCGCTCGAGGAACGATCCGAACAGGATGAAGAGGAAGATGTAGGTCGCCGACACATAGATCGGTACGCCGTAGAATCCTTCGGTGCCGAACGACAGATGCGTGACGATCTGGTCGAAGTCATAGCCGCGATGGTTGAACGGCGCCGGCAGGTACTGGCCGAAGAACCAGTACAGCAGGCAGGCGCCGCACATCAGCGGCAGCGCCGCGCCCATCAGCCGTCGCGTGCCTTCGAATACCAGCACCGCCAGCAGGGTTCCGACCGCGAGATCGATGCGGGTCGGATCGCCGTCACGGGCGATCAGGTCGGCATAGAAGATCCACTGATACAGCCCGCACAGGAATCCGGCGGCGCCGATCAGCCAGCCCAGCGCCCGGCCGAAAGCGTTCTTGGCGGTGAAATTGCCGATCAGGCCGAAACTCAGCAGCAGCAGGAAGCCGACATGAACGCCGCGCACCACCTGGCTTGGCAGATAGTTGAAGGCCGCGACATAAAGCTGGAACACCGCGAAAGCGAGGCCGACCGCATAGGCCAGATAGCCCCAGCCGCCGGGGCCGAAGCCCGGCGGAAAGCCGTGCTCGAAATTATCGAATTCGACCTTGATCGGCTCTTTTGCGCCCTCGGCCTGCAGCATGCCCGTCGTCCCCCGCCCTTGCCCGCGACGCTTATATCACTTGCGATATCGCAGGCCACGTCATGGCCGGGCTTGTCCCGGCCATCCACGTCTTAATCCTGTGCTGGCTAAAGGACGTGGATGCCCGGGACAAGCCCGGGCATGACGATAGAGTGCCAATGGCCCTACTTGATCAGGCCCTTTTCCTTGTAATAGCGGATCGCGCCGGGGTGCAGCGGAACCGGGCTGCCGGTCGCCGCGTTCTCGAGCTTGATCTCCTTGCCGGCCGCATGCGAGTTCGCCAGCTCAGGCAGCGATTCATAGACCAGCTTGGTCATCTGATAGGCCAGATCGTCGGATACCGCCGAGCTGGTCACGAGATAATTGACCACCGCGGCGGTCGGGACGTCCTTGTCCTGGCCGGTATAGGTATGGGCGGGGATCGTCACCGCCACGAACGGCGGACCGATCTTGTCGACGGTAGCCTTCGGAACCGACACCACGGTGATGTCGGTCGAGGTGGAGAGATCCTTCAGCGAGGCCACGCCGAGGCCGGCGGACTGCAGCGTCGCGTTGAGCTGGCGGTTCTTCATCAGGTCGACGGATTCGGCGAACGGCAAATATTCGACCTTGCCCATGTCCTTGTAGGTCATCCCGGCGGCGGCCAGGATCGCGCGCGAGTTGAGTTCGGTGCCGGACTTCGGCGCGCCGACCGAGAGGCTCTTGCCCTTGAGGTCCGCCAGCGTCTTGATGCCGCTCTCGGCGGTCGCGACGATCTGGATGTAGTTCGGATAGATCGCGCCGATGGTGCGCAGCTTGTCCAGCTTGGACTTAAAGCCGGCCTCTTCGTCGCCGTCCCATGCGGCCTTGAGCGAATCGCCGAGCGTGAAGGCGATCTCGCCGCGGCCCTGCTGCAGCAGGATCAGGTTCTCGACCGACGCCTTGGTGGCCTGCACCTGCGTCTTCACGTTCGGAATCTTGTCGCTGTAGATCTTTCCGATGGCGACGCCGAGCGGGTAGTACACGCCGGATGTGCCGCCGGTCAGCACGTTGATGAATTGCTGGGCCTGCGCGCCGGGTGCTGCAAATACCGCCGCCGCCGCAACGGCGGCTGCAATGAGCTTCGAATTCATGAGTAGCGTTCTCCCCTAATTTCGCCGGGAAATTGGACGGACGGGGCCGCCCGGTCAACCCATCCAAACGACTCAGATACGGCGCAAATACGCAGGGCTCGGCTGCCTTCGACGAGGGTGGCCGCCGCGCCGGTTAACGAATACGGTCCGCCGAATTTTTAAAGGGAACCGTCAATGTATTCGAATAAGCCACGCCTCAATCGCCGCGTCGTGCTGACCGGCGCTGCCGCTCTCGGCGGTATGTCGCTGCTGCCGCGCCGGGCGCGAGCTGCCGATCAATGGCCGACGCGGCCGGTCAAACTGGTCGTTCCCTTTGCGGCCGGCGGCACCACCGACATTCTGGCGCGGGTCGTCGCCGCCAAGGTGTCGGAGGAATTCGGCCAGCAGTTCATCGTCGAGAACAAGACCGGCGCCGGCGGCAATATCGCGGCCGATTACGTCGCCAAGGCCGAACCCGATGGTTACACCTTCGTGGTGGGCACGCCGGGCACGCACGCCATCAACCAGTTCGTGTTCAAGAACATGACCTATGATCAGGCCAGGGATATCGCACCGGTCATCATCATCGCGCGGGTGCCCAACCTGTTTTCGGTGACGAATGCGCTGCCGGTGAAATCGGTCGCCGAATTCATCGCCTATGCCAAGTCGAAGCCGGGCGAACTGTTCTACGGCACGCCCGGGCTCGGCAGCACCGCGCATGTCTCGACCGAATTGTTCAAGTCGATGACCGGCGTCGAGATGACCCATGTGCCCTACAAGGGCTCGGCACCGGCGCTGACCGATCTGATCGCCGGCCGCGTGCAACTGATGATTGACAATCTTCCGGCAGCGCAGCCGTTCGCGGAATCCAGTTCGATCCGCCCGATTGCGGTCTCGTCCGTCAAGCGCTGGCCGGGCTTGCCGGACCTGCCGACCATCGCCGAGGCCGGCGTGCCCGGCTACGAGGCGTCGTCCTGGTTCACGATCGGCGCGCCAGCGAAGACGTCGAAGGAAATCATCGGCAAATTCAACGCCAGCGTCGACAGGTTCCTCAAGACCGAGGACGGCATCGCGCGGCTGCGCAAGCTCGGCGCCGAGCCGGCGGGCGGATCGCCGGAAGACATGCAGGCCTATGTGCTCGCGGAAACCGAGAAATGGCGCAAGGTCGCCAAATTTGCCGGCATCAAGCCGGAGTAGCTTTACCGAACTGTTGTAACGCCTCACCGCGGGTGATCAGCCGCTTGGCATTGGAATAGGTCGGCACTTCGATCAGCGATCCCGCGTGTTCGGCGCGGGCGTCGCCCTTGGCCCGCGCCGTCTCGAACGCGGCGACGATGTAGCGGGCGCGGCGCATCTCGTTGTCGTCGGGCGTCAACACGCCGTTGACGATGGCGGCATGCGAGGGATCAACCAGGCTTTTCGCGGTGTATCCCAGCCGGCGGGCCCAGCGGGTATCGCGCTCGACGCCCGGCGCGTCGCTCCAGGTGTAGGGACAATCGACCGCCACGACATCGGCGGCGCGGCATTCGACGATGAAGCGTTGCCGGCAGTAGGCGAGCTCGACGCCATCGGGTTCGCGTTCGGCGCCGAGATCGGCCGCAAGGTCTTCCGAGGCGAGGAGACAGGCGGTGACGCGCTTGCTGACGGCAGCGATCGCACCCGTCTGCACCAGTCCTCGCGCAAACTCGATATTGGGTAATAGCGCGGTCGATCCCTCCGCAATGCCATAGTTGCGCTCGAAGCGGGTCACCGCCTGGTCAAGCTGCGCTACGTGATGGGGCTCGGCGACTTTCGGCAGCGCGACGATGTCGGGATGGCCGCGCATGACCGCGGCGAGATCGTCCAAGCCGTCCTGGTCGAGCGGATTGACACGGACCGCGACCATGACGCCGGCTTCACGCCATGACGCGTAGAGATCTGGCGCCAGCAGCCGTGCCTTCGGACGCAAGGCCGGCGGCGTAAAATCTTCGAGTTCGTGGATCAGGACGTCGGCGCCGCTTGAGGCAGCCCGTTGCAGCACGGCCTCGTTGGCGCCTTCGAGAAACAGCCAGGAACGACAGAGTTGTGCCGGTCTGACGCTGCGCACGGCGCCGGTCCGGCTTCAGTTCACGGCGACGCCGCTCACTGAAACACCATATCGAGACATTTCGAGACGTCGGAGCCGAGGCCGGAGGAGATGGTGATGCAGCCGCGCACCTTCAGCGAATTGTTGTCGCTGGCCCATATCGCATAGCCGCCCGGACCGAAGAACGAATTGGTGTTCGGCGCCTCGGTCTCGGTGGCGTCGAACGAATAGTTGCCGTCGCCTTCGAAGATGCGGGGCTTCTTGGTGCAGCCGCCGTCGGTCTGCACGTTGATGACTTCCTTGTTGTCCCGCGTCAGCGCCAGCGAAACCTGGCAACGGAAATATTCCGACGTCTTGGTGTTATAGACGTACGCATAGGACTTGCAGGTCGCGGTGTTGAGCTTGCCAGCGCTCAATCCCCGGCTGCAGGCGATCCGCTGGTTGCTGGAGAGCTTGAACTCGTCGGCCTGCGCCGGAGAGGACAACGTCAGGGGGACCAGCGTCATGAACGACAATACCGCACCAAAACCGATTTTCACGACGTGGCTCATCCGAATCATCCCCATGACATTCCCTGCAAAGGATCGCTTGTAGCCGGAAATGGGAACATAGTCGCGAAGTCGAACGCGGGAAATCACAAAGTCCAGCAAGCAAGGTGATGTAGAAGCGATGCGGCGAAGGTCCCATTGACGAAATAACGGCGTTCGTGATTTGTTCAAGGTATCGGGACAGCAAAAAATTGAGACACGGGCCGTTTCGGCCGTCGGGAGGATGACGATGACGCGATTTTCAACGAGGACCTTTTTGGTGGCCGCTGCCCTGACCGGGCTGGCGATATTCACGCTGACGACACCCATGCTGACGACATCCGCTTTGGCGCAGGCCGCCGCACCGACGCCGTGGGAATTGAAGCCGGACATGGGCTACGGCTACGGCAAGGACGGCAAGACGTTCACCTACAAGATGGGCACCAACAATGCCGGAACGCTGCTGAAGGGCGCCAAGAAGGTGCCGAAGGGCACGCTGTTCTTCATCGGCCAGAACGGCCAGCTCTACATGCGCACCGGCCCCTATCTCGAGGGCGACGGCAAGTTCATGTTCGGGACGAATTGATCGAGCAACCTCACCGCGCGTCGTCCCGGCGTTCGCCGGACGACAGCGCCTCAAAACGCCGCGGCCAGTTCCCTGGCGCCGGGCTTGTTGCTGTTGGAATCCATCCGATCGTCGGTCACCGCCAGGAGCTTCGCCACCGTGTTGTGGCGGATCGCGACCGGGTTGCGCTCGTAACCGCCGCGCTGGAAGAAATTCGAGGTCGGCACCTGCTCGCGCATCGCCTGCGGCATGGTCACCATGTCGAGGCCGGTGCCGTCGCCGGTCAGGTTCATCATCTCGAGTTCGGCGGCGGTCAGCGGCCGGTTGTAGCCCTTGGCGCGCGCGAAGATCACCGAGGTCAGGAGCTTGTGGGTCTGCAGCATCGGGCCGACGTCGATATCCAGCACCATGGCATGCACCGCCCAGCCTTTTGCGGTATTGGCGAGCTTTTCATGTGCCGACCAGTCGTCGGGCACGGTCAGCGTAAACGCCACCATCTTCTTCAGCACCGCGAGCTTGTGGTCCATCGCCTTGCGCGCCGGGCCTGACAACGAAGCGGCCTTCGCCGACAATTCCCTGACGAACTCGTGGCCCTGCTCGGCCATCAGCTCGACGCTGTTGGTGGTGAGGAGCTGGTTGTAGCCCATCGCAGTCGAAATCGCGCGCTTGCCGCCATGCTCGATGCCGGCCTGGACGTCGTAATTGCCGGTGCCGCCGGTCTCGAACGAATAGACCCGCACCGCCTGCTCGCGCGTCAGGCCCGAGGCCAGCGCGTAGCGGGCATAGGCGCGCTTGAACTCGACTTCCGACGCCGGGCGCTGCGGCGTGAACTGGAACTCCTCCGCCGCCGCCTGCAGCAGATCGGCGACGACCGGGATCGCCTTGCGCTCGCGCGGCTTGCCCTCTTCCTGCGGTTCCGGATTGACCGGCCGCTTCGGCCCGCTATAGAGCGGCGGATGGGTCAGCACATAATCGTCGAGCGTAATTTGTTGGCGGTCGCGTCGTTTGGCGTTGCGGCCGCGGCGTTTCTCGGTGATCGATGCCCAATAGGGCCCCGCCACAGCCTCGAACTCGCCGCGCGCGGCCTGATATTCCGCGAGCCTGCGGCGATAGTCGGCGACCGCCTGCGGCGACGCTCCTTGCGCCATCGCATCGGCGGTCGAGGCCGGTAGCGGCTCGGTCGCAACAGCCTGCGGCGCCGCCAGCAGCGCGAGCGCGACAATTCCAAAGCCCAGGCGAATCAATGGCTGATGCATCGTTCCGTTGTAGCAAGCGGGCTCGCGAAGTCAGCCCCGAAACCACGCGACTTTTTTCCGCGGGGCCGGCTCATTTCCAGGCGAACACCGGCTGTTCCAGCTCGGCCACGCGGGTATCGCGGCCGGCGAGCACTTCGCGGAATTGATAGATCAATGCTGCGGTCGGCGCGTGGATGTGTTGGCCGTCGAGGTGGAAGCGGATCACGCGGCGCGTGCTTTCGAGAATCGTGGTGAAGGAGAACGCGTCGTCGCGTTCGATGTCCGCCAGCGCAATGTGGTGCACGGACTCGACTTCATCGGGGTTCGGCGCGATCACGGCATCCGTGCTCACCCACACCACGACCGGCGTGATCAGATAGCCGGAGCGGGTCGGATAGTCGTCGAGCAGGCCGAGCACGTCGCTTTCGCTTGAATTTACGCCGAGCTCTTCGTGCAGTTCGCGCAACGCCGATTGCGCCTGGTTCTCGCCGGGGTCGCAGCGGCCGCCCGGCAGCGCCCATTGCGCCGAGTGCGCGCGCAGGTTGGCGGCACGCCGCGTCAACAGGAATGCCGTCCCCTCGCCCGCTTTCGCCCGTGTCAGCGCGATCGCGACCGCGGCCCGCTTCAGCGACGGCGCGGCACCGCCGGGCTGCACGCGCCGGAAGCGGGCGCAGAGCTCTGCGATATTCCGCCGGGTGGTATCGTCAAATGACCTGACCATCCCGCTTGACTACAACACACGCGCGACCGATGAAATGACCCCGACAGCATGACAGCCCGCCAGAGCAACGGAAATCACGACATGACCAGCAAGGCCGCGGACAAACTCAAATCCGACGGCTGGAAGATCGTCGAAACCACCGGCTTCGTGCAACTGGTGGGCCCGCTGTGGCAGCGCCTGGTCGACGGCGTCCACGAATACGCGCTGCAGACCGAGGACAAGCACCACAACCGCCGTGGCCTGGTGCAGGGCGGGGTGCTGATGACGTTCGCCGACCGCACCTGCGGCATGACCGCCCGCTACGTCTCCGGCAAGCCGAC
>Ga0068855_100005613_pt1 | contig 15305 bp, 11 predicted proteins | sample KBSCornC52_FD_66592 | JGI IMG/M metagenome (GOLD analysis project Ga0068855, IMG submission 66592) | Corn rhizosphere microbial communities from Kellogg Biological Station, Michigan, USA - KBS Corn C5-2 | ecosystem: Host-associated > Plants > Roots > Rhizosphere > Soil ...
GCAATGAGCGCGACGATCACATTGATCCGATAGGTTCCCTCTCCCACTCTCGCTGCTTGCATCATCACCATGAGCGCGGAGAGCGAGACGATGTAGGGAATGACGTTGGTGACGACGGCCAAGTTGACGAGCACGCCGAATTGCTCGCTAAGCGACGGCGAAATCGTCGAGAGTGCAAGGATTGTTTGCACGACGCCTAGCACGACCATGCCGATGATCGGCGCACCCACACGATTCACTTTGGAAAAGAACGCTGGGAACATGCGCTCGTCGGCCGCAGCTTTTCCCGTTTGCGCGATCGTGAATTGCCAGCCGAGCAGCGATCCGAGACACGCCAATACAGCGAGCGCCATGATGATGGAGCCGATCGTCGGATTGAACATGTGCTCGTAGGCAAGACCGAAAGGACCCGTGGACTTGGCCAACTCCTCGTTCGGCACGATGCCTTGGATCACAGTCGTCGAGAGCACATAGATAACCGCGGCGCCCAACGTGCCGAACATGCATGCGAGCGGTACATCGCGCTTTGGATTCTCGACGGCTGCGGAGTTTTGCGCCGCCGATTCCATTCCCAAGAAGGCCCACAATGTGAGCGAAATACTCGAACCCATACCCTGGGCGAGACTCAGGCCTTGCGGATTCCACGCAGCAGCGAACGTGTGCTTACTGAACCAAAACCAACCGATGATGGAAATCAGCCCGACCGGAATGATCACGCCCCACACGGTGACGGAACCGATCTTGCCGGTGACGCTCGGGCCGCCGAAATTAGCGATCGTCGTCAGCCACAAGAGCGCGATCACACCGATGCAGGTTGCGATCGGCGTCGACGACAACCAGGGAATGAAAGTCGCGAGATAACCCACCGCAGAAATCGCGATCGCGACATTGCCGATGGCGAGCGATAGGAAGTAAAGAAAGAACACTTGAAAGTAGCCGTCTTTGCCATACGCGTCCTGTGCATAGGCCGCCATACCGCCGCTGCGCTGGTTGAAGATGCCGGCCTGCGCGAATCCATAGGCGATCGCCATCGATCCGAGCGCAGTCACCACCCACGACAACAAAGAAATGGCGCCGACCTGCGCCATGTTGGTGGGCAACATGATGATGCCCGAGCCCATCATGTTGACGGCGACGATGAACGTGAGTTGCATCAGGTTCATCTTCTTTTGCTGTTGCATAACGCTTCTCCTGCGTGGGCTGCGACGCTTACTCGCGCACCGCGTACGTGTTCCGCTTCAGACAATAGATGTGATAGACACCGTCGCGTTCTTCGGTGCCTTCCACTTCCTTGGCGAATCCGGGAAAGCGATGGCCGTATTCCTGCAACGTGCGTAAATAAGTGAGCCACGGACCGTCGGCGGGACCGCAGTTCTCGCCAGGCATGACGATGGGAATGCCGGGCGGATAAGGAATGACGCCCACCGCGACGACGCGGCCGGCCATTTCGTCGACCGGCACTTTCTCGACGTCGCCGGCCATCAAATGACGAAACGCTCGTCGCGGTGTCATTTCGGGTTTGGGAAGCGATGCGTACGCTTGCGCCTGCCAGTAACCTTGCCGGCTCTTGCGCAAGTGAGCCCACAGTTGATCGCCGAGATCTTTGAGACCCATGCCCGCATAGCGGCTCGGATCTGCTGCAGCGACAGCCGGCACTACATCGACGAGCGGCGCATTGCGGTCGTAGTCGACTTTGAAATCGAGCAATGTATTGAGCAGCGTGCCCCACTTGCCTTTGGTGACGCCCATCGAGAACAGGAACAACACCATGTGATCGGTCGTGCGTGAAGGCACGATGCCGTGGCGAGCGAGATACGCAGTGACGATATCGCCCGGAATACCGTGCTCATCGAGCTGGCCGTCGTCTTTCATGCCCGGGCAGACGATGCCGAACTTGATGGGATCGAGCATGCACCAGCCGTCGGGCAAGCCTTCGAATCCGTGCCACGGCTCACCCGGATGCAAGATCCAGCAATTCGGATCGGTGCTCAGTAATTCTTCGGACGCTCGATGAAATGGGATGCGCTTGCCCGTTTTCGGATCGAGCACTTCCTCGGCATTCCAAGGCGCAAAGAACCAATCGTTCTTTTCCAGCAATTCCTGTCGAGCACGCGCAACGGCGAGGCGGCATGCAACCGCCTCGTCGATCACTTCCTGAGTCAATGAACGGCCCGCAGGACCATCCATCATGCCTGCGGCAACGTCGTTGGAAGCGATCAGTGCATAGAGCGGCGAAGTGCTTGCTTGCGAACAGTACGCTTCGTTGAAGCGTCCGTGATCGATGGCACCGCGGCCATCGCGGATATGAATGTAGGAAGTCTGCGAGAGTGCGGCGAGCAGCTTGTGCGTGGAGTGAGTTGCAAATACCGTCGGACCGTCTTTGGGATGATCGGCCGGACTGCCGCGCATCGCATATCTATCGCGATACAGTGGATTGAACCGCGCGTAGCCATACCAAGCTTCATCGAAATGAACGCGATCGACACTCTTCGCAAGCAGCTCCTGCGCGCCGGCAGCGTCGTAGCACATTCCGTCGTACGTGCAATTCGTGAGCACGGCATACCCGGCACGCTTTCGACCCGACGCCTTGGCGAGTGGATTGTCGGCGATGCATTTGGCCACCGCCTCCGGTTCGAGCCGCTGCGGCGGAATCGGTCCAATGACCCCGTAGCGATTGCGCGTCGGATTGAGAAATACCGGAATGCCGCCGGTGACGGCGAGTCCCTGTTCGATCGACTTGTGACAATTGCGATCGCAAAGTGCGATCTCATCATCGCCGACGCAAGCCGACATGATGGCGCGATTCGACGCCGACGTACCGTTCAGCACGGAATACGAACGATGCGCTCCGAATACACGCGCTGCATACCGCTCGCTCTCTCCGACAGGTCCGCTGTGGCCCAGCAAAGAACCGAGCGCACCGCGTTCGATGCCCATGTCGGTGCGAAACAGATTCTCGCCGTAGAAATCGAAGAACACACGCCCGACCGGCGACTTCAGAAAAGCGACTCCGCCTTGATGACCGGGTGCTGCCCACGAATATTCGCGCTCGCGATCGTAACGGGCGAGAGCTGCTGCATACGGCGGCAACAATGTTTGTACATAGCGGTCGATGGCGGCCACGACGCGTCCGGCAATGAAGGATGCCGTGTCATCCAGAACCCAGATGAACTCGTCCGCCAGCGTCGCCACCTCGACGTTCACAGTACCCGCGAGCTTGCGGTTGGCCATCAGGAAAATGGGCACTTTGGTATTTCGCGCCCGGACAGCGCGTAGCAACTGCGTTGCCTCTTCGTGCGCTTTGCTGTCGTTTCGACCCAATGTCCAATTGAGCAGAACGCAACTGATCCCGGCATCGGAGACGATCGTCGCTACGCCGTCTTCGTACGAAATGGATTGCGTCACTTCAATGCCTCGTGTTTTCAGCTCCTCCACGAGCGCATGCACGCTGCGTGCTGCGGCACTTTCATCTTCCGCGAGCGCACTGTCGATGATGAGCGCTCGCCGCATGGGTCGGCCGACTTCGGAACGTTGCATCATGGTGCCTCTGCTGGATCGAATGGGATCTAGACGCTCTCGTCAATGCCGGACGTCGCCGTTCTCCGCGACATAGCGCAGCAGCTCGCCTTCGACTCGCAAGCGCAATGCGCTGTATTCCTTGCGCAAGGCTTCGTCCCCTTCAGCATCCGCGAGTCGCTCGAGCGCTTCTGTGCAAGCTGCGTACTCGTCGCAGAGGTCGCGAAAGGCTTCCTGCTTGTCGAGCAACTGCAACGACGCACCTTGGATACGCGGAAACCGCTGCTGGACTAGTTGCAGCGCACGCTCGTGCGTGAGCGCGCTTGCACCTGGCCCGCGTTTGCTCGAAGGACCGGTATCGTCTGAATGCGTCATCAACACTTGCAGCCCGCGCCTGGTGTATCGATAAGCCGCGATGATTGGCGGTTCGATGCGACCGCGGAAGTAACGGCGGGTGCGTTACGGTTTCGTACGCGATGGTGGTACGCCTATCTCGACATCGATGCGCCTGGATGCGTCGTGGCGCTCGTTCGAGGGTGTGAGTCATCCTCCGGGAAGGGTTTACGGCGGTCGGGAAAACAGCTCCCGGCAGAAGACCCTTGGCTCAACGCTATGACAACGCCGTCGAGCGCTTCAGTTCAGCTCCAGCCAATCACATCGACACTGCATTACCGCGAGCGACCCAATCTTTAGTGAGCGTATAGGTCGCCGCAAGAATGACGGGCCCAACAAAAAGACCGACCACTCCAAAGCTGATGAGCCCACCAATAACGCCGCCCAAGATCAACAACATCGGCAACTGCACACCGCGGCGAATCATGATCGGCCGCATGATGTTGTCGAGCGGTACAACCGGCACGCTCCATATGAGAAGCACGGTTCCCCAAACGACATTGCCGGTCCAATACAACCAAATAATCGCAGGAAGTAATACGGGAGCAGGTCCGAGTTGCGCGATGCCGAGTGCGAAGGCGAGCGCGGTCAGCAGTCCGGGATGAGGCACGCCGCATATCCACAATCCTAGCCCTGCAAGCAATGCCTGCACCAATGCAGTCACGACAACACCGAGTGCAACACTGCGCACTGCCTGTCCGGCAAGACGAATCGTATTCTCACCACTCTCGCCGCCTAATCTCCGTGCGAATGCCAATGTGCCGCGCGCTGCAGTCTCGCCCTGCACATAGAGAATGGCAGCGATCACGATCGTGAGCAGAACGAGCACGATGGTCCGACCCAATCCGCCGCTCGCTGCGATCGCCCAAGCTGCTGCCGATTTCGCATAGGGACGCACGGCTTCGCCGAGCGCTGCGGGCCCGCCGGCAGCCAATTCCAACCATTTACCGGTGATGCGTTTGCCGACAACGGGAATGCTTTCGATCCATCGTGGCGGCTCACCGAGGCCGCGCTCGAGAAAATCGTGAATGATCGTCGGACTGCTATATGCGGCATCGACGATGGCCGTGACTGCGAGCGCGAACGGTACCGCGAACACGAGCAAGATGATGAGCGTCATGATCGTCGCCGCAATCGAACGCCGTCCTCCGGCAATGCGCTGCAAACGCAGCAGCAGAGGCCACGTTGCAATCACGATCGTCACGGCCCAAATCGCACCGCCGATGAAGGGCAGCAGCGTCCAGAAACTTCCGGCTAGCAACACGCTGATCACGAGCACCATCAGCGTGATTCGGGTGACATCATTGGAGGGTGCGACACTCATGAAATCATTCCGCCTTGGATTGACGCTCGGGCGATTCGAAACTGCCGCCCAATGCAAGATGTAGATTGACGCGCGCGGCCAATTGATCGCTTTGCACGTTCAAGAGCGCGATGCGGGCGCTACTCACATTGAGACGCTGCTGTTCGACAGCGCGCATATCGGCACGACCGATGCGAAAGTTTTTTTGGGTGAGCTCGAAGGCATGCAATTGATCTCCCAACGCCTGATTTAGAAGTAACACTCGCGCGGCAAGCGTGCTGTCTGCCGCAAGCGAATTCTCAACATCGCCGAGTGCACGGAGCGCGAGGCGGCCGTACTCTGCCACCGCTTGTTTCTGTTCGGCCGTGCGAATCTCGACCTGCGCCTTGATCGATCCGCCTTGATAAATGGGCGCGAACAGACGACCGCCGACGCCCGCCGTCGGATTCTCGAAGTCCGGCTTGAGCTGCAGAATTTCGCTGCTGAAAGCCCCTGCATTGGCATTCAGCGTAATCCTCGGGAAATACGCGGCCTTGGCTTCACCCACACGGTTGAATGCAACGGCCACGCGCCGTTCGGCAGCAATGATGTCGGGCCGGCGCTCGAGCATTTGCAGCGGTATGCCCACGGGAATGGGTCCTGGCATCGCACTGAGCGTTCCTCTTGTATTGATTTGCGCGGCCGGATACCGACCGACGAGCAGCTCTAGCGCTCGCAGCGCTTGCCCCCGCGCTAGTGTTATTTGCTGCTGCGTGTCTTCGAGCATGCGCACCGATGCGCTTGCAAGCACAGTTTCCGTAGTCGTGCCCGCACCCGTCACCTCGCGTTGCTCCGCCAACGATTTGAGTTGCTTCGATGATTGCACCATCTCCGCAACGATCGCTGCATGCAAAGAGAGTTGCGTCGCAGTGAACCACGCCTTAGCAGTGCTCGCCGCGAGTGATTGACGTGCAAACATGAAATCCGCCTGTGCGGAGGCATAAGCCTCTCTGGTCGCATTGCGCGCATAACGCAACCGCCCCCACAGATCCAGTTCCCACGATGCGGTGAGCAGAATGCCTTGCAAGGCCGATGAGGTATCGCCGCCCCCGGACTTCAAGCCACCGGTGCCGACGACTGCGACGGTCGGACGCAATGCGGATTTCGCAAGTGCGAGATACTGTTGCGCCTCTTCGACGCGAGCCGCAGCCACGCGTAGATCGGGATTGTTGACGAGCGCTTCGCGAACGAGTGCATCTAATTCGCTGTCGTGAAATAAGCTGAGCCAATCGTCCGTCACGGGCTCGGCCGTTGCAGCAGCGCTCCAAGGACGATTGAGATCGATATCGCCCAACGCTTGTTGCCGGATTTCGGCGCCGGCCGGCGGCGGTTTTGTAGCACATGCATTGGACAACGCCGCAATGGCAATGCCGCTGCACGTTGCCATGATCTTGCGCTGCCATGCCTTCATCGTTGCGCCCTGTCAGTGCAACTTGAGGATGAGCCAATCGAGCTTGGTACCGATGCGCAGAATGATTTTTCTCAGAATCTGAATCTCTTCGATGCTGTCGGTGTAGACGGCGCCCGCGCCCATCGCGCCGGCAGCGAGAAACAAATCTTTGTCCTTTCGATCTGTAAGTAAGCGAACGGCGAGGCTGTTCGGCGGAACGGGTGCGATGCCGCCGGCCATGGTGTTCGTGCCACCGATCGGCAGTTGGCCTTGCGCAGTGGCCCACATGATCGAATCGACTTTGCACTTGATGACCCGACCCGGATACATCTTCATGACGATCTCCGCCTCCTGGCCCGGTTTGATCTTGCGAACTTCGTTCTGGGTATAGATCGCCATGATCCATTGTTCGTCTTCCACGAACGTCATGGCCGGAATCATCGGCAGTGGCACAGCCATCGCGCCGGGTCGCAACGCGAGCGATACGACGGTGCCATTCGCCGGCGCGCGATAGACCGTTTGCTGCAGACTCCACTGAGCGTCCGCCAGTTGCGACTCCGCTCGCGCAATTTGCGCCTTGACGTTGGCCACTTCGTCCTGCTCGCCTTGCGGCGTTTTTGCCGCGAGTTTTTCATTGATTTGCGCTTCGCTTGCCACTGCTGATTGCAGTTGCGCTTCCAGATTGGCGACGTCTGTCTGTGCTTGTTCGTAGTCGAACTGATTGGCCGCGCCGGTGGCCGACAGATCCCTAAGTTGTTGTTCGCGCACGCGAGCCAACTTCAACTTCGAAGCGACCGCCGCCTTACTGCCGCCGGCACTGCGCAACTGTTCCGTGAGGCCGCGCTGATTCGCATTCGCTGTGATCAATTGCACCTGCAATTGATGTAGCTGTGCCTGCAATGCCTGCACTTCGTTTTGAAAGGGTGTCGGATCGATTTTGAACAGCACGTCGCCCTTGCGGATGGGACGATTCGGAATGATGGGCACTTCGGTGACGAGTCCGTTCACGCGGGGATTGATCGTCACCACATAGTTGATCACGCGCACATCGTGCGACGACGGCGCGACGATGTTCAGCAGCAGAATGAGCAGCGTGATGCCGACGATGGGTAGCGTGATGACGATGACTTGGCTGACGAAATTCCAAGGCAGCAGTTTGTATTTGAAGAAAATCAGCCACACGAAGAACGAATAGATCCCGAGCAGCAGAATCTCCATGTCAGCCTCCCCCGTTGCTCACGAAACGGCCGCCCTCGTCTCGCCGCTCGAGCGCTTGCGCCTCGGACGGAGACGTTGCGACGACGATCTCGTCGGATTTCGATTGATCGGCGTCCGTGCCATAAGCAATCTTGTGAAGGACCGGCCTCGTATACGCCCACAGCCATGCGAGCGGCCATAGCATTCCGCCGAAGAACAACGATAGTAGACACAGTGTTTTGATGGCGCTCAGCTGCGGGTGCTTACGCTTCTCCGCAATCTTCTCGGGAAGAATATGCACGCCCAAGAAGACAGCAATCGCGACAACGGGCGCAATGAACAACACTATCCACGAGAGGACGTTGGCAACAGCGTCGAGCGTATCACCCGAGAAGAGCGATGCATGCGCTGGAGATGCCGCGATCAATGCGTTCAGCAAGATCCATCTTCGCGGGATCTGTTGCGCTGATTGCAGGCCAACATGCGCCATATGTTGTGCTCTCCCGTTTCACGAGCGCCATTGCGATGATTGGCGTTTCCACTTGCTTACGGGAGTAACGGCGAGCACGTTACGGTGTCATACGGAATCGACCTTAGGACAGGACCAAACCGGCCTTGTTCAGTCCTTCAATAACACAACCCCGCAAATCGCTCGATTTGATGTAATAGCCGATGAGCATCGTGCCGCGTTCTTGAAATTGCGGTTTTGCTTGCAGTAATTCCGCGGCACTTGCTCGCGCTTCATCCTCCCTGCCGAGATGTCCGAGACAACAGGTGGTCATGAGTTCGCGCCAGAAAAAGCTCCCGTCTCGATGCTCGAGCGCAGCGATATAGGCAGCGTCGAATTCTCCGCGGCGCAAATGGTCGGCCCACAGCGCTTGTTTGACGTTCGGCAGGCAATAGGGATTGCGCACCATCGTTTCACGCATCAGTGCCATGCCTTTGTCCCAGTCGCCCGCGAGCGCCAGTAGCCAGCCGATGACTTCACGGTACGCGAGCGAATCGGCGTTCAATCGCAACGCCTGTTGTAACTCTTCACGTGCCGCTTCGAGTTCTCCTTTGACGAGGAGCGCTGTTGCCAGCGTGCAGCGCGCTTTCGCGCTTGCGGGTTCGAGTGAAACGCCTTCGTAAGCATAGCCGATGGCTTTTTCGACCGGCGTATGGAGCGGCGACAGCTCGAACGAATAATTGGCGAGATACAGCTTCGCCAGATAGGTCCACCCGAGTTCCAGCTCCGGTGCTTGCTGAGTGAGCTGCCGCAAGGCTTCGATCGTCGGCACGAGCTCGCTCGAATGGCGCGAGAACAAGAAACGATAACAACGCGCGATCGCAGAAAAGCAGCCGCTCTCTGCGCAGTGACCCGAAATTTCTCCGGCGAGTACGCGCGCTATCGCACCGTGCTCGGCGCCCACGCGCGCAGCGATGACGCGTGCGATGTCCTCGAGGTTCGAGAACACGGAATCGCATCTAGGCGCCGAGAGAAACTCATCGGCCCACACTTGCTGCCCGGTGTTGCGATCGATCAGTTGCATCCCGATCAGCTGTCTCTCCCCTTCCCGGCGCAAAGCGCCCCGGAGCTCGAAGCGCAGCGCAATGGGATTGTCCGGATCGAGCTTGTCCAAATCGCATTGATGGATCACTCGCAGCTCGCCATAGCGACACAGTTCCGTGGTCAACGTGTCTTTCACGTGCGCTGCCGTGTCCTCCTCCGCCGAATCGACCGCGAATGGATGCACGACCACCGTCGGCCAATCCGGCACAACGTCGCTGGCGATGCGTGTGACTGTCGGGCGCACACGGTTTCCATCGAGCTCTGTGTGTTGGAAAGTGGGTGCATATTTACCCCGCGGCAGCTCGATATGCACTGCATCCGTATCACCGGCAAGTAAATAGTAGCGTTCGAGCGAGCGGCGCAAACGTCCCGCCTGCACTCGCACGATAGGATCGAACACCGAATCGAAATCCCGCTTGCGACCGAACACGGCCCCGGCAATGACGGCTTGCGTGAGAGTGGTCCCACGTCCTGCTAGCGTCTCTTCGACCACGAAGCGTAAGAATTCGCGCGAGCGTGCGGATGCATCGAAGTGCGCGCTATGTAAGAGACGTTCGAGATGCGCGCTCACCGCAACTTCGAAAGAGGCTGTTTGCGGATCGCCCGGTTGCAGCAGTCTGGAAATGTTGCCGGGCGAGACCATACGTAGTCCTGAGTTCAGTGGGCGGTCGTGTAGCCGCGACCCTGCAGGCAAGTCCCAAAAGCCTTCTTGAATGTGTTCAAGGATTCCGCCTGAGCGGCTTGGGCTTTCTCCTGTTCCTCTTTCGCTTTGGTTTGCGCTTCCTGATCGGCTCGTTCTTCGCGCCGCGCTCTTGCACCCCCGGCCAGCACACCGGTCGTTGCACCGATAGCGGCACCCTTGCCGGCATCGTCGCTGGCGATCTCGCCGATCAAAGCACCTGCGGCGGCACCACCCACTGCACCTTTAGCTCGCGTCCCTTTCGTTTGTGCCTGTTGCGGAGCTTGCGTCGTCTGCGAATCGACTTTCGCTTGCTGCGTTTGCGGATCGATCCCGGTTTGATTCTTCGCCCAGTTGTAACACTGTAGTTCGTCGGCGCCTTGCGCCTCGGCAGTTTGTCCCTTGGCGGGATACACAGTGACGTGCAACCCCGAAGAAATAGGTTGCGTCATTGGCTGCGCAGATGGCGTCGTAGCAGATGGCGGCGACATAGTACTCACGTGCTCCGACGTAGTACTCGCGTGTTCAGCAGTTGCAGGTATGGCTGTCGGAATAGGTGACTTGGTCGGAACAGGTGTTTGCGCAAACGCTGTCTCGATCGACAGCGCAAGGACAAGAACCCACAGTTGTTTGTTCATACCGCCTCCGTCCCTCGCGCTAGTTGTACATTCGGTTCGCATCGATGTTGCATATCTGCTGCCCTCGCGTGAGTAGGCGTCCAATCGCGGGCTGCCTCAATAAGACCTAGGGCCCAATGAATCGAAAGACTGCGTTCTATGAGGATGTGAGCCTGTGAACCAGTCAACCAGCGAACCAGCCAGATGAGCTCGAGTGCTAAAGACCCATTCTGGCTGGTTCGCTGGTTGACTGGTTCGCTGGTTGACTGTGCTTTGATTAACTTAGCGCGCGGCGTCGCTTGGGTCCTTCGTCCAATCCCACATCTCCCGCCGCTGGGCTACTGTCATTACGAAAGCCAGTTTGATCGTCCTTGAGCAACTCTCTTGCTCGGGAGGCACCATGATAGACAAAGATACGGGCGTCATCCTTGCCCTAGTCAACCGGTTCGAAACGCAACGCTTGCCACGCGCGCAGCGCCTCAAGAAGAAAGTCGATCGCGGTGAGCTCTTGGACGAAGCGGATCTGAAATTTCTACAACGTGTGCAGGAAGATGCGCGGCACGTCAATACGCTCGTGGACAAACATCCCGAGTGGCAACCGTTGGTTGCGAAGGCGACAGCTCTGTACGAGGAAATTTCCGCAAAGGCGCTGGCCAACGAACGATCGGGCGGTCCTCGCGTGCACTGACTATGAGATCCAAATCATCGAACGCAGTCGGCTCCTCCAGTGACTCAACTCAGGAGGCACAAGAGCACGCCTCGCCGAAGCGCAAAGAATACGAGCGCCAATTGCAGCGTCTGCACGTAGAGCTGGTCAAACTGCAGCAATGGGTAGTGCACAAAAGATTGAGAGTCTGCATCGTATTCGAAGGCCGCGACGGCGCCGGCAAAGGCGGTGTCATCAAAGCCATCACCGAACGGGTGAGCCCTCGCGTCTTCCGCGTCGTCGCATTACCCGCGCCTTCCGATCGCGAGAAGAGTCAAATGTATGTGCAACGCTATCTGAAGCACTTACCTGCCGCGGGTGAAATCGTGATTTTCGATCGCAGCTGGTACAACCGTGCGGGCGTCGAACGAGTGATGGGATTCTGCTCCGAAGAACAAGCTCGTAAGTTTCTTCACGATGTGCCTCTGGTCGAACAAGCGATGGTGGATTCCGGCATCGTCTTGCTCAAATATTGGCTCGAGGTGAGCGAGGAGGAACAAACGCGGCGACTCGAAGCGCGCATCGGCGACGGCCGCAAGACGTGGAAGCTTTCGCCCATGGATCTCAAGTCCTACAGCCGTTGGTACGACTACTCGCGAGCGCGCGACGACATGTTTGCTGCAACAGATACCGAGACCGCGCCTTGGTATGTAGTGAGGTCCGACGACAAGCGACGCACGCGACTGAACGTCATCACGCACCTATTGCGCCACATCCCTTACAAGGACTTGCCGCGAGCCAAAGTGAAGTTGCCGAAGCGGCAAAAATCCGGCGGCTATCGCGCGCCGAAGCACGCTTATAAATTTATCGACGAGCGCTTTTGATTTTTAGAGAGACATCTCATGCGAGCACATGCCACCACCGCCGCGAAACCGAGAGCCGCCAGTGGTCCGCTCACTGCCGAAGCGTTGCGGCGCATGCATGCGTGGTGGCGCGCATGTAACTACCTAGCTGTAGGAATGATTTATTTGCGTGACAATCCTTTGTTGCGCGAACCGCTCACGGTCGATCACGTCAAGCATCGGTTGCTAGGTCATTGGGGCGCGAGCCCCGCGCTCTCGTTCGTGTGGACGCATTTGAATCGGCTGATCAAACGAGACGGTCTCGACATGATCTTCATGGCCGGCCCCGGGCACGGCGCGCCGGGTGTGTTGGGCCCCGCTTATCTCGAAGGCACGTATTCCGAGGTGTATCCCGACAAGAGCGAAGACCTGAACGGCATGCGCAAATTCTTCAAACAGTTTTCGTTCCCCGGTCACATCGGCAGTCACGTCACGCCCGAAACACCGGGATCCATTCATGAAGGCGGCGAACTCGGCTACAGCTTGTCGCATGCCTATGGCGCCGCGCTCGACAATCCCGATCTCATCGTGACCTGCGTGGTCGGCGACGGCGAAGCGGAAACGGGTCCGCTCGCGACCGCATGGCATTCCAACAAATTCATCAATCCGCTGCGCGACGGCGCCGTGCTGCCCATTCTGAATCTCAATGGCTACAAGATCGCCAATCCGGCCCTCCTCGCGCGCATCAGTCACGAAGAGCTCGAGTCCTTGTTCGTGGGCTACGGTTATGCGCCGTACTTCATCGAAGGCGAAGATACCAGCGAGATGCATCAGAAGATGGCTGCGACGCTCGACGAAGCGATCGGACGCATTCGCAGCGTGCAACGCGCGGCGCGCTCCAGCAACAAAGCGGAACGGCCGCATTGGCCGATGATCGTGTTGCGCACCCCCAAAGGGTGGACGGGGCCGAAGCAAATCAAAGGACACAAAGCCGAAGGCTCGTGGCGCTCGCACCAAGTTCCGTTCGCCGACGTACGCGAGAGTCCCGAGAGCTTACAACTGCTCGAAACTTGGCTGCGCAGTTACAAACCCGATGATCTGTTCGACGAGAACGGCCGGCTGTTCGAGGAATACCGCGAACTCGCTCCCGGCGGCCCACGCCGCATGAGTGCGAATCCGCACGCCAACGGCGGTTTGCTACGCAGAGATCTCAAGCTCCCGAATTTTCGCGACTATGCGGTCGCCGTGCCGAGTGGGGGTGCCATTCGCCATGAGAACACCAAACCGCTCGGCGCATTCTTGCGCGACGTCATGCGCGACAACATGACGAACTTTCGCGTGTTCGGACCGGATGAAACCGCTTCGAACCGCTTGCAGGCGCTGTATGAAGTCTCCAAGAAAACTTGGATGGCGGATTTCCTACCCGAAGATGCCGACGGCGGCGAGCTCGCGCGTGACGGCCGCGTGATGGAAATGCTGTCCGAGCACACGCTGCTCGGCTGGCTCGAAGGCTATCTGTTGTCCGGACGGCATGGGTTGTTTCATACCTATGAAGCGTTCTCGCACGTCATCGATTCGATGTTCAACCAACACGCCAAATGGCTCGATATCTCGAAGAACCATGTTCCGTGGCGGGCTGCAGTCGCCTCGCAGAACATTCTTTTGTCGTCCACCGTATGGCGTCAGGATCACAACGGCTTCTCACATCAAGACCCGGGCTTCATCGATCTCGTCACCAACAAGAGCCCGTCGGTCACGCGCATCTACTTACCGCCGGACGCGAACACCTTGCTCGCAGTCGCCGACCGGTGTCTGCGTTCCACCGATTGCATCAATGTGATCGTGAGCGACAAGCAAAAGCACATGCAGTTCACCACCATCGACGAAGCCATCGTGCATTGTGAGAAGGGCATCGGCATTTGGGGTCGCGCCAGCAACGATGCGGGCGTCGAGCCCGATGTGATCATGGCGTCCTGCGGCGACGTTGTAACGGTGGAGGCGCTTGCTGCGGTCGCCATCCTGCGCGAGCGGCTACCCGACCTCAAAATACGCTTCATCAATGTCGTCGATCTCTACAAGATGCAGCCTGCGAACGAACATCCGCACGGTCTTACCGGACGCGAATTCGACGGTCTGTTCACGACCGACAAGCCTGTGATCTTCAATTTCCACGGCTATCCGTGGCTGATCCACAAACTCGCTTATCGATTCACGAATCACGACAACATCCATGTCCGCGGCTACAAGGAAAAAGGCAACATCAATACGCCGCTCGAGCTTGCCATTCTCAATGAGATCAGCCGCTTCAATCTGGTGATCGATGTCATCGATCGCGTGCCCGGGCTCGCCGCCCGGGCGGCGCATCTGAAAGAAGAGATGCGCAACGACATCATCGACAATCTCACCTATGCGCACGAGAACGGCACCGACCGCCCCGAGATCACCGATTGGGTGTGGCCGTACTGATGTGCAGCCCGTAGGCTCGATCGAGACGCGCCAGCAGCAGAGGAGATCGTCATGGCCACGACTCGACAGACTCTGAAAGTGCGGCCGGCGCCGGTCTCGATTCATACCGGATGCTCGGCTGAAGCCCTGCGTCAGGCCGTTCTCAACAATCTCGTCTACATGCAGGGGCGCTACCAAGAGATCGCGACTCGGCACGACTGGTACATGGCGCTGGCGTACAGCGTGCGAGAGCGACTGCTCGAGCGTTGGGTGGAGACGGCCCTCACCTATGCCGAGCACGATGTGAAGGTCGCTTGTTATCTCTCGGCTGAATTCTTGATTGGTCCGCAACTCGGCAACAACCTCATCAACTTCGGCTTGGAAGCCGCGGCGCGCGAGGCCATGCAGGGACTGGGTCAAGATCTCGATGAGCTGATGATGTTGGAAGAAGAGCCCGGCTTGGGCAATGGCGGTCTCGGCCGTTTGGCCGCGTGTTATCTCGATTCGCTCGCCACCTTGCAAGTGCCGGCAATCGGCTACGGCATCCGGTATGAGTTCGGTATTTTCGATCAAGAAATCCACGACGGGTGGCAAGTCGAAGTCACCGACAAGTGGTTGCAACGGGGCAATCCTTGGGAATTGTCCCATCCGGACATTTGCTATTACGTGAATTTCGGCGGCCACAC
>Ga0068855_100005615_pt1 | contig 15301 bp, 13 predicted proteins | sample KBSCornC52_FD_66592 | JGI IMG/M metagenome (GOLD analysis project Ga0068855, IMG submission 66592) | Corn rhizosphere microbial communities from Kellogg Biological Station, Michigan, USA - KBS Corn C5-2 | ecosystem: Host-associated > Plants > Roots > Rhizosphere > Soil ...
TCCCAGAACGCGGATCACCTGGATCCTGCAACCTGGACCCGCTGCGCTCGTAAGGGGCCACCGCTCGGTTGACGAGATCGTCGTGTTCGATCGATCCCGTGGCATTCGGGCGTTCACCGACGTGGCATCGGCGATGTCGAAGAAGCGCTTCGACCTAGTGATCAACCTTCAGGTCTACTTCAAAGCGGGAATCGTCACCGCGTCGACCCACGCACCGATCAAACTCGGCTTCGACCGCGCGCGCGCCCGCGACATGAACTGGTTGTTCACCAACCGGAAGATCCCCGCGCATCCGATCCAGCACGTGCAGGATCAATACTTCGAGTTTCTAACAGCGCTGGGAGTCTCGCCCGATCCCGTTGAGTGGGACCTGGGTCCCTGGCCTCAGGAGCGGGGATGGCAGCGCGAGTTCGTCGCATCGATTGATCGGCCCATCGCGTCGATCGTCGTCGCGACGAGCAAGCCCGAGAAGGACTGGCTCCCGGAACGATGGGCAGAGGTGAGTGATGCGCTTCACGAGAAGTTCGGAATGCAGGTTGTTCTCGTCGGCAGCCGCACCGAGCGGGAGCTGAACGCGGAGCGCATCGTACTCGAGCGGGCGACGCACAAGCCTCGCTCCGAGCTGGGAAGCGGACTGAGGAACCTCGTGTCCATTCTCGATTCGTCGGCGCTCGTGCTCTCCCCCGACACCGGTCCCCTGCACATGAGCGTGGCGCTCAACCGGCCAACGATAAGTCTGATGGGCTACACCAATCCGAAGCGCACGGGACCGTATCGTCGGTTCCAGGATCTCATCATCGATGCTTACGGGGAGCCCGGAGAGGATTATCCTATCACGATGGAGAATCGACCGGGCAGAATGAAGCGAATCGAGACGCGTCACGTCCTCGAGAAGGTGCAGCTCTGGCGCGATCGCTACGCCCGGAGGACGGGAACGTGACCCCTCGAAAACCGACCGGCTCCACTCCGAAAAAGTCGCCGACAATCAAAGTGCCGACCAGAGAACAGGTCTCGGCTGGCGGCGTCGTGTTTCGCGGAGAAAAGGGGAGCGTCGAAGTAGTGATCGTCGCAGTGGGCGGACAGAACCGGTGGCAACTGCCGAAGGGATTGGTCGATGCCGGTGAGAACCCCGAGGTCGCGGCCGTACGGGAAGCGCGAGAGGAAGGAGGAGTAGCGAGCGAGGTCGTACAACTTCTCGAGACCATCGAGTACTGGTACGCCGGACTCGACCACGGGATCAGGGTGCGATTCCACAAGCGAGTGCATTTCTATCTGCTTCGTTACATCTCCGGCGACACGAAGGAACACGATTGGGAAGTCAACGAGGCGCGCTGGGTGCCGATCGATGACGCGACGAGCCAGCTCGCGTTCGACAATGAGAGGCGCGTCATGCAGCAGGCGCGCGACCTAATCGGCTGACGTCGCCAGCTCACCGAATCGGTAGCGGACTCCGACATCGCGCAGGAGTCCCACCAGGCGCACGAGAGGGAGGCCCATTACCGCGAAATAGTCTCCTTCGATGCGCTCGACGATCGTCGCCCCAAATCCCTGAATGCCGTAGGCGCCAGCCTTGTCCATGGGCTCGCCGGTCGCGATGTACGCCTCGATCTCGTCTTCGCGGAGGCGCCGGAACTTCACACGCACCTCTTCGATCGCCGATCGGAGCTTCCTGCCGCGCGCGACCGCAACCGCCGTGATCACCGTATGCTCACGACCGCTCAACAGGCCAAGCATGCGCGCGGCGTCGCTCGTGTCGGCCGGCTTGCCAAGTACTTTGCGATTGATGACGACGACGGTGTCGGCGCCGATGGTGATGAGATCGGGGTCACGAACGGCGATGGTGCTTGCCTTCTCACGGGCGAGCCGCTCGGCGTGACGTCGCGGCGCCTCGCGCGGGCGCATCGTTTCGTCGATGTTGGCAGGATTGACCTCGTGTTCGATCCCGATCAGGTTGAGCAGCTGATGCCGTCGCGGTGACCCTGAGGCGAGTACGACGCGACAGATGCTCATCGCTCGAGCCAGAGCGTTACGGGTCCGTCGTTCACTAGCTCGACATCCATCATCTCGCCGAACTCGCCGCTTTCGACTTGTAGCCCCCGCGCGCGGAGGGCGGCGAGAAAGCGCTCGTACAGCGGGATCGCTTCTTCCGGACGGGCGGCGCTTATAAAACTCGGCCTCTTTCCTTTGTCCGCGTTGCCATAGAGAGTGAACTGCGACACCACCAGCAGAGCACCGCCGACCTCCGAGAGACCGAGATTCATTTTCCCTTCGGCGTCGCCGAACAGCCGGAGACCCGAAGCCTTCTCTGCCATCCAATCGACCTTCTCGGGAGTGTCGCCGTGCGTGAAACCGACGAGAAGGAGAAATCCCTTCCCGATGCTGCCGGCCGTTCTCTCTCCAATGCGGACTTCCGCCCGCGAGACCCGCTGAAGCAGAACTCTCAGTACTACTCCACCGTGACCGACTTGGCGAGGTTGCGCGGCTGGTCGACGTTCGCGCCTCGCTTGACGGCGATGTAGTACGCAAGAAGCTGGAGCGGCACCGAGGCAAGCACGGGTGTCAGCATGTCTTTCGTCTCGGGAATGCGGAACTCGTAGTCCAGCTTCCCGGCCAGCATGTCTTCCTCACGCGTAGTGATCGCGATCACACGTCCCCCGCGCGCCTTCACTTCCTGCACGTTCGAGACGACCTTCTCGAACACTGAGTCGTGCGGTGTGATGAACACGACCGGCATCTTCTCGTCGATCAGGGCGATCGGGCCGTGCTTCATCTCCGCGGCAGGATACCCCTCGGCGTGGATGTAGCTGATCTCCTTGAGCTTCAGTGCTCCCTCGAGCGCGGTCGGGAAGCTGTATCCGCGACCCAGGTACAGGAAGTTCTGCGCGTTCTTGAACTCCTCCGCGATCTTCTCGATCTCGGGCGCGCGATCCAGCACAGCCTGAATTTTCTTGGGAAGCGCCTGCATCTCCTGGATGATCTCTTTTCCGTCCACCATCGACAGGTTGCGGAGGCGGGCGAGCTTGAGCGTGAAGAGCAAGAGCGCGATCACCTGGCTCGTGAACGCCTTGGTCGAGGCGACGCCGATCTCAGGTCCGGCGTGCACGTAGATGCCGCCGTCGCTCTCACGAGCAATCGTTGAGCCCACAACGTTCACGATTCCGTACGTGCGCGCGCCGCGGGACTTCGCCTCACGCATCGCGGCGAGCGTGTCCGCCGTCTCTCCCGATTGCGAAATCACAATGCAAAGCGTTTTGTCGCTGACTACAGGATTGCGATACCGAAACTCGGATGCGTACTCGACTTCGACCGGAATCCGGGCAAGGCTCTCCAGCATGTGCTCACCGATCAGCGCCGAGTGCCAGCTCGTGCCGCAGGCAGTGATGAGGATGTTGTCGAAACGGAGAAGCTCTTCGTCGGTCATGTTGAGACCGCCGAGCTTCGACGTGCCAAGATCCGGCAGGAGGCGCCCGCGCATCGCATTCTCGACTGTAGCCGGCTGCTCGAAGATCTCCTTGAGCATGAAATGATCGAAGCCACCGCGCTCGATCTGGTCCAGATCCCAGTCGATCTTGCTGACGCCGCGCTCGAGCTGCTGTGCGCGCTGGTTGAGAATCGTGTAGCCATCGCGCGTAAGAACCGCGACATCGCCGTCGTCGAGATAGACAACCTCTCGCGTCTGAGCGAGGATCGCCGACACATCGCTGGCGACGTAGTACTCGCCATCACCCAGACCGATGAGGAGCGGGCTTCCCTTTCTGGCCGCAACGATCTTGTTCTTGTCCTCGCTCGAGACGACGGCGATGCCGTAGGTCCCCTCGATCTGCCAGAGCGCCTCGATCACGGCGTCTTCGAGATTTCCGTCGAACGCCTCTTCGATGAGGTGCGCAATGACTTCGGTGTCTGTTTCCGACGTGAACTTGTGCCCCCGAGCCTGGAGGCCCTGCTTGAGCGTACCGGAGTTCTCAATGATGCCATTGTGGACGACCGCGATATTCCCCTTGCAGTCGATGTGCGGGTGCGCGTTGCATTCGTTGGGAACACCGTGTGTAGCCCAGCGGGTGTGGCCGATTCCCATGTCGCCCGCAATAGGGCTGGCGGCGAGCGCGCGTTCGAGCTGGGAGATCTTTCCAGCAGCCTTGCGGGTCTCGACCCCACCTCCGTTCATCACTGCAACGCCGGCCGAGTCGTAGCCGCGATATTCCATGCGCTTGAGCCCCTCGAGCAGGAGGGGGGTCGCGCCGCGCATTCCGATGTAGCCAATAATTCCGCACATGAGATTATCTCGTTGACTGTATTCTTACCGGCCCAGTGCCTCGACCGGCTGACGGCAATCGTGAACCAGCTGCTGCGCCTCTGAGGCAGTGGGTGCCTCTGCTATTACTCGCACGATTGGTTCCGTTCCAGATGGGCGGATATGCACCCAGCGGTCCGGCCAGGTAAGCCTCAGGCCATCCTGGGTGTCCGCCTCGGCATCTGGGAAGGCCCGCTTGAGGGCTTCGTAAACGGCGTCCAGAGGCGCACTGGGCCGATCGAGCTTGTCCTTAACGATAACGTATCGAGGGTAGGCCGCGACGATTTTGGAGAGGGGCTTCCCTTCTTCCAGGAGCAGTTGAAGCATGAGTGCGGCGCCTACCGGCGCATCCCTGCCCAGGTGTAGCTCGGACAGGATTACTCCCCCATTCCCTTCCCCACCAATGGGCGCCTTTTCGGTGCGCATTCTGGTGGCCACGTTCACTTCGCCCACAGGAGCCAGGATGACTCGTGAGCCGGCCTCGGTGGCGATGTCGTCGACGATGCGACTGGTCGACAGATTGGTTACTACGACGCCCTTGCGGTGCCGCAGGACGACCTTCGCGGCGAGGGCGAGCGTGTAGTCCTCGCCGATTGCTTTTCCTTCCTCTGAGACGAGCGCCAGGCGGTCGACGTCTGGGTCGACGGCCATACCAATGTCGCAGTGCGAGTCGACCACCAGTTTTTCCAGCTCGCCCAGGTTTTCAGCGACTGGCTCAGGCGGTCGCGGGAAGCGTCCATCGGGCTCCATGTTGATCGTCGCGAGCCTACAGCCAAGCAGCTCGAGCAGTACCGGCATGAACACCCCGCCAGCGCCGCGGACGCAGTCAAGGGCCACGCGAAACTCCTTCTTCCTGATTCCCTCTACATCGAGGAATGGAAGGGCGAGGATCCTCTCGATATGCTCCCGCGCGGCGTCCTTGTCTTGCGTCACGGTTCCGAGCTTATCCCAGGTCGCGCGCGGGATGTTTCCCTCTACGACCTGTCGCATGGCCGCCCCTTCGGCGGCATCGAGAAATAGCCCGGATGGACCAATGAATTTCAGCGCATTCCACTCGATTGGATTGTGGCTTGCCGTGATCGCGAGACCCCCGGCTGCGTGGTGGTGCTCGACGGCCAGCTGGACCGTTGGAGTCGGAACCATTCCGATATCGATCACGTCACAGCCCACAGACTGGAGCGCGGCGTGCACGACTGGTTGAAACATGGGGCCCGATACTCTGCTGTCCCGACCGACGACGATGCGCGCCTTCCCATCAGCGCGCGCCTTCGCCCACGCGCCGAAGCCCGCAGCGAACTTCGCCATGATCTCCGGTGTCAGCGCTTCTCCGACGCGACCGCGCACGCCGGAAACGCCCACCATCAAGCCTTCATAAGCCATTGGCGCTCTATCCTCTCGTTTTCCTATAGGTCGGCCCGAACGGGTAATTTACTCGTGCAGTGGCCGGGGACACGACGGAAAATCGCAAAGCAATTGGTTAACTTCCCCGCATAACACCTTCCCTACCTCCAGTGTGAAAGGCGCATGACCCGCATCTTTGACGAAGATCTAAAAGCCGCATTCGGTACTCGCGCGATTCACGCCGGGCAACGCCCCGATCTGCTTTCGGGCGCCATCATGACGCCCATCTACACCACCTCCACCTACGTTCAGGAAGGACTCGGCCAGAACAAGGGCTATGAGTACGCGCGCGGCAAGAATCCTACGCGCGAAGCGCTGGAGCGGAACGTCGCCGCGCTCGAGGGCGGGACTCACGGCTTTGCGTTCAGCAGTGGGATGGGAGCAACCGATTCGATCATGAAGCTGTTCAAGTCTGGCGACCACATCATCGCGGGCGAGAGCAGCTATGGCGGCACCTTCAGGCTGTTCGACAAGATCCTCCGCAAGTTCGGACTGTGCTTCACCTACGTCGACAGCCGCGATCCGCAGAACGTCGAGGACGCGTGCAATGAGCACACGGCCGCGATCATGATGGAGACGCCTACCAATCCGATGATGCGAATTACAGATCTCGCGGCCGTCGGAGAGATCGCCAAGCGCAAGAATGCTCTTTTCATCGTGGACAACACATTCGCTTCGCCGTACTTCCAGCGACCCTTCGACCACGGCGCGGACATCGTGTATCACTCGTCGACGAAATACCTGAATGGCCACAGCGACATGGTCGGCGGAATTGCAATCGTGCGCGACGACGATCTCGCGGAGCGGATGCAATTCATTCTGAACACGGCTGGTGCAGTGCCTGGTCCGTTCGACGCGTGGCTCGTTCTGCGTGGAACTAAAACGCTCCACCTGCGAATGCCGCGTCACGACGAGAACGGCCGCAAGATCGCCGCGTGGCTCGCGGAAAAGCTCGGACACGAGAACGTGATCTATCCGGGTCTTCCTTCGCACCCGCAACACGAGCTTGCCAAGCGCCAGATGAAAGGCTTTGGCGGAATGATCTCAGTGCTCACTGGCAGCAAAGAGAAGGCAGCAAGAGTTCTCAGCAAAGTGCGCGTCTTCTCCCTTGCCGAGTCGCTTGGCGGAGTGGAGAGCCTGATCAGTCATCCCGCTTCGATGACGCACGCGTCGGTTCCACCGGAGCGGCGGGCGGCGTTGGGACTGAGGGACGATCTGCTTCGACTCTCGTGCGGAGTCGAGGACATCGGTGACCTTATCGCGGATCTCGACCAAGCCTTCGCATGAAAGTGCTCGTCGTGGGGGGTGGCGGCAGAGAGCATGCGCTTGCATGGAAGCTCCGCCGCGATGATCCGAACATCGAGTTGATCGCCGCTCCCGGGAATCCGGGAATCGGCTCTATAGCGCGGTGCGTCCCAATCGGTGTCGACCGCCTCAAGGACCTGGCGCACCTTGCCGAGGAAGAGCAGGTCGACCTGACGATCGTCGGCCCCGAGATACCGCTCGAGGCCGGAATCACGAACCTCTTTCACACGCGAGGTCTCCCGATCTTCGGCCCAACGCGCGAGGCTGCGCGCATCGAGACGTCGAAGCGATTTGCGAAGGAGCTGATGGTGCGAGCCGGGATCCCGACGGCCCGCGCGGTACAGCACAGCGAACCCAAACTGGCGAAGGCGGCGCTGGATGAATTCTCGACACCGGTGGTGGTTAAGGCGTCGGGTCTCGCGGGCGGAAAGGGTGTGATCGTGGCGCAGAGTGTCGCCGAGGCTGAGCGTGCGATCGACGCAATGCTGAGCGACAGAATCTTCGGCAACGCCGGACGCGAGATACTCATAGAAGAGTTCATGGAGGGCGAGGAGATCTCGTTCTTCGCCATCACGGATGGACAGCAGGCGCTTCCACTGTTGGCGGCCCAGGATCACAAGCGGCTTCACGAAGGAGATTTTGGGCCCAACACCGGCGGAATGGGAGCGTACGCTCCGACCTCGCGCGCCAAGCCGGAACTCGTCGCAAAGGTGATGTCCGAGATCATCAGGCCGACTCTCACGGCGATGCGCGAGACGGGTTCTCCGTTCTGCGGGCTGCTGTACGCCGGGCTCATGCTCACGGATTCCGGCCCGAAGGTCGTGGAATTCAACAGCCGGTTCGGTGATCCGGAGACGCAGGCTCTCATGCCTCTCATGGATTCGTCCCTGCTCGAATTGGTTGCGACGGTCGCCGGTGGTGGCTCACTCAGCCGTTCGCGCGTTCCAGATTGGAAGCCGCTCTCCTCCGTTACAACCGTGGTCGCCGCAGCGGGTTATCCGCAGGCGGCGCGGACTGGCGACACCATCCAGCTGCCGCCACCCGAGGAGGGAGTCGAGGTCTTTCATGGTGGAACGGCGCTGAATCCGTGGACGAACGAGCTCGTGACCGCTGGCGGACGCGTGCTCGCGGTGACTGCGGTCGCCCCGACGCTGATCGAAGCCGCTGAGCTTTCGCGGTCGCACGCCGAGCAGGTATCGCTCTCGGGAAAGCAGTTGCGGCGCGATATCGGTTGGCGGGAGGTGATGCGCGGTGCCCGAACTGCCTGAGACCGAAACGATCGCGCGCGATCTCGACGGCGCGATCCGAGGTCGGAGGATAACGAAGGTTGCGGTTCGGAAAGCCGATGTGCTGCGTGAAGTGAGTGCCCGCTCGATCGCCAAGCGGCTACGCGACGCGACGATCCTTCGCAGCTGGCGCCGCGCCAAGCTGGTGGTGATCGACCTCGATACTGGCGACCGGATCGTCGTTCAACCGCGATTTACCGGTGCGTTGCTGATCGACGATGGCACATTCACGGGATCGGAGCTCGACTATTCTACGCTCCGACTCGATCTCGATGACGGCAGAGCTCTGCACTACGCCGACGTGCGCAGACTGGGAACGGTTGCGCTGATGGATGCCGATCGTTTCGAAGAGTACTCGGGAAAACTCGGCATCGAGCCTCTTGACGGTGCATTTACGGCCGCGCATCTATCGGCGGTCCTTCGGGCTACGAGTCAGCCCGTGAAAAAAGTATTGATGGAGCAGCGCAAAATCGCAGGCATCGGCAACATCTACGCGAACGAGGCGCTCTGGAGAGCGCGCATCGACCCATCTCGTCCTGGCGCGGCGATCACGCTTGAGGAGACGAAGTTGCTGCGTGATTCGATCGTCGCTGTCCTAGGTGAAGCGATCGAGGCGCGCGGGACGAGCTTCCGCGACTACCGCGACGCCCGGGGAAAACGCGGCACATTCGTGGAGAAGCTCGAGGCGTACGGGCGGGGCGGGCTTCCCTGCCGGCGATGCGGATCGAAGCTCGTCGCCACCCATGCGATTGACGGCCGCGCGACTACCATGTGCGTCAAGTGCCAGCGTTGAAATGATTCGCGGCGCCGCGCGGCTCGAGAGGCAGCCGACGAGCGATGCACAGCTCGCGATAATGCGATCGAATGTGCGTGAGACCGCCGCGGACAGACCCGGCGTGTACCGAATGCTCTCGAGCGAGGGCGAAGTTCTCTACGTCGGAAAGTCGAAGAGCGTTCGCTCGCGCCTCATGAGCTATTTCCGGTGCGCGTATCCTGAAGACAAAGGTGCGCGCATTCTCCGCGCCGCCGAGTCGATCGAGTGGGACTACACGCCGAGCGAATTCGCGGCGCTGCTTCAGGAGCTGCGCCTGATCAAGCGATACCGCCCGCGCTACAACGTCGCGATGATGCGCGATGCGAGGCACTACTCGTTCATCAAGCTCACCAAGGGCGTCGCGCCGAAACTGCTGGTCGTGCGCGGAGCGTCTGGTGAGGAGGCCGGCATCTACTACGGACCATTCGTCGGTGCGCAAAGAGTAGGAGAAGCAGTTCGTGAGCTGAACGACGCCTTGATGCTGCGAGATTGTCGCGCCGATCTGAAGATGTTCTACAGCGACCAGGTAGAGCTGTTTCAGCTCTCGCCGCGGACACCTGGCTGTATCCGCCACGAGATCTCCAAGTGCCTCGGCCCCTGCGTCGGCGGATGCTCGGCGGCGCAGTACGACCAGCGAGTGGCGTTGGCCCGCGCATTTTTGGAGGGATCGGACGACGGTCCGATCAACATGCTGCGCGGCGAGATGGAGCGTCTGAGTGCGCAGCTCGAGTTCGAGAGGGCTGGCGTCTACCGCGACAAACTCGAGCGGCTGGAAGCGCTACGTGCGCAGTTCGGCCGACTGCGATTCGCCGTGGAGAACCTCTCCTTCATGTACACGGTTCCGGGGCACGAGGGCGAGGACAAGGTCTATCTCATTCGACGTGGAGTCGTACGGGCCGAGGTGACGAAGCCGAAATCGTCGAAGGATCGCCGCACCATGAAGCAGCTCGTGGAGGACATCTTCTCGCAGAAGGAGTCGCCGACGGCGCAGGTCCCGACGCACGAGATCGACGAGCTGTTATTGCTGTCGTCGTGGTTCCGGAGATTCCCCAAGGAGATGAAGCGAACGAAGCAGGTCAGCTGATTTGCTTCTTCCCGTGATCTATTGTACCTGCACCGTAGCGGTAAGGGGCGGCAGTCTCCCTTGATCGACGGTGATTTGGAACGCACCTCGAGTCGACGGATTGAACTGATAGGAATGCGTCTCGCTCTTGATAATGGTCGGACAGGCTATGTCTTTATTTCCTATTGTGGGGTTCACTCCCCACGCTGTCAGCGTCGCACTCGACCCGGTGCTCATGGCTTCGAGGCGGTCGAATCGCTCGCACATCCCAATGGTTACGGTGAGTACAACGGTTAGCGGACTACCGACCGGTGAAGTCGCGGGTGCATCCAGCTTCTCCACACCGAGCACCACAGATTGATCAGGCGCAAACGGATTGCACGTGGCAGCTAGTCCGACAAGACAAGCAACACCCATTCCTAACAAAGCACGTTTCATGATTGACTTCCAGGGAATGAATCCAAGCTACCGAACGGCTACGCTCGCGGTGAGAGGATCCACTCCGGCTGGCTGCACCGCAATTACGTTGAAGCTCGCCGGGAACGGCGCAGCAATCTCAACCGTCTTCACAAAAGGCATAGGGAAAGCACATGGCAATGCACCCAGATAATGGGTGCCGAGTGCTGTGAGCCGCACTTGCGACGCTGCTCGTTCTACTGTGATGCGGTCGAAGCTCGTGCACCCGCCGGGGCTGAGCGTGACGAGAACGGTGAGCGCCGTCGCGGGAGCAATGGTCGACGGTGCGTCCAGTTTCACAGCCTCGATAATCACAGACTCGGAATTGCTCGAGACATCGGTCGAACTGCTACACCCGAAACCCAGGCTCGTCGCGAGCAGTCCGACGGTCAGACCTGACGAAACAATCCTCAAACGCGCCTCCGCGTTGGTTGTGGCCTACCCACCCAACTTTCCGCAGAGAGCACGCCAGCGCAAGCAAGTGTTGAGCTTGCGGCTATTTCGTCTCGCCTTCCCAGCGCTTTACGAGGGTCTGCTCCACTCCCAGCTGGTCGAGCATCCGGGCGACCACGAAGTCCACGAGATCCGACACCTGTTTCGGTCGATGATAAAACCCGGGCGACGCGGGCATCACGACGGCTCCAGCGCGTGTGAGTCGCAACATGTTGCCAAGATGAATCGCGCTGAGCGGAGTCTCGCGCGGAACGAGAATGAGTTTCCGCCGTTCCTTCAGCGTGACATCCGCCGCCCGCTCGATCAGCGAGCGCGACGAGCCAGCCGCGATCGCCGACAACGTCCCCATTGAGCATGGACACACGATCATTCCCGCGGTGAGCGCCGAGCCCGACGCTGGGCGTGCGCCGCGATCGTCATTGGCAAATGTCTCGACGCACGCATCCCAATCCGATTTTCCGACGGCGCCACGCAGCGCGTCGATCGAGTCAATCCCGGCTTCTGTCTCGAGAAGCCGCAAGCCGTACTTCGACACGATCAGTGAAACCGGCTTGTGTGCCGCGACCAGCGCCTGCAACAGTCTCACCGCGTAGGGCGCGCCCGATGCGCCCGTGATTCCCACGACGATCGGCGGAGCGCCGCTCATCTCAGTAGCCGCTCCGTGAACACGAAGCCGAGGAACACGATGCTGATGACGCCGTTCATTGTGAAGAACGCAGCATCGAGGCGCGAGAAATCATCGGTCTTGACCAGCGAGTGCTCATATAGAAGCAGCACGGCTGCTACGACAACACCCGCGTAATAAAGCATCCCAGCTCCGGCGCCCAAGCCGGCCGTGGCCAGGGCGACAACCGTTATGAAGTGCAGAACGCGAGCGATCCAAAGTGCATTCGCCTCTCCGAACGTCGACGGAACCGAGTAGAGCCCGTTCTCCCGGTCGAATGACACATCCTGCAGGGCGTACAGGATATCGAACCCGCCAACCCACGTCGCCACCGCGCTCGCTAGCGCGATCAGCATCCACCACGGATCGCTCCAGTGCCCGGTAATCGCGAGATAACCACCCACCGGCGCTATCGACAAACCGACGCCGAGCACGAGATGCGACCACCGCGTGAACCGCTTGGTGTAGCTGTAGAACAGAACCCACGCGAGCGCCAGCGGCGAGAGAATCAGGCAAAGGGTGTTGAGCTCCCACGCGGCCACGAAGAAAATCACCGACGCGATCGCGACAGCGATGCTCGCCTCCCGCACGCTCATCGTTCCCGAAGGGATCTCCCGCATCCGCGTGCGCGGATTGCGTGCATCTATCTCGCGATCGACGATCCGGTTGAATCCCATCGCCGCGAATCGCGCGGTGGTGAATGCGACGACGACCCAGATCACGTCGTTGAGTGTGATCGGAGCGACATAACTCGCCAGCACGACACCGACGAGCGCAAACGGCAGCGCGAATACGGTGTGCGGTAGCCGAACCAGATTCGCGTGGCGCAGCAGCAAGCTCTGGCCGCTCAGCGTTTGGCCTTCGCGCGCCGCTTGCGATGTCTGCGGATCTTTGGCCACCATCAGACCGCTCTCCCCTTTCCGGAAGGCCGTGGGGGTCTAACGCCCGCGTCGACGCCCAGCCTTCCCCACATCTCGTCGACGCGCGTCTTCGTCTCGGCATCCATCTCGATCACCTTCGGCCAGTTGCGGGTGAATCCTTCCTCCGGCCATTTCCGTGTGGCATCGATTCCCATCTTCGACCCGTACGTGAACGCTCTGCTCGAATGATCGAGAACGTCAATCGGTCCCATCGAGAACCGCACGTCGCGCTCCGGATCTATATGGTTGAGCGCGACCCACCACGCCTCCTGCACGTTCCGGACATTCACTTCCTTGTCGAGCACGACGATCACCTTCGCCAGCGACATCAGACCCTGTCCCCACATCGCGTTCATCACCTTGTACGCCTGACCTGGATACTGCTTGTCGATCGAGACGAACACCAGGTTGTGAAAAATCCCCTCGGCCGGCATGTGGTAATCCACAATCTCGGGGACCGTCAGCTTGAGCAGCGGGAGGAAGATCCGCTCGGTCGCGTGGCCGAGGTAGTAATCCTCCATCGGCGGCCGCCCGACGATCGTCGTCGGGTACACGGGATTGTGTCGCATCGTCAGCGCTGTGACGTGCACCTGGGGATACAGATCCGCCTCTGAATAAAACCCGGTGTGATCGCCGAACGGTCCCTCGACGACGAGCGGCTCAGATGGATCGATGTAGCCCTCGATGACGAATTCCGCTTCGGCCGGAACTTCGAGATCGCACGTGACTGCCTTCGCGAGACTCACGGGACGCTTGCGCAGGAACCCGGCAAAGAGGAATTCGTCGATTGTAGGTGGCAGTGGTGCTGACGCCGAATAGACCGAGGCTGGATCCGCGCCGATCGCAATCACGACGGGCATCCGTTCGCCCTTCTCCGCCATCTCACGCCAGTGCGCCGCCCCCACTTTGTGCCTCTGCCAATGCATCGCGAGCGTGCGCGGCCCAAGGATTTGTACGCGATACATGCCGACGTTGCGAATCCCGCGCTTGGGATCCTTCGATATCACCATCGGGAGGGTGATGTACGGTCCGCCGTCCTCAGGCCAACAGGTGATGATCGGCAACTTCGACAGATCCACGTCGTCGCCCTTGAGCACGATCTCCTGGCAGGCCGGCTTCCCGCCTTTGACGCGCGGCGGAAACTTGCCCAGCTCGAGAAGGCGCGGGAGCATCGACAGCTTTCCCATGATGCCTTCGGGCACTTTGAGATCGAGCATCTCGGTAATGCGCGCGCCGATCTCGTCGAGATCGTCAACGCCCAGCGCGAGCGACATCCTGCGCATGGAGCCAAAGAGATTGATGACCACCGGGTACGGAGATCGTTCACCGTTGTCGAGAACGACGTTCTCGAAGTAGAGTGCCTTTCCGCCTCCCGGCTGTTTCATGACGCGATCCGCGATCTCGCATAGCTCGAGGCGGGCTTTCACGGGCTCCTTCACGCGCGCCATCTCTCCCGCGCGATCGATGGCCGACAGGAATTGCGAGATGTTGTCGAGACTCACTTGGCTCCGATCGAGCTGATGGGACGCTCTCCGACGTGAATCGCCGCGACTCCAAACGACAGGCTCGTCCACGTCACTTTATTGAATCCGGCATTCTCCAACTTTTTCGCGAGCTCCTCTTCAACGGGAAAGTTTGCCACCGACCGGGGAAGGTAGTGGTACGCCGTGCGGTGTCCGCTGACGAGACGGCCGATCAGCGGCAGCACGTGGTGAAAATACGTCTGGTAGAGCGCGCGCACGACGCGAAGCCGCGGCGTCGAGAATTCCAGTATCACGAAGCGACCGCCTGGAGCAATGACGCGAAACACCTCCTTCAGCGCCGACTCGAGACCGGCCACATTCCTGATCCCGAACGCGACGATGGCTCCAGCGAGCTGACCCGCTGGCAGTGGCAGCTGGACCGCGTCGGCGGTCACAGGCGCGATTCGAGCACCCTTCACCTTGGCCGCCCCAGCCCTGAGCATCGGCTCCGCGAAATCAGCGCCTATAACGAGCCCCTGAAATCCGGGTAAACCCGAGATCTCCGACGCGACATCCATCGTTCCCGCGCACAAATCGAGATATCGGCCAGCCTGATCCCGTTCAACGCCGAGCGACGCGATCGCCTTGCGCCGCCATCGCCGGTCGATGTTGAGGCTGAGGACGTGGTTGAGGAGGTCGTAGCGTGGGGCGATCTCGGAGAAGATCCGCTGCACGTACGCGCGTTTCTCAGCGCCACCGGCAGCGGCGGCACTGGCAGTCGCCCTGTCTATGTCGGTGGCCAGCATCAGCCGAAAGTTGCCCGGCAACCGTGCGTGGGGCAAGCTATCTTACTCGCGCCTCCTCAATGACGCCCAAGTCCTACACCGACGTATCCGACCAGCAGGTGGTCGTCTTCGCCCAGGAAGGGCGCGAGGACGCCTATCGCGAGCTGATCAAGCGCTATGAGCGACCCGTATTCTCGCTCATCTATCGCATGGTGCGCGACAACGAGACGGCCGAGGACCTGGCGCAGGAAACGTTCATCAAGGTCCTGAACAACATCGATCGCTACCGCCCTGAGTTCAAATTCTCGAGTTGGCTGTTCAAGATCGCGAACAACATCACCATCGATCACCTCCGACGCCGCCAGATCGACACGATCAGTATCGAGGGATCGCCCGACGC
>Ga0068855_100005619_pt1 | contig 15295 bp, 16 predicted proteins | sample KBSCornC52_FD_66592 | JGI IMG/M metagenome (GOLD analysis project Ga0068855, IMG submission 66592) | Corn rhizosphere microbial communities from Kellogg Biological Station, Michigan, USA - KBS Corn C5-2 | ecosystem: Host-associated > Plants > Roots > Rhizosphere > Soil ...
TGGCTCGGGCTTGGGATATAGGCATGCGGTCTCATGGCGTCTCCGACGGTACAGCGAGCGATCGGGTCACGGCGGGTTGCACCTGCCCGCGATCAGCGGGGCGGACGACGTCGGACGCCGGCCGCCAGCTCAGCCGCGAGGGTGCGGACCCCGTCGGCTTCCTCGCCGATGCCGCGGGCATCGAGCACCCGGCGTACGAACGCCGAGCCGACGATGACGGCATCGGCGTAGCCCGCCACCTCTGCCGCCTGCGCGCCGTTGCTCACGCCCAGGCCGACGCCGATCGGCAGGTCGGTGTGCTGGCGGGCCCGGGAAACCAGCGTGGGTGCGAGTGAGCTGGTCTGGTCGCGCGCACCGGTGACGCCCATCACCGAGGTGGCGTAGACGAATCCCCGGCAAAACCGCGTAGTGAGCGCGATGCGTTGGTCGGTCGAACTCGGCGCGACAAGGAAAACGCGGTCGAGACGATGGGCGTCGCTGGCGGCAAGCCACGGTTCGGCTTCGTCGGGCAGCAGGTCAGGCGTGATCAGGCCGGAGCCGCCGGCGTTCGCGAGGTCGGCAGCGAACCGGTCGACGCCGTAGCGCTCGATCGGGTTCCAATACGTCATGACGAGGGTGGCGACGCCGGTAGCCGCGACCGCCTCGACGGTACGCAACACGTGCGCCGTGGTGGAACCGGCGCGCAGCGCGACCTCGTGTGACTGCGCGATGACCGGCCCTTCGAGTCCCGGGTCGCTGTAGGGCAGCCCGATCTCGACGATGTCGACGCCGCCTTCGACGAGCGCGCGCAGCGCGGCGACGCCTCGTTCGGGTGTCGGGAAGCACGCCGGCAGGTAGCCGACGAGCGCCGCGCGCCCCTCGGCATGGCAGCGGGCAAATGTCTGGGTTATCGCCGACGACGCCGGCGTGCCGCTGCTCGCTGTTACCGGACCGGCTCCCGTCGTCATGCGATCACCTCGCGGAAGCCTGCGCGGCGGGCCTTGGACAGGCGCAGCCCCCCGGGGACACGTTCGCAGGCCCACCGTCGGGGGGCTAAACCCCCTGAACGTGATCGACGCGCGGGGGTCATTGGCCGGTGCCCAGGTTGAACCAGCGGGCGGCGGTGTCGACGTCCTTGTCGCCACGGCCCGACAGGCTGACCAGCACGGTCGCCTCGGGCCCGAGCTGGCGGCCGACGTGCAGCGTGCCAGCCAACGCGTGCGCGCTCTCGATCGCTGGGATGATCCCCTCGGTGCGCGAGAGCAACCGGAAAGCGTCCATCGCTTCCGCGTCGGTGACGGCCTGGTAGGTGACCCGGCCGGTCTCGGCGAGCCAAGCATGCTCCGGGCCGACGCCCGGGTAGTCGAGCCCGGCCGAGATCGAGTGCGATTCGACGGTCTGGCCGTCAGCGTCCTGCAGCACATAGGTGCGGGCGCCGTGCAACACCCCGCGCGATCCTGCCGTGAGAGTGGCGGCATGGCGACCGGTGGCGACGCCGTCGCCACCGGCCTCAAATCCGTACAGCCGCACCGACGAGTCGGGGATGAACGCGGTGAAGATGCCGAGCGCGTTCGAGCCACCGCCCACGCACGCCGTCACCGCATCGGGAAGCCGCCCGGTGAGCTCGTAGACCTGCGACCGCGCTTCTTCGCCGACGATCTTCTGGAAGTCACGGACGAGCGCGGGGAACGGGTGTGGGCCGGCGACCGTACCGAACAGGTAATGAGTCTGGTCGACCGTGGTCACCCAGTCGCGAAAAGCCTCGTTGATGGCGTCCTTCAACGTGCGACTCCCCGCATTGACCGAGATCACCTCGGCACCGAGCAGTTTCATGCGCGCAACGTTCAAGGCCTGCCGCCGGGTGTCTTCCTCGCCCATATAGATCGTGCAGTCAAGACCCATGAGCGCCGCAGCAGTCGCGGTGGCCACGCCGTGTTGACCCGCACCGGTTTCGGCGATCACCCGCTTCTTGCCCATGCGCACCGTGAGTAGCGCCTGGCCGAGCACGTTGTTGATCTTGTGCGAGCCGGTGTGGGTGAGATCTTCACGCTTCAGCAGGATGCGCGCACCACCGGCATGTTCGGAGAACCGCCGTGCATCGGTAATTGGGGTGGCTCGACCCGCGTAGGTCGAGAGCAGCCGCGAGAGTTCGCCGGTGAAGTTCGGGTCAGCCAATGCCTCGACGTAAGCAACGCTCAACTGATCCAGCGCTGCCACCAGGGCTTCGGGAACGAACCGGCCGCCGAACGGCCCGAAGTGCCCTGCACTGTCGGGGAGCGGGCCGGCCGGCATCATGCCTGGCCGTGTCGCAGCGCGGGGTGCGCTCCGGCGGTCACGAGGTCGGCGACCGCCTGGCGCGGGTCCTTGTCGGTGACCAGGCCTTCGCCGACGAGCACGGCGTCTGCCCCTGCCGAGGCGTAGGCGAACAGGTCGTGGGGACCGCGCACGCCCGACTCGGCCACCTTCACAATGCCGGACGGAATCCGCGGCGCAAGCCTGGCGAACACCGTGCGGTCGACCTCAAGCGTGCGCAGGTCGCGGGCGTTGACCCCGATCACCCGGGCACCTGCGTCAACGGCCCGGGCGACCTCGGCTTCGTCGTGAACCTCGACCAGCGGAGTGAGGCCAAGAGATTGCGCCCTTTCGACGAGTGACACGAGCGCGCTTTGGTCGAGCGCCGCCACGATCAACAGCACCAGATCGGCGCCGTAGGCCAGCGCCTCCCACAACTGGTACGAGCTGTAGACGAAGTCTTTGCGGAGAAGCGGGATGCCGACTGCCTTGCGAACAGTCTCGAGGTCGTCGAGCGAGCCGTTGAAACGGCGCCGTTCGGTCAGCACGCTGATCGCCGCTGCGCCGCCGTCCTCGTAGGCGCGGGCAAGCCCGGCCGGGTCGCTGATGGCCGCGAGGTCGCCGCGCGAAGGGCTGGACCGTTTCACTTCCGCGATCACGGTGACGGCGTCGCGCCGCAAAGCGGTGACGCCGTCGATCGGGCTAGCTCGTTTGGCCCGTCTCGCCGCCTTGGCCTTGACGACCTCGAGTGGCATCGCACGCTGGCGCGCTTCGACGTCGGCCCGAACGCCGATCAGAATCTCGTCGAGCACGCTCACGTAGCGATCCCCTTGATATGCGCAGGTTTTCACGGGCGGGCGATTCCATCAGCTGACAGTGGAGTTGGCCAGAGTTGGTCTAGGGTAGCGGCCCTTCAGGATTGGGAATTCAGCCCCCTACCATCAGCAGTCCGCTACGCGCGCGATCAGCGGTTCGTTCACTCGCGAGGTAGCCGGATGGTGAAGCAGGCTCCACCCTCGTGAGCGTGACCGGCTTCGGCCCGCCCGCCGAGCCGGGCCGCGAGGCCCGCGACGAGAGCCAAGCCGACACCGGTGCTCACCCGCCGCTCGCCTCGGTAGCGCTCGTAGAGCGCAGAGCGGTCGAACGCTACCCGGCAGTCGTCGTCGGTCAGGCCGGGTCCGCCGTCACGCACTTGCAGCAGCACGTCGCGGCCTGATGCGAGCAGCGCGAACACGATCGGGCGGCCGCTCGGTGTCACCCGCAGCGCGTTCTCGGCCAGCCCGTCGACGATCTGACGCAGCCGCGCCGGGTCAGAGCGGACGACGGGATCCACGCCATCGGCGATCTCGACCCGGAAGGGGAGGCCGCCGCGCGCACACCGATCGGCCCACACCACGCCTGCCTGACGGAGGAGTTCGGCCAGATCGACCTGCGCCACGTCGATCCGGAAGTCGTCGGCACCCAGGCGTGCGAGATCGAGCAAGTCGCGGACGAGCCGCTCTAGCCGGTCGGATTCGGCGAGCACGACCTGCGCAGTCGCTGCAACCCCTTCGGGCGGCACCACGCCGTCCGCCAGGGCCTCGGCGTAGCCCTTGACCGCGGTGAGCGGCGTGCGCAGCTCGTGCGAAATCGAGAGCAGGAACTCCCGCTGCCTAGACTCGCTGGTGGTCAAGGCCGACGCGAGGACGTTGAGCGCGTCCGCGACCTCGGCGACTTCGGCAGGACCCTCGGGCTCGAGTCGGACGTCGCGCGCGCCGGTCGATAGCCGGTGTGCCGCAGCCGCTGCTCGCTGCAGCGGGCGAACGAGTCGGCGCGCGAGCAGCAGGCCGGCGACGGCAGCGACGATCAGTCCGATGCCGAGCGCGAAGGCGAGCCGCAGCCGGGTGAATCCCTCGCTCGATCGTGCGGTCGACACCTTCTCGACAAGAACGACCGCGCCGCCACCTTGCAACGGCTCGCCGTCGATGTATACGCGGGACCGGTTCAGTGTGCGCGTCGCCGAAACCGGCGAACCGGCGGCGAGCCGGGCCACATCTTTCGCGGGCAGCGGTTGCGACGCGAGCGGTCGGCCTTCAGGTCCGGCCAGCCGCCCGTCGGGGTCGACGACCACGATGCTGATGTGCCGGTCGTCGAGCGTCTTGACCACCTGGGCAGGTACCCGCACCCGGCCGCCTGCCGCGCGCGTGTCGTCAAGTGCGCGAGCCACGAGCGCGGCGTCATTGCGGAGTTCCTTTCGGCCCTGTGCCTGGGCTGACGAGCGCAGCAGCACCCCGGAGACGAGTCCCGCCACCACGACAGCCACCATCGCGGCGAGCATCGCGAGCAGCGAGATGCGCGAGGCCAGGCTGTATCGACGCCGGCCGCCGGCCCGGGCGCCGTGGGCTGGCCGCTGTCGGGTGAGCGACGATGTCAGCGACCCGCCGGGTGGCTTAGCCATCGGCGCTGTAGCCGACCCCTCGAACGGTGCGGATCGGGCTCGCTTCACCGAGCTTTGCCCGAATCTGCGCGACGTGGACGTCGACTGTGCGGGTGCCCGCTGCAGCGGCGTAACCCCAGACCTCCGACAACAGCTGTTCGCGCTCGAATACCCGACCCGGACGCTTGCACAGGTAGGCCAGCAAGTCGAACTCGGTCGCGGTCAAGTCGACTGGGCGTCCGCCGGCCTCAACGCGGCGCCGGCTCGGATCGACACTGATGTCCCCCACGACGTACACCCGTTGGTTGCCGATCTGGCTGTTGCTCCGGCGCAGCACGGTCTTCACCCGGGCGACGAGCTCGCGCGGGCTGAACGGCTTCGTCAGGTAATCGTCAGCTCCGAGTTCGAGGCCGAGCACCCGATCGACTTCGTCGTCGCGGGCAGTGACGAAAAGGATCGGGGTCCAGTCGCCGTCGGCCCGCAGCATGCGGCAGACCTGAGTGCCGTCGATCGTCGGAATGCCGACGTCGAGCACGATCGCGACGGGATGAAGGTTGCGCGCGGCTGCCAACGCAGCGCGCCCGTCGCTCTCGACGTGCACGCCGAAACCTTCGCGTGCGAGGTACATGCGTTCGAGGTCAGCGATCGGCTTCTCGTCTTCGACGACGAGCACCAGGCCCCTGGCACCTCCAGTGCTGCCCGGGTCAGGCACTGTCATGACTCGCGACTCCTTCGGCACGCATAGCCGGCGGCTCAGGTTCGGTGGTTCGTTCCCGCGAGATGATCGGCGTGGCGACATTGCCGATTGTCAGAGAAATGTTCGAGGAATGTTCGGACGAGCGGCCGCCGCCGTTTCGTGTCGCGCTTGCCCGACCTACACCGTCGGGTCGTCGCCCTGGTCGAGCCGGTCCCACATCGACGTCTCGGTCGAGCCGGTCGAGGTGCCTGCACGTGCCTTTCCCGACTCGTATCGGCGGCCCATCGCCGGCCATTGACGGGAGTGCAGCAGCGCGAACAGGCCCGCGACGAGCGCGACAGCACCGGCGCACACGTCGACCCACGGCCAGCCGGACGCCTGTACCTTCACTGCGGGGCTCGGCAAGAACGAGGAAACGCCGACGAAGCGGCTGCCTGCGGCGTCACCAGGGCTTGCGATCACGTACGTGGCAAGGCCGATTGTCCCAGTGCCGGCGGCAGCCACCAGGAGGCCCACTGCCCGCCGAACCCAGCCGCGAGTGGCCGGCAGCGCAACGACCGCCGCTAGCATGACCAGGCCGAGAGCGGTCGCACCTGCAGCGACGTCGTGACCGGTTGGCCCGGCCGACACCTGCCCGCCGCCCGCGACGGCGTAGCGCACCCATCGGCGGCCGGATGCGAACAGCACTGCGGCGCCCGCAATCGCGCACCCCCCGGCCGCGAGGGCAAGCTCCCGTCGGCCGCGCACGGGACCTGGCTCGGTCACGTCGGGTCGTCGGGTGCCCGCAGGGACTCCGCGATCGCAACTGCGGACAGTACGGTGTTGGCTTTGTGCCGGCATTCGGCATCTTCGGTGGCCGGATCGGAGTCGGCGACCAGACCCGCGCCCGCCTGCACGTAGACGGTGCCGTCACGCACGACCGCAGTACGAATGGCGATGGCCGTGTCGAGGTCGCCGGCAAAGTCGATGTAGCCGACGACTCCGCCGTACAACCCGCGCCGGGTGGGTTCGAGCTCCTCGATGATCTCCATCGCGCGCACCTTTGGCGCGCCCGACAAGGTGCCGGCCGGAAATGTAGCAGCGAGGACGTCGAGTGCGTCGAGCGACGGGTCGACCTGGCCGACCACGGTCGAGACGATGTGCATGATGTGGCTGTAGCGCTCAACCGACATGAAGTCGACGACCTCGACGGTGCCCGGAGCGCACACCCGGCCGAGGTCGTTGCGGGCGAGGTCGACGAGCATCACGTGTTCGGCGCGTTCTTTCGGGTCGGCCAGCATCTCGGCCGCCAGCGCGTTGTCGTCTTCCGGCGTCGCGCCTCGTGGTCGGCTCCCGGCGATCGGATGCATCAGCGCCCGGCCCTCCTTGACCGTGACGTGAGCCTCCGGGCTCGAGCCGACGACGTCGAAGCCGTCGAAACGCAGCAGGTACAGGTACGGACTCGGATTGCGAGCCCGCAGCACTCGATAGATGTCGAGCGCACCGACCGACGTCGCGGCCTCGAACCGTTGACTCGGCACGACCTGGAAGATGTCGCCCGCCTTGATGTATTCGCGTGCCCGCTCAACCCAGGCCATGTACTGCTCGCTGGACGTGCGGCGCACCGGTGCAGGCGTGGGCAGGTCGGTCATCACCGCGACCGTCGACAGTGCGGGCCGCTGCAACGCCGCCGTCATCTCGTCGAGGCGTACCTCGGCCGCCTGTTCGGAGTCGCCCGGGAGGACGTTCGCGATAAGCAGCACCGAGCCGTCGTGGTGGTCGAGCACCGCGAGGTCGGTGACGAGGAACATCACCAGTTCGGGCAGGTGCAGGTCGTCGACGGTGTCGTCGGGCAACCGCTCGAGCCGGCGGACGGCGTCATAGGCGACGAAGCCGACCATGCCACCGACCAGCGGAGGCAGCGACGCATCGCGCGGCTCGCGCAATGCCTCGACGGTCTTGGCCAGCACGTTCAGCGGCTCGCCCTCAGTCGGCACACCGGGCGGCGGGGTGCCGGTCCACTCTGCGCGCCCGTCGCGCTCGGTCAAGGTCGCCGCCGCTCGCACGCCGACGAACGAGTAGCGCGACCACGATCGGCCGTTCTCGGCCGACTCGAGCAAAAATGTGCCGGGCCGGTCATGGGCGAGCTTGCGATAGAGACCGACCGCTGTTTCGCCGTCGGCCAGCAGCTTGCGAGTGAGCCGTTTCATGATCAGGACGACGAGACAGCCGACGAAGCCTCGGGGGCCCCGATCACCGCAGGCAACACGTCGGCGTCGAAACAGGTGCGATCACCGGTGTGACAGGCAGCACCGACTTGATCGACCCTGACGAGGACGGTGTCGCCGTCGCAGTCGAGCGCAACCGACTTCACCCACTGTTGATGACCTGAGGTGTCTCCCTTGACCCAGTACTCGCTGCGACTGCGGCTCCAGTACGTGCAGCGCCCGGTCGACAGAGTCCGGCGCAACGCCTCGTCGTCCATCCAGCCGAGCATCAACACCTCACCGGTGTCGAACTGCTGAGCGATGGCGGGGAAAAGTCCCTGGGAGTCGCGCTTGAGACGTGCCGCGATGGCCGGATCAAGGTTTGCTGGTGCGGAATCAGTGGGCATGCGAGCTATTGTGCCCGGCTCCGCGTGGTCCGGTCGCGCGAGATAGCCGCCAACGTCGGCCGCGCCGAAACTGCGGTAGGTGAGGAGGCCCGATCGTGACGAACCCGGTGACCATCGCGACGATGCAGACCACCAAGCGGGAGATCCGTCGGCGGGTGCGGCGCCAACTGATGCTCCGCAGGCTGCGCCACGAACTCGCGATCAACGGCCAAGACATCGACACCGTTTTGCGCCGGCCAAAGCCGCGTTAGGTCGTTGACCGATGCGTTGGGCGTTCGAAGCCGACCGATGGCACCCAGCAAAAGTGTCGAAGGGCGGGTGCCGCTGCTCGAACCAGCCGTCGCCGCCATCGACGGGCAGGCGCTACCAGGTGGGGCGGTCGTAATCGAGTTCATCGGCGATGACGGCGAGATCAAGCGCGACCTCGGGATCGTCGATGAGTCCCCTGTCGTCGAGCACCTCGACGACGTCTTCGACGCGCTCCCATAGGCATACACACGGCTCGCCGGTCTGCCAGCCCTCGTACAACAGCCCATCCGCGTCGGTGGATTCATACAACTCGCGCGCGACTGCCTGGGTAAGCACGCGGTCGCGGGCACGCAACGCCCCAGCCGGGAGCCCGAGCGGCACCGCTGCAAGGCCGCAGGTATCGATGAGGTCGACCGGGCGTGCGACCGCCAGCACCGCAAGTCGTTGAGTGGCGGACGGCGAGACCCGCCGATCATCGCCGAAGATCTCCGCGACCGCACAGCGAAGCGACAGAGTGGCGTAAAGCACGCCGCGATCCCCATTCGGCACGGGTGCCCGGGTGACCGGATCGGCGAGGTGGTGATCCCAACGGCCCCTGATGTGCGGACCGAGATGGCGAAAAGACGCGCCGTCTCGATAGAAGTGCGCGTCATAAATACGCACCAGGGGGGTGCCCGCAGGAAGCAGCACTCGAACCGGCTCCCGCGCAGGGCGTGCCCTTGATCGGGTCAACGGCTGCCGACGTAGGACGCCGCGTCGATCACGGGGTCGATGTCGCCGGCGCGGATCGCCTGAAGCGGCGTGCGATCTGCGAGCTGCCGCGATGGCAAGGTGAACCAGCGCACCAGGCCCGCGACGTCGTGTCGATCAGGCAGGACTTTCCAGACCGCGATCGTGGCGGCGATAACGCGGGCGCCGTCGAACTGCCACCTCGGATACCGCCAGTCTTCCTTGTGCTTGAAAGCGATCAGACCGCCCTTACCGAGCCGCTTCTTGACGGCCGCCGCGCTCACACCAAGCAGCGTGGCGACCTCGGCAGTCGAGTACGAATCCGCGACCAGAGCTTCGCGAGTGGCCTTTTCACGCGCCAGACCGCGAGCGACCGCAGCCGCCGCCACCTCAGGCGAGTGACTGCGAACGACCGAGTGCAGGCTGCGGGGCCGCCTGCGACTGCTCGTCGCCAGCACGCGGAGGTAGGCCTCCTCGACCTCGTGCCGATCGGCCGGGCGTAGCGAATCGAGCAACGTGCCAAGATCGGGAACGCGGTCGGTCAGTGTGGTCATACCAAGAGTCTAGTTGCGCTAGTGACAAAACGACTACCGCAACCCGACGGAACCTCCCAGATCGATTCCGGCCAGCGAAGCCTGCCTCGTCGGGGGCGGCCTCGGGCCGTTCCAAATCCCCCTCGCGACTTACCCCGTATCAATCGCTAGGAGGACGCCTCTAATGAACCGTGTCCCCTACACTCCCGCCCATGAAAGTGCTGCGCCAACTGACGACGTCCGCCGAAATCGACGAATATGCGGAGAAATACGAGCGAGCGTCCGGATACCGCGTGCCCATCGATTATCTGCGACGTAGCCTCGTCTTCGGCTTCGTCAAAAAGGGCCGGCTGCTCGGTGGGGTCGTCATCTCCGGCCAGGCGCCGTTTCGCACCCTGCAGCGGATTCCCGAGCCCTATCGGACCCAGGTCACTACCGCCGTCGATCCATCCGACACCGTCGAACTGGTGTGCGTGTGGCTGGATCCGACGTTGCGCTCGGGACCGGCGTCCGCATTGTTTTGGTATGGCCTATTTCTTGAAACTGGACGCCGTGGCGCGCGGTCGGTGTTGTTCGGCACCGAAAGTCGCGGGCTCTATCAGATGTATTTACTTGGTCACCCACGAGTTCTTTATTCCGGACAGGTGACGGTCGACGGCAGGCAGCGATACGGCTGGATCTTTCACAGCCCGGTCGCGCACAGGTGGCCTGCGTTGCGCCGGATGACGTTATACAAGATCAAAGGAGGACGCCGGCATGACGTGGCGACCGACGAGTCGGTCGAGCCGGTGCTCGACATCGAACCGACTGAACCTGGCCGGCCTGACGTGACACGCAACGGCCAATCACGCCACGCGGTCGCGGTACCCCTTCGCGGATTGGCCGTGGCGGGTGGCGAAATCGCGCGCGGCATGACGGCCCGGTTTGGCCGCGCCGGCCGCGATCGAGCAGCCGCGGCGCTCGCAGGCGCGGCACTCAGTGACGGGTGGGCAGTGGTGACGGGGGGCTCATCGGGCATTGGACTTGCCTATGCGAACCGATTGGCCGCCCGAGGTGCCGGCTTGCTGTTGCTCGCCGACGACGACGCGGTGCATTCGGTTGCGCAGGGCCTGAAGTCCGAGTTCGGCGTCCGGGCCGAGGCGCTGACGGTCGACCTGTCGAAGCGCGAGGACGTCGACAAAGCGGTGTCGTGGATCGGTGATCGGCGTGTCGAAGTCCTCGTGAACAACGCGGGCGTCGGGTTGAAGGGCCGTTTCATCGACGCGGATCCCGATGACTACTCCAGCCTCGTCGCGGTGAATTTGCTCGCACCCTTGCTGCTCACCCGTGCATTGCTCCCGGCGATGGTGGCGCGGGGACGTGGGGCCGTGATCCACGTGGCGTCGGTCAATGCCCTCGCACCAATGCCGCGCAGCGCGGTCTACTCAGCCACGAAGACGTTCCTTCTCACCTACGCGACCGCGATTTGGTACGAAAACCGCGACCGTGGCGTGGTGTTCCAAACGTTGCTGCCCGGCACGACGGCGACCGCTTTCCACGACAAGCAGCACACCGAGTTGCCCCCCTGGGCACTCGCCCCGACCGATGTCGCCGAATCATCGCTCGCCGCGCTCGGCCGGCGTCCGGTGCACGTCACCGGCGGGTTGAACAAGGCGTTTCGGGTGCTTGGCGGCCTGATGCCGCTGACCGCGCGCACCGCGGCGGCGGGTGCGGCGCTCACGGCAAGCCTCGGCCCTGGCAGCCCTGGCAGCCCTGGCGGTCCTGGCAGCCCTGGCAGCCCTGGCACCACGTCAGCTCCGCCCGATCTTCCACTGAACGACTGAGCACCCGAACAACGCAGCACCCGAACAACGCAGCACCCGAACAACTGACGATGTCGAGGAGACCTCGGTGAACGGCAAGGACTACCTGATCTGCCTGTGTGTGTTTTTGGGAGGTTACTCGCTGAACCTCCTATATATCACGGTTTTTTATCACCGCGGGCTCACGCACGGTGGAGTGGTTTTGAAGCCGGCCCTGCGGGCCGTGGTCGCGAATACCGGCAACTGGGTAACCGGACTCGACCCGAAGGCCTGGACCTGCATGCACCGCATTCACCACGCCGAAGCCGACAGCGCCGACGACCCACATAGCCCGTCCAACGTGGGCATCATCGGGGTCGCGATGCAGCAGCTCCGTTCCTACGAACGGATACTGGTGCAGCTTGCTCGTCACGAGCCTGAGGTGATGGCGGTCGTGCCCGATCTCGACTTCGAGGTGAGCTGGCTCAACCGCAAGAAGGTCTGGTTTCTGCCATACCTGCTTCACCTCGCGATCGGGGTCACGATCTCGCTGACCGCCGGCATCTGGCTGCTCGGCATCGCCTATTTCGTCGGCATGATGAGTCACCCAGTGCAGGGTTGGCTGGTCAACTCCTTCGGGCATGCGGTCGGCTCGCGAAACTTCGACACTCCCGACAACTCACGCAACAACCACGTCGTCGCGTGGCTGGTCTGGGGCGAGGGCTTGCAGAACAATCACCACGCCTATCCGGGGTCGCCCCGGTTTTCCTACCGCTGGCGGGAGGCCGACTTCGGATACGTCGTATGCCGGGCGCTGGAGTCGCTCGGTGTACTTCGGGTGCGCCGCGAGAAGCTGCTGCCGCGGCCGGCTGGCCGGCCCGCGCCGAAGCCAGCGGCCGAGGTGAGCGACTAGCGAACCGAGTGGCCGGCCGCATCGAGCGCCGCTTTCACCTCACCGATGCGCAGCGTGCCGAAGTGGAAGACCGACGCAGCGAGCACCGCATCGGCGCCGGCCTCGACAGCCGGGGCGAAATCGGCGGCACGGCCAGCCCCGCCACTCGCAATCACCGGCACCGACACAACCGCGCGTACCGCCGCAATCAGCTCCGTATCGAAGCCTGCCAGGGTGCCGTCGGCGTCCATCGAGTTGAGGAGGATCTCGCCTGCACCGAGTTCGGCCGCCTGCGCGGCCCAGGCGACGGCGTCGATGCCGGTGCCCTGACGCCCACCGTGGGTGGTCACCTCGAAGCCCGAATCTGTGGTCGTGCCGGCGCGCACTCGCCGCGCGTCGACAGACAGGACGACGCACTGCGCGCCGAACTGACCGGCCGCCTCGGCCAACAGATCCGGCCGCGCAATCGCCGCCGTATTGACACCAACCTTGTCAGCGCCAGCCCGCAGCAAGCGGTCGAAGTCGTCGACCGTGCGGACTCCCCCACCTACGGTCAGCGGAATGAACACCTGTTCGGCTGTGCGTCGCACGATGTCGTAGGTCGTTTCGCGGTTGCTGCTGCTTGCCGTGATGTCGAGGAACACCAGTTCGTCGGCACCTTCGGCGTCGTAGACCCGAGCCATCTCGACTGGGTCGCCCGCATCGCGCAAATCGACGAAGTTGACGCCCTTGACCACCCGGCCGGCGTCCACGTCGAGGCACGGGATGACCCGGACGGCGAGGGACGTGTCGACGGAGCTTGCCGCAGTGTCAGCCCTTGCCGCAGTGTCAGCCATGGACTAACGGTACCGAGCCACCGCGAGCCTCGCGCTGCCGTTCGACGTGACGGTCGTGCCTGCCGAGCACGAAAGGGGCTCGACTCGACTAACGGTCAGCCCGGTAGGCGGTGGCTTCCACCTCGACCAAGATCTTGGGGTCGATCAGTGCGCTGACTTCGACCATCGTGGTCGCGGGCCTGACGTCGCCGAACACCTCGCCGTGCGCCCTGCCGTATTCCTCCCACCGTGCGATGTCCGTGACGAACATGCGAGTGCGGACGACGTCGGTCAGGCGGACGCCGGCCTCGCCGAGGGCCTGCGCCACCTTGTCAATTGCTGCCTTCGTCTGCTCGTACGGGGTGTTGCCGGCCTCCGGCGCGGTGGTGCCCGAGACCTCGACATACGGGCCCGCGACGACTGCCCGCGAGTAACCCACGATTGGCTCCCACGTCGAACCAGAAGAAATACGCCGGACGGCGTCACCACCATGAGTCATAACCAGTGAGCCTAATGGCGCATGGCCGATCAACGCGAGCGCGATATCGGGTAGTTGCCCGTGATCGCCGTGATTGCAGGTACTCCGTTTGCCACAGGGGTTTCGGCGTCCGGCACAGTGGATTTGTAGCGGCTGGCCGAACGCTTTTCGGCGTCTGCACAAACACTGCGCCATGTGGGTGACATTGCTCGCGGCGCAGGTAGTTTCGCCTTAACAGCGATCATCGGCGGCCGACTAGCGCGGTGACAGGAAAGTCAGGTCGACGGCTCTTCCCCCATGCATGGGCCCAGCCGCTCGACATTGTCACGGATGACAAATGGAGGCAGTCCCATGCACACCAAGACCAAGATTGCGAGCGCGGCAGCGATAGTCGCAGCGCTCGCCGCCGGCGGCTCGGCGTTCACCGCCAGCAACACTTTGCCCGCCGCCGTCACCGTCGGATACGGCACCCAGAGTGTGACCGGCGCGACGGCGACCGACATCACCTACACGCTCAGCACCGACGGCAAAACGATCGACAGCGAAACCATCACATTCAGCGGCGACCTGAGCGCGACCACCGTGACTGTCAGCACTGGCTGGAACGGCGGCAACCTGACCGAGTGCAGCGGTGACAAGGGCAACTCGACCTACAACAGCGTCGCGCTGACGACAACCATGACGTGCTCCGACAGCGAGGCGACCACCACAGGCACTGAGTTCGACGTCGCGGTCACCCACTAATAGCCGGAACGCATAACGACGACGCAGGTCCGGACGCCGAGAAAACGGCGGCCGGCCGCGTCTCGGCCTGGAGGTTGGACGATGCGCAGGGTGCTGACAGTCGGCGGGGTGTTGACGGTTACCGTCTGCGCCCTCGCCTGGCTGTTCCTTGCGCCGGCCAAGCTTGGCGGGCAGACGACGTATGTCGTGACCCACGGCATCAGCATGCAGCCGAAGTTCCATACCGGCGACCTCGCGATCTTGCGGGCGCAGCCGTCGTACCACGTCGGTCAGGTAGTGGCGTACCGCAGCGCCACCTTGCACACGGTCGTCATGCACCGGATCGTGGCCGAAAACGATGGCAGGTTCACGTTCAAGGGCGACAACAATTCGTGGACCGACCCGGATCATCCGACCCAGGCTGACCTCTTGGGCAGCCTCGCTATGCGACTGCCGCAGGGTGGTCGCTACCTCGGGGCGCTGCATTCGACGTCCGGTCGCGCGATCGCCGGAGGGGTGCTCGCGCTGATCGTGCTCGGCGGTGCGGGCAGTGCGCGCCGTCGCCGCGCGTTGCGCACCAGCGGTCGCCGGGCCAATGGAAGGCACCTTGCCGGACGGCATCGCGCGACGCCCCCACTAGCTGCCCGCAGTGCGCATCGGGCAGCGCGCACGTCACCGCAGAACCTCGGCCCGGCGATCGCCTTGCCGGACGGCGAAATCGCCCACGCCGTCAACCCGATGGGAGTCGTCTCCCAGCCGCAATTCATGGACGACCTCAAGCGTCCGCAAGACGATCGATTTCGCATTGCCGCGGGTGGCCAACTCGTCGGCGCCGTCTTGGTGTTGATCGCCTGCCTGGGTGGTGAGGCGTGGCTGGCGAAGCTGCCTGCCACGATGCCGACCACGCGCACGGTCGTCGTCGATCAGAGCGGCACGTTCGGATACTCGGCGACGGTGCCGTCGTCGGTCGTCTACCCCACCGGCAAGGTCACGGCCGGTGATCCGATCTTCACCCAGATTGTCCGCGCCGTGAACTTCTCCTTCGACTACAAGGCGGACCCATCGGTAGCGGGCACGGTGCGCTTGTCGGCCGCGCTCGTCGGTCCGAGCGGGTGGAC
>Ga0068855_100005620_pt1 | contig 15295 bp, 13 predicted proteins | sample KBSCornC52_FD_66592 | JGI IMG/M metagenome (GOLD analysis project Ga0068855, IMG submission 66592) | Corn rhizosphere microbial communities from Kellogg Biological Station, Michigan, USA - KBS Corn C5-2 | ecosystem: Host-associated > Plants > Roots > Rhizosphere > Soil ...
GCGCCTGCGCCTGCGCCTGCGCCTGCGCCTGCGCCTGCGCCTGCGCCTGCGCCTGCACCTGCACCTGCGCCAGTGCCACCGCCTGCACCCGCGCCGGTCCCAGTGCCTGTACCGATAGTCGAAGCTACCGAAGAACAGGTGGTGCCGCCGTTCACTTCGATCGTGTTGGCCCCGCTCGTCCTTCAGCCGTCCGCCGTCGTGTTGGTGGTCACTCCAGTCGCGCCGGTGCCGATGGAACTGGTCGTAACGGCGCAGGCGCCGCAGATCCCACCTGCGCCTGCGCCGCTAGTCATCGCACCCGTGCCGGAAGCGCCCACGCCCGAGCGGGCGCCAGCACGGCCGGCAAAGCCCTATCGCAACTAGCTTGCGACACGCACACATGAGTTGGCCGTGGATCCTGCTCGCCTGCGTGATGGCGCTGGCACTGCCTGCTGCCGCAGCGAGCGACCTCGCCGAACCGACGGACGATGCTGGGGTGCTGCAAGTCAGCGCGCGGCGCGCAAACTTCAAGCAGGAGAACGCATCACAAAACGCCCGGAAGATCGCCCAGTGGGCGATCGGTTCGCAGGATACCCAAGGCTTGCCGTTCGTCATCGTCGACAAGGTCGACGCAAAGGTATTTGTCTTCGATCGCGACGGGCAACTGCTCGGGGCCTCTCCAGCGCTGGTTGGCCTGGCACGCGGGGACGACACCGTACCGGGCATCGGAACCCGCAAGCTGTCCAAGATCCGCCCGCACGAACGCACCACTCCGGCCGGACGCTTTGTCGCGTCGCTGGAGCGCAGCCTCCACGGCGACGATATTCTCTGGGTCGATTACGACGCGGCCATCGCCCTGCATCGCGTGGTCGAATTACCCAATGAGCGCCGCCTGCAGCGGCTGGCGAGTTCAAATCCCCGCGACCGCCGCATTACCTACGGCTGCATCAACGTGCCGCTGGCTTTCTTCGACTCGATCGTCGGTGCCACGTTCAAGGGAACCACGGGCATCGTGTATGTGTTGCCGGAGGTACGTGGTCTGCATCAAGTGTTTGGCTATCACGATGCGGAGCAGAACACAGCCGCGGTCAGCACGCGATCGCAGGCGGTGCCGCACAAGGGCGCTCTAAGCGCGGGTGCGCCGGCAATGGAACCTCGCGCCCGCGCCCTGGAGTCCGCAGCCCGTCTGCGGTATTAGCCGCATGCCAGCGTCACGCATCGAAACTGGCGTCATCAGCTTGCTCGCCCGCCGCGTCCGAGCTGGTTGATGACCGGCACCGCGGCGGTGAGTCGTTGAGCGGCCCCATGTCTTCACATCGGCGGCAGCTCGTACTCGACCGCGGCCACCATCGCGAACCGCTCCGCGATCGACGCGGTCATGTAATGCCGCGCATTCACGTCGTCGCCAACCTGGTGTCCCATGATCCCGTAGCGAATGAACTTGCGCAGGTGCTCGTCGGCTGAGGTTGAAAGGTTGCCGGCCCTCATCGCACCGCGATGGACAGCTTGCTCGATGAATGCTTTTGAGCCTCCGTTGGGAAAGTATTGTCCTATCCCCCCGCCCCCTCTCCCTCAAGCCCAACCAGGTAGAAGAAGTAAGCCGTAGCCTGTATTGCGTCCTAACAAAGCGATTAGCTGGACGACTGGCTTGACCTGAATTGAGGGGCTGTCTCTATGGACCGGCAAGTCGATGCAGGCTCACAAGAGCGAGAAGTAGCACATGCTCGTCACATAGGTGAATCGCCGCCGACCTCGGCTTCACGAAGCCACTGGACGATCTGGCCGTCCCAGTTGGGATTGTGGTGCCGCATCGGACTGAGCACATCGCTTGCGGGCCTTGCGAGTTGCTCCAGTTCGCGCCAGGCTTGCTGCGCGGCGGCCGGCTCGCCCAGCGCCACCAGGCAGCACGCGGCCGATTCCAACGCGGATCGCCAATCGCGGCGTATCTCTTGCGCCTGTCGCGCGCTCTCCAGGCCACCGCGTGCATCGCCGCAGAACAGCTGCGCCCAGGCGAGCGTGGTGTACCAGACGAAGTTCTGCGGATCGAAGGCGTTCAGGCGCAGCCCCTGCGCCAATGGCGGCAAGGCGCCGGCCGCGTCACCGGAATACAGCAGGGCCAGGCCCAGCACGAGATGGCCCAGTGCGAACCCGGGCGTCAATTGCACGGCACGCCGCGCCGCACGGATGGCCTGGTCGAACTGCGACGCATACACACTGGTGATCGCGAGCGCGTAGTGCGCGTACGGATGCTTTTCATCGGCACGGATCGCTCTTGCCGCGGCGGCCATGCCTTCTTGCAGGTCATGGGCCTCGTCGTTGCTCCAGCCGTACGCCACGATGCCGGCACTGACCCGCGCCAACCAGAAGTTGGCCTGGGCTGATGCCGGATCGAGCCGACAGGCTTCGCGAAACATTTCGCGGGCCTGCAAGTGGCCTTCGCGGTGGACCTGGTGGAATAGCCACGTGCCCCGGTGCACCAGGTCCAGCGCCGTCGCGTTGGCGGCATCCGGCCGCGAGGCCGCAGCTTGGGCTTCGCTCTTGAGCAGTTCCGGCTCGATCGCGCCTGCCACCTGTTCGGCGATGCGCTCTTGCACCACCAGCAGGTCGGGCGCATCGAAGTCATATCGCTCCCCCCACAGCTGCGTTCCGCTCTCGCCATCAACCAGGTGAAGTGAGATTCGCACGCCATCGGCCGCTCTGCGCACGCTGCCCTCCAGCAGGTAGCGCACGTGCAGCTTGTGCGCGATTTCTTGCGCGCCGGCCCGCTGTCCCTTGAAGGCGAAGCTGCTGCTGCGGCCCATCACGCGGAACCAGCGGAAGCGCGACAGCGCCATGATGATGTCTTCGGTGACGCCGTCGGCGAAATACTCCTGTTGCGGATCGGCGCCGAGGTTCGCCAGCGGCAAAACGGCGATCGACGCGCCCAAAGGGAGCGCGCCCGCGCTCGATTCCGCAGGACTCGACGCCGCCTCGGCAACGGGCAGGCAGAACCGGTAGCCGACGCGCGCCACGGTCGCTATGGTTTCGCGCTGCGCGCCATCATCCAGCAGCTTTCGCAGCGCCGCGATCTGCACCGAGAGATTGCTTTCCTCCACGATCGCGCGCGGCCAAGCCGCTTCCATCAGCTCGGCCTTGGTGACAACCTGTCCGCGGGCTGCCGCAAGCGCCTGCAGCAGTTGCAAAGCCCGATGGCCAATCGCCATCGGGCGGCCGTCGCGCAGCAGCGTGCCTCTGTCGGCATCCAGTGTGAACGGCCCGAAAACGAGACGCTGCATCGGCATCGGCAAATTCTAGGACCGCGTGCGATTTCGGAAGAATTCGGCCATTTTTCAGGACTTCGACAAGGCGCCCGCCTACGCTGCATCCACCACTTCACCAAGGAGCAGCCATGAACACATCCATCGATCGCCATGTCACCGCGCAAGTCGTGCGGGGCGGGGAGCCCTATCGCAGCGAGCAGGGTTCGATATACACACCAGGCATCAGCGCGCAAACGGTTGGTGCGCAAATGCTGTTCCTGGGCAAGGTCACCATGGCCCCCGGGGACCGGACCAAGGCGCATATCCACGAACACCATGAGTCCGCCTTTTACGTGCTCAGCGGTGAGGACATCGAGCTGTGGAGCGGCCCCGAACTCGAGCATCGAACGACCGCGCACGCCGGCGACTTCCTGTTCATTCCCGCGCGAGTGCCGCACGTTGCAGTCAACCGCAGCCGGACCGAGACGGCCGTGTTCGTGGGCGTGCGCAACGAGCCGACGGCGCAAGAGAGCGTCGTGATGCTTCCTGAGCTGGATTCGCGGGTTCCCTGATGCGGCTCCTCAGATGGCGTACAGCCGATGCCCGCACCTTCGAATTGACCGGTGTCCGATTCATGTCCGAAAAATGTCCACCACGGATGGCACCGAAATTGGCTCCAGCACCTTCAACACGGCAGGGTTCATGGCGTATGACTCGAAACTAATCAATTGATTTCGCCACTCCGCGATCAACACGGTGGCGGCGAGCTTGGCGACGTGCAGTTAGTGTGTCCTGGTGGACTTCGTGAACTCGCGACGGCCTACCGCTTGGCGTAGCCGCGCCGCGCTGGCACTACCAATAGCGCCCATCAAATGCCCCCGCGACGGGCAAGATGGTTTGTCATGACACCGCCTTTTGTACTGAGGCGATGTAGCAGAGCGCGGTTTCATCAATCAATCCTTGCGAATCAAGGACTTCGAGATGGTTGGCGCGGCTGGCGGGGATCGAACCCACGACCCTTGGCTTCGGAGGCCAATACTCTATCCACTGAGCTACAGCCGCATCAAACGAGAGGAGTGCGCATTATCGTCGATGCCCGTCGCGCGCGTCCTGCCGCTGGGGCGCCAGGGGTCCGCCAAGGGGCGCCAGCTATAATCAAAGGTTGATTTTTAACGCCCCTTCGAAGGACGCCATGAGCGATAACACGCAGGAAGAAGCCCACACTGGTCCCATCAAGACGCCGCAACAATTGCTGCTGGCCGTCTTCTTCTCATTCGTCGTTCCTGTGTTCGCCATCATCGCGCTGGTCTCCTATGTGGTGTCCGAGAACAAGCCCGCCGGCAGCAACCAGGCTGAAAGCCAGGCCTTGGGTGGCGTGACGCAACAAGACCTCGATCGTGCGATTGCCGAGCGCATCCGCAAGGTGGGCACCGTGGAAATCCGCGACGCCAACCGGCCCCTGAAGAGCGGCGAGGAAGTGTTCAAGGCCCAGTGCACCACCTGCCACACGGCCGGCGTGGCTGGCGCGCCGAAGTTCGGCGACGCCGCGGCATGGGCTCCGCGAATCCAGAAGGGCTTCGATGCGCTGGTGCAGTCGGCATTGAAGGGCAAGGGCAACATGCCGCCGCAAGGCGGGGGTGACTTCGACGATGTGGAAGTCGCCCGTGGCGTCGCTTACATGGCGGATGCGGCCGGCGCCAAATTCCCTGAGCCCGCCAAGCCGGCGCAGGCAGCCCAGAGCGCCGCCGCGCCGGCTTCGGCGGCCGTGCAGGCCGCCGCGTCGCCGGCCGCTGCGGCGCCCGCAACAGCAAGCACTCCCGCCGCGGCGACACCGCCTGCCGCTTCAGCACCGAAAACTGCGGCAGCAGGAGCCGGCGCGGGCGCAGGCGAAGCGCTGTTCAAGCAGACCTGTTCCACTTGCCACGCGACCGGTGTGGCGGGCGCGCCGAAGTTCGGCGACAAGGCGGCGTGGGCACCGCGCATCGCGCAAGGCATTCCGGTGCTGGTGCAGCACGCGATCAGCGGCAAGGGCGCCATGCCGCCCAGGGGAGGTTCCAGCGCCTCCGATGCGGAAATGAAAGCTGCCGTCGAGTACATGGTGAACGCGGCGAAGTAAGTGTCGCGCTGCCGTCGAAAGAAGCCGGTCGCCGACCGGCTTTCCGCATTTCAGCGGCTCACGCCTTCTGCCACGCTGCCGGGCTGAGGACGTAGCCGAATCGCTGCGGCAAGTCCTGGCTCTCCAAGGCTTCAGGCACCCACACTCCTTGCTCGATCGCGTCCGCAGCCTGCGCGACGTCGAGCGTGTGCACCAGGCCGAATCCCAGTTCACTGTCGAGGTAGACCCGCCCTTGCTCATCAACGAAAGCACCACGCGGCTGCGCAACGCGGCCGGTGTGCGCGGTGACCACGTTTCCTGCATCGAGCCGCCAGATCAGCGGTGTGACCTCGAGCTCGACATACACGCGTTGCGGCCCGTTCTGAAAAAACCACTGGCCTTGCGAATCGCATTCGTAGTTGCGGTGGATGAATTCGATGAGCTTGTCGTGCCGCAGCACGGAGCCCTTGCTCATGGGAAAGGGTCCGGCAGCTTGCGCGCGATCATCGCGCATGTACCAGTTGCCGCGCGCGTCCAGCCCGAGCCAGCCGAAGCAGTGCGGCACCTTGGGCCACTTGGCGATGGCTTGACGCACGATGTCGTCCATGAGGCCGATTATGTGACTCGCCAAAGAAAAAAAGGCGCCGCGGTGAGCGGCGCCTTTTGAGGAGCATCTCGTCGGATGCCTGAAATCTATTCTTGTGTTCTGCGGGTTGTCTCCTCGGTCCCTCGCCGCCGCGAGGCGCTGGCGCCTGCATGCGAGTGGAGGTCACTGTAGCTCGCGCACCGTGTGAGTGCATCGGGATTTTCCCGCCCCGCAGCAGCGCACGAACTTGCGCCAGATCAAAGCATTCCGCTAGCAATGTTCCCGCAAGATCCAATCGGCCGCCTTTTCCGCCATCATCAAAGTGGGTGAGTTGGTATTGCCGCTGGTGATGGTGGGCATCGCTCCCGCGTCCACCACGCGCAAGGCCATCACACCGCGCACCCGCAGCTTCGCATCGAGGACGGCCATGGCATCGTCGTCGCGGCCCATCTTCGTGGTGCCCACTGGATGGAAGATCGTCGTCGCGATGTCGCCGGCCAGCCGCGCCAGTTCCTCATCGCTCTGGTATTGCGTTCCGGGCCGCCATTCCTCGGGGCGGTACTTCGCGAGGGCGGGCTGGGCCGCGATGCGGCGCGTGACGCGCAGCGAGTCCGCCGCCACCTTTCGGTCTTCCGGTGTGCTCAGGTAGTTCGGCGCGATCAGCGGCGCATCCTCGAACTTGTTGCTGCGGATGCGCACGCTGCCGCGGCTGGTCGGGTTCAAGTTGCAGACGCTCGCGGTGAAAGCATTGAAATCGTGCAGCGGCTCGCCAAAGGCATCGAGGCTGAGCGGCTGCACGTGATATTCGATGTTCGGATAGCGCATCTCGCTCGAACTGCGCGTGAACGCACCCAGCTGCGAGGGCGCCATGCTCATTGGTCCACTGCGCTTGAGCGCGTACTCCAGTCCGATCTTGGCCTTGCCCCACCAGCTGCTGGCGAGCGTGTTCAAGGTCTGGACGTTCTCAACTTTGAACACCGCGCGAATCTGCAAGTGATCCTGCAGGTTTTCGCCGACGCCGGGCAACTCGCGCACGAGCGGAATGCCGTGCTGCTTGAGCAAGGGCGCGGGTCCGATGCCCGACAGCTGCAGCAACTGGGGCGATCCGATGCTGCCTGCGCACAGGATCACCTCGCGCGCCGCGAACACGCTCACCAGTTCGTTGTCGGCCCAAACCATGGCACCGGTGCAACGCGCGCTGCCATCGGGTTCCTGCTCGGTCAATAGGCGGGTCACCTGCGCGGTGGTCCACATTTCGAAATTGGGCCGGCCATAGCAGATCGGGCGCAGAAAGGCCTTCGCGGTGTTCCAGCGCCAGCCGTTTTTCTGGTTCACCTGGAAATAGCCGACCCCTTCGTTGTCGCCGCGATTGAAGTCTTCGGAGTGCGGAACGCCTGCCTGCTGCGCCGCTTGCGCGAACGCGTCCAGGATGTCCCAGCGCACGCGTTGTCGTTCCACCCGCCATTCGCCGCCTGCGCCGTGCATCGCATCGGCGCCCTTGTAGTAATCCTCGTGCTTCTTGAAGTGAGGCAGGCATTGCTCCCAGCCCCACTGCGGCTCGCCGGTGGCTTGGGCCCAGCCGTCGTAGTCGCGCGATTGGCCGCGCATGTAGATCATCCCGTTGATGCTGGAGGAGCCACCGAGCGCCTTGCCGCGCGGATAGCGCAGCTGGCGGCCATTCAAGCCCGCGTCGGCTTCCGTGCTGTACAACCAGTCGGTGCGCGGATTGCCGATGCAATAGAGATAGCCGACGGGGATGTGAATCCAGTGATAGTCGTCGCGTCGCCCTGCCTCGAGCAGCAGTACGCGCGTGGAAGGATCCTTCGAGAGCCGGTTCGCGAGCAGGCAGCCCGCGGTGCCGGCCCCAATGATGACGTAATCGAAACTGGTGTCGCTCAAGAAATGGCTCCCCGCCGCAGCGGCCTGCGGCCGATGCCCCCTCGAGCGTCGCCATCCCCCCCTGCAGGAGGCGCATCCAGCGGCCCGGCAAAGCCGGTTCCGCGGCTGCCTCGCGAACTCATTTCGCGGTGGGCATGACGAACTCGGCGCCCTTGCTGATGCTTTCGGGCCAGCGCTGCATGATCGACTTCTGCTTGGTGTAGAAGCGCACGCCTTCTTCACCGTACGCGTGCATGTCGCCGAACAGGCTCTTCTTCCACCCGCCGAATCCATGCCAGGCCATCGGCACCGGAATCGGCACGTTGATGCCGACCATGCCAACTTGCACGCGCCGGCCGAATTCGCGGGCCACATTGCCATCGCGCGTGAAGCAGGACACGCCGTTGCCATATTCGTGCGAATTGATGAGTTCCACGGCGGCGGCGAGGTTCTTCACGCGCACACAACCCAGCACCGGCCCGAAGATTTCTTCCTGGTAGATCTTCATATCGGGCGTGACGTTGTCGAACAGGCTGCCACCCAGCCAGAACCCGTTGCCGCATTCGGCACCGGCCTTGGCCGCCTGGAACTTGCGGCCGTCCACCACCAGCTTGGCGCCTTCGGCTTCACCTTGTCCGAGATAGCCCGTGATGCGCTGGTGCGCCGCGCTGGTCACGATGGGTCCCATTTCCGCATCCAGCTCGATGCCGTTCTTGATCTTGAGTTCCTGCGTGCGCTGGGCCAGCTTCGGCATGATGCGATCGGCCGCGGCGCCCACCAGAACGCCCACGGAGATCGCCATGCAGCGCTCGCCGGCGGAACCGAAAGCCGCGCCGATCAGCGCGTCGACTGCTTGGTCCATGTCCGCATCGGGCATCACGACCATGTGGTTCTTGGCGCCGCCCAGCGCCTGCACCCGCTTGCCGTGATGCGCACCGGTTTCGTAGATTTTTTGCGCGATCGCGGTGGAACCCACGAACGAAATCGCCTTGACGTCAGGATGCTCCAGCAGTGCATCCACCGAGTCCTTGTCGCCCTGCACGACGTTGAACACGCCGTCCGGCAGCCCCGCTTCCTTCAGCAACTGCGCCATCACCAATGAAGCCGATGGATCGAGCGGACTGGGCTTGAGAATGAAAGTGTTGCCAGCGGCAATGGCCACCGGGTACATCCACATCGGCACCATCACCGGGAAATTGAACGGTGTGATACCGGCGACCACGCCCAGCGGCTGGCGCAGGGTCCAGTTGTCCATTCCGGTGGACACCTGGTCGCTGTAGTTCCCGTTCAGCAATTGCGGAATGCCACAGGAGAATTCGACCACGTCGATGCCGCGCGAGACTTCGCCTTGCGCATCGGTGAACACCTTGCCGTGTTCGGAGGTGATGATGCGCGCCAGTTCATCGCGATGCTTGTTCAGCAGCTCGACGAACTTGAACATCACGCGGGCGCGTCGGATCGGCGGTGTGTCGGCCCAGGCCGGAAATGCGGCCTTGGCGGATGCCACGGCAGCGGCAACTTCGGCCTTGTTGGCCAGCGCGACACGCCCGGTCACGGCGCCGGTCGCGGGGTTGAAGACGTCGGCGCGGCGGCCGCTTTGGCTGGGGGTGACCTTGCCGCCGATCCAGTGTTCGATCGATGTGACAGCAGCGTTGGAAAGGGACTTGTCGGGCGCATTCATGGAAGGGCTTTCTTGAGCGGTGAACATTCAGCGCGCAAGTCTATTGCCGCGCGCAGCCTTCAAGAATAGCGGGTTCTGGATGGCCCGGGTGCCGTCGCGGCTGAACCGGGCCCTTTCAGGCCCGCGTCGTTCCCAGCAATTCGCGCGGCACCGTCACAGGCATCGAAAGTAGTATCTGGGCCATGCCTTTGCCCAGTGGATCGTTGCGCAGCGAGGCCGTGCCACCGCCGTCAAGGGCGCGCGTGCACAGGAAGTTCAGCGCGTGGATGCCGGGCAGCTCGAAGCGTGTCACTGTGCCTTGCACCAGGTGGCCGAGCCATTCGCCCACTCGCGCTTCGGTAAGTTGATGGCGCAGCAGCGGCAGCCACTCGGCGCGCCGCGCGATGATGCCGATGTTGGAGTTGTCGCCCTTGTCGCCGCTGCGGCCCCACGCCAGCCGGACCAGCGGTACTTCCACGCAAGGCCCGTCCACCAGGAATGCGGTGGACGTTTGCGCTTGCTCCGGTGGCGGTACCGCGGCTTGGGCGCTTGGCACATCGACTGGCCTCACTTCATCGCCCATCAACACGCGAGGCGCCAGTGCGGTCTTCTCCAGCAGGAATGCGAACTGCTTGATCGCGGGCGAGGGACGGGCCCGGCCGCCATCCGCACCCGTGGTGCCTGGCGACCATGAGGTGCCGGCCGGCGCCACCTCGCGGGCAAAGAGTTCGAGCGCTGCCTTCTGCGCATGCAGGACCGCGACCCGAAGCACCACCTCGCGCACGTCTTGCGTGTGTGCGTGCGGTCCGAAGTTGGCTTGCTCCGACCCGAGCGTTTCGATCGAGGTGCGGGTGTAATCAGCGAGGCCCTGCTGGGCAAACAGTTCGCGCGTGCGCTCGAGAATGGCCTCGCCGGTGCGCCGCGCCTTGCGCGCGGCATCGATGCCCACGATGGTCAGCTGCGCCGTACAGCGATATCCATCCATGTAAGTGGACGACACCTTGTATTGCGGCCCCGGCGGCAGTCCGCGCGCGCCTTGCACTTGCACTCGATGCTCACCCACTTGCTCCAGCGTGACGCGGCTGAAATCGCACGTGACATCAGGCAGCAGGTAGCGTCGCGGATCCCCGATCTCATAGAGCATCTGCTCGGCGATCACAGCGGTGTTGACCAGCCCTCCCGTGCCCGGCGGCTTGCCGACCACGAAGCTGCCATCCGCGCGGCATTCAATGACCGGATAGCCGATATGAGCCCAGTCGGGCACTGTTTCCCAGTCGGTGTGCAAACCGCCGGTGGCCTGGCAGCCGCATTCGATGATGTGCCCGGCCAGGCTGCCTTGTGCCAGCAGATCGAACGCTTCGAGCCCCCAATTGAATTCGTGCATGAGCGCGCCCAGCGTCACCGCGCTGTCCACGCAACGCCCCGTGAGGACGATCTGCGCGCCCGCATCCAGCGCCTGCCTGATGGGAAGCGCGCCAAGGTACGCATTGGCGGTGAGGAGCTTCGCGGGCAAGGCCGCGCCGCTTTGCATCTCCGTGATGCCGCGTTCGCGAAGCTTGGGCAGCAGCGGCATCACGTCGTCGCCTTCGATGACCGCGACCTTCAGTTGCACGCCTTGTTCCGCGCACAAAGCCGAGATCGCGCGCGCGCAGGCCCGGGGATTGACTCCCCCTGCGTTGCTGACGATGCGAATGCCTTGCGCCGCCACTTGCTTGAGGATTGACTTCAAGGTCACATTGACGAAATCGGTCGCGTAGCCCAGCTCGGGATCCTTGCCGCGCGCCGCGGCGAGGATCGACATCGTCAGCTCGGCCAGGTAATCGAACACGAGGTAATCGACCTTGCCTCGCTCGACCAGCTGTGGCGCACCCACGCTGCTGTCGCCCCAGAATCCCGAAGCGCCGCCGATCCTGATCACCTTGTCGGACGCCACCTCAGCTGCCCTTCCAATTCGGCTTGCGCTTTTGCTGGAAGGCTTGCTGGCCTTCCTTGGCGTCGTCCGTCAGCGTGAATAACGCGATCTGGCTTTCGGTGAAGGCGACCGACTCCTCGAACGCCATCGATTCGATGCTCTTCATCGTGTACAGGCCCCGCCTGATGGCGGCCGGCGACTTGTCCAGCATGCGCTGCAGGAGCCAGTCCAGCTTGGCGTCCACGTCGTCGTCGACGTAGTTCACCAGGCCGTATTCCAACGCCTGCTCCGACGTGAGGGGCTCGCCTGTCAGGCACATCTCGGCCAGCCGCCGGCGCGGCACGAGATGCTGCAACGCCGATAGCACCTGCGCGGGAAATACACCCACCTTCACCTCCGGCAGTCCGAACACCGCGTGGCGCGAGGCGACTGCCATGTCGCACATCGCCAGCAGGCCCATGCCCCCTGCCATGCACGCCCCGTTGACGCGCGCCACCAGCGGCACGCTGCTGGCCCGCGCCCGACGCAGCAGCAATGCCAGCGAAGCGTGAGGTTGCGAATAGTCGGTGACGAAAGCCTGGGCCGACTGCAGATCGGCGCCGGCGCAGAAGGCTTTGGCCCCGCCGCCAGTGATCACGATGGCCCGCAGCGCACGGTCGTGCTGCGCCGCGTCGATGGCCTGCGACATGCCTGCGAGCACGGCGTGGCTCATTGCATTGCGCCGTTCCTCGCGCTGGATGGTCAGCCAGAGAACGGGGCCGCGCTGCTCGACTCGCAGCTCGGGGGAAGCGGTATCGCTCAAGGCATTCTCCTCAAGGCTGGCTACTTTATACCTGCCCCATGCGCGGCCTGTGCAGTTAGGATGGCGGGCCAAGCCACTGCGTTCGCCTACATGCCCGATTCCATCCCCCGCATCGAGCAGCAGCCTGCGAGCGAAGGCGGGCGGGTGCGCGTGCTGGGAAAGTGGACCGCGTCGCAGCTGGCGATGGCTCGCCGGCTGCGCGCTCTCAACACCGAACTTGCCGGCACTGGCGTACAGCAAGGCTGGGACTTGACCGGCGCCGAGCAGCTCGATCACATGGGCGCGCAGGTGCTGTGGGATCACTGGGGCCGGGGTTGGCCCGAGCACATCGATTTGCTGCCCGCGCAGCGCGAAGTGCTGGAGCGGGTGGCCCGCTTCACCGTGCAGCCGCCCGCGTCGCGCCGCAGGAGTTGGTGGCGCAGCTACCTGGCATTGGGCGAGGGAGTGCTGCGAGTGCTGGGGCATCTCCGGTCGTTCGTGCGGCTGATCGGGCAGCTCGCCTTGAACATCGTGCGGCTCGCGCGCGCGCCGCACGAAGGACCGTGGCGCGACTTTTCCGGCCATCTTTACCGCATCGGCGCCACTGCGCTGCCGATCACCGCGCTGGTGGGCTTCCTGATCGGCGTGGTGCTGGCTTACCTGACGTCGCAACAACTGCGCCAATTCGGCGCCGACGCGTACATCGTCAACATCCTGGGCATTGCTGTGATCCGCGAATTGGGTCCGTTACTGGCGGCGATCCTGATCGCCGGACGTTCGGGGTCGGCGATCACGGCGCAGATCGGGGTGATGCGCGTCACGGACGAGCTGGACGCGATGCGGGTGATGGGGATCTCGCACAGCTTTCGCCTGGTCATGCCGCGCGCCATGGCGCTCGCATTCGCAATGCCATTGATCAGCGCGTGGACCACGTCTTGCGCATTGGCCGGTGGCATGCTCGCCGCCGACATCTCCCTGGGCGTGACTCCCCAGTTCTTCCTGCATGCCCTGCCGGAAGCGGTCAGCCCCGGCAACCTGGGCCTGGCCACCAGCAAGTCGATGGTGTTCGGGATCCTGATCGCGCTGATCGGATGTCACTTCGGCCTGCGCGTCAAGCCCAACACCCAGAGCCTGGGCGAGGGCACGACTGCGTCGGTCGTGACCTCCATCACGGTGGTGATCCTGGTTGACGCGCTGTTCGCGGTACTGTTCAAGGATGTGGGCACATGAGCCGCCAGGCAGCTCCCGAGGCTCACGGCACCGCAGTCAGCGGCCCGGAGGTCACGCGATGAAGAAGGAGGCTGCACCCGCCGAACTGCCAGACACCGGCCAGCCGATGGTGGAAATCCACAACCTGTGGAGCGTGTTCGTCACGCCCGAAAAAAGCTTCGTGGTGCACGAAGACCTGCACCTGGAGGTGCAGCGCGGCGAAGTGCTGGCCATCGTGGGCGGCTCGGGCTCGGGCAAGACCGTGTTGCTGCGCCAGATTCTCGGACTCGAGCGGCCCGCCAAGGGCGAGATCCGCGTGCTGGGCCAGCCGTCGTCGGAGCTGGGGCAAAAAGGCGCGGCCAGCCGCATCGGCATGCTGTTCCAGCACGGCGCGCTGTTCTCCGCATTCAGCGTGCTGGAGAACATCGCGTTTCCGCTGCGCGAACTCAAGGCCTTGCCGGCGCCACTGGTGCGCGAAGCGGCAATGGTCAAGCTGCAGATGGTGGGTCTGAAGCCGGAAGACGCGGAGAAGATGCCTGCCGACTTGTCCGGCGGCATGATCAAACGCGTTGCATTGGCGCGCGCCCTCATCATGGACCCGCCGCTGCTGCTGCTTGACGAGCCGACGGCGGGACTCGATCCGGAAAGCTCGGATGGCTTCGTCACGCTGCTGCGCTCGCTGCACCGGGACCTCGAACTGACCGTGATCATGGTCACGCACGACCTGGACACGCTCTTCGAGCTGTCCACGCGCATCGCGGTGCTGGCCGACAAGCGGGTGATCGTGGAAGGCCCGCCCAGGGAAGTGATCGCCTTCCAGCATCCCTTCGTCCACGATTTTTTCCTGGGTGAGCGGGGCCAGCGCGCGATGGAGCTGTTGCGTGAATATCCGTTTGCCGTGTAGAAAGGGTAAAAGGCGAGCTTATGGAAAACAAAGCCCATGCCCTGGCGGCCGGCATCTTCGTCGTCGCGATCACCGCGCTGCTGATCGCATTGGCCGCCTGGCTCACCCGCGACACCGGCGAGCGCGACGCCTACGAGATTTCCACCCGCGAAGCGGTGACCGGCCTGCAGCCGCAGGCGGCAGTGCGCTATCGCGGTGTCGACGTGGGCAAGGTGGCTTCCATCGGCTTCGATCCCAAGATCCAGGGCAACGTGCTGCTGCGCCTCGAGGTCGACCACGACGCGCCGGTCACGAAGGACACCTTCGCCACCTTGAGCTACCAGGGAGTCACCGGGCTGGCCTACGTGCAGCTCGATGACAGCGGCAAGCCGGCGCCGCGGCTGGTGCCCGATGACGAGAACCCCCCGCGCATACCGCTCAAGCCCGGGTTGCTGACCAAGCTCGCGACGCGCGGCGAAGCGATTCTTGACCAGGTCGAAGACGCGACCAAGCGCGTCAATCAGCTGCTGGGCGACGACAACCAGCGCCGCGTGGCCGGTGCGCTCGACAAGTTGGCGACCGCCGCCGACTCCGCGGGCCAGCTGGCGCAGCGCCTGGACGCCACCGTGGCCAAGCGCGTCGACCCGGCGCTCAACGAGGCCACCACCACCATGCGCTCGGTGCAAAAGAGCGCCGATGAAATCGGCAAGACGGCGGCCGACTTTGGCCAGACCGCGCGCCGGCTCAATGAAAAGGACGGCCCCATCGATCGCCTGGCGGGGGGCAGCGAGGCTTTATCGCACGCCGCCGATTCGTTCAACTCAGCCACGTTGCCGCGCATCAACCGGGTGACCGAAGATGCATCGCGCGCCGTGCGGCGGCTCGGCCGCACCGCTGCCGCCATCGGCGACAACCCGCAGTCGCTGATCTACGGTTCGGGGCCCATCGCTCCCGGGCCGGGTGAGCCTGGCTTCGAGCCGCCGGGAGCGGCGAAATGATAGGGCGCCTGCTTCACTGCATCTTCGCCGCCGGCTTGGTGCTTGCCATCACCGGTTGTGCCTCGGTGGTCCCCG
>Ga0068855_100005621_pt1 | contig 15293 bp, 21 predicted proteins | sample KBSCornC52_FD_66592 | JGI IMG/M metagenome (GOLD analysis project Ga0068855, IMG submission 66592) | Corn rhizosphere microbial communities from Kellogg Biological Station, Michigan, USA - KBS Corn C5-2 | ecosystem: Host-associated > Plants > Roots > Rhizosphere > Soil ...
TGGCGCGTCGTCGACATCGTGGTGGCCGCCGTCATCGGCGTCGCCGGCGGCGTCGTGTACTGGGCGTGGAACCTGATCTACAACGTTCCGGCGCACGGACTCGAGGTGCTGCTGCCCGGTCTCCAGTCGCTCACCTACGGGATCTGGTTGATCGCCGGAGTGCTGGCGGCTCTGATCATCCGGAAGCCGGGAGCGGCGCTGTTCGCCGAGCTGGTGGCCGCCGTCGTCGAGGCGCTGGTGGGCAACCAGTGGGGCCCGCTGACGATCGTCTACGGCCTGGTTGAGGGGATCGGCGCCGAGTTGGTCTTCGCCGTATTCCTGTACACGAGCTGGCGGCTCGGCACCGCCGTGGTGGCGGGGGCGCTCGCCGGGGTGGGCGGCGCCGTGCTCGATCTGATCTTCTACTACCCGGGCTCGGCCGCGCTGTTCGCCACGATCTACACGGTGTGCTTCGCCATCTCGGGGGCGGTGCTCGGCGGCCTGGTGTCGTGGCTGCTCACGAGAGCGCTCGCGGCGACCGGCGCGCTGAGCCGTTTCGCGTCGGGCAGGCAGAGCGCGGCCCGGGTCTGAGCGGGCACTGACGATCAGCTCTGTGCCATCCTCGTTGCCGGCCGCGGCCGTTCCCGCGGCCGGCATCCGAGCGCGCGGCTGGGGATGGCGCCATGCGGCTCGCACCGCCTGGGCGCTGCACGACCTCGACATCGCCGTGCAGCCGGGCGAGCGGGTGCTGCTGCTGGGGCCGTCGGGCTCGGGCAAGTCGACCCTGCTCGCCGCGCTCGCCGGAGTGCTCGGAGGCGACGACGAGGGCGACACGGCCGGCACCCTCGCGGTTGGCGGCCGTGATCCTCGCGCCGCGCGCGGTACCGCCGGACTCGTGCTCCAGGACCCGGACTCGCAGGTGATCATGTCGCGCGTCGGCGACGACGTGGCGTTCGGGTGCGAGAACCTGGGCGTGCCCCGCGACGAGCTGTGGAGCCGGGTTCGGGAGGCGCTCGACCTGGTCGGGCTCGCGGTGCCGCTCGAGCATCCGACCGAGTCGCTGTCCGGCGGGCAGAAGCAGCGCCTGGCCCTCGCGGGCGCACTGGCGATGCGGCCCGGTCTGCTGCTGCTCGACGAGCCGACCGCCAACATCGATCCGGATGGGGTGCTCGAGGTGCGCGACGCCGTCGCCGCGGTGCTGTCCCGCACCGGGGCGACGGCCGTCATCGTCGAGCACCGGGTGGATGCCTGGCTCGACGTCGTCGACCGCATCCTGGTGCTCGGCGCCGACGGCACCCTGGTTGCCGACGGGGAACCGCGGGCCGTGCTCGCCGAGCGCGGGGAATGGCTCGCCGCCGCCGGGGTCTGGGTGCCGGGGCGCGAGCCGCGGATCGCGCGACGGGCGGGTCCGGATGAGCACCCGGTCCTGCTCACGGCGGAGTCGCTGACCCTGGCGCGCACGGCGGGCCATCCCCTGGTCGCGACGGTCGAGCATCCTCTCGACCTCCACGTCGACGGGGGAGAGGTGCTGGCGCTGACCGGGCGCAACGGCTCCGGCAAGACGACGCTGGCGCTCACGCTCGGCGGGCTGATCCCGGCGGCGGCGGGCGACGTCCGCGCGACGGATCCGCTGGCAGGCGGGGCCGGCGCGCACCCGATCCGATGGAGGTCGCGCGAGCTGCTCACCCGGATCGGCTCGGTGTTCCAGACGCCGGAGCACCAGTTCCTGGCGGCGACCGTGCGCGACGAGCTCGCGATCGGCCCGCGCGCGCTCGGACTCGCCCCGGGCGAGGTGACGGCCCGCGTCGACGAGCTGCTCGCCCGGTTGGGGCTGGAGCCGCTCGCCGCGGCGAACCCCTTCACGCTGTCCGGCGGTCAGCAGCGCCGGCTCACGGTGGGAGCTGTGCTCGCGACCCGGCCCCGCGTGCTCGTGCTCGACGAGCCGACCTTCGGGCAGGACGCCGTGACCTGGGCCGCGCTGGTCGAGCTGCTCGACCAGGTGCGCGCGCTCGGCACCGCGGTGGTGGCGGCGACCCATGATCGGCGCTTCATCGAGGCCATCGGCGCGCGCGAACTGACGCTGGCGGGCGCGGCGTGACCGGGCGCGGGATCGTGTCGATCAATCCGGTGGCCAAACTCGCGGCCGCCCTGGTCATCGCCTTCACGCTCGCCCTCTCGGTGGATGCGGTTTCGGCGGGTGTCGCGCTGCTGCTCGAGGCCGTGCTGCTCCCGTTCGCCGTTCCGAACTGGCCCGCGTTCTGGCGCCGCACCGCTCCGGTCTGGATCGCCGCGCCGCTCGCCGCGCTCACCATCGCCCTGTACGGACGCGCGTCCGGCCACCTCTATCTCGGCTGGTTCTTCGTGCAGGTCACCGACGGCTCCCTGCAGCTCGCGCTGGTGACCTTGCTGCGCGTGCTCGCGATCGGCCTGCCGGCCGTTGCGCTGTTCGCCACGGTCGATGCGACCGATCTCGCCGACGGGCTCGCCCAGGTGCTGCACCTGCCGGCCCGGTTCGTGCTCGGGGGACTGGCGGCTCTGCGGCTCGGCGGCCTGATGCGCGACGACTGGCGGGCACTCGAACTCGCCCGCCGAGCGCGCGGCGTGGCCGATCGCGGACGTTTTCGCCGCTTCGCCGGTCTGGGATTCGGCCTGTTCGTGCTGTCGATCCGCCGCGGCACCGCGTTGGCCACCGCCATGGAGGCGCGCGGATTCGGCGGAACGGCCGCGCGCACCTGGGCGCGGCCGTCGCGCTTCGGACGGCGCGAGGTGCTCGTCATCGCGGCGGGAGCCGTCGTCGCCGGTGCGGCGGTCGCGGCCGCGGTGGCCACAGGGGAATGGGCGTTCATCGGTGGCTGAGCCCGACGAAGTGCTCGACACGATCACCGCCGAGATCACCGCCGAGATCACCGCCGCGATCCGGGATGCCGCCGGCCGCCGCCGCGCCGTCGTGCTCATCGACGGGCGTTCCGGCTCGGGCAAGAGCGTGCTGGGGCAGTCGCTCGCTCCCCGGTTCGATGCGCAGCTGGTCAGCCTCGACGACCTGTATCCGGGGTGGGGCGGGCTCGAGGCGGGGTCCGACGCGGTGCACGAGACCGTGCTGCGCGCGAACGCGCCCGGGTGGACGCGCTGGGACTGGGCGTCGGGGCGGGCGGCGGAGTGGCATCCCCTCGACCCTGATCGCGCGGTGGTCATCGAGGGCTGCGGAGCACTGAGCCGCGCCAACCGCGCCCTCGCGACCTTCGGCATCTGGATCGAGCTCGACCAGGCCGAACGCCGGCTGCGCTCCTCGGCGCGCGACCAGGGCCGCTTCGACGCGTTCTGGGACTCCTGGGCGGCGCAGGAGGATGCGTTCATCGCCCGTGAGCATCCGCGCGGGCTCGCCGACCTCGTGATCGCCGAGCCCGCAGGCGGCAGATCTATTCCCGGCTGAAGTTCAAGACGAACGGAACGGCATCCGCCTTCAAGGTCAGCGAGTGCGCCGTGCACTGCACTGCCAGCGGCGTCGACCCAGGTCCCTGGTCCGGCACGTCGAACGGGATGTCCGCGACCTGGCCACCCACGGTCACGGTCGAGGTGAATGTGATCTCGTTGACCCAGCCGGTGAAGTCCATGGTGAGCACGCTGCCGGTGGCCCACGCCCAGTGACCGTGACTGGAACCGGCCTGCACCTGCGTGATCACCATGGGCAGGTCGCTGGCCTGGGCGGCGATGACGTAGGTCGCGCCCGTCGTGTATGTCATGGTGCCGTCGCCGGCGATGTCGAGCGTGATCGGGCCGGTCCCGGTCACCGACGTAATCGGGATGCCCTTGCCGGCCAGGTAGGTCTGCATCTGATCGCCGGTGCCCTGCACGTCGAGATCCCAGGTGCCCGTGACGCAGCGCGTGTCGGCGCCGTGCACCCCCGACCCCGAGCCCGATGAGCCAGAGTGCGACCCGGAGCCCGCACCGCCGGCGCCGCCGGTTCCCCCGCCCGGCGCTCCGGTCGAGCAGGCGGTCAGGGCCGCCACCAGGGCGACCGGAACGAGGATCAGAGAGACGAGACGGCTGTTCATACCCCTACGACGTGCGAGCGCTCCGCCGGGGTTGACACGATGCCGTGCCGATCGTCAGGCCCAGCCGAGGTTGTGCAGTTCCTCGTCGTCCAGCCCGTAGTAGTGGCCGATCTCGTGCACCAGCGTGACGTGCACCTGGTCGCGCAACTCGTCCATGGTGCGGCAGGCGTGCAGCATCGGTTCGCGGTAGATCACGATCCGATCCGGCAGCTCGCCGAAGCCGTAGCGCTCGCGGTGGGTGACGGCCACCCCCTGGTACAGGCCGAACAGGCTCAGCGAGCCGTCCTCCGGCCGGTCCTCGGTGACGAAGACCACGTTCTCGATGCCGTCCACCATCTCATCGGGCAGCAGGTCGAGCTCGTCGATGACCAGTTTCTCGAAGGCGGCGCGGTCGAGGTCGAGCACGGTCAGTCCAGGGCCTCGACGAGCGACCACTGCAGCTCGCCCAGCCACTGGTAGACGTCGGCGAGTTCGTTCGCGGGCAGCGGGTCATCATCCTGGTGGATGCCGAGGCGCTCCGCCAGCACCAGGCGCAGGTCGGTGAGCGCAGGAAGCCAGTGCTCGGCGTCGTCACGGGCGACCGCGAGCCGGCCATCGTCGGACGCGTCGGCCAGCGCCGCCGAGATCAGCCCCGAGTTCGCGGTCTTGCGCTCGACCAGGCCGTCGCGGGTGTACCGGCGGAATTCGGCGGCGGCCTCGTCGTCGTCCGGGTAGGCGTTGGGAAAGAGCCGCGCGAGGGCCGGATCGTCCGAGAGATCGCTCTCGTCGAGCTGGTCGTGCACGAGTTCGTCGTACTGGGCGAGCAAGGTGGCGAGCAGGCGGCGCTCCATGGGCGTCAACTCGATCAGCACGCCGGTGATCTCGGGCTCGATCCTCATGCGGGCGCCCTCACGAGACCCGGTCGACGGTCGCCCAGAGACCGTACTCGTGCATGGCCTCGGTGTGGCGCTCCATCTCTTCGCGCGGTCCGGTCGCCACGATGGCGCGCCCGTCGTTGTGCACCTGCAGCATGAGCCGCTCGGCCTCGGGCTTCGAATAGCCGAAATAGCTGCGGAACACGTGCGTCACGTACGACATCAGATTGACGGGATCGTTCCACACCACGGTCTGCCACGGCAGATCGGGGGTGGTTCGCGAGGTCGTCACCGTCTCACCCTCGACCGCGGTGCCTGACCGTACCGTCGACGACATCTCCATGGGGTGGATGACGGGACTCGAACCCGCGACATCCGGCACCACAAGCCAGCGCTCTACCAACTGAGCTACAACCACCATGCGTGCACCCCTCCCCTCTCGGAGAGCGGGCAACCCCACGATATTACCGCACGAGGGGAGCCCATGACTCCACAGTCGAGGCGGACGCCGCCTGCGCCTGCTCGCTGGTCGGGCCGGGCTCGCCGACGAAGACCACCTTGCGGTAGTAGTCGAGTTCGCGGATCGACTCCAGGATGTCGGCCAGGGCACGGTGCCCACCGTTCTTGGCCGGGGCCTGGAAGTACACCCGCGGAAACCACCGCCGCGCAAGCTCCTTGATCGACGAGACGTCGACGCTCCGGTAGTGCAGGTGGCCGTCGACCCGGGGCATGTACTTGGCCAGGAACGCGCGGTCGGTGCCGATCGTGTTGCCCGCCAGGGGAGCCGTGCCGGCGTCGGGGACGAACTTGAGGATGTACTCGAGCACCTCGTACTCGGCCTCGGCCAGGGTCACGCCGTTCGGGATCTCGGCGAGCAGCCCGCTCTCGGTGTGCATCTGCGTCACGAAGTCGCCCATGTGGTCGAGCGCCGACCGGTCGGGCTTGATCACGATGTTGAATCCGGCGTCGAGCGGCTTGAGGTCGTAATCGGTGACGACGACGGCCACCTCGACGAGCTCGTCGACCTCGAGGTCGAGGCCGGTCATCTCGCAGTCGATCCAGACCAGGACATCGGGTTGTGCAGCCACGCGGTCAGCCTACCGAAGGCGGCTGACGGGACGCCGGGCGCTGCCGGGCGGGAATCGCCGGCCGCGGCATCCGGTTGCCCCTTGCGTGATCGTCGATCTGTACACCTCCGCCTTCTGCGAGCCGTGCCACCTGACTCGGGCCGTGCTGGCGGATGCGGCGCGCCTGGTCCCGGCCGCCCGGATCGTCGAGCGAGACGTGGTGGCCTTCGAGGCGCAGGCCGAGGCCGATGGCATCGTCGTCACGCCCACGGTCATCGTGCGCTCGTCGGACGGCGCCGAGGTGTTCCGCGCACAGGGCGTGCCGACCCTGCCGCAGGTGCTGACCGCGCTGGCGCAGGCGCTCTAGACGCGGGCGGCGGTCGTCCCCCCGGAGAGATTCGAACTCCCGACCAGCCGGGTAGAAACCGGATGCTCTATCCACTGAGCTACGGGGGGCGGCCGTGATCGGCTCGACCAGAAGTCTAGGGCGGCGAATGCGGTCGCGAGGGTGTGGAGGATTCGCGCGAGGGCGTGCAGAACTCATGCTGCGCCCGGCATCAGCCCGGCATTAGCCCGACATCAGCCCGGTGCGGTCACGGCTCGGGCTAGTTCGACACCTTGTCGGTGGCGGCGGGCGGCACCTGAGAGATCGGGGCGGTCAACGGCACATCGTGGGCTTGGGTGACCGGCTCGTGCGCGACCGCCGAATACTGCTCCTCGGCCCAGCGCTGCTGCTCGATCACCAGCGGATCGGCCGCGCCGTCGCTGTACTGCCAGCGGTCGAGGTCGGCCGCGAACAGCTTCTTGGCCCGGTTCGGGCGGTGCAGCCACTCGACCAGGCGGTCACGGTATTCGTCGAGCGTCTGCTCGGCCTGGTAGCTGTAGCTCACCGAGTTGGTGCGCATGTCGCGCAGCTCGTGACTCGCCCAGTCGGCCGCGAGGCCGGCTCCGGCGATCGGCAGCAGGCGCACGGCGACATCGGCCTGGCTGGCGAGCAGCTCGGCGTGCTCCTTGGCGGCCGGCCCCTGACTGTGCCAGGTGGCGGCGCCCTGACCGGCCGCGACCAGGGCGGCGACGGCGGATGCCCGCAGCTCGTGATCGCGCTGCACGATCAGGCGCCGGGTGGCGCCGCGTCCGATGGCGGCGCCGATGATGCCGGCCACGATGATCGCGACGAACGGGATCACCGCCGTCGAGATGATCTTCCACCCCGCGTCTGACCGGACCCAGTCGAGGAAATCGTTCCACCATTGCATGGGCGGCACGATACGCCGCCGGGTCGGCATCGCCGGGCAATCGGCGCGCGTCGCGAAAACTCTCAGGCCAGGGTTGAGGCTGCGTCGGGTTCAGAGCAGGCAGGTCGGACTCCGAAGCGGGCAGGCTCAGAATCGCCGCGAGTTCAGAATCGCAGCGAGTCGATGGCCTCGTCTGCCGTCCAGAACTCTCCGACCGGCAAGAAGCCCTGGGCCCGCGGGCGGAGCCGCTTGCTCAGGAAGCGCTCGCCCTCGGGGGTGTCGAGCAATTCGACGTAGCCGAGCACCGCTCCGTCGGCCCGCGTCACGCGCCAGAGGCGGCCATGCAGCGCGAGCACCGTGACGCCGGGGTGCGCCGACGTCAGCGGGAGGGGGATCGCACGCTCGAGAAGGTCCATGACTCGAACATACGTTCGACCGCCGACATTCGGTCAGCCGGTCACGGTGTCCAGGTAGTCCAAGGTCTTCTGCAGGGCCGCGCGGGCATCCTGACCGTCCAGATGGAACTGGTACTCGTGGGGGAGGGCCGGCTCATGGTCGGCGGCATAGAACACCGAGGTCACGTCGACCCCGAGCTGCTTCAGGCGGGTGGCCATCGGCACCGACTCGATCCAGGTCAGCGGGTCGCCGTTGCCCCCGGAGATGTAGGTCGGCGGAAAGCGATCGGTGACGAAGTCGACGGTCGACATCGTGGTGCCCTGGTAGCTCGCCGACCAGTTCTGCGTGCCGGTGTACGCCCAGAGGGCGATCTTGAAGCCCCAGGCGCCGATCCCGGTGAGGTCGGACATCGTCGACAGGTCGTAGACCCCGCAATTCAGGATCGTGCCGACCAGCTGATCCGCCGACAGCGCCGGTTGGATGCCGAGCAGATTCGCGTAGTCCGGGTTGGTCGTCAGCACCGCGAGCTGGCTCGCCAGTTGAGCCCCGGCGGAATCGCCGGCTAGCACTATGCGATCCGGGTCGATCCGGAACCGGGACGCGTTGCGTTCGAGATAGCCGAGCGCGTCGTTCAGCTGGCGCACCGCGGTCGGGTAGACGGCCTCCGGGGCGATGGTGTAGTTCAGGCTGACCGTCGCGTAGCCGTGCGAGGCCAGGATGCGCAGGTAGGGATCGACGTCGGCCTTGGCACCCGAGATCCAGGCTCCGCCGTGCACCCAGACGATCGCCGGAAGGGCGTCGCCGCCGCCGGTGGGGCTGAAGGCATCCAGGGTGGTGTTGCCGCCCGCCGATCCGTCGCCGTACTGCACGTCGAGGTGCTCGGTGAGCGGCGCGGCGGGCAGGTGCTTGTTCAGCTCGGCGACCGTTGCGGCGCCGCCCTGCTCGAACACCGAGCGGATCACCAGGGCCGAGGGCCACGGCGTCGACTGACCGACGATCGCGCCGATCACCACCACGGCCAGCAGGATCGCTCCGATCACCCCGATCCGGCGCTGAGCCTTCTGCGACAGCCGGAATCGCTGCCACCATCGTCGATTCTCGTCGGTCATCGTCGCCCCCCACAGCATGCCGTCAACAGATTCCGGCTCAGTCTTTCAGCACGCGGCGGTCGGTGGGCGCGCAACCCGCCGGTGTCACTCGGCCGGGGACGCCGTCCGCGACGCGGGTGCCAGCGCCAGGTCGGCATCCACCACCTTGCCCACCCGGGCGGTCTGGGCGAGCATGATCCCGACCAGCACCACCGCGGCACCGAGCAGCTGGACCGCATCCAGCCCCTCGCCCAGCCACAGCCAGGCGACCAGGAAGGCGAACAGCACCTCCGACGACGCGACGATCCCCGCGGCGGTCGCCGGCAGGTGCTTCAGCGCGTAGAAGCCGAGCAGGAACGGCAGGAACGAGCCGAGCACGACCGCCGAGGTCAACGGCAGCCAGAGCGGCACGTCCAGGTGCCCGTGCGAGCCGCCGATGTCGACCGGCTTGATGAAGATCGCGGGGCTCATGGTCCACCAGCCGCTGAACGCGGCCCAGAATGCCGCGGCGAACAGGCCGGTCCAGAACGCCACCGCCAGCGGAGAGGTGGCCGCCACTTGACGCTCGCCCACCACGAAGTAGACGGTCAGCATGACGGCGGCGCCGAGCGCCAGCGCCGCGCCGAGCGGGTCGAGGGTGCTGCGCCAGAGCTGCGCCACCACCACCAGCCCGGCCAGCACGAGGCCGATCGCGACCCACAGCCGGGCCTTCACCTTCTCTTTGAAGACGAAGAATCCGACCAGGGCGACGAACAGCACGCCGGTGTACTCCAGCAGCAGGGCGATCCCGACCGGCAGCCTGCCCAGCGCGCCGCCGTAGCAGGCCTGCAGCAGCGCGATGCCGGTGATCCCGAGGACCGCCATCGTGAGCAGCTGCCGCCGCGGCATCCGAAAGGCGCGTCTGTTGACCACCAGCAGTACGGCACCCGAGATCAGCATGGTGCCCGTCGATCGGAACAGGGTGAGCTGCTGGGGTTCCAGGCCGCCGAGCACCAGCAGCTTGGTGGTGGTTCCGTTCGCGCCGAACAGCGCCGCGCTCAGCAGAGCGAACAGGTATCCCACGCGTCGTCCGGCAGACCGGGTCAGCCGCGCTGCTCGGTGCCGTCGACCGCGAGCGGATCGATGGCCGCGAGTTCGGCGTCGGTGAGGGGCGCGGCTTTCGCGGCGCCGAGGCTGCTCTCGAGCTGGCCGACGCTCGAGGCGCCGATCAGCGCGCTGGTGACCTGCGGATGCCGCAGCACCCAGGTCAGGGCGAGTTGCGCCAGGGTCTGGCCGCGCTCCTGGGCGATCGCATCGAGGCCTCGAACCCGCTCGAGGTAGGTCGCGCTGATGTTCTTCTCGGTGATCCAGCGGCCGGTGGCGGCGCGCGAGTCGTCCGGGATGCCGTTCAGATAGCGGTCGGTCAGCATGCCCTGGGCGAGCGGTGAGAACACGATCGAGCCCGCGCCGATCTCGTCGAGCACCGGGAACAGGCCGTGCTCGATGTGCCGGTCGAACATGTTGTAGCGCGGCTGGTGGATCAGCAGCGGGATGCCCTCCGCCTGCAGCGCGACATAGGCCGCCTTGGTCTGCTGCGGGTCGTAGTTCGAGATGCCGGCATAGAGCGCGCGACCGGATTTCACGGCCGTCGCCAGCGCGCCCATCGTCTCCTCGATCGGCGTCTCGGGGTCGGGCCGGTGCGAGTAGAAGATGTCGACGTAGTCCAGGCCCATCCGCTTCAGCGACTGGTCGAGCGAGCTGAGCAGGTACTTGCGCGATCCCCACTCGCCGTACGGGCCAGGCCACATGTCGTAGCCGGCCTTGGTCGAGATGATCAGCTCGTCGCGGTATGGCACGAAGTCGTCGTGATAGATCAGCCCGAAGTTGCGCTCGGCCGCGCCGTTCACCGGTCCGTAGTTGTTCGCCAGGTCGAAGTGGGTGACGCCGAGGTCGAAAGCGCGGCGCAGGATCGCGCGCTGGGTGTCGAGCGGGCGGTCGGAGCCGAAGTTGTTCCACAGGCCGAGCGAGATCTCGGGCAGCTTCAGGCCGCTGCGTCCGACCCGCGGGTACGGCATCCTGCCGTCGTATCGGCCGCTGTCGGCGACGTAGCTGCTCGGTGACGGATTCTGCGGGGTGGGCATGGCTCCAGCCTACGGTTCCGCGCGGCGCCGACCCGGACCCGGCCGGGTTGGGTGCCGGCCGTGCGCCGGGCCGAGCGCCGGGCCGAGGGCCGGCCTGAGCGCCGGCTGGGTGCGCCGGTCCGTCGGCTGGCGTAGCGTCGATCGGGTAACGACAAGAAAGGAGCTCAATGATGAGCTCGACTGCCTCCATGGGCACCATGACCGGCCAGCGCTGGGTCGCCTTCGGCGATTCGGGAGCGGCCGGCACCATCCTCCACACCGACGACGGCTACGCGGTCCGGCTGCTCGCCGATCAGGAACCGCGCGGCGTGTATCCGACTCTCGAGGTCGCCAAGAGCGCCCTGCACGCGAGCATGCCGCCCGGATCGAACTGGCCGGAGTTCCGCGAGCACTGACTCGCCTGATCCACGGCTTCTCCTCCGCACACGCGACGGGCGCCGTCTCTCCACCTCGGTGGCGGGCGGCGCCCGTCGTCGCGTGCGACTCGTGACGATGGGACGATCGGATGCCGGGGCGGCTTCCGGCACGAGCGCCGTGCCCGGCATCCGAGCCCTAGTCGTCGTCCTCGGGCTCTGGCCGATGCCGGATGCCGGCGGCGGTCAGCATCGCACCCGGCACCGGACTGCCGTCCTCGAACACGGCGGCGTCGAGTGTCCAGATCACCGGGATGCCGCCGATCGTCAACGCGTGCTCGTGCAGGCGCACGTCACGCTCGTCGATCCGGATCTTGCGCACGCGATCCATGGGTCGACGCTACCGCCGGGGCTGCGCCGCCAGGAACTCCGCCCAGCTCTGGCGCCCCACCGCCCGGCTCTCGTTCAGGTTGGCGCCCGCCGTGATCGCGCGCCCCGCACCGCCCAGAACCGGGAGGGACACCACCGGCGTGCGCCGCCCGATCGACGCGAGGTACGCGCGCATCAGGCTGTCCATTCCGATCGCCTCCTGGCCGGCCAGATCGGGAGCGAGACCGGACGGCTTGCCGAGTGTCAGCTCTGCCAACCGCTCGCCGACCTCCGCGGCGGCGATCGGCTGGAAACGGACATCCCGGAACACGAACGCCAGCGGCCCCCTGCTCAGCACGCGCAACGTCATCAGCCCCAGCTCGTGGAACTGGGTTGCGCGCAGCACCGTCCACGGAATCCCGGAGCCGATGATGGCCAGCTCGGCAGCGCGCTTCTCGGCGAAGTAGCCGAACTGCATGCGGTCGATGGCGCTGGTGACCGGCACCCGATCCGCCCCGACGACCGAGATGAAGACGAGATGCGACGTTCCGGCGCGCTTGGCCGCCTCGACGAGCGTGCGCGCCTTCAGCCCGTCGTTCCGCTGGCTGCCGGCCAGATGCAGCACGGTGTCGGCACCGGCGACCGCCGCATCCACGCCCGCGCCGGTCTCCACGTGCCCCTGCACGAACTCGACCCCCGGGCGTGCGGGCTGCGCAGTGCGTGAAAGGATTCGGACGCGGCATCCGGCCTCGAGAAGTCGTGGGACGACCAGCTGCCCCAGGGTCCCGGTGCCGCCGGTGACGAGCACGGTGGTCATGAGTGTTCTCCTTCGTGTCACATCCCGCGGATGACGCGGGTCATATCGATGTGACCCGTGAACGCCGCAGAATGTGACAGCCATGGACGATCAGCTCACGCAGCTCTTCGAGCAGCAGCGCCCGCGCCTGCGCGCCGTCGCGCTCCGGATGCTCGGCTCGTCGGCCGAGGCCGAGGACGCGGTGCAGGAGGCCTGGTTGCGCCTGAACCGTTCGGATGCAGGCGCGATCGACAATCTGGGGGCCTGGCTGACGACCGTGGTGACCCGCGTCTGCCTGAACCTGCTGCGGACTCGCCGGCAGCGAGCCGAGGATCCGCTCGACCCGATCCCTACGCACGTCGCCGACCCGGTGATCGCGCGCGAAGCGCTCGACGATCCGCGCCACGAGCCGGAACGGCAGGCCGTGCTCGCCGACTCGGTGGGCATCGCCATGCTCGTGGTGCTCGACACGCTCGGCCCGGATGAGCGGGTCGCCTTCGTGCTGCACGACCTGTTCGCGGTGCCGTTCGACGAGATCGCGCGGATGCTCGACCGCACGCCGGCGTCCACCCGGCAGCTTGCGGCCAGGGCGCGGCGCCGCGTGCAGGGGCGGGAGCCGGGCGGATCGGTTTCGGAGTCCCGGCATCGGCAGCGCCAGGTGGTCGACGCGTTCTTCGCGGCCGCGCGCGGGGGCGATCTGGCGGCGCTCGTCGCGGTGCTGCATCCGGACATCGTGTTCCGCATCGACTTCGGGCCGGACCCGCGCCGCAATGTCGCCATTTCGGGCGCGGCGACGGTCGCCGGGCAGGCGGTGATCTTCGGGCCGGACTCACCGGCGCCGCGACCGGCACTGGTGAACGGGATGCCGGGTGCTGTCGTGATCGTCGACGGCCGGCTGCTCTCGGTGTCGGCCTTCACCCTGCGCGACGGGTTGATCGTGGCCGTCGATGCCCTCGCCGACCCGGCCCGGCTCGCCGGGATCGACGTCTCGGTGCTCGACTGACCCGTCGTCCACAGCCGAGCCGCGCCGGGACGCTGCACCGATCGAGGGCGGGCCGGGGCGGCTGACCGGCTCCGCTCGCACTCTGAGGTCATCACCTCTCGACTTCGAAGGAGCACACCATGACCGACAGCATCACCCTGACCGGCCTCGTCGCCACCACCCCGCGTCACCTCGTGACCAGCGAGGGTCTGCCGATCACCTCGTTCCGGCTCGCGAGCACGCAGCGCCGCTACGACCGCGGCAGCCAGAAGTGGATCGACGGCGAGACCAACTGGTACACCATCACCGCGTTCCGGCAGCTGGCCGTCAACGTCGTCGGCTCCGTCAACAAGGGGCAGCGCGTTGTTGTCTCGGGCAAGCTGCGCGTGCGCGACTGGGAGAGCGGCGACCGCGCGGGCACCACCGTCGAGGTCGACGCGGATGCCCTGGGTCACGACCTCTCCTGGGGCACCTCGGTGTTCACCCGCTCGGTCTCGTCGACCGTCGCCAACGACGCCGACCTGCCCAGCGACCGGGCCGCCGTGCTGGAAGACAGCGACGACCCTTCCGCGGGCTCGGACGAGTCGGGGGAGCCTGCCAGCGAGCGCGCCAGTGAGCGTGGCAGCGAGCGCGCCAGCGAGCCCAGCAGCGAGCCCGGCACCGAGCCCGATGACGAGCTGGCGGCCGCGCGAGCCAAGCGTCCGGTCGAGGTCGCGGTCCCGTTCTGACCGGCGCGGCGGTCGGTGACTACAGTCGGGACATGTTCCGCATCGACGCCTCGTCACCGATCCCGCCGTTCGAGCAGCTGCGCGTGCAGGCGATCGAGCAGATCAGCTCGGGCGAGCTCGCCGGCGGCGCGCGGTTGCCGACCGTGCGCAAGCTCGCCGACGATCTGGGGCTCGCGCCGAACACCGTGGCGCGCGCATATCGCGAGCTCGAAGCGGACGGCTTCATCGCCACGCACGGCCGCAATGGCTCGTTCATCGCTCCGCAGGGAGATCCCGCCCACCAGCAGGCGCAGGAGGCCGCGCGCGCGTTCGCCGACCGGATCCGCAAGCTCGGCATCCCCGATGCCGAAGCCATCGGCTACGTGACCGCGGCGTTGGAGGGCTGACCGACCACGGCGGGTTCAGGGCGAGTGTCGAGTCTCGGTCAGGGCCGCCGTTCTAGAATCGTCGCGACCCGCGTCGCATCCGGTGGCCGGTCGAGGAGGATCATGCGCCGCGTCCCAGGCCCGAAGCGTGCCGCAGTCCCCGCTCTCGCGGCGATCGGTCTGGCGGCGTTCACGATCGTCGCGCTCGCCGGATGCGTGCCGACCCCGGTTCCGACGCCGACCGCCAAGCCGTCGAGCTCGACGGCGCCCAAGCCGACCCTCGACCTGAACGGGACCGCCCAGCAGAATCTCGCCTACTTCGACGAGGTCAACAAGAAGTTCATCGATGAGGGCGGCGACCTCGGCGGTCGTCCGTTCATCGACAACCTGGTGAAGGCCGGGTTCCCGAAGTCCGACCTCGAAGTCACGCCGGACCGCACCACCGTCAACCTCGCGGCCGACAACATCTCGTTCTCGGTCCGGCTCGGCACCACCTGCCTGATCGGTCAGTACGGCAACACCGGCTACGCGAGCACCGCCCAGAAGCTGCTGTCCACCGGTCGCTGCCTGATCGGAACGACCCGCACGATCGACTGGTAGCGGCCGGTCCCGGCGGTCAGCCGGGCCCCCGGCGCGATCCGTAGACTGACCGCATGGCCGAATTCATTTATTCGATGGTCCGCGCCCGCAAGGCGGTCGGCGACAAGCTCATCCTCGATGATGTGACCATGTCGTTCCTGCCCGGGGCGAAGATCGGGATGGTCGGCCCGAATGGCGCCGGCAAGTCCACGATCCTGAAGATCATGGCCGGGCTCGACATCCCGAGCAACGGCGAGGCCAAGCTCAGCGCCGGCTACACGGTCGGCATCCTGATGCAGGAGCCGGTGCTCGACGAGAGCAAGACCGTGC
>Ga0068855_100005623_pt1 | contig 15293 bp, 18 predicted proteins | sample KBSCornC52_FD_66592 | JGI IMG/M metagenome (GOLD analysis project Ga0068855, IMG submission 66592) | Corn rhizosphere microbial communities from Kellogg Biological Station, Michigan, USA - KBS Corn C5-2 | ecosystem: Host-associated > Plants > Roots > Rhizosphere > Soil ...
ACCTCGCCCTTGTTGAACGCGTAGAGCACGAGCCCCTCGACGGCCTTGTCGAGGAAGCGGTCGTCGCGCGCCATCACGTCGGAGAAGAAGATGTTGGGCGACTTGCCGCCCAGCTCGGTGGTCGACGGGATGAGGTTCTGCGCCGCGTACTGCATGATCAGCCGGCCGGTCACCGTTTCACCGGTGAAGCCGATCTTCGCGATCCGCGGGTTCGTCGCGAGTGCCTTGCCGATCTCGCCGCCGGGTCCGTTGACGACGTTGACCACGCCGGGCGGGACAACGCTTTCGATGACCTCCATCAGCTTCAGGATCGACCACGGCGTCGGAGAGGCCGGCTTGAGAACGGAGCAGTTGCCGGCCGCCAGGGCCGGTGCCAGCTTCCACGCCGCCATCAGCAGCGGGAAGTTGAACGGGATGATCTGACCGACCACGCCGAGGGGCTCGCGGAAGTGGTACGCGACCAGGTCCTTGTCGATCTCGGTCGAGCGGCCCTCCTCGGCGCGCGCGGCGGCGGCGAAGTACCGGAAGTGATCGATGACCAGCGGGATGTCGGCGCCCAAGGTCTCGCGAACGGGTTTGCCGTTCTCCCAGCTCTCGGCGACGGCCAGTTCCTCCTGGTGTTTCGCGATCTCGTCCGCGATCGCGTTCAGCACCTCGGCACGGCCCGCGGCGGGCAGCTCCCCCCACCCGTCCTTCGCAGCGTGCGCGGCGTCGAGCGCCAGCTCGATGTCGGCCGGCGTCGAGTTCGCGACCTCGCAGATCGGCCCGGCGGTCGCGGGGCTCAGGTCCACCCGATAGCGGCCCTCGCTCGGCTCGAGCCACTTGCCACCGATGAAGTTCTCGTACCGCGGCCTGACCGACACGATGCTGCCCGGTCGACCGGGAGGCTCGTACGACATGTACTCACGCTCCTCCTGGATTCGAGGGCGCACGCCGCGTGCGGGACGGTGCACGGACCCGCCGTGGCCCCGCTCGCCGACGCCCTAGGGCCAACCCCACGCCCACGACGGCCGGACCGCCATGGGCCGAAGGACACGCGCCTCCCTCAACTCCCGGCGGACGCCCCGCCCGGACCGCCCGGCGCGTCCGGACCGCGCAGCTCGGCCAGTCGCGCCGCCCGCACCAGCTCGACGACGGTGATCACGCCGACCGGGTGACCGTCCGCTCCGATCACGACGGCTACGCCGCCGGGGCGTTGCAACGCGCGGACGAGGTCGGCCGGCGTGGCGTCCTCCCCCACCACCAGCGGACGGGCACGATGCACGACTTCGCGAACGCGGACGTCGCCGCGCCGGGCGGCCGGAACGCGCTCGAGGTCGTTCAGGCTCACCGCGCCGCTGACCGCGCCGCCGAAGTCGACGAGCGGGAACACGGTCTGGGCCAGCTGGTCGGGCGTGAGCTCGTCGAGCACCTGCGTCACCGTCCACCAGTCGGGCAGGACGGCGCGGGCGGGGGTCATCAGGGCGGCCGCGTCCAGCCCGCGCAGCCGGTCGAGGCGGGCCCCCGCGACGTCGGCGGCGGCGCCGGACATCACGAACCAGCCGACCAGCGCCAACCAGATGCCCCCCGCCGCGCCGGCGAGCAGTTCCAGGAAGCCGAGGGCGATCAGGGCGAACCCGAGCGCCCGCCCGGCGGCAGCGGCCGTACGCCGTGCGCGCGCCCGATCGCGATAGTGACCCCACAGCACCGCCTGCAGCAGCCGGCCGCCGTCCAATGGCGCGCCCGGGAGCAGGTTGAACAGCCCGAGCAGCACGTTGATCCCGGCGAGCCAGGCGAGCGCGGCACCGACCAGTCCGGCCCCGCCGGTCGACCAGACGACCAGCGCACCGACGCCGCCCAGACCGAGACTCGTCAGCGGTCCGGCCAGGGCGATGAGCGCGTCGGCGCGGGCGGTCGCCGGTTCCCCGTCGAGCTCGGTAAGCCCGCCCAGTGCCCACAGCGTGACCCGGCGGACCGGCAGCCCGTAGTGGCGGGCCACGACCGCGTGCGCGAGCTCGTGGGCCAGGACGGTTCCCCAGAACGCCGCCGCGGTCAGGGTGCCGGTCAGCCAGTACGCGAAGGCGCTGCGCCCGGGCTCCGCGGCCGGGAATGCCGACGCGGCCAGCAGCTCGCCGACGAGCACGACGGTGAGGAAAACGGACCAGTGCGCGTACACCGGCACCCCACCCCAGCGCCCGAGCGGGAGGCAGTGGCGCAACGGCCGCGCGCCATCGCGCGGCGGACCGCCGGTCGCTCCGTCGGGAGTGTTCCTCGTGGGCGCGGTCATCGTCGACCTCCAGTGCCGATCGACGACTCCAGTCCAGCCCGGCCACGTCCCCGTGCACAGGGGTCGAAGGTCGGTCCCCCCTGGGCAGGTCATTTGCCTCTGGGGGATCCGCGCGCCGGCGCCGATGCTGAAGCCATGCGCGGCCGTCGTGGTGACGGGCCTGTCGTCCTCGATGTGATCGGTCTGGACGGGCTGCTGACCGCGCTGCGAACCGACGGATACCGGGTGATCGGCCCCACCGTGCGGGATGACGCGATCGTCCTCGAGGAGATCGACTCGGTGGACCGGTTGCCGGCCGGTTGGGGCGTCGATGCCCGACCGGGGCACTACCGCCTCCGGCGGCGCGCCGATGCGGCCATGTTCGCTCACTCGGCCGGCGCCCACTCCTGGAAGCAGTTCCTGCACCCGCCCCGCCAACGGCTGTTCACCGAGGACGGCGCCGGCTACCAGCCGGCCGATGACGACTACCCCCGGCTCGCGTTCTTCGGCGTGCATGGCTGCGACCTCGCGGCGATCGCCCGGCTGCGGACGGTGCTCGGCGGCACCGCCGCCTTCGCCCGCCGCGCGGACGGGCTGTTCGTGGTGGCCGTGGCCTGCACCGAGCCCGGCGACGTTTGCTTCTGCGCCTCCGCCGGCACCGGACCGGCGCCGGGCACCGGTTACGACGTTGCGCTCACCGAACTGGCCGGCCCCGACGATCACTGGTTCCTCGCCGAAGCGGGCAGCGACGCGGGAACGCGTGCACTGGCGGCGGTGCCGAGCCGGCGGGCGGCGACCGCCGCCGAGACCGAGCAGGCTCACACGGCGGTCGTCGACGCCGCGACGCGCATGGGCCGCCGCCTCCCGCCGGGCGACCTGCGCGACTTGCTGCACGACAGCCGCGAGTCCCCGAGGTGGGACGACGTCGCGCAGCGCTGTTTGACCTGCGGCAACTGCACGATGGTGTGCCCGACCTGCTTCTGCACCTCCACCGAGGACGTCACTGACCTGACGGGTGCACATGCCGAGCGGGCCGAGCGCTGGGCGTCCTGCTTCGAGCTCGACTTCTCCTTCCTGCACGGCGGCAGCGTGCGTCGCTCGAGCGCCAGCCGGTACCGCCAGTGGATGACCCACAAGCTCGCCACGTGGCACGACCAGTTCGGCTCGTCAGGTTGCGTCGGCTGCGGCCGGTGCATCGCGTGGTGCCCGGTCGGCATCGACATCACGGCCGAAGCGGCCGCGCTGGCCCGGGAGCATGCCGGCGATGCTTGACGACCTCGGCGCCCTCCCACTGTTCGCCGGGTTGGACGATGCCCAACGCCGGGTGATCGGCACCGTGGCGCTGGACGTGCACTTCGCGGCTGGCCGGCGGATGCTCTTCGACGGCCAGGAGACACGCGCCTGGTGGCTCATCCGCTCGGGGAGCGTTGCCCTCGACACGACCGTCCCGGGCCGCGGCGTCGTGACGGTTCAGACGCTGGGCGCCGGGGACGTTCTCGGGTGGTCGTGGTTCGTCCCGGCGCAGCGCTGGCGGTTCGGCGCCGTGACGCTCGAACCGGTGCGCGCCCTCGAGCTGGACGGCGCGCGGCTGCGCGCGGTGTGCGATGCCGACCCGTCCCTCGGCTACCGGTTGACCCAGGGGCTGCTCGAAGCCGCCGTACACGGCCTGCACAGCACCCGGGCCCGGCTGCTGGACCTCTACGCGCAGCCGCCCGACGGGCGGCGGGCCCCGTGACCGGCACGTCGATGCTGCCCGTCGCCTACCGCGTCGTCGAACGGGCGGCGCAGACCCGCGACGCGGCGACCCTGCGCCTGCAACCCGACCGCGCGCCGCTTCGACGCGGTCGGCCCGGTCAGTTCTACATGCTCTACGCGCGCGGCATCGGCGAGGTGCCCATCTCGATCAGCGGCATAGAGGACGACGGCTCGCTCGCCTTCACCATCCGCGACGTCGGCGCGGTCAGCCGCAGCCTGCACTCGACCCGGCTGGGCGCGTTGGTCGGCGTGCGCGGCCCGTTCGGCATCGGGTGGGACACCAGCTCGGCGATCGGTCACGACCTCGTGATCGTCGCCGGCGGCTTGGGCCTGGCCCCGCTCCGGCCACTCGTCCTCGAGCTGTTCGGCCACCGCGGCGACTTCGGGGTGATCACCGTCATCGTCGGCGCCCGCGGCCCGTCCGAGTTCCTGTTCCGCGACGAGCTCGCCGCGTGGGCGGCGGGCGGGGACCTTCGCGTGGAGCTGACCGTCGATCAGCCGGCCGCCGACTGGGGCGGACCGGTCGGGTTCGTCACCGATCCGCTCGCCCGTCTCGTCCTGGACCCGGCCACCACGACGGCGTTCCTGTGCGGCCCGGAGCCGATGATGCGTTTCTGCGCCGACCTGCTGCTGCGCGACGGCCTGCCCGCAGCGCGCGTCCAGCTGTCCTTAGAGCGAAACATGCAGTGCGGTGTCGGAGTGTGCGGGCATTGCCAACTCGGCCCGCTGCTTGTCTGCCGGGACGGGCCGGTCGTCACCTACGCGACGGCGGGCGACCTCGTCGGGGTGCGGGAGCTGTGATGACCCGATTGGCAGTGTGGAAGTTCGCGTCCTGTGACGGGTGCCAGCTGACCCTGCTCGACTGCGAGGACGAGCTGTTGACCCTCGCCGAGCAGGTCACGATCGCCCACTTCCTCGAAGCGTCCTCCCGGGTGCTGCCCGGCCCTTACGACCTCTCCCTCGTCGAGGGCTCGATCACGACCGCCGCGGACGCCGACCGCATCCGCCAGGTACGGGCGCAGTCGCGCGCCCTCGTCACGATCGGCGCCTGCGCCACCGCGGGCGGCATCCAGGCGCTGCGCAACTACGCGGACGTCGACGAGTTCCGCTCGATCGTCTACGCGCGACCGGAGTACGTGGCGGCACTGGCAAGGTCGACCCCGGTCGCGGAGCACGTCCCGGTCGACCTCGAGCTACGGGGTTGCCCGATCGACAAAGGTCAGCTCCTGGAGGTGATCTCCGCGCTGCTGGCCGGTCGCCGGCCGAACCTGCCCGACACGAGCACCTGCACGGAGTGCAAGCGGCGGGGGCTCGTCTGCGTAATGGTCGCCGGCGGCCGCGCCTGCCTCGGCCCGATCACGCACGCCGGCTGCGGAGCGCTCTGCCCGGCCGTCGGCCGCGGCTGCTACGGCTGCTTCGGCCCGATGGCCGGCGCCAACGTGCCCGCCCTCGCGGCGCAGCTGCGCCGGCTCGGCCGGCCGGCCGAGCAGGTGGACCGGCTGCTCGCCACGTTCAATGTCGCGGCGTTCGAGGCGCGGACATGAGCCACCGGAACCGGCAGCTGCGAGTGAGTTCCCTCGCCCGGGTCGAGGGCGAGGGTGCCCTCGATGTGGTCGTCACCGACGGCCGGGTGGACAGCGCGCGGCTGCAGATCTACGAACCCCCGCGGTTCTTCGAGGCGTTCCTGCGTGGGCGGGCCTTCACCGAGCCGGTCGACATCACCGCGCGCATCTGCGGGATCTGCCCGGTGGCCTACCAGACGAGCGCGTGGAACGCGATCGAGGACGCGTGCGGCGTCGAGGTGGGAGCACCGATCACTGCGCTACGGCGGCTGCTGTACTGCGGCGAGTGGGTCTCCAGCCACGCCCTGCACGTGTACCTGCTGCACGCTCCGGACTTCCTCGGCCTGCCCGACGTGGTGGAACTGGCCCGGCACGAGCGAGCGATCGTCGAGCGCGGGCTCCGGCTCAAGCGCGCCGGCAACGCGATCCTCGAGGCCGTCGGCGGGCGCGCCATCCATCCGGTGAATCCCCGGGTGGGCGGGTTCCACCGAGCGCCGCCCGCGAGCGAACTGGCTCGGTTGGTCGACCCGTTGCGCCGGGCGCTGGACGACGCGCTCGAAACGGTGCGCTGGGTCGCCGGGTTCGACATCCCGGACGCCCGGATCGACCAGCCGTTGCTAGCCGCACATGATCCCGACCGGTACGCCATCGAGCGGGGCGCGCTGGTGACATCGACCGGGCAGTACTTCCCGGCCGCCGAGTTCCTCGACCACGTCGTCGAGCATCAGGTGCCGCACTCGAGTGCGCTGCACGCCCGTCTGGACGGGCAGCACTACCTGACCGGACCGCTGGCCCGTTACACCCTCAACGGGGGGCAGCTGTCGCCGCTGGCCCGGCAGGCCGCGGCGGCGGCCGGGCTCGGCGAGTCCTGCCGCAACCCGTACCGCAGCGTGGTCGTGCGCGCCGTCGAGATCGTCTACGCGATCGAGGAGGCGCTGCGCATCCTCGCCGCGTACGAGCCGCCCCGGCCACCCGCCCTGCCGGTCGAACCGCGGGCCGGCATCGGGCACGGTGTCAGCGAGGCCCCGCGTGGCCTGCTCTACCACCGGTACCAGCTCGACGCCGCCGGCACGGTCATGGACGCGGTCATCGTCCCCCCGACCGCTCAGAACCAGGCGGCGATCGAGGACGACCTGCGCGACGTCGTCGCGCGGAACCTCGACCTGGACGACGCCGCCCTCACCGGCCTGTGCGAGCGGACGATCCGCAACTACGACCCGTGCATCTCGTGCGCCACCCACTTCCTCGACGTCCGGGTGGAGCGCCGGTGACGCGGACCGTGATCGGCGTCGGCAATCCCTACCGCCGCGACGACGGCGTCGGGCCGGCCGTGATCGACCGGCTGCGTAGCCGGGTCGATCCGGCCGTCCACCTCGTCGTCACCGACGGGGAACCGACCCAGCTGCTCGACGCGTGGGCCGGCACCGAACTGGCGATCGTGATCGACGCCGTGCTGTGCGAGCGGCCCGAGCCGGGCCGCCTCCATCGCAGCGACGCGGTCGGCGCGCCCGCCGGTGCTGCCGCCGGGACGCACGCCCTCGGCATGCCGGACGCGATCCGGCTCGCCGAGGTGCTCGACCGGATGCCGCGCCGGCTGGTGGTCTACGCGGTCGAGGCGGCCGAGCTGGGGTTCGGGGCGGGGTTGACCCCCGCGGTGGCGGCTTCCGTCCCGGCGATCGTCGCGGCGGTGCTCGACGAGCTCACGCGAGGACCTGCGCCGGAGCCGGCTGGGCCACCGAGTTGACCGCATCCAGCTGCTGTCGGGTGTACCGTCGCAGCGCGGCCAGCTGGCGCGACGTGAGCGGCTGGCACAGCCAGTCCCAGTGCAGGGCGCACCAGTCCCCCGCGCGGATACACGGCGTCAGGCGCCGCCCGTCCCGCCCGACCGTCACCGTTTCGGGGACGGCGGCTCCCAGCTCGAGACGGCCGTCGCGCCAACGCAGCGTGGGCACCATCACGAACGCCGTGTCGGTGCGGGCGACGGGGTCGGTGGCCACGGCCTCGACGCGACCCCAGCGGATCCGGCACCGGTCGAGGACCCGCAGCGGCTCGTCGACCCGTCCCGTTCGCAACATCCCGACCCAGGGGTACACGCCGAAGACATGGAAGGCGTGGTGTGCAACGGCTCCCGACAGCACCGGATCGAGCATCCGTTCCGGGTGCGGCACGCGCCGGCCGAACCGGGCCAGCAACGACATGGCCAATTCCCGGGGCGCGACCCGGTCGAGCAACGAATTGCCGATCCAGTAGGCCTCGACGACCCGTCGATCGAGCGGGTCGGCAATGCCATTCGCCGCCGCGATCAGTTCGAGGTACGGCCAGGCGCCGTCGAACCCGCTGGCCAGTTCCCGCAGGCCGCGGCCGGTGTCCCCCTGCGACGTGCGCTCGAACAGCTCGGCCGACGCGGCCGGCCCGCAGTAGCCGAGCTCGTTGGGCGGGAACGCGAAGCGGGCGAACAGCAGCGCACCGCCGCCGTCGGTCATCCCGGCACCGACGTCCGATCGCGGCGGGCCAGCGTCGCCATCGACGCCAGCGCGCAGCCGGCGACAACCAGGCTGAGCGCGACCGGACGCAGTGGCGCGCCCTGGACGAGCGATTGAAGCACGGCCGTGACCGGCACCGCTGCCACGAGGACCGCCGTCACGTTGACGGCCGGGGCCAGCGACAGCGCCACCAGCCAGGTGGCCACGTACCCCGCCAGCAGCCCTCCGGTCAGCAGCACCCAGCCCCATTGCCGGGCGTCCATGGCCACCAGCGCGGCGGCCCGCCCGGTGCCGACCGCCCAGCCGAGCAGCAGTACGGAGCCGAGCACCATGCGCGCCAGCATCACCGTCGGCGGGCTCACGTCCCGCAGCAACGCCTTGACGAGGACGACCTCCACCGCCCACAGCACGGTCGCGGCCAGGATCAGGGCCTCGCCGCGGCCGAACGGCATGGTGAACGTCCGTCCCACGCCGCCGGCGAGCGAGGCCTGACCGACGACGAGCAACGCGACTGCTCCGAGCTGGAGCGGGCCGAGCCGTTCGCCGAGCAGCGTCACCGCGAGCAACGCCACCCACACCACGAGCGTCTTGTTGAGGAACTGCGCCTGCACCGGTCCCGCCGCCACGTGCGCCAGGCCCTCGAAGAACAGCACGAAGGGCAGGCTCCCGCCGACCAGCGCGACCGCCGCGAGCCCGGCGACGTCCCGCCGTCGCGTCGGCCGCGTCACGATCGCTCGATCACGGTTCCGCGCCGCGCCGAGCACGATGACGAGCACCGCGGCGGCGACGGCGTTCTTCGCCGTCGTGTACGTCGTCGCGTCGGCCGAGGCGGCCGCGAACGCCTTGACGCCGTAGGAGTTCACGAAGACCGACACACCGCTGATGCCGGCCGCGCCGAGAGCCAGGAGCACGCCGCGGTTCATGACCCGCCACCCGCCCGGGCGGCGAGGGCGTCCCTGGCCTCGTCCTCACCCAGCACGGTCAGCGCGAACCCGCTGTGGGCGACGACCCACTCCCCGACGCCCGGAGCGCGGTCCAGCAGGAGGGCCGAGAGCGTGACGGCGCGCCCGCGGACGTCCACGACCAGCGCCCCGTCGGCCAGCACGCCGCGGACGACCCCGAGCTCGCCGAGACACATGTTCGGCTCCCGCCGTGCGCGACCGAAGGGTCAGTGGTGGGTCGACTTGCGCGACGGCGCCTTGTCGACGGAAGGTGGCGCGACCTTGACGGCCGGCGCGCGATGCGCGGTCGCCTTGGTGGTCGTGCGCTTGCGGGACACCGACCCCGGCTCGTGGTGCGAGCGCTTCACCGTCGTCGGGACGACCTGGTCGCGCACTTCGCCAAATGACGCCCGCACGGCGTCGCGAACGGACGTCGCGAGGTCCTTGACGTCCTTGTGCAGCTGCGGGTCGCGCGCGATCCGGCTGGCCGCCTGGAAGGTGTCGTCCAGCGCCGAAAGCAGCGCGTGGACGGCCTTGTCGACCGCAGCTCGGTCGCTGTCGCTCGCGGTGTTCACCTCGTCGACCTGCCTGCGCAACCGCGCACCGATGGCCTCGAAGTTCTTCGCCACCTGATCCCAGGACGCGTTCTGGACGGTCATCACCGTCACCCCATTTCACCTACTCCCCCAGCCTCGCCCCGCCGGTCGGGGACCGGTAGAGGGCGAAGGTCGGTGCGCCGGGCGTCCTATCCTGAACCGGCACCCGGCCCGCGCCGGATCTACCGCCGGCCCGGGAGGAATCGATCACTACCGCCGAACCCGACGCGGCGCAGGCGATGCGCGCTGCGATCGCCGCCGAGCAGGTGCACGTCGACCGGCTCTACGCCCAACTCGACGACATGCGCGTGCATGCGGCCGCGGCGCTCGAGCGCGCGTGGCGCAGTGGCACCGTGGGGACGCCGGGGGCGCGCGCCGAACGCGAGGCCTTCCTGCGGCTGTACGCCGAGCGGGTGCGGACCCTGAACGGGGTCGAGCAGCGGCTCTGCTTCGGGCGGCTCGATCTCGTCGCGGGCGAGATCCGGTACATCGGCCGCGTCGGCATGTCCGACGAGCAGCGGCGCGAGTTGCTGGTCGACTGGCGCGCCCCGGCGGCGGCGCCGTTCTACCAGGCGACCGCCCAGCAGCCCGAAGGCGTGGTGCGCCGGCGGCAGATCGCGACCGAGTCGCGCCGCGTCACCGGCGTGCAGGACGAGGTTCTCGACGTGGCCGCCTTCCGGGCCGCCGGCGACACGGACGCGGTAGTCGGGGAGGGCGCGCTGCTCGCCAGCCTCGAGGCCGTGCGCGGTGATCGGATGCGCGACATCGTCGCCACCATCCAGGCCGATCAGGATCGCGCGATCCGGGCGCCCCTCGCCGGTGTCCTCGTCGTGCAGGGCGGCCCCGGGACCGGCAAGACGGCCGTCGCGTTGCACCGCATCGCCTACCTGCTGTACGCCAACCGGGAGCGGGTGGCGCGCTCGGGTGTCCTGCTCGTCGGGCCGAACCGGGTGTTCCTGCGCTACATCGATCAGGTGCTACCGGCGCTGGGTGAGGCGGACGCGGTGGTCACGTCCACGCCGGGCGAGCTGTTCCCCGGCGTCGTGGCGACCGCCGTCGAGGCCGATCCGGTCGTCGCGATCAAGGGCGACCTGCGCATGGCCGCGGTGCTCGCCGAGGCCGTCCGCCGGCGCCAGCGGACGATCGACCGCGGCCGTCCGCTCGACGTCAACGGGACGCGGATCGCGCTGCGTCCCCACGACGTGCGGCGGGCCCGCGACCGGGCCCGGCGCACCGGCGCGCCGCACAACGTGGCCCGCCGGACGTTCGTCCTCGACCTGCTCGGCGAGCTCGTCAAGGCATTGGCGGCCGCTCGCGGCGTCGACCCCGACGCCGAGTCGCGGGAGAGCCTGCGCGCCGAGCTCTACGAGTCGATGGACGTTCGGCGCGAGGTGAACCTGTGCTGGCTGCCCCTCACGCCGCAACGGCTGCTCCGCGACCTGTACGCCCGCCCCGAGCGCCTCGGCGAGGCCGGGGGGTCGCTGAGCCGGCGCGAGCGGGAGTTGCTGCGGCGCGATCGCGACGCACCGTGGACGCCGGCGGACGTCCCGTTGCTCGACGAAGCGGCTGAGCTGCTGGGTGAGTCGGAGCTCGCCGGCTCGGCCGATCCGGGCCAGGCGGCCGAGCAGCAGGCCGAGGTCGAGTACGCGCGCGGGGTGCAGGAGACCTTCGGCGGCAGCGACTTCGCGACGGCCGAGGAACTCGCCGCCCGCTACGCCGGCCGCGGGCCCGTCGGCGACGTGGTCGACCGGGCCGCCGCCGACCGCACCTGGGCGTTCGGCCACGTCGTCGTGGACGAGGCGCAGGAGCTGTCACCGATGGCGTGGCGGCTGCTGATGCGCCGCTGCCCCAGCCGCTCCTTCACCATCGTCGGGGACGTCGCGCAGACCGGCTCGGCGGCCGGGGCGACCGCGTGGCGCGACGTGCTCACGCCGCACGTCGAGGATCGATTCCGGCAGGTCGAGCTGACCGTCAACTACCGCACGCCGCGGCAGGTGATGGATCTCGCGGCGCAGGTGCTCGAGGCGGCCGGCTCGTCCGTACGGGCGCCCTCCTCGGCGCGCGAGGGCCGGCACGAACCACAGTTCGTGCGGGTGCCGGCCGATGCGACGGCCGAGCTCGGCGCGGCGGTGGCCAGCGCCTGGCGGGAGACCGGCGAGGGGACGTTGGCCGTCATCACCGCGCCGGCCGCCCACGTTGCCGCGGCGGCGACCATCCGGGCCGCACTGCCGGCGGGCGTCGTCGGCAGCGACTCCGACTCGCTCGGCTCGCCGGTGTCGGTGCTGACCGTCGCCGCCGCGAAGGGGCTCGAGTTCGACACCGTCGTGCTCGTCGAGCCGGCCGCGATCACCGGCGAATCCGCGCGCGGCCTCAACGACCTCTACGTCGCGCTGACCCGACCGACGCAGCGGCTGATCGTCCTGCACGCGCACGACCTGCCGCCAGGGCTGGCCGGTTAGGTTTGCGCGAACGTCGGCGAGCCTCGATGATGTCCGCGAATCGATCAACGATCTCGTTGCGAGGTGCTGCATGCCCGGTGGAATCCGTCCCCGACTCACCCGGCTGACGAGCCCCGATATGAAGCGCTTCGTCAGCGACGCGGTGAAGGTGGCCGACGACGCGGCGGGCAAGAAGTTGATGGCCGAGCTGAACAAGCAGTGGGCCACGGCGCTCAAGGGCTTCAAGCAGTACGAGAAGCTCGTCGCGATCGCCGAGAAGATGGTCAGGGACCTCGCCGGCAAGGTCGACCAACTCGACTTCGCCGAAGCACAGGCGATGATCAACTACGTGAACAAGGAACTGAAGCCGATCGCGGCGGCGGTCACCAAGTTCGAGCAGGCCGAGGACGCCCTGGTCGCCAAGTACGGGAAGAAGGGTCTGCGCAAGGTTGCTGCCGCCTGACGAGCAGGCGGCAGCAACCGCCGGTCAGACGACGTGGACGTAGCCGGCCGCGACGTAGCCCTCGATGGCCCCGTACTGCACCGGGTACCACGAGGTCCCCGGGCGCGAGCCGCCGTACTGGCCGCCCTCGACCTCGTACGCCGCCATCATGCGCTCGCCGCCGACGGCCTGGCTGAGTGCGTTCGAGTTGTCGTCCGGCTGTTCCCGGATGTTGACCATGTCGTCGGTCTCGATCGCGTACACGTAGTCAGGCATCTGAGCCCCCATCTTGGTAGTAACCCCGGCTGGTCGCCGGGCAGCCTCGCACACTGCGCGTCGCGCTGTCCATGGCTCGGATCCGTGCCATTCTGAGCTCGGTGCGACGGCCGATGGACTGCCCCGATGGACCTGGCCGCGGGGGCCGGGAGGGCGTAACGGCGGCGCGCCGGCGCCGGCGGTTTCTCGGATCAGCTTCCGGCTGAAGGCTTGATTCCGCAATGTAAAGCCAATAGCCTTGATTTTGACATATCAAGGCATGAGCTTTGGAGGTGGCGGTGTTCGTCATCACCGCCGACCAGGCGGGCAGCCGGCACACCATCGACCTCGTCCCGGCGACGCTCACCGAGCTCAAGCGCATCGGGGGACGGCGGCTGCGCCGCGCCCCGGTGCGCACGGTCGGCGACGAGCTGCAGGTCCTCACCGACGATGCCGGCTGCGCGCTGGACGTCGTGCTCTGGCTCGACCGCGACGGCCGGTGGAGCACGGGATGTGGGATCGGCCGGGTCAGCCTCCCGCTCCCCCGTGACACGCGCAGCGCCAGCGGCCCCGCGTTCTTCAAGGCGCGGGACGCCGTCACGGCGGCCAAGCGCCGCTCACCGCGGTTCGCCGTGGAAGTGGACGACGCGAGCAGCCGCACCGCCGGCGACGTCCAGCCGCTGGTCGACCTGCTGCTCGTCCTGCGCTCGCGGCGCACCGACGAGGGCTGGCAGCTGCACGACCTGCTGGCCGACGGGCTCACCCAGATCGAGGCCGCCGAGCAACTCGGGATCTCGGCCCAGGCCGTGAGCCAGCGCGCCCGCACGGCCGCGTTGCGTCTCGAGCGGGAGGCCCGGCCGGCGTTGGTCCGGTTGCTCGCCGAGGCGGACGTCGCCTCCGAGGCGGACGCGACATGAGTTCCGACGCCTGGCTGTGGTTGCTCGCGGTGCTCGGCACGGTGGCCGGTGTGGCCCTGGCCGTGCTCGCCCAGTGGCGGCGCCGTCCCGCGCTTGCGCTGCCCGCGCTGCTGCCCGCCGCCGGCGGCGTCCTCGTCCACGCCGGGAACCTGACCCGACATCCGCCCGCTCACGCGTGGGTGGTCGTCCTCTCGGCCGCCGTCGCCGCGCTGGGCGTGGTGGCGGGCAGCCCGATCACGACCTGGGTGTTGCAGCGCACCGAACCGCCCTCGACGACCGGGCCGACCGGCGGGATCCTCGTCGGCGGCCGGGCCGACGGCGAGACCGAGATCCTGCGCGGCGGCACGACCATCGGTTATCTCGAACGCTTCGCCGTCATCGGCGCCGCCGCCGTCGGCCGTCTCGAGATCGTCGCCGCCGTGATCGCGATCAAAGGGCTGGGCCGGTTCACCGAGCTGAGCTCCTCGATCGCCCGCGAACGGTTCATCATCGGCACCCTCGTCAGCCTGCTCTGGGCCGGCCTCTGCGGCGCCCTCGTCTGGCGCTACTGAGTGATCATGCGCCGGAACGGATGGGTCCGCGCCTCGTCGATGCGGGCGTGCGGTTGGTCGAGCAGCCGCGCCGGCGCGTGGCCGAAGGTCAGCGCGTCCAGCTCGAGGCCGGCCAGCCGGTCGAGCGATTCCCGCCAGGCCAGCTCGTCCGAACCGATGGCCGGCGAGAACCCGCCCCACAGCGTGTCACCGGCCAGCAGCAGGCGCTGGCCGAAGAGGTGGACGACGAGGCAGATCGAGCCCGGCGTGTGTCCGGGGGTGTGCACGACGTCGAGGACGACGCCGGCCCCGAGGTCGATGCGGTCGCCGTCTTCGCACGCGGCCGGAGTGAACGCGGGGAACGTCGTGCCGTACAGCGCGGCGGCACAGGTACGCACGGCGTCGCCGGCGGTGACCGCCTTCGCGTCGCCCGGGTGGACGAGCACCGGGATGCCACGGGCGAGCAGGCGGGCCCCGTCCCCGACGTGATCGAAGTGGCCGTGCGTCGCGACGACGACGGCGAGGTCACGGGGCAGTACGCCGACCGTCGCCAACGCCGCGTCGAGATCGCCCAGGCCCGAACCGCAGTCGACCAGGGCCGGCCGGTGGCCAGCGGTGATCAAGTATGCGCCGGCGTCCCATTCGTGCGTGATACCCGGACCGGCCACCTGCCAGAGCCCAGGGGCAAGCCGCACCGGCCGGCCGGGGTGCGGCGGCGGCTGGTGGCTGGCGACGTCGGGGGCGACGGGAGAGCTCGTCACGCCTGTCGCGATCGTCCATCCGGACCCGCAGTTGAGTGGTGGGGTCAGGCCGATGCGGCGTCGGACGTTTCGGCCCAGGCCTCGAGCAGCGCGTTCATGCACTGCTCGCCCCACACCAGCTCGCGCTCCAGCCGCTCCGTCGGCAGACCGACGGCGTCGGCCATCGCCGCTTCCTGACGCGTGACGTTGACCTGCTCCTGCAGGTCGAAGATCTGGTCGGCCAATGCGGCCCGCGAGCGCTGCGGCACCGGCAGGCTCAGCGTGTCGTGCAGGTGTGCCAGTGACTCGAACATGATCGATCCCCCCCGAGGCTCAAGTATTCATCGCCGCCTGCGGTGAGGGAAGCCGCCCGCCGTGGCGTGATCGAG
>Ga0068855_100005625_pt1 | contig 15291 bp, 10 predicted proteins | sample KBSCornC52_FD_66592 | JGI IMG/M metagenome (GOLD analysis project Ga0068855, IMG submission 66592) | Corn rhizosphere microbial communities from Kellogg Biological Station, Michigan, USA - KBS Corn C5-2 | ecosystem: Host-associated > Plants > Roots > Rhizosphere > Soil ...
TTATAAGGGGTATTTACAATGGATGCAGGATTATTGCCGATTCCCAGGCTGCCTGCATAACCGGAGCCCTGGATGCCATAATAATTTTGCGCCCATGTACTGGTTTGAATTAACAGTAGCAATAATACAGGTAATCCCCATTGCACGTTTTTAAAATGGCTTTCCATGTGTTTGCTGGATTAAGAAAGACACAAGCTTTGGAAAAGGTTTTACAGTTTTTATGAGCAGGTTAGATAGAAAACTGCTGCCGAAAAAGCTTTGCAGAAATCGCCCTGCCTGTAATCGCCTGCCGAAATGTTTTTCCCATTGTTGTGTGTACTGGATCTCCATTTCGTACCGGTTGATCCGTTCCTGTAAAAAAGAATTTATCTCTTCAAAAGCCAGTTTACTACTGTGAAGGGCCATGCTCATACCATTACCGCATAAAGGGGCAATAACGCCGGCGGTATCGCCTAACATCAATACATGGTTTTCGACCTGCGTTTTTTTGTTGAACGATATACGTGAAATGGTAAGCGGTTCTTCATAAAGTATTTCTGCAGTGGAAAAGATTTTTTCCAGGAAAGGATTTTTCATAAGAATATCCTTTTCCATACTGCTAATATCGTTCCTGCTCTTTCGCAGGTTGGCGGCGGTGGTGAGGTAGCAGAGGCAATATTTATTTTCCTCAATTTGGGAAATTCCACAATAACCATTCTCAAAATTGTGGAGGGCGATCAAATCGGCAGCATGATGGGTGCGGATGTGATATTTAACTGCTATGTAATGATTAAGCTTATTAGGCTTTACCTGGGTAAAATGTCTTTTCCATTTTACATCGAGGTTGCCTCGTTTTCCCCAGGCGCCGGCTACTACAGTAGCTTCGGTTTCGCCTTTTGATGAAAAGAGCAGAAAGCTATTGTTCCGGTATGCAACATTCACCACTTTGGTATCTTCCAGGAGCGTAACACCTTCCTGAATGGCAATATTGGCCAGTAATTTATCCAGTGTATACCGGCTGATGCCAAAACCGCCCAGCGGCAATTGTGATTCAATATAATTTCCATTGGGAGTAGTAATGAGCAGCCGGTTAATGATCGGTAACTGCATGTCGCTGAGGGGAAGGCCAAGGTCCTGCAGAAAGTTCCAGCTTTCGAGACTGATATATTCACCACATACTTTGTGAAAAGGATATTTCTCTCTTTCAAACAGAACTGTTTTATAACCTGCACGGGCAGATTGAATGGCCAGTCCAAGTCCTGCCAGTCCTCCACCGATAATGGCTATATCATATTTGGGTTGAAGGTCCAAAGTTTAATTTTCAATGTTCAATTTAGTTCTGCGGAGCTTTTGGCTTCGTAGTATCATTTAGTGGCCTGCGGCCACGTGAATTTCAATGCTCTTTTTTAGAAACGATCAGCCAGCGAAAAGCCCATTTCCATTCGATGGAAAAGTTACTGATTCCGGCTATATTGAAAAATTGCATCCATTCTTTTTTTGTGAAGCCCCGGGCTACAGATAAAGGGGCATCGTGTTTCACGAGGTAGCTGTTTGAAAAAAGTGTGGTCAATACTTTTATGGAATAATAGGCTGCACGATGCCGGTGCAGGTCGTTGATAAAGAAACCGAGCCGGGCGTTTATCTGCATCCATTGCAGTTGCTTTACCATTTCCCTGTCGGAAAAGTGATGGCAGAATAATGACGAAAAAATAATATCGGGCTGTTGCGCCAGCTCAACATCTTTATAATCTGCGGCAATAAGCTGCGTGTTCTCCGGCAAGCGGGTGGCAGCTACTTCTATACAAAACGGATTGATATCAATACCAATAAAACTGGCGGCAATATTTTGTTTATAACACCATTGCTGAATCGCTGCAAGGTTATCGCCGCCGCCACATCCTATTTCACAAATAACGATGGGTTTGCGGCTTTTGATCAATGCCTGTACGCCTTTCAGTGTAATGGCATGACCGCCCAGCCAGGTATTAATAAAATTTAACTCCTGCATATTCCTTTTGATATCTTCAAACGGAATATCAGGCTGATCGAGCAATTCAAGCTGATATGATCTGTGACGAAAATTCACAATTGTAATATATGATTTTCTGCTGTTTTAAAAAGAAGGATACGGCTGGTTTGGTGCAGATGTGTCTGTATTTCCTTCCGCTTTCTGAATTTTAACATTTCCCGCATGGTGAAACCCTTTGATCCTTCGACTTCGCTCAGGGTAAGTTACTTAAGGAAAGCTGCTCAGCAGTATGCTGAAGCAACAAAGGTTTCCATAGTTAAACCGGGGCCGAAGGCTGCACAGAAAATGCGTTCTTTCCTGTTGTGGTCGTATGAAAGACTGGATACTGTTTTTTTAAGAATAAAAAGAACAGAGGGGGAGCTCATATTCCCATAATTCTTTAATACATCGTAAGAGGTTTGCAGATCGTCATTGTTCAATGACATTGTTTTTTGAACGGATTCAAGGATCTTTCTTCCACCGGGATGAAAACACCAGTGTGTGATATCCTGTTTTGATAATCCTGTTTTTGCCAGTGCTCTGTTGGCAAAGGTAGCAAAATCTTCTTCGAGCAGCTCAGGTATATAGCTGCTCAGTGTCATTAAAAATCCGGTAGAAGATAATTCCCAGGCCATATCTTTTTTCCCTTTGGGAATTACTTCGGAGTAAAAGTTGTTGAGGTAAATTCCTTTTGATGCGTGGTCGTCGCCGGTAACTACAGCGGCAGCGCTGCCATCGCCAAATAACAGGCTGGCGGCAATATTGTCGATCGTCGGTTCGCGCTGAAAGTGCAGGGTGCATAATTCGGTACAAACTATCAGCACTTTTGCCTGACTATCGGTTTTACAAATGGCATCCGCCATTTTCAGGGCATGAAGGCCGGCATAACAACCCATGAAATTTATTGAAGTGCGCCAGGTATTGCGGGGCAGATCGAGCAATTCCATCAACTGCAGATCGAGCCCCGGAGCGCTCATACCAGTACAGCTTACGGTGATCAGGTGAGTGATCTCTGATTCCTGCAATTTTCCATCAAGGCAGTCGCGAATGGCATTTACCGATAAGGGAGCTGCATATTTCTGGTACCATACCATTCTTTGTTCAAGCGAAGGAAATGGTTCCAGATTTTCTGTATGCGGATAGAATTTCCATTCGTTACCGGTACGGCTGTAATCGGGAACAACAGAGTAACGGGTATCAATATGGCTTTGGTGGTACAGGTAACGCAACCTGCGTTTATCGGCTTCATTAAAGCAATAGATATGCTGCATGAACTGCAGAATATCCTGCTGCTTGTGTTTAAACGAAGGTACTGCTGTACCAATGGCAATAATTTTACTCAAAGATCCTCCAGATTAATAAAGTAAGAAAAGCAAGGTTGGTACAAACAGACGCCAGTATATTCATTCGCATAGTATTGGTAAAACTGGCGTACCGGACGTCTTTCCACACCAAACCTGCCCACCTGAAAAAATATACGAGAATCGGCAGCATGGTAGTTGCTAATACCAGAAACTTTTTTTGTTCACCATGCATGAAAAAATACCAGGAAAGCACACCCATAGCCAAAGCATATACAGCGGCCGTAAAAACAAATGTGCCCCGGTAACCGAGCAATGCACTGAGGGTAATTACACCATCTTTTTTATCGGCTTCGTGCTGATATACCTGGGTAAGGGGGTAAAAACCTCCTATCAGTAAGCCCGCCGCAATCAAGGCTGCAGGTGGCACCTGCAGCGTTTTATTTACACTGCTTCCGTGATATACCATAAAAAAAGTTACTGATCCCTGAAATATGATTACGGTAAGATAGCCGGCAACAGGATATTTTTTCAGCCTGATACCCCGGTAGCTATAGGCCCGTGAGGCTGCTATATAGGCTATAATGCAAAATGTAAACCAGTAGCTGATAAAAAGGCTCAGCAGTATTGCCACTATATCCATGATGACGCTTACTTTAAATAGTTCGCGGGTAGGGGGCAATGGTTTTTTTATGCCGCCAATACTGGTTTCATCGCGATCCATATAGGAATTGTAGCCATTGCTTGATGGATAGATCAGAAAATGAAGAATAAAGAAAATCAATAACGTATCTGTGGTATCGATAACCGGCACCTGACTCACAGCAAATAAAAATACCGGTAACAGAAAAAAGGAAAAGTGAAACCGTAATAATTGTATGGTAGATTGTTGCAACATATTAGAAAAGTCGGAAAGTCCGTAAGTCAGAAAGTCCGAAAGCATTTTTATAAAAATACCTCTTTCTTTCGGACTTCCTGACTTTCCGTCTTTCGGACTATTTTAATGTCTTTGCCGTTTTCTGCTGGCAATTCCCCTGTGATTATGTATTAATTTGGTCACTATGAAAAGGCTCATTTTTATTTCATTGTTACTAAACTGTATAATCGCAGTAAACGCCCAGATCAAACCCTTTCGTTTTGTTCATATCAGCGATACGCATATTGGCTCACCCAATGGATCTGCTGAAGAAGATCTGCGGCGCACAATACAGGATATTAATCAGATGCATGATGTGGCATTTGTTGTAATTACCGGTGATATCACCGAACTGGGAACAGACGAACAACTGGCGCTGGCCAAACAAATGCTGGATAGTTTACAAGTAAAGTGGTATATCATTCCGGGCAATCATGATGCCTGCTGGAGCGAAAGCGGCGGTGTACAATTTTTGAAGGTGTTTGGCAACGATAAATTCTGCTTCGATTATAATGGTATCCGTTTTATTGGTTGCGCCTCTGGTCCCTATGTACGAATGAGCGATGGTCATGTTCCCCGCAATGCGATTGTTTGGTTAGATAGTCTGCTGGCAAAAACACCCAAACAGCAACCGCTTATTTTCTGTAATCACTACCCGATAGATAACAGTCTGGATAACTGGTACGAAATAATTGACCGTTTGAAACAGCGCAATACATTAATGATCTTTTGCGGACATGGTCATACCAATAAGGCATTTGATTTTGAAGGTATCCCTGGTGTAATGGGCCGGTCGAACCTGCGGGCAAAAGCCCCTGTAGGCGGATATAATCTGGTTGATGTAACACATGATTCCATTGTTTATACTGAACGGCGCCCTGGTGTAGAAACCTTATCGCCGTGGGCAAAAGTAAAAATAACAACTCATCAGCATTATTCTGCCAAACAATTTGAACGCCCTTCATATGCCATTAATGAGCAATACAGTCAGGTAAAACCGAAATGGACCTTTTCATCGAACGCCAATGTGATTTCTACTCCTGCCGTGTGTGATAACCTGGTGATCTTTGGTAATCAGAATGGCTTGGTAACAGCGTTATCGATAAAAGATGGTAAAAAGAAATGGTCGTTTAAAACAGATGGATCTGTTTTTTCTTCTCCGGCCGCTACCAAAAATGGAAAAGTAATATTCGGGTCGGGCGATGGAAATGTATATTGCTTAAATGCCCTGAGCGGACAATTAAGCTGGAAATTTAAAACCGGTGCATCAGTTTTGGGATCGCCGGTAATAATTGGCGATACTGTTTTTATCGGTGGCAGCGATCATAGTTTTATGGCATTGAATGCTAACAGCGGACATGCTTTATGGAAGTTTACCGGTTTGCAGGGCCCTGTTGTAAGTACACCGCTGGTATATGGCCAGGAGGTGATTTTCGGCGCGTGGGATAAGAACTTATATGCTGTGAACAGAAGTACCGGACAACTGGCATGGCAATGGAATCCCGGTTTTTCTGTAATTAATTATTCTCCGGCTGCCTGTATTCCGGTGGCGCATGATAGTGTTGTTTATGTGGTTTGCCCCAACAGGACCATCTATGCTATTGATGCTTTATCGGGCGCCACATTATGGCAAAACAGTGAAACGAGGGTTCGTGAATCGATTGGTATTTCTGAAGATGGAAAATATGTATATGGAAAAACGATGCAGGATACTGTAGTGGCTTATGCTACCAGTCGCACAGCTCAACATCCCGCATGGACAATGAACGCCGGATTTGGATATGAACATGTGCCTTCGATGCTTATTGAAAAAGATGGTCAGTTATTTTTTGGCACCCGCAATGGCGTGGTATATGATATTGACCCCGTTCATCAAACCATCCTTTGGGCGCACAAGATCGATAACAGTATGGTAAATACTGTACGCGTGTTAAACAGTGAACAGCTTATTGTAAGTACAATGGATGGGAAGGTGAGTTTGCTGGAGGTCGGGGTGAGGTAATAAAAAATCCCGCCATTACAGCGGGATTCAATTTTTTACAACTATGGTAGGTAAGTTATACCAGCATTCTTAAAGGTTCTTCCAGTAAGCCCTGCAGGGTTTGGAGGAATGCGGCACCGGTAGCGCCATCTACAACACGGTGGTCGCAGGTAAGCGTAACCTTCATGATGTTACCGATTTTTATTTGTCCGTCTTTTACAACAGGTACCTGGTTAATAGCGCCTATAGCCAGGATGCAGGAATCCGGCGGATTGATAATGGCAGTAAACTCTTCAATGCCAAACATACCGAGGTTAGAGATGGTGAAAGTGCTTCCTTCCCAATCGCTCGGTTGCAGTTTTTTATCTTTTGCTTTTTTAGCGAAATCTTTTACTTCAGTAGCGATCTGTGATAATGATTTCAGATCGGCGAAACGTACAACGGGCACCAGTAATCCTTCTTCAACTGCTACAGCAACGCCTACGTTTACATGGTGGTTAACGCGGATCTTATCGCCCATCCAGCTGCTGTTCACTTTTGGATGTTGCTTCAATGCAATGGCGCAGGCTTTCAGCACCATGTCGTTGAAGGAGATCTTAACCGGTGAAATATCATTCAGTTTGGCCCTGCTTTCTACAGCCTTATCCATGTTTATTTCCATGGTGAGGTAGAACTCAGGAGCAGTGAATTTGCTTTCAGATAATCTTTTGGCAATTACCTTACGCATTTGCGATACAGGTACATCTTCAAAGCTAACCTGACCGGCTACTGCGGTAGCAGCAGGTGTAGTGGCTTTACCCTGAGTGGCAGTTGTTGCAGCAGAGGCGGCTGCAGGAACATAATTGTCAACGTCTCTTTTTATGATACGACCGCCATCGCCGGAGCCGGGCACTTTAGAAATATCGATGCCTTTTTCAGAAGCTAATTTCTTGGCCAGCGGAGAAGCTTTTACACGGCCGTTTTCGGTAGAATCACCATGAGTAGCTGTGTCTGTGTGGGCTTCAGCGGTCTGAGTTGCCTGAGCAGGTTGACCTTGTTGAGCGCCACCGGCTGCAGCTGTAGTTGCTCCGCCTTTGGCAGCGGCTACAATTTTTTGAACATCTACTTTCTTCTCATCGCCAATAATGCACAACAGCGCGTTCACCGGAACTTTATCACCTTTTTGTGCACCTATATATAATAATTTACCTTCTTTATAGCTTTCCAGTTCCATGGTGGCCTTGTCAGTTTCCACATCGGCCAGCAGGTCGCCTTTTTTTACATTGTCGCCTACTTTTTTATGCCATTCGGCAATAACGCCTTCAGTCATGGTATCGCTCAGCCGGGGCATCAGAATTACTTCCTGCATATTGGCAAGGTCCAGCGATTCGCCTGAAGAAGCGGGAGCTTTTGCTTCCTGTTTTGCAGGTTCAGAAGCAGGAGTTGGGGCAGGAGCGGCAGCCGAAGCGGCGGCTTTTTGACCTCCACCTGAAATGAGAGAGCTAATATCTTCACCGGCAGAACCAATAATAGCCAGTAGATCATTCACCTGCAGTTTTCCCCCTTTTTCAGTACCTATGTGAAGCAGGGTGCCATCTTTATAACTTTCCAGTTCCATGGTAGCTTTGTCGGTTTCTACCTCAGCCAGAATGTCGCCTTTCTTTACTTTGTCGCCTACCTTTTTATGCCAGGCCGCTATCACGCCTTCTGTCATGGTATCGCTCAGGCGGGGCATTAAGATCACTTCAGCCATAATTAGTTCTTATTTGATATTTCTGATTTTTCTATTTGAGTGGTCGAAATTACAGCAAAATGGTCAATTGGAAAACTTAACCATTTCGAACTGGGTTTCACACAGTTCGGGGGTCGGGATATTAATAATCCAATCCCAGTTTCAGCCTGTTTTTTAAGTCGTTTATCAGTGGGTATTGTTCCACAATTTTCTGGTATTGTTCCCTGGTATTAAGGGGCCGTTCGGTAGGCTCCTGAATGATCGGGTTATCGGTAACTAAGATCGAAAACAATAAAGTGCGGTTATTAAAGTGCTGTTGCAGGAACTCCGACAGCTCACGGCGCTCTCCTTCGATGAATTTTTGCTCAAGATTATTGTTGGTAATGATCTCAAATGAGCTGTCATTAATAATCTGTAAGCGCGCCAGGTCGAACGACTGGGCAGCGGGGTTTTTATTATCTTTTAGTCTCTGGGAGAAGTTTTTCCAGTGTTCCTGTAGTTTTTCATCGCTCAGCGGAATAAGCGGGTTTCCATTACCAAACTGTTTATTGGCAAATTTCTGCCTGATAGATTCCAGGGTACCCAATTTGGAACCCCCGGAAGTTCTGGTGGTGGTTGAAGACTGTTGACTACCGCCGGTCGTAACACTAGTCGCCGCTTGCTGTGCCAGCATGAAGTTCTGTTCTTCCTCTTCCGGACTGATATAATCATCAACATCCGAATCGATCATCAGCTTCGCTTCGGTATTCGCTTTTGGTGTTTCAGGTTCCTTTTTTACAGGCTCCTGTTTTGGGCTCACAGTGTCGGGCTTCTTACTTCCTGTTTCTGACTTCTCAGCGGTTGCCGCGGGAGCGGGTTCCGACTTCTGATTTCCGGCTTCCGACTTCTTGCTTCTATCTTCCACCATAGCCAGTTTTCTGAAAGCTACCGGCTGTGAATTGTCAACTACTTTTTTTTTACCGGCGCCATCTCCCTGAACGGTCAGTTCAAGGGCCTGCTGCAGGTAGGTGAGTTTAATGATCGCCAGTTCAGTATGCAGCCGTTTATTGCGTGCGCCTTTATAATTGATTTCAGCTTCGTTTAAAATATTCAGAGCGCTGATCAGGTATGATACCGGAATCTTTTGGGCGGTGGAAATGTATTTGTCTTTAAAACTTTCAACCACTTCAAGCAGGCCGGCTACCTTTTCGTCTTTACATACCAGCAGATTGCGGATAAATTCAGCATAGCCATTGATCACCAGGTCGCCTTCAAAACCTTTGCGGTCAATATCATCGTATAGTAACATGCCTCCTGCAAGGTCCTGGCGCTGCATGCAATCCATCAGTTTAAAATAATAATCGGCATCCAGAATGTTCAGGTGTTCCAGCGTGTTCTGATAGGTAACTGTGCCACTGGTAAAGCTTACTATTTTGTCAAGAATGCTAAGGGCATCGCGCATACAGCCTTCGCTTTTACGGGCGATAACCTGCAGTGCCGGTTTTTCGGCATTAATATCTTCCTTATTACAGATGCTTTGCAGATGCTCCACCGTATCGTTGCTGGTGATACGTTTAAAGTCGAAGATCTGGCATCGGCTGAGGATGGTAGGCAGAATTTTATGCTTTTCGGTAGTAGCCAATATAAATATGGCGTAGGGGGGCGGCTCTTCCAGCGTTTTCAAAAATGCATTGAAAGCCGAGGAACTGAGCATGTGCACCTCGTCGATGATATATACTTTGTACTTTCCGGCTTGTGGAGCAAAACGAACCTGCTCTACAAGGGTTCGGATATCGTCTACCGAGTTATTACTGGCAGCATCCAGTTCATGAATATTGAGAGAGATGCCTTCATTAAAGGCTACACATGATGAACATTGATTACAGGCTTCCCCATCAGCGCTGGGGTTTTCGCAGTTGATGGTCTTTGCCAATATACGGGCACAGGTTGTTTTTCCCACACCACGCGGACCGCAAAATAAAAAGGCATGCGCCAGCTGGCGGTTTTTTATGGCGTTTTTGAGTGTAGTAGTTATATGACCCTGCCCCACCACCGTATCGAAGGTTTGAGGCCTGTATTTTCGTGCTGAAACAATAAATTTCTCCATGGTATGGAGCAAATGTAAGAATATGATGAGATAGTTGGCCAGATGGTACGATGTACACATGCAATATAAATGGTGTAAGCTGCAAGTCCTTTATTTACAAGGATTTTGGCCAAAAGAGCACGTTGAAGGAGAAAATTTTTTTGAAAAAGAAGGAGAAATATTTGGATACTTAACAGTGTTAAGTATATTTGTGTTGTTAATTTACTTACAATGGGCATAGCGGAAAGAAAAGAGAAACAGAAACAGGATATCAGGAAGGCGATCCTCGACGCTTCTATGAAATTATTTACAGAGCAGGGCTATGAGAACGTTTCTATTCGCAAAATAGCCGATTTAATTGAATATAGTCCTACCACCGTATACCTCTATTTTAAGGATAAGAATGAGATCCTTTTCAACCTGCATGAATTGGGGTTCCAGAAAATGGCTGAATATAATGTCGATTTATGGACAATAAAAAATCCGCTCGTTCGTCTGCACAAGATGGGAGACCATTACATACGGTTCGGCCTTGAAAATCCTGAGTTTTATGATTTGATGTTCATATTAAAGGCTCCTATGGAAGCATTGGAACGCATGGAAAACTGCGACTGGAAAAGTGGCGACCAGGCGTTGGGCAGACTGAAAGAAACACTACAGGAATGCATGGATAAAGACCTCATTCAAAAGGGAGATATAGATGCAATGGCCATGGCAATTTGGGGTATGGTACACGGCCTGGTGTCGCTCGCCATCCGTAAAAGATATGAAAAACTGATACAGGCACCGGAAAATATAGTGCCTATGATGAATAAAGCATTAACCTGGCTACTAAATACATTGGACACATCAGGTAAAAAGGTGTGACCTTTTTTTTGCCCTATTAGTTAACGCTGTTAATAATATTTACATTATAAAATAAAACCGATTGACTTATGAAACGAAGTCTGTCAGTCCCGCTTATCGGGATTGTCGGGGGCCTTCTTGTCGCTATTTCGGCCACCGCACAAACTACTTTGGATGGTTATATTAAAAAAGGGCTCGATAGTAATCTCGCCCTGCATCAGAAAACTTTCGACCTGCAGAAAGCGCAGCTCGATCTGAAAAGAGCAAAAACATTATTCTATCCGCAAGCCGGTATCGCTTCCCAATACACGCTGGCAAGCGGAGGCCGTAAACAGGATATACCCATCGGCGACCTGCTCAACAATGTTTACTCAACCCTGAACCAGTTAACCGGCCAGGGTAAATTTCCTCAGGTAAGCAATCAAAGCATCAGCTTTTTACCAAACGACTTTCACGATACACGCCTTGAAGTTTCCATGCCCCTGGTAAATACCGATCTATATTATAACCGGGCCATTAAACAGGAACTGATCCATACCACGCAGGCCGATATTGATATTTACAAACGCGAGCTGGTAAAAAATATTAAAGAAGCCTATTATCAATATCTGCAGGCAGGCAAGGCCGTTGATATTTATAATAATGCGCTGGCTCTTGCCAGTGAAAATTTGCGGGTGAGCGAAAAGCTTATGCAAAATACCATGGCTACCAAAGAAACCGTATTGCGCGCAAGGGCACAGGTAAGTCAGGTTAAAGCTTCCCTGATCACAGCCGGTAATCAGCAACAGAATGCAGCTGCCTATTTTAATTTTCTGCTCAATCAATCGCTTGATACACCTGTTACTGTTGATACCGCTGTTTTGCAACAGGTAAATACTACAGCCACTGCTGCATTGGATGTGCCTGTTCGTCGCGAAGAACTGACCAAACTACAGAGTGCACAAAAAGTGGTAAACACCAGCATCAAAATGAACCGTTCTTACCTGGTGCCTAAACTGAATGCATTTTATCATGTAGGTTATCAGGGTTTTGGCTTTCACTTTAACAGCGATCAGTTTTATCAGTTGGGTGGTTTGCAATTACAATGGGACATTTTTAAGGCAAACGATAATAAATATAAAATAAAGCAATCGCAGCTTGATCTTGAAAATATCAATACCCAATACAAAGATGTAGAGCATCAGTTAACCCTGCAGGTGCAAACAACCTATAACGATTACCGCAGTGCAGTACAAACACTTCAGGCATTAACAGATGAAGTACAGAGCACACAGGAAACTTATCGTTTTGCCGAACGCCGTTTTCGCGAAGGCCAGGCTTTGCAGATAGAATTGATAGATGCGCGTACGCAATTAACTAATGCACAATTAAACTACTCACTGGCGCAACTGGCCGTATTAACCCGCGCTGCCGAATTAGAACGTGTTACTGCTTCCTATACTTTTTAAAAAACTTTGTTATGACCAAAATATTATTCCCCCTTGCCTTTATAATAGCCAATGTAATTGCATTTGCAATAACAGGATGCAATGGCCGCTCACAAGCTGCCAGCATAACCGATGACGCTATTGCCGTAAAACTGCAACCGGTTTCTACCACCCGCTATGCGCCTGTATTGAAATATTCAGGTTCGATGGCCTCTACTACCGAAGCCAGACTATCATTTAAAATAGGCGGTATTGTTTCAAAAATATTTGTAAAAGAAGGTGATCATGTGGTGAAAGGACAACTGCTGGCCACACTCGATTTAACTGAAATAAATGCGCAGGTACAACAAGCCAATCAAGGCGTTGAAAAAGTGCAGCGCGATGTAAACCGGGTAAAGAATTTATATAACGATACCGTAGCTACATTAGAGCAGGTACAAAACGCTACCACCCAATTACAGGTAGCAGAAGAAAGTTTACGCATTGCCCGCTTTAACCAGCAATATGCTCAGATACGTGCAACTGAAAACGGCACTATTCTTAAGAAGATCATGAATGAAGGTGAGCTTGCACCTTCCGGTGCACCGGTATTTCTGTTCAATGGCACCGCAGGTAATGATTGGGTAATACGCTTTGGTGTAAGTGATAAAGACTGGGCCGTACTTAAAAAAGGCGACAAAGCGACTGTTGAAATTGATGCCTATCCCAATAAAACATTCACCGGTATTATTACTGAAATAGCACAGGGTGCAGATGCTTCCAGCGGTACTTATGAAATAGAAGTAAAAGTATTGCCCAATGGAGAACGCTTTGCCGCCGGTTTGTTTTCCACTGTACACCTGCGCCCTGCAGCAGAACAAATAGTTACCATGGTGCCTGTTGAGGCTATTACCGAAGCCAATGATAAAACAGGTTATGTATATACTGTTAATGCCGATGGAAAAACAGTTACCAAAAACAAAGTAGCTATTGCTTTTCTTGAAAACAATAAAGCGGCTGTAATTAGCGGACTCGATAGTGTACATGAAGTTATAACCGAAGGAGTAGGCTATCTCACAGACAGAGCCATAGTTAAAGTAATTAAATAGTTAGTGGTCCCGATAGCTATCGGGAGTGCTTCTTGTCTTCTTCATTTTCAAATTATCAAATCTTCAAATTTTCAAATTGTATGAAGATAACTGACTTCTCAGTAAAAAATTATCAGTTCACATTGATCGTATTTGTGGCACTGATTGCTATAGGCGTTAATTCGCTATTGAATATGCCACGTGGTGAAGACCCTGACTTTCAGGCCCCGCAATTTAGTGTGGTGGTGGTATATCCCGGTACCAGTCCGAAAGACATGGAAGAACTGGTGGCCGATCCCATTGAAAAAAGAATGAATGAGCTGGACGATATCAAGCGTATTGTTACCCGTATTGATGATGGTTTGGCCGTAATTCGTGTTGAATTTAAATATGAAACCGATCCGGATAAAAAGTATCAGGATGTAGTGCGCGAAATGGATGCTCTTCGCACCAAACTCCCGCAGGATATATTGAATATAGATATTCAGAAATTCTCACCCTCAGATGTAAATATTTTGCAGATCGCCTTAATGAGTGAAACAACACCATATAAAGATCTGGAAGAATGGAGCAAAAAACTGAAAGAACGCCTGGAGAAGATCAAGACCTTAAAGAACGTAGACAACTGGGCATTTCCCGATCAGCAGGTACGTGTATCGCTGCAACTGGAAAAGCTCGCGCAGTATAAAATTCCGCTTAATAAAGTGCTGGGCGCCATTCAAAGCGAAAATATAAATATACCCGGCGGCAGTATTGAAATGGGTGAAAAAAAGTTTAACGTTAAAACAAGCGGTAATTATAAAAGTGTAGATGAAATAAAAAATACTATTGTTAGTAATGTAAACGGCAAACTGGTTTATGTAAAAGATGTGGCTGATGTGGCTTTTAACTATGAAGAACAAACCTATATAGGACGTCTGAATGGTAAAAGAGCTGTGTTTGTAACCGCAAGCCGTAAAATGGGCACCAATATTTTTGCGGTAGAAAAAGAAATAAAGCCGGTTCTGGACCAGTTTCAAAAAGAATTGCCCAAAAGCATTCGTTACGATCAAAGCTTTGATAATGCCCATAGTGTTCGCAAACGTCTTGGTGGGTTCAGCCGCGATTTTTCTATTGCTATTTTCCTGGTATTATTAACCTTATTGCCATTGGGCTTGAGGGCATCTATAGTGGTAATGATCTCTATTCCTTTGTCGCTCGCCATTGGTCTTTTCCTGCTCGATATGTTTCATATAACTATTAACCAGCTGAGCATTGTAGGTATGGTAGTAGCGTTGGGTTTGCTGGTTGATGACAGTATTGTGGTAGTAGAAAATATAGAAAGATACCTGCGCATGGGGTATAGCCGTCGTGAAGCTGCTATGGCCGCTACCAAACAAATAGGACTGGCAGTAATTGGCTGTACCATTACGTTGATCTTTGCCTTTTTGCCGCTGATGTTTTTGCCCGAAGGAGCCGGTGATTTTATTCGCAGTTTGCCGGCAGCAGTAGTTACTACGGTACTGGCGTCGTTGTTTGTATCATTGACGATCGTACCATTTTTATCGAGCCGCATTTTAGGCAATCACGAAAATCCTGAAGGCAATCTGTTCATGCGTGGCTTAAAGAAATTCATAGGTGGTTCATATCGCCGGTTGTTACATAGCGCCATTTCAAGACCGATCACTACCTTATTGATTGCGCTGGCCATTTTTGCAGGTAGTCTGGCCCTGGTACCTGTTGTTGGTTTTAGTGTTTTCCCTGCATCTGAAAAACCTATGTTCCTGATAAATATCGAAACACCGCTGGGCACCAGTTTACAGGCTACTGATCAGGTAGCGCGTTATGTTGAAAATGAGATCAGTCATATGCCCGATCTTAAGAACTATGCTACCAATGTGGGCCGTGGTAATCCGCGTATTTATTATAATATAGTGCCGCAGAATGATGTGAGCAATTATGCACAGTTATTTATTCAGTTAAAGGAAACACCTCCGGCAGAAAAAAGAAA
>Ga0068855_100005627_pt1 | contig 15290 bp, 15 predicted proteins | sample KBSCornC52_FD_66592 | JGI IMG/M metagenome (GOLD analysis project Ga0068855, IMG submission 66592) | Corn rhizosphere microbial communities from Kellogg Biological Station, Michigan, USA - KBS Corn C5-2 | ecosystem: Host-associated > Plants > Roots > Rhizosphere > Soil ...
CTGCCGGTGGTGCGGCGGGCCTTGCCGTGATCGCGGTTCGCCAAGCCGCACGATCCGTCCTAGGTTGAGGTGACGGCGAGGGAGCGAGATCATGAATTCTGCATCGACGGCGACCGCGGCTGACGTCAATTTGGTCGTCGTCACCGAAACCGGCGCGGGCGGCTACCAGGTGGAGGTCAGGGTCGGCGCCCATGCCTTCCTCGCCGATGAGCCGCTCGCGGTCGGCGGCCTCGGCACAGGACCCAATCCCTATGACCTGTTGCGGGCGGCGCTTGGCGCTTGCACCGTGATCACCACCAGGCTCTACGCCAATCGCAAGGGATGGCTATTGCATCGGATCTCGGCCAGCGTGACCCACCACCCCGCGAGCGGGGGCCAGCGCGATCGCTTCGATCGGACGGTGACGCTGGAAGGCGATCTCGATGAGGCGCAGCGCGCCCGATTGATCGACATCGCGTCGCGCTGCCCGGTGTCGCAGACGCTCTCGCGTGGCTCCGATGTCGGGATCAGCCTGGCGAGCTAGGGCTCAAACCCGGTACCGATCGTCAGAATCACCCTGCTACCAACTGATCCACCATTCGTCGTTCGCCAGCTTCCAGCTTGCCCACCGGCCCGATCGGCAAGCAGGCTCTGCGGCCAGGGCCCCTTGGCGCGGCCTGAGTCGCTGGACTAACACCGCCGGGCCGACCCACAGGAACTGGGCGGGGGAGAGAGACGATAATGAACGAGAAACGCACCGTCCGCATTGGTGGCGCCTGCGCCGGCTATGGCGACGGCACTATGGCGACGCCGCAATTGGTCCGCGACGGCGCGATCGATTACGTCATTCTGGACTATCTGTCCGAGGTGTTCATGCCGACCGCTGCCCGCACCCGGCAGCAGGATCCGAACGCCGGCTATGTCATGTACTTCCCCGACGAGCTCTATTCGATGGTCGCGCGCGACCTCGTCGAGCGCAAGGTCAAGCTCGTCACCAATGTCGGCGCGGTCAATCCGCACGCCTGCGCCAAGGCGATGCAGGCGGCGGCTGCCAAGCTCGGCCTGTCGCCGAAGATCGCGGTGGTCAACGGCGACGACATCATCGATCGCGCCGCCGCGCTGCGCTCTACCGGCCGGCTCAAGGAGCGGCTGCCCGAAGGCGTCAGCTACACCGGCATCCACGCCTATATTGGCGCCTATCCGATCGCCCGCGCGCTGGCGTTAGGCGCCGATATTGTCGTCACCGGGCGCGTGGTCGACAGCGCGCTGGTGCTCGGCCCGCTGATCCATGAATTCGGCTGGGAGCCGGATGATTACGACCGGCTCGCGGCGGGCTCGCTGATCGGTCATATCCTCGAATGCGGCGCGCAGGCCTCGGGCGGCATCTTCACCGACTGGCGCGAGATCGGCGATTATTCGAACATCGGCTATCCGATCGCCGAATGCCACGCCGACGGCTCGGCGGTGATCACCAAGCCGGAGGATACCGGCGGGCTGGTTTCGGTCGGCTCGGTCGCCGAGCAGCTGCTCTACGAAATCGGCGATCCGCGCAGCTACCGTCTGCCCGACGTCGTCGCCGATCTGAGCCAGGTGCGCTTCGAGCAGCTCGGCAAGGACCGCGTGCTGATGACCGGGGCCAAGGGCAGGGCACCCGGGCCGGATTTCAAGGCAATCGCGACCTGGGATGACGGCTGGTTCGCCAGCTGGGGCTTCCCGATGCGCGGCCAGGACGCCGCCGACAAGGCCAAGGCGATTGCCGATTCGGTGTTCACCCGCGGCGCGAAGATGCTGCGCGAGCGCAACATGCCGGGGCTGCGCCAGACGCGCACCGAGATCATCGGCGACGAGGAATCCTATGGCGCCAATGCCCGCGTGCGCGGCTCCCGCGAGGTGTTCTGCCGGATGACGATCGAAGCGGAGGACTCGTCAGCCTTCGGCGTGCTGCTGAAGGAAATGGGCACTGCCTGCGTGTCGATGGCGCCGGGCGTCGCCGGCTCGCTGATGATGTTCCAGCCGATGCCGATGGCGCGCTCCGAAGCCTTCTTCATACCAGCCAGCGAGATCACGCCGGTCGTCACCTTCGGCGATCACAAGGAGACAGTCGAACGCTTCGCTCATGGCGAGCCGGAGCCTGAGCCGGAAGCTGCGGTGCTGCCGCTGCCCGACGAAGAGCCCGACACGACCGTGCCGCTGAGCAAGCTCGCCTGGGCGCGCAGCGGCGACAAGGGCGACATCTGCAATGTCGGCATCGTCGCGCGGCGGCCGGAATATCTGCCCTATATCGCCGCGGCGATGGACGAGCAGACCGTCGCCGAGCACTACGCCTTCATGTTCCGCAACCCGCCGGGGCGGGTCGAGCGGCATTATCTGCCGGGCAGCGATTCGATCAATTTCATGCTGCAGAATGCGCTCGACGGCGGTTGCACCGTCAGCCTGCGCTTCGACCCGTTCGGCAAGAGCGCGGCGCAGGATGCGCTCGACTTGCCGGTACCGGTGCCGTCGTCGCTGCTGGACTGAACCAAACAAGCAAGGAGAGCGGGCATGAAGGCGAGCATCATCGGCACCGGCTTCGGCCAGAGAGTTGCAGCGGAGATCTATCGCAAGACCGGGATCGAGGTGGTCGACATCGCCAGCCCGCGCGATGAGGCGGCGGTCAAGCGCGCCTGCGCCGCGCCGGTCGATTTCGTCTCGATCCATTCGCCGCCGTTCATGCACCGCGACCATGTCATGCTCGCGTTGGAGAACGGCCGCGACATCGTCTGCGACAAGCCTTTCGGCAAATCCGCGGCGGAAGCACGCGAGATGCTCGATGCGGCCGAAGCGGCCGGGGTGATCCACCTGCTCAACTTCGAGTTCCGCCAGGAGGAGCAGCGCAAGCAGGCCAAGGCGCTGATCGACGATGGTGCGATCGGCGAGATCCATCACGTCGCCTGGAACGCCTTTATCTCCGGCTCGCGCGTCCCGTTGCGGCGTTACGGCTGGCTGTGGAATCGCGAGCTCGGCGGCGGCTGGATCGGTGCCTTCGGCTCGCACGCGATCGACGCGATGCGCTGGCTGGTCGGCGAGATCGAGACCGCCAGCGGCACCTGCCGCACCGAGCTGCCCTACCGGCCCGATGCAAACGGGGTCGACCAGCTCTGCACCGCCGAGGATGCCTTCACCGCCTGCTTCACCTTTGCCAATGGCGCGACTGCGACGCTCGACACCAGCTTCGCCGCCTCGGTCACGCGCATGCCGGTGATCCAGATCTTCGGCTCGGAAGGGGCGCTCATCCTGACCGGCAGCAACAAGCTTGAGCTGAAGCGGACCGACAAAGCCGACCAGGATTTCGACTTCCCGGTGTGGCAGGGCGACCAGCATGAGCCGGCGTTCAGCAACTGGTCCTATCTGATCCAGGAGGCGATCCGCGAGCGCAAGCAGATCGCGCCGAGCTTCCGCGACGGCTATGCCTGCGCGGTGGTCATGGACAAGCTGCGCGACAACGCCGTCTGGCTGACGCCGCAGGCCGAGAAGGTCGCGGCGCAGTGAGCGATCGCGCGCTCGAACTCTGCTGCATGTCGATGCGGCGCGCCAATCTCGTCGAGCTGGCCGATGCCGCGGCCGGCGCAGGCTATCGCTACATCACGACGACGACCTGGCTGTTCGAGGGCGCGCCGCTTGGCGGCAAGGATCTTCGCAAGCGGATCGACGATGCCGGCGTGCAGGTCAGCATGATCGACGGGCTGACCAGCGCGCTGCCCGGCGCGCCGCCACCGGGGCCGGAGCGCAAGAGCTTCGAGGAGTGCGCCGAGATCGCGCATCTGCTCGGCGCAGGTTGCCTCAACCTCGTCCACATCGGCGGCGTGCCGACGCCGATCGAGGAGCTCGGCGATGCCTTCGCCAAGGTCTGCGAGAAGGCCGCCGGCGAGGGGCTGAACCTGGTCATCGAATTCCTGCCCGGCACGGGCATACCGGATCTCAAGACGGGGCTGGCGGTCGTGCGTCACGCGAACCAGCCGAACGGGAAGAGCCTGTTCGACACCTGGCACCATGCGCGCTGCGGCGGAACGCCACCGGAGGTCGACGCCGAGGCGGCGAAGTGGATCGGCGCGCTGCAGCTCAGCGACCGCACGCCCGATCAGGATCTGGTGCCCTATGTGCCGATGACCGGGCGCAAGATCCCGGGCAGGGGCGCGCTGCCGATCGCGCGCTGGATCGCACCGATTCTGGCGGCGCATCCCGCCATGCCGGTCGGCGTTGAAATCCTCAGCGACGAGATGGAAGCGATGGACTTCGGCGAAGCCGCGGGCACCGCCGCGGACTCGCTGCGTAGCGTCATCGCCGAAGCGGAAGGGCTGCTCGCCAGCAGCTAGTAGACTGCGTCGTCGTTGGGCGGGGTGATCGGGTAGGGGACGCTCTCGATGCCGTTGACCGTCGCGCCGGTCATCGAGACGTTCTGCGCGCCCGACAGCAACTGTGCCGGCCAGTTGAGCGGCGGCGCGGTCAGATCGTCGAGCCGCTTGGTTTCCTCCGCGGTGAGCACCAGATCGAGTGCGGCGAGATTGGCCTCGAGATGCGCGACGGTGCGCGCGCCGATGATCGGCGCGGTGATGCCGGGGCGGTTGCGCACCCAGGACAGCGCGACCGCGGCGACGCTCGCGCCGCGCGCCCTGGCGATCTCCTCGACGACGTCGATCACCTGATAGGCGCGCTCGCTCGGCGGCTGGACCATGCCGCTGCGTCGCGGCGTCGCCTCGGCGGCGGTCGCGCGGGTGAATTTTCCGGACAGCGCGCCGCCGCGCAGCGGTCCCCAGTTGCAGATGCCGAGCCCAAGCTCGCGCGCCATCGGGATCAGTTCGCCCTCGACGGTGCGCTGGAGCAGCGAATATTCGATCTGGATCGCGGCGACCGGCGCCCAGCCGCGGAAGCGGGCGATGGTTGCCGCCTCGGCGACCTTCCAGGCCGGACTATCGGAGAGGCCGACGTAGCGGACCTTGCCTGACGAGACGAGGTCGTCGAACGCGCGCATCGTCTCCTCGATCGGGGTGAAGGCATCCCACGCGTGCATCCAGTAGAGATCGATGTAGTCGGTCTTCAGCCGGCGCAGCGAATTATCGCATTGCTGCAGCATCGCCTTGCGCCCGGCGCCGCCGGCATTGGGATCGCCGCGGTGCAGGCTGGAGACGAATTTGGTCGCGATCACCGCGCGGTCGCGACGGCCGGCGCCGGCGAAATAATCGCCGATGATCGCCTCGCTATGGCCGAAGGTGTAGTTGTTCGACGTGTCGATGAAGTTGCCGCCGCGATCGAGATAGGTGGCGAGGATGTCGCGTGATACTTCCGGGCTCGCGCCCCAGCCCCATTCCTCGCCGAAGGTCATCGCCCCGAGGCAGAAGGGGCTGACGCGAAGGCCCGACCGGCCGAGGGTGACGTAGGACGACAAGGACATGCGGCGCTCCCCTGATTCTTCTTCGGCGTACGATCAGACCAGCTTGGTCACACCTCTGCGCAGCACCAGGACATCACTGCCCGCGTCGCGTGCCTCGAAATGGATGGTATTGCCCTCGCGCCAAAGGTCGAACGCGATCGTCGCGCCCGGCAGGATCGGCGCGGAGAAGCGTACGGCATGGCTGCGAATGGCGGTCGGCTCGAGGTCGAAGGCCTCGATCACCGCACGGCAGGCGATGCCATAGGTACACAGGCCGTGGAGGATCGGCCGGTCGAAGCCGGCGGCGCGCGCCATCGCCGGGTCGGCGTGAAAGGCGGTGCGGTCGCCGAGCAGGCGATAGAGCAAAGCCTGGTTGGTCTTGATCGCATAGTCCCAATGGCGATCGGGCGCGCGGTCCGGCGGAGGTGGCAGCAGCGGGGCAGGGCGGCTGGTCGGGCCACCGAAATGGCCATCGGCGCGGGCGAAGAGCGCGGATTCGAGCGTCGCCAGCCGGCTGCCGTCGGCGAGGACCAGCTCGGTCTCGAAGATCGCCACCGCGCCGCGGTCGCCCTTGTCGAGCACCTCGAGGACGCGAGTCGTCGAGCTGCCCTTGCCGGCCGGCGGGATCGGCTGGTGGATCGTGACGATCTGCTCGCCATGGACCATCATCAGCTGGTTGATACCGATGTCGCCGAAGTCCGGGAGCGCGCCGATCGACAGGATCGTGGTCAGCGTCGGCAAAATCTTCAGCCCCGGTTGCTCATAGACCCAGGCCAGATCGCGCTCCTCGTCGCCGAAGCCTATCGCGATCGCGTAGAGCAAGGTCTCCCTGTCGCTCCACTCGAACGCCAACGGGCCGGTCACCTGGGACAGTATTTCGGGGTAACGGATCGCCACGGCCTGACCTCTTCCTTGTGCAACCGCGTGGCGTGCCGGTCTGCGGCTGTCAACGCGGCGAGGGTGCTGGACGCCGGCTGCGCCGCTGCGCTAAGGAATTGTGCGTTGCAACATGAAATTCGGAGAGCGCTCGGCGATGGCCAGCAAGCTTTACGAGGATGCGTCGTCGGCCCTGGCGGGGGTGCTGTTCGACGGTATGACGATTGCCGCCGGCGGCTTCGGTATCTGCGGCATACCCGAGACGCTGATCGCCGCGATCCGTGATGCCGGGGTCAAGGACCTGACGATCGTCTCGAACAATTGCGGGATCGACGACTACGGGCTCGGCCAGCTGCTCACCACGCGCCAGATCAGGAAGATGGTCTCCTCCTATGTCGGCGAGAACAAGGAGTTCGAGCGCCAGTACCTCGCCGGCGAGCTGGAGATCGAGTTCAACCCGCAGGGCACGCTCGCCGAGCGGATGCGGGCGGGCGGCGCCGGCATTCCGGCCTTCTACACCCGCACCGCGGTCGGCACGAATGTCGCCGAGGGCAAGGAGGTCCGCGAGTTCGACGGCGAACGCTATGTGATGGAGCGGGGGATCGTCGCCGATCTATCGATCGTCAAGGCGCTCAAGGGCGATCCCTACGGCAATCTCGTCTATCGAAAAACCGCGCGCAATTTCAATCCGATGGTCGCGACCTGCGGCAAGGTGACGGTCGCCGAGGTCGAGCAGATCGTCGGGGCGGGCGAGCTCGATCCCGATTGCATCCACACGCCGGGCATCTTCGTCCAGCGGTTCATCCTGGCGACGCAGAATGAGAAGCGGATCGAGCGGCTGACGCTGCGCAAGGAGGAGCCGGCCTGATGCCCTGGACGCGCGACGAGATGGCGGCGCGCGCCGCCAGGGAACTGAAGGACGGCGACTATGCCAATCTCGGCATTGGCATCCCGACGCTGGTGGCGAATTACATCGCGCCCGGCATCGACGTGACGCTGCAGTCGGAAAACGGCATGCTCGGCCTCGGTCCGTTCCCGACCGAGAATGAGGTCGACGCCGACCTGATCAACGCCGGCAAGCAGACGATCACCGAGCTCGACCGCACCAGCTATTTCTCCTCGGCCGACAGTTTCGGCATGATCCGGGGCGGGCATATCGACCTGTCGGTACTCGGCGCGATGGAGGTCGCCGAGAATGGCGACCTCGCCAACTGGATGGTGCCGGGCAAGATGATCAAGGGTCCGGGCGGGGCGATGGATCTCGTCGCCGGAGTCAAGAAGATCATCGTCGTGATGGAGCATAATTCGAAGGACGGCGGCGCCAAGTTCCGCAAGGCCTGCACGCTGCCGCTGACCGGCGCCAATGTCGTCGACATGATCATCACCGAGCTCGCCGTCTTCCGGCGGCCGGACCGGCACGCGCCGTTCGAGCTGATCGAACTTGCGCCGGGGGTCGATGCCGGGCAAATCCGCGAGCGCACCGAGGCGGCTTACACAGAGCGCCTCGCCGCCGGAGCCTGATCGTTCTCAGCGAACTCGCTTGCGATTTCGCCGAGAACGTGAATCAGGCTCCTGTTGTTGGTTGCGACCTTGATTCACGCCTCAGGCCTGCCTGAGACGATCAAGGTCGTCGCCGGCCCAGCGAAGGAAGTCGTGATGAGCGGACAGGATCTGCTGGCCAAGCTGCCGCCATGGCCGGTGATGGATTTCAGCGAGTTCGGCGAGGTCGAATCAAAGCCGCTGACCCGGATGCAGCAGCTCGTCGGCGGCTTCCTCGGCCGCAACTGGGTGGCGATCCCGCATGTCACCCATCATGACGAGGCCGACGTCACCCTGCTCGAGCAGCGGCGGGCGACGCACAACGTCGCCAATCCGGACAGGAAGCTGACCCCGCCGGTGCTGCTGGCCAAGGCGCTGGTCGCCGGCCTGCAGCAATTCCCGCAGTTCAACGCCTCGCTCGACGACACGGGCAAGGGTCTGGTCTTCAAGAAATATTTCCACATCGGCTTTGCCGTCGACACGCCCGGTGGCCTGCTCGTGCCCGTCATCCGCGACTGCGACAAGAAGCCGGCGACGGCGATCGCGGCAGAGCTGGCAGCGCTCGCCACCAAGGCGCGCGAGAAAGGGCTGTCGATGCCCGAGATGTCGGGCGGCTGCATCACCATCACCTCGCTCGGCCATATCGGCGGCACCGCCTTCACCCCGATCATCAACGCGCCCGAGCTGGCGATTCTCGGGGTTACCCGTGCGATCGAGCGGCCGGTGAAGGGCGAGGGCGGAGCGATCGATTGGCGGCTGATGCTGCCGCTGTCGCTGAGCTACGATCACCGGGTGATCAACGGCGCCGATGCCGCGCGCTTCACCCGCTTCATCGCCGATCAGCTGGCCGGTGAGGCGATCTTCACCTGATCGGCGGTCTTTGCTTCGCCCGACGCGGGTGCTAACCGCAATTCATTCACCCAGGGGAATGGCCAGGGAGGCCAGGCAGTTTTCATGAGCACCGATATCCTTCTGCCGAAGATCGGCTTTTCGATGAACGAGGGCACCGTCCAGACCTGGATGGTCGAGGACGGCGGTCAGGCGGTCGAGGGTCAGCCGCTCTACGAGCTGGAGAGCGACAAGTCGGTGACCGAGGTCGAGGCACCGGCCAGCGGCACGCTGCGCATCAAGGTGCCGGCCGGCGAGACCCGCGAGGTCGGCACGGTTCTGGGCACGATCGAATAGTGGGACTCAGTCGCCCTCCCATCGGGGACGGGTGTTCGTGACCTTGTCCGCCGGCACGAAATGTTCGGTGATGCCATAGCCGGCCTCGGCCGGGATGTAGACCGTCACGCCGCGTTCGTCGCGGTGGGGTTCCGGGATCACCAGCACAGGTGGACGAGCGCGCGCATCGGCGAGGGCTGACGCGCTGTCCGCGCTGCGCGCCAGCTTCGTCAGGTTCATCCGCGTCGGGAAGAGGATCTTGCGCTCATCCGCCTGCTCCAGCGCGGCGGCTGGGGCGATCCATTCCAGCGCGACGGTCTCGCCGCCATCGCACACCGCCTCCTGCCCGGCGGGCGCCCGGCACAGGAAGAAATGGGTGTCGAAGCGCTTGAGCCCGCTCTTCGGCGTCAGCCAATGGCCGAAGCGCTCGAACCCGTCGAGCCGCAGCTTGATCCCAGCCTCGCGGACCACCTCGATGAACGGCCGGACCTTGGCGGCCGGGGTCAGGCAGTGCGGCGGCACGTCGTCGGCGAGTAGGATCGAGGCCTCCTCGAACAGCTCGCGGCAGGCGGCGACGCGCAGCGTCCGGGCCTCCTCGTCGAGGCCGTCCGCGCCGATGACGTGATCCAGCCAGGCGTCGTGCCGATCCTCGGGGTCGATGGTGCCGCCGGGGAAAACCAGCGCCGATGCGAAATGCGCCTTGTCGTGGCGGCGGACCATCAGCACTTCGAACGGATCGTCGCGGACGAGCAGAACCGTCGCCGACAACCGGACCGGGACGGGGGCGGGCTCGCTCATCGCCCGATCAACTCTTGCCGCCGCCGCTGAGGCGATCGCGCATCCCGTCGAACAGGTCGGTATATTCCTTGGACAAGGCCAATGAGCTGTAGGTCAGCCGCTCCACCTGCTTCGACTGATCGGCGGGAAGGTCGGCGCAAAGCTCGATGGCGAGCTTGCCGGCTGCAACCGCTTCTACCGGGTAATTCGCCAGCTTTTCGCAGAAGGCGCGTGTTTCCGCTTCGAGCTGATCATCGGGATAGACCTGATGGATCAGTCCCATGGTCAGCGCACGCTCGGCGGAGACCTTCTCGTTGGCGATCACCATCCAGCGCGCCCAGTGCGGACCGATCGCGCGCACCAGCTTGCTGACCCCGCCGGTCAGCGGCAGCATGCCGAACTGCATCTCGGGAAACCAATATTGCGCGCTCGCCCCGGCCAGGCGGAAATCGCAGGCAAGCGAGAGCTCGAGCGCGCCGCCGATACACATGGCGTGGTTGGAGATGACGATCGGCTTTTCGATCTTCTCCATTTCTTCGAACATCCGGAAGCTGCCCTGGTTGAGATCGCGGCGCATCCAGTTGCGCGCGCGCATCGGGCTGCCGGCGTAATCCCCATCGAAGTTGGTCAGGTCCGCGCCGGCGGAGAAATACTTACCGTTGGCGCGAATGAGCAAGACGCGCAGGTCGTGACGGGTGCGGAATTCCTCGACCGCGTCGCGTATCCCGGCCCACATCTCATGGTTGATCGCGTTGAGCTTGTCCGGGCGGTTGAGCACCACCTCCAGAATTCCACCGGAGTCGGACTTGAGCAGGACCGGTTCCGACATCACATCCCTCCTCATGCGGGCACGAAGGGGTTAGCGGTGACCATTAGTGGAGGCTACCCCCGATCTGCCCCCCGGCGTTGCGCTCTCGGCTCTTTCGGGCTTAAGGCAACCCCCAAGCCACCAGATCCAGTCAACAAGGACGTGTCATGAGAACGGTTGAGCATTTCGTCGGCGGCCAGAAGGTTGCCGGTACCTCCGGGCGGTTCGGCGATATCTTCGATCCGAACACCGGTCTGGTCCAGGCGAAGGTGCCGCTGGCGACCCCGGCCGAGCTCGACAAGGCGGTGCAGATTGCTGCCGCCGCCCAGGAGAAATGGGCCAACGTCAACCCGCAGCGGCGGGCCCGGGTGATGTTCGAATTCAAGCGCTTGCTCGAAGAGAATGCCGAGGAGCTGGCCCATCTGCTCTCGTCCGAGCATGGCAAGGTGATCGCCGATTCCAAGGGCGATCTGCAGCGCGGGCTCGAGGTGATCGAATTCGCCTGCGGCATCCCGCATCTGATGAAGGGCGAGTACACCAACGGCGCCGGACCGGGGATCGACGTCTATTCGATCCGCCAGCCGCTTGGCGTCGTCGCTGGCATCTCGCCGTTCAACTTCCCGGCGATGATCCCGATGTGGATGTTCGGCCCGGCGATCGCCTGCGGCAACGCCTTCATCATGAAGCCGTCCGAGCGCGATCCCTCGGTGCCGGTGCGTCTCGCCGAGCTGATGATCGAAGCCGGGCTACCGGAAGGCGTGCTCAACGTGATCCACGGCGACAAGGAAGCAGTCGACGCGATCCTCGATCATCCCACGATCAAGGCGGTGTCCTTCGTCGGCTCCTCGGATATCGCCCATTACGTCTACCAGCGCGGCGTCGCCGCCGGTAAGCGCGTCCAGGCGATGGGCGGTGCCAAGAACCACGGCATCATCCTGCCCGACGCCGATCTTGACAGCGCGATCCCCGATCTGATCGGCGCCGCCTACGGTTCCGCTGGCGAGCGCTGCATGGCGCTGCCAGTCGTCGTCCCCGTCGGCGAGAAGACCGCCGAAGCAGTGCGCGAGCGGCTGGTCCACGAGATCGCCGCGCTGCGCGTCGGCGTCTCGACCGACAAAGACGCGCATTACGGCCCGGTCGTCACCGCGGCGCACAAGGCGAAAATCGAGAATTACATCCAGATGGGTGTCGATGAGGGTGCCGAGCTGGTCGTCGACGGCCGCGGTTTCAGCATGCAGGGCCATGAGAACGGCTTCTTCGTCGGCCCGACCTTGTTCGACCGCGTCACCCCGGAGATGAAGACCTACAAGGACGAGATCTTCGGACCGGTGCTGCAGATGGTCCGCAGCGACAGCTTCGAACACGCGCTCGAGCTGCCGTCCAAGCATGAATATGGCAATGGCGTCGCGATCTTCACCCGCAACGGCAATTTCGCCCGCGAGTTCGCCTCCAAGGTCGAGGTCGGCATGGTCGGGATCAACGTGCCGATTCCGGTGCCGGTCGCCTATCACAGTTTCGGCGGCTGGAAGCGCTCGGCCTTCGGCGATACCAACCAGTACGGTATGGAAGGCGTGCGCTTCTACACCAAGGTCAAGGTAGTGACGCAGCGCTGGCCGACCGGTGGCGCCTCGGTCGATTCAAGCTTCATCATCCCGACAATGCAGTAACGCCGGACGCGATCTGGAACCCCTTCTCTTTCGTCATCCCGGCTCAAGGCCGGGATGACGAGAAAAACAATGGAAGCTGCCGAAGCCCGGGTGAAGGGCAGCCTAAACTAAGGACGGAAAGACCCTACCGGTCGTAGAAGGCCTTGCCGCCGTCGATGTGCAGCGTACGGCCGGTGATGTAGCCGCCGCCGGGTCCGGCGAGGAAAACGACGAGCGCGCCGATGTCCTTTTCGGCATCGCCCATCCGGCCGAGCGGGATCGAGTCGAGATGCGCCTGCTTGTCGGCATCGTTGAGCGAGGTCCACCAGCGGTCGTAGAGCGGGGTCGAGGCGATCGGGCAGATCGTGTTGACCGTGATCGCCCAGCGGCCCCATTCGGTCGCCGCCGTCTTGGTCAGGGCGCGAATGCCCTCCTTGGTGATGTTGTACGAAAGATGCGCCGCCATTCCCATCGTCCCGGCGCCGGAACCGAAGTTCATGATGCGTCCGCCGGCGGTCTTCATTGAAGGCAGGCAGGCCTGCATCATGTAGAAGGAGCCGTAGATGCCGGAGCGGATCGCCTCGTCGAGATGCTCGTCGCGCACCTCCTCGATCGGCCCGGTCTGATAAGAGACGGCGCCGTTGACCAGTGCCCATACCGGGCCACGCTCGCGCGTGATGGCTTCGACTATCGCATCGACGCTCGCGCGGTCGGTCACGTCACCTGGAACGACGAAGCTCCGGCCGCCCACTGCGGCGATTGCATCGGCCGTCTCCTCGAGCTTCGATCGCGTTCGGCCAACCAGGGCGACATCCGCGCCCGCCTTGGCGAGGGCCAGCGAAATGCCCGTGCCAAGGCCTTGGCCGGCGCCCGTCACCAGCGCGACTTTGCCTGACAGGTCCTCCATCTTCGCTCTCCTCGCTACTCACCAATGGTGGGCGAGCGCGGCCTGGTCATAGGGCTTGAGATCGGCGGTATCGCCGCTCCGCACGCGATTGGCCCAGTCGGGATTGGCGAGCAGCGCGCGGCCGACGCCGACCATGTCGACCTCGCCATGTGCGACCATGGCGACGATGCGGTCGAGGTCGGCCGAGGGTGCCGAATGGGTCTGCACGCCCGAAGCGTCGAACGGTCCGTCGAGGCCGATCGAGCCGACCGCGATCGCCGGCAGGCCGGTGATCTCCTTGGCCCAGCCGGCCAAGGTCAGCGCGCTGCCCTCGAATTCCGGCTCCCAGTAGCGCCGCGTCGAGGCATCGAGGAAGTCGAGCCCGGCGGCGACCAGCGGCTCGAGGAAACGCTCCAGCGCCAGCGGATCCTTCCAGCTTTTGACACCGTAATGCAGCGGCAGCTTCCACTGCGAGAAGCGCAGGCCGATCGGGAAATGCGGACCCGTCGCGGCGCGGATCGCGGCGATCACCTCGCTGGCGAAGCGGGCGCGCGCGCTGGTGTCGCCGCCATAACCGTCGTCGCGCCGATTGCTCTCGCCCCAGAGGAACTGGTCGATCAGATAGCCATGCGCGCCGTGCAGCTGGACGCCGTCGAAGCCGGCGTCGAGCGCGTGCGAAGCCGCCTCGGCGAATTCGGCGATCGCCGCATCGATGTCGCCGGCGGTCATCGCATGACCCTCGCCATAGGTGCCGCCTTCGTCGATCAGCGGCGAGCCTTCCGGCAGATAAGTTGTCATCGGGCCGATCGACGGCTTGGTCGGATCCGACGCCTGCTCGCGGATGCGGCCATGGCCGGTGTGCCAGAGCTGCGCCATGATCCGCCCGCCGGCGTCGTGCACCGCCTCGACCGCCTGGCGCCAGCGTTCGAGCGCCGGGCCCCGCGAGAAGCCGGGAATGCTCGAATTATACGAGCCGATCTCGGAGACCGCGACGCCCTCGGTCAGGATCAGCCCGGTGCCGCCCTCGGCGCGCCGCCGGTAATAATCGATGCCGCTTTCGGCGAGCACGCCGTCGACCGCGAAGGCGCGCGTCATTGGCGCCATGACGATGCGGTTGGCCAGCGTGCAGCCGTTGATCGTGATCGGCGTGAACAGCGGTGAGACGTCGATCACGGCAGTTACGATGCGATCAGACGGTCGCGACCGGGGTCGCCGGCGAACCGACCGCGCCGGTCAGCCGCAGCGGCGGCGCGGTCAGCAGGAAGGCATGGCGCCCGACCTGTTCGAGATGGCGCGCGAGATCGCCCAGCCACCACAACTCGCCCAAGTGAATGCCGAGCTTGAACAGGCAGCGCTCGTGCAGCGGCAGCAGGCCATTGGGGCCGGCCTTCAGGTCGTGGGCGAAGCCCTCGACCGCCTGATTGTCCGAGCAGAGCGCGACGACGCCGCTGTCCTCGATCCAGTCGAGCAGCTTGTCGTCGTTGCCGTCGAGCACCGCCCCGGTCTGCGCGAGCACGGCTTCATCGGGCTGCTTGTTCGCCGCCATGATCGCATCGCCATAGCCGGTATAGAGCAGCAGGAAGTCGCCCTCGCGCACCTCGACCTTCTGGTCGTCCATCGCCTTGCGCAGCATGTCATAGCCGACCCAGGTCCGACCGGCGCCATAGGCACGGACGAGATCGACCATCACGCCGCGGCCCTGGACGCAGGTCATCGCCATATTCTCGATGCCGAGCGAAACGGCCTTCGGTCCGCCGTGATCGGCATCGATCGTCGCCTCGCCGGCGCGATAGCCGTTGTAATAGACCGGTAACTCCTTGCCGCTGCCATCGACGTCGAACATCCGGCCCCAATGCGCCAGCGAATCCCACTGCGTGGAATATTGCAGGCACATGGTGACGCCGTCGTCGCAGGTGATGTCCTTTTCGGTCAGCGGGAAGTTATACGCCTGATGGCCGGCGATCTTGGTTGCGAACAGCGTCGGACCGAAGCGCGCGGCATCGGGCGATTCACCGCCGGGATAGTCGAGCGGCAGGCTCAGCGCGAACACCTTGCCTTCCTTGACCTCGCGCAATGCGGCGAGGCGCATCTCCTCGGTGATGGTGTTCATCCGGCCGAGCTGGTCGTCCGCGCCGAAATCGCCCCAGTTCGAGCCCTCGGGGCGCTGGGTCCAGCGATGGCTGCCGCAGCTCGCGCTCAATGGAACGT
>Ga0068855_100005628_pt1 | contig 15290 bp, 13 predicted proteins | sample KBSCornC52_FD_66592 | JGI IMG/M metagenome (GOLD analysis project Ga0068855, IMG submission 66592) | Corn rhizosphere microbial communities from Kellogg Biological Station, Michigan, USA - KBS Corn C5-2 | ecosystem: Host-associated > Plants > Roots > Rhizosphere > Soil ...
CCTGATGCCCGATCCGGAAGGCATGGCCAAGGCGATCCGCGAGCCGCTGCTCAAGATCTTCCCGCCGGCGCTGCTGGGCCGCCTCGTCACCATCCCGTACTACCCGCTGTCCGACGAGATGCTGGGCAAGATCGTCGAGCTGCAGCTGGGCCGCATCAAGAAGCGCGTCGAGGCCCGCTACAAGATGCCGTTCAACGTCGACGCCGATGTCGTCAAGCTGGTCGTCAGCCGCTGCACGGAAAGCGAGTCGGGCGGCCGCATGATCGACGCGATCCTCACCAACACCATGCTGCCCGAGATCTCGCGCGAGTTCCTCGAGCGCATGATGAAGGGCGAGCCGATCAAGGGCGTGAAGGTCGGTGTCGCTGACAACGAGTTCAGCTACGCCTTCGACTGAACCTCGCGCGGCGGGGCGCCGCCGCGCCAGTTGTGCGTGCTGGGCCGTCGCCGTCGCGCGGCCATTTTCCGTGAGGTTGAAGACATGCCCTGGTATTCCGCCAAGTACACCTTCGAGTACGACCGCACCAGGACGGCGCTGGGCCAGCAGGGCTTCGCCACGGCGTTCGCGTCCCTGGGGGCCTCCCTGAGCAAGGCAATGGGCACGGCAGGGTTCGAGGCGTCCGGTGCCGCGTCCCTGGATCAGTTGCGCGCTTTCCTGTCGACGCCCAGGCCCGGCGATCCGCCGTCCGCGAGCGAAGCCACGCGCTTGCTCGATGCCGTTGGTGCGACGCCCGCGCTCAGCGCGTCGGAACGACAGCGGGCGGCCGCGGTCAAGATGCTGCGTCACACCTACCTGGTGCGCCAGCGGGGCGGGCAGTCCACCTGGATGCTCTCGCTGCCCGATGACTTCACACAGTGGCCCGAGGCTGCGCTCGGCGCCGCCACGGCCGACGCCGCCAAGGACTTGCTGGGCAGCAGCAACGAGCATTTCTCCGGCGTCGACCTCCAGAACCTGTCCGACGGCATGCAGGATGCGCTGCGCTGGTGCCAGAAGGCCATGTTCGTGCTGGGGCAGCTGCAGGGCAGCGGACAGGGCAAGGCCGATGCGATGGCACTGGTGCGCCGCTGGTTCGCCGAACCGGCCACCACCGACACCGAGGCCGCCGCTGCCGGCGCGACGCTGCTGCGCGGCTTCAAGACCATCGCCGGCGCGCTCAATCGCAACCAGGTGATCCTGACCGACTTCGTGCCATTGCGCGGTGCCGCGCCCGGCAGCGACGAGGAAGGCTATCTCGACAGCGAGGCCTTCGTGTTCGCGCTGTCCGGCCGCGAGCGCCTGGACGTCGTGTACATCGAGCGCGACTTCTTCCGTCCGGGCGGCACCGTGGCGGGCAAGGGCAACTGGTCGCGCATCCTGGTCCACGAGATGTCGCACCTGGTCGTCGGCACCGCGGACGTGCCGGCTGGCGCGGACTCGCGCTATGCCTGGTACGGCATCGCGCCCAATCCCAACTTCACGGCCGCCGAGGCGCTGACCAATGCCGACAACTGGGCATTCTTCGCCGCCGATTGCGCCGGCGCCTTGAGCCCGGGCGAGCGAACCGCAGCCCTGCGCGTGCGCTGAACGTCGCCCCATCGTTCGATGTCTGCCCGACACCCCACGCGATCCCGCGTCGCGGCGGCGACGCTCCTGGCGGCCGCCGCCGGTCTGGGCGCCTGTGCGGTCGGTACGACGGACGCCGCGCCCTCCGGTGCGTCAGCCTTTCAAAGGAACCCGCAGATGACTTCCCCCGAACTTCCTCCCCGTGCCAGCCGCCGTGCGCCGCGCCGGGTCGAGCCCGTGGTGCACGCCGGCGTGCGCTACGAGCAGGTGATCGGCAAGGTGCTGCCCGAGCAGGACGAGAGCGGGCGCTGGCTCGCGGCCTACGACGTCGCCACGGACAAGCTGCTGTGGGGCGTGAAGGTCTACGACACGCCGCAGATCGCGGAGCTCGAGCGCGACGTGCAAGCCGTGTTCTTCGCGGCCATGCAACTGGACGACAGCGGCCGATCGCTGGTGATCACCAACGAGCGCGGGCGCCGCTTCGCGATCGACCTGGCCACCCACGCCGTCCGCGAACTGCGCGACCCGCCGGCCAATTGATCGATTCGGGCCTGCCCACATGACCAGCCGCGCGTTCGGCGTGCTGTACTTCCTCGACCTGCAGACGCATGCCGTGCGCGTGGTCGAGCCGCCGCGGCGAGGCCGGGCCCTGCCGGGTCCGGGCGAGTGATGGTGGACTGGAACCGCAAGTTCCGCAGCGAGTACGACGCGGCGCGCGAGGCGCTGGCGTCCGCCGAGGCATTCGAGCCCGACTGGCAGCCGGTCGTCGCCCAGCTTGGGCGCCTGATGGGGCTGGACGGCTTCGACGTCGGGCGCGTCGACGCGCTGGACGAGCTGCGGCGTCGTGCCACGCATGGCGGTGGCGTCGAGCGCGTGGACGAGGCCGACGGCCTGTTGCGCGCAGTAGGACAGGGGGCCGACGGCGGGCTCGTCGGCGACGGGGCGCGCCGCCGCGCCGCCGCCCTCAAGCTGCTGCGCCACGTCTACCTCGAGACCCGCTCCGGCAGCCGCGGCGTGTGGATCGTCGCGCTGCCGCAGGAGTTCACCGACTGGCCCAGCAGCCAGTTCGCCGACGTGGCGGCCAACGTCGCTGGTGCGCGCCAGTTGCTGGCCGGCGGCGGCGAGCACTTCGACGTGCGCGAGCGCCGCTGGCTCGGGGCGGCCACGCAGCAGGGGCTGGGCTGGTGCCAGCGCGCGACGATGGTGCTGGCCGACGCGCGCCGTCCGCGAGCGAGTGCGCCCGCGGAACGCGAGCGGGCGCGCGCGCTGGTGCGGCGCTGGTTCGTGCAGGCCGAGGCCGGCGAGGCGGTCGTCGACAAGGTGGTCGCCACGCTCGCCCGCGGCTTCAAGGACATCGTCGCGGCGCTGAACCGCGGCCGCTTCGTGATCACCGACTGGGTGCCCCTGCGCACGGCCAGCACCGGCCTGGAGGCCGAGTTCCTGCGCACCGAGGCCTTCGCGTTCCGCGCGCGCAGCGAAGGCATGGACGTCGTCTATGTCGAAGGCGCGTTCTTCGACGACGTCGCCGGCAATGTGCTGCGTGGCCAGGCGAACTGGACGCGCATCCTCGTGCACGAGCTCTCGCACCTGGTCTGCGGCACGCACGACGTCAACGACGGCCAGTCCCGCTACGCCTGGGCCGGCATCGGCCCGCACGCGGGCTATCCGAGCGGCGCAGCGATCCGCAACGCCGACAACTGGGCCTTCTTCGCGGCCGATTGCGCCGGGGCGCTGACGGCGGGGCAACGGGCGACGGCGCTGAGACGCGCGTGAGCGACGCGCCTCAGGCCGCGAGCCGGAACGTGCTGACCACCCCGGCCAGCCGCTGGGCCTGTTCCTTCAGGGATTCGGCGGCCGCGGCGCTTTCTTCCACGAGCGCGGCGTTCTGCTGCGTCATGCGATCCAGTTGCGTCACGGCACCGTTGACCTCGCCGATGCCCGAACTCTGCTCGGAGGCCGCGGCGGTGATCTCGCCGACGATGCTGGACACCCGCTGCACCGAGGCGACGATCTCGTGCATCGTCGAGCCTGCGTCCTGCACCAGCCGGCCGCCCGTCTCGACGCGCTCGACGCTGCTGCCGATCAGGGACTTGATCTCCTTGGCGGCCGCCGCGCTGCGTTGCGCGAGCGTTCGCACCTCGCCGGCGACGACCGCGAAGCCGCGGCCCTGCTCACCCGCGCGGGCGGCTTCCACGGCGGCGTTCAGCGCCAGGATGTTGGTCTGGAAGGCGATGCCGTCGATGACGCCGATGATGTCGCTGATCTTGCGGCTGGCCGCGCTGATCTCGTTCATCGTGGAGACGACCTGCGACACCACGACGCCGCCGCGGGAGGCGACCTCGGAGGCCGAGTTCGCGAGCGTGTTGGCCTGGCTGGCCGCCTCCGCGCTCTGGCGCACGGTGCCGGTGAGCTGCTGCATCGAGCTCGCGGTGCGTTGCAGGTTGCTCGACGTCTCTTCCGTGCGCTGCGACAGGTCCAGGTTGCCGGTGGCGATCTCGGTGGACGAATTGGCGATGTTCTCGGTGGAGGCGCGCACCTGCGAGACGACATGCGCGAGCCCGTCGCGCGTGCGGTTGACGGCCACGACCAGGCGGCCGATCTCGTCGTCGCGATCCGAGGACAGCGTGTGCGTCAGGTCGCCGCCGGCGATGCCGGCGAGCGCCGCCTCCACGTCGCGGAGCCGGCGTTGCATTGAGCGCGCCAGGCCGTTGACGAACAGGAACACCGCCACGCCACCGAGCAGTCCGGTGGCCAGGCTCACGGTGGCGAAGCGCACGGCCGCGGTCCGCGCCTCGGTCACGTACACGCCCGAGCCGATGACCCATTGCCAGGGCGCGAAGCCGGCCACGAAGGAGCGCTTCGGCTCGGAGTCCGTGCTGCCGGGCTTGGGCCAGACGTAGTCGTAGAAGCCGCTTCCCTGGCGCTTGACGAGGTCGGTCATCGCGATGAACAGCTTGACGCCGGCGGCGTCCTTGAACTCCGACAAATCCTTGCCGTCGAGTTCCGGCTTGATCGGATGCATGACCATGCGCGGCTGCATGTCGTTGATCCAGACGTATTCCTTGCCGTCGTAGCGCAGCGCCTTGATCTCGGCCATCGCCTTCTGGCGCGCCGCCTCCTCGGTCATCTGCCCGGCGTGGGCGGCGTCGGCGTATTTCTGCGCGATGCCCACCGACTGCTGGACGACATTGCGCGTGGTCGCCAGGCGCTGCTCGAGCGTGGATTGATAGAACGCGAAGCCGGTCCAGGCCGCCAGGCCCAGGGTCATCAAGGTGACGCCGGCAGCCATCCAGCGAAGGCGCGCAGCCACGGAAACAGTCTTGCCCATCACGGATCTCCCGGTTCGACGGCGTTCGGACGACCGTCCGCTCGCGGCGGAACTCCGCCACGTCCCGGATATATCGGCGCGCCGGGCGGGGCCTTGAACGGGCAGTGCCGTCAGGAGGTGAATAGTTGGCGACTTGCGGGCCGGCGCGCGAGGCGGCGTGCCAGCGCCGCGCGCCGCTTCACATCGGCTTGAACAGATGCACGTACGCCCGGCTCACCGGCAGCTCGTCCTTCCAGCCGGCGATGCGCACGAACAGGCGGCTCGCGTCGTCGCGGCGGGTGCCGGCCAGGTGGGCGAGGTTGACGATGGTGGAGCGGTGGATCTGCCAGAACTGGCCGGCGTCCAGCTGCGCGGCGAGCTCGGTGATGGGCGTGCGGATCAGGTACTCGGCCTGGGCGGTGCGCACGCAGGTGTACTTGTCGTCGGCGTGGAAGAACAGCACGTCGGCGACGGGCACTTGGTGCGTCAGCTCGCCCTGGCTCGCCCGGATCCAGCGCAGCGGCGCCGCGGCGGGCGCCGGCTGCTGCAGCGCGCGCAGCACGCGGGCGAGGCGGTCGTCGTCGGCGGGTGCGGCGTCGGCGCGCGGCGCGAGCGCGCGCTGCAGGCGTTCGACGGTGCGCGCCAGGCGTTCGGGGGTGACGGGCTTGAGCACGTAGTCCAGCGCCGCGGTGTCGAAGGCCGGGAGCGCGTACTCGTCGTAGGCCGTGACGAATGCGACGCGCGTCAGGCCCTCGATGCCGGCGGCCACCTCCAGGCCGGTCAGCCCGGGCATCTGGATGTCGAGGAAGGCGATGTCGGGCTGCAGCTCGGCGATCCTGGCGGCGGCCTCGAGGCCGTTGCGGGCGATGGCGACGATCTCCAGTTCGGGCCACAGCTTGAGCAACTGGTCGCGCAGGTAGTGGGCGAGCTGCTGTTCGTCGTCGGCGATGAGGGCGCGGGTCATGGCAGGGGTCGGTCTGTCGGGTGGGCGGCGTATTGTCAGGCTGCGGCGCGGGCGGCCTGCCAGGGGATCGTGAGGCAGGCGCGGGTGCCGCGAGCGCCATCGAGCTCGGACAGCGTCAGCCGCGCGGCCGGGCCGAAGCGCGAGCGCAGGCGTTCGCGCAGGTTGTCCAGGGCGATGCCGTTGCCGTCCGCGCCGCCGGCCACGCGGCGGCGCGGGCGCGCCGCAGCGGCGGCCAGGCCTGCGCCGTCGTCTTCCACGCAGACCTGCAGCGCATCGTTGCCGCCCGCGGCAACGCGTGTGGCCGTCACGCGCACGGTGCCGCCATCGACCTGCGGCTCCAGCCCGTGCTTGACCGCGTTCTCGATCAGCGGCTGCAGCACCAGCGGCATCAGCGCGGCCTGGCGCAGGGCGTCGTCGGCGGCGATCTCGAAGCGCAGCCGCTCGCCCATGCGCGCCTGCATCAGCTGCAGGTAGCGCCCGGCGAGGTCCAGCTCGGCGCCCAGCGTGCTGTCGCCGTGGCGCAGGCTGCCCAGCGATGCGCGCAGGTAGTCGGTCAGCGCCTCCAGCGTGCGCTTGGCGCCGGTCGCGTCGACGTCGATCATGCAGATGACGTTGGCCAGCGTGTTGAACAGGAAGTGCGGCTCCATCTGGCCCTGCAGCAGCCGCAGCTGGGCCTCCTTGGCAGCCATCTCGGCCCGCACGCCGTTGCTGCGCAGCGAGAAGTAGGTGTTGAAGCCGAGGCTGATCATCGTGCCCAGCACGGCTGTCGCCAGCAGGTTGCCCGGCGTCATGCCGGCCAGCAGCCGCAGGTCGCCGAACACGAGCGTCATGCCGATCGGCCAGCCGATCGCGGTCCCCAGCAGCGGCAGGCCGGAGAAGAAGGCCGTGCGGCGCCAGCCCTGCAAGGCATTGACCCGGTCCCGGTCGACCACGCGGAACACCAGCTTGAAGATCGCGAGGATGACGAACCCGATGGTGAGCGCCACCACCAGGTTGCGGCCGTACCAGGTCAGCCAGGCGCCGATGTCCAGCCATTTGGCCAGCGTGTCGGCGCTGGTGATGAAGTTCAGCACGGTGAACCCCAGCGCGACGACCGCCGAGAAGGTGACCGTCCAGGCGGCCTGCACCCACAGCGGGGGCGGGACGCTCGACGTGCCGGCGAGCCAGCGTTGCCACATGCTGCGCAGTTCGGCGATGGAGGTGGGGTTGCGGTTGTCCATGGGTTGCCAGTGTAGGCAGCGCGGCGCCGGCGGCAGGTGCGCCGGCGACGGCTGGCCGGCGCAGCCGACGGATCGACAGTCGGCGGCGCCGACGGCCAGGCGCCGCTCGTAGAATCGCGGGCCAACGCCCACTCCTCGAGAAGAACACCCATGCAAGTCCAGGCATCCGCCTTCAAGGCCTACGACATCCGCGGCATCGTCGACCAGGCGCTCGACGAGACCTTCGCCGAGCACCTGGGCCGGGCGTTCGGCAGCGAGGCGGTGCGGCTGGGCGAGAAGGCGGTGGCGGTCGGCCGCGACGGGCGCCTGTCGGGTCCGCGCCTGGTGGCCGCGCTGATCAAGGGCCTGGCGTCGACCGGCCTGGACGTGGTCGACATCGGCGCCGTCACCACGCCGATGCTGTACTACGTGGCCGCCACGCGCGGCAAGCACGGCTGCCATTCGGGCATCCAGGTCACGGGCAGCCACAACCCGAAGAACTGGAACGGCTTCAAGATGGTGCTGGCCGGCCGCGCGATCTTCGGCGACGACATCCAGCAGCTGCGCCAGCGCATGCAGAACGAGGACTACGTGATGGGCGAGGGCCGCGTCGGGAGGATGGACATCCTGGCAGAGTACACCCGCCGCATCGTGGGCGACTGCAAGCTCGCGCGCCCGATGAAGATCGTCGTCGATTCGGGCAACGGCATTCCCGGCGCGTCGGCGCCCGGCATCCTGCGCGCGCTGGGCTGCGAGGTGATCGACCTCTACAGCCGGGTCGATGGCGAGTTCCCCAACCACCATCCCGATCCGTCCAAGCCCGAGAACCTGGTCGACCTGATCCGCACGGTGCACGCCACCGAGGCCGAGCTGGGCCTGGCGTTCGACGGCGACGGCGACCGCCTGGGCGTGGTCACGCGCGGCGGCAGCATCATCTATCCGGACCGCCAGCTGATGCTGTTCGCGCGCGACATCCTCGCCCGCGTGAAGGGCGCGTCCATCATCTACGACGTCAAGTGCTCGCAACGCCTGCCGATCGCCATCCACGAGGCGGGCGGCGAGCCGCTGATGTGGAAGACGGGGCACTCGCTGGTCAAGGCCAAGCTCAAGGAGACCGGCGCGCCCATCGCCGGCGAGATGAGCGGCCACATCTTCTTCTCCGAACGCTGGTACGGCTTCGACGACGCCACGTACACGGCGGCGCGCCTGCTCGAGATCCTCTCGCGCAGCGCCGACCCGAGCGCCGTGCTCGAGGAGCTGCCCACCAGCTTCAGCACGCCCGAGCTCAACGTGCCCTGCGACGAGGGCGAGCCGCCCCGGATCATCGAGCGCCTGCTGGCCGAGGCGCGGTTTCCCGGCGCGGAGATCCTGACCATCGACGGCCTGCGGGCCGAGTACGCGGACGGCTTCGGCCTGATCCGCGCGTCCAACACGACGCCGGTGCTGGTGCTGCGCTTCGAGGGCCACACCGAGGCCGCGCTGCAGCGCATCCAGCACGACTTCATGGAGGCGCTGCGCAAGGTCAAGCCCGACGCGCAGGTCGGCGCCGCCGCGCACTGAGCGGCGCATGCCGCAGCAGCCGATGACCTTCAAGCAGCGCGCCGCGCTCGTGGCGTACACGTTCGCGCTGCGCCTGCTGCTGCCGGCCATCCTGCTGCGCTACTGGCTGCGGGGCCGCAAGGAACCGGGCTATCGCGTCGCGATGCGCGAGCGCCTGGGCTACGGTCCGCCGATCGAGCCGGGCTCGCTGTGGCTGCATGCGGTGTCGCTGGGCGAGACGCGCGCGGCCACCGCGCTGGTCGAGGCGCTGCGCCAGCGCCGCCCCGACATGCGGCTGCTGCTCACGCACGGCACCGCCACCGGCCGCGACGCCGGCCAGGCGCTGGTGCGCCATGGCGACCGCCAGTCGTGGCTGCCGCTCGACACCCCGGGGGCCGTTCACCGCTTCCTCCTGCGCACGCGCCCGGCGCTGGGCGTGCTGATGGAGACCGAGATCTGGCCGAACCTGCTGCACGGCGCCGAGCAGCGCGGCGTGCCGATGGTGCTGGCCAACGCGCGCCTGTCGGAAAAGAGCGCACGCCAGGGCGAGCGCTTCGCCGCGCTGATGCGTCCGGCGGCCGCGATCGTCGCCGACGTGCTCGCGCAGACCGAGGACGACGCCGAGCGCCTGCGCGAGGCGGGCGCGCAGCGCGTCGCGCTGTCGGGCAACCTGAAGTTCGACGTGCGGCCGTCGCCCGCGCTGCTGTCGCGCGGCAAGCGCTGGCACGCGCAGATCGGCCGCCCCGTGGTGCTGGCCGCGATCACGCGCGAAGGCGAGGAGGCCGAGCTGATGCGCGAGTGGGGCCGCATCCAGGGCCGTCCGCCGTTCCTGATCGTGGTGCCGCGCCATCCGCAGCGCTTCGACGAAGTGCAGGCCCTGCTGGTGGCCAACGGACTGCGCGTGGCGCGCCGCAGCAGCTGGGGCGAGGCCCCGTCGCCCTCCGCGCTCCAGGCCGACGTGTGGCTGGGCGATTCGCTCGGCGAGATGCCGCAGTACTACGCCGCGTCGGACGTCGCGCTGCTGGGCGGGAGCTTCATGGCACTCGGCGGCCACAACCTGATCGAGGCCGCGGCCTGCGGCTGCCCCATCGTGATGGGCCCGTCGACGTTCAACTTCGCCGAGGCCGCCAAGCAGGCCACGCTGGCCGGCGCCGCCTGGCAGGAACCCGACATGGCGCACGCGCTGCGCCGCGCGCTGCAGGTCATCGGCAGCGACCTGCGCGAGCTCGCGAGCCAGCGCGCCCTGGCATTCGCGTCCACGCACAAGGGCGCGGCCGACCGCATGGCCGATCGCATCGTTCGGCTGTTCTGATCCGCGCCGCCGCGGCGGGCTCGTCCGGCCCGGCTCGCGAAAGCGTGAATCCGGATGCCCCGGGCCCGGGATCGAACTCTTGCACGTGGCGCTCGACGACGGCACATTGGGACGGCCCCCGCGCCTGGTGAGCGGGCGCCGCCTCGAAACAAGGAGCCCTGCATGCCGCGCGAGATCGTCTTCACCGACAAGGCCGCCAAGCCGCCCGCCATCTACAGCCAGGCCGTGAAGGCGGCCGGACTCGTGTTCGTCTCCGGCACGCCGCCGCGCGACGCCGTCACGGGTGAGATCGTGGGCGCGACGATCCAGGAGCAGACGCGCCAATGCCTGCGCAACGTCCAGGCGGTGCTCGAAGCGGCAGGCAGCTCGATGGCCCGGATCGTGAACGTCACCTTCGTGCTGGCCGAGGACGACGACTTCGCCGGCATGAACGAGGAATACTTGCGCTGGTTCCCGACCGACCCGCCGGCGCGCTCGGGCGCGAAGTTCCCGACGCGCGTGCCGGGCCAGAAGATCTCGATCGCCGCGATCGCGGAGGCCTGAGCGGCTGGCATGCAGGCGGGCCACATCATCCTGCTGAACGGCGCCTCGAGCGCGGGCAAGTCCACGCTGGCCCGCGCGCTGCAGGCGTAACTGCCCCGGGCCCTTCTGGCGCTGGTCGATCGACCACTGGATGGCGGCCGGCGCAGGGCCGCTGGCCGGGGCTGATCCGCGGCGCCCCACCGAATCTCCCACCGGGAGCGCGCCGGGGGCGCGGCGTGTCCGACGATTCTTCGCTTCTGCGTCCGATCCCCCGAAGGAGGGTCGATGGCCGATGGGCGCGGCCGCTAGCATCCGGCCCCATGCGCCTCAAGACCATCCTGTTCACCGCGTTGCCGTTGGCGATGCTCGCGATGCTCGCGACCTGGCTGCTGGCGCGGCCGGACGACGCGCGGCGTGTCGGCTCGACGCCCGAGCCGCGCCGCGTGGTCGACGCGGCCAGTCGCGCGCCCGCTGCTCCCGCGCCGTCCGACCCCGCCCGGGCGCCGAGCCGCCCCGAGGCGACGCCGCTGCTGCAGGCCGACCTCGCGGCGCGCGTCGACGCCTGGGCGCAGTCGCCCGACCCGGCCGACGCGATGCGGGCCTACCTGGCCGTGTTCGGCTGCCTGGAGGCGCGGCGCGACGAGCGCCGTCCGCTCGAGGAGGTCGTCGACGAGCGGCACAAGATCGAGCAGGCGCTGCCGCTGGAGCAGCGCGAGCGCGCGCGCCGTCGATGGCAGAACTCGGCAGCGCACTGCGGCAACCTGCGTTCCGACCAGGTGCAGCGGCGCATGCAGTGGCTCGCCCGCGCCGCCCAGGCCGGTGAACCGCGCGCGGCAATCCAGTTCATCGACGAAGGTCCCGACGGCGACGGCGCGCTGATGGACGAGGGCGCACCGCGTCCCGCGCTGACCGATGCGTGGCGCGCCCAGCGCGACGCGTACGTCGACGCGGCCTTCCAGCGCTGCGACACCGGGCTCGTCGGCTATCTGGGCCTCGTCGCGCCGCACGACGGGCGCGACTTCACGCAGGCGCTGTCCACGTGGCAGTCGCACCTGCGCTGCGCCGGCAGCCCGGCCCCGTCGCCGTTGCGCGACGATCCGATGGCGATGCAATGGCTGCATGACGTCGGCGCCCCCGGCGTCCATCGCCAGTCCAGGTTCTCGGGTTGAGCGGCCGCCCCGCGCGTGGATGCGGCGAGCGCCGTAAGATCGCCGCTTGTCCGGCGTCGCCGGCCCGTTGCCCACCCTCTCAGGAATTGCGATGCATCGTCTCCATCGGATTGCCGTCGTCGCCGCGCTGGCTGCCGCCTTCGCCGGCGCCGCGTCGGCGCAGGACGTCAAGGTCACGCCACTGGGGGGCATCGCGGGCGAGTTCTGCGCCCAGGACCGCGCGCTCGTCTTCGAGGATCCGAACGGCACGCGCCTGCTCTACGACCCGGGCCACACCGTGGCCGGCGGCAGCGACCCGCGTCTCGGCCGGATCGACGTCGTGCTGCTGAGCCACATGCACAACGACCACCTCGGCGAGGCGCACATCAAGGCCGAGGGCGCGGGCAGCTGCGCCAGGCCGGACGTGTCGGTGCCCACGCCCGACTCGAACGTCGTCGACATCGCGCTTGCCAAGAAGGCCAAGATCGTGACGGGCAGCGAGATGCCGCCGTTCTTCGCCGCACGCCTCAAGAAGAATGGCGGCGACCCGGCCAACTCGGTGCTGGCGCGCTTTGGCGGCAGCGTGACCATCGGCGGCGTGAAGATCGCGACGGTCGCGGCGCTGCACAGCAACGGCGTCGACCCGGCCTACATTGGCGGCGCCGCAGGCGAGGCGATGAAGGCGGCGGGCATCGCCGGCGACGTCGGCCCGGCCACCGGCTACGTGCTGCGCTTCAGCAACGGCCTGGTCGCCTGGCTGTCTGGCGACACGGGCATCCTTGCCGACCAGCAACTGGTCATCCGCGACTACTACCACGCGAAGCTGGCCGTCATGAACATCGGCGACGGCTTCACCACCGGGCCGGCCGAGGCGGCCTACGTCATCGACGACCTGGTCAAGCCGGCGTCGGTGATCCCGTCGCATGCCAACGAGGTCGGCACCGTCGACGGCAAGCTGCGCGAGGGCAGCAGGACCGAGGCGTTCGCCAAGGCCGTCCACGTGCCGGTGCATGTGCCCTTGTCCGGCAAGACAATGTCGTTCGACGGCACTGGCAAGTGCGTGGCCGGCTGCTGACCGGCGAGCCATGGCCCAGCTGGACGTCCAGCCGCTGACGCCCGAGCGCTGGCCCGACCTCGAGGCGATCTTCGAGGCCCGCGGCTGCTCCGTCGCGCGCGGCTGCTGGTGCATGTACTACCGCGTCAGCGGCAAGGAGACCGGCTTCACCCGGCCGGGCGACGCGCAGCGCGAGCGCAGCAAGCAGGCGCTCAAGGCGCTGGCGGGCGACGACCCGCCGCCGGGGTTGATCGGCTATCGCGACGGCGTGCCGGTGGGCTGGATCTCGCTGGGTCCGCGCGCGGACTACGCCAAGCTCGCGCGCTCGCCCACCATGAAGGCCGTCGACGACCAGCCCGTGTGGTCCATCGTCTGCTTCGTGGTGCCGTCCGAGTACCGCAAGCAGGGCGTCGCGCGCGCGCTGCTGGCCGGTGCGATCCGCTGGGCGCGCCGGCGCGGCGTGCGGCTGCTGGAGGCCTATCCGGTCGACAGGTCGCACCCGTCGGCGAGCGACGCGCCCTGGTTCGGCTCCAAGACGCTGTTCGACGCGGCCGGCTTCGAGGAGGTGGCCCGCCGCAAGCCGGCGCGGCCGATCGTGCGGCTGAAGCTGGCCAGGTAGCGCCCTTCAGGCGCTCAGCGCCGCCTGGTGCTGCACGATCCAGCGCGCGAGATCGGTGGCCGGCAGCGGCAGGCTGATCAGCTCGCCCTGCAGCAGGTCGCAGCCATGGTCCACGAGGAAGCGGCGCTGCTCTTCGTTCTCGACGCCCTCGGCCACCACCGTCAGCTGCAGGCCCTGGGCCATCTGGACGACGGCGCGTGCGATGGCCACCGAGCCGCGCTGGTGCGGCAGGTCGCGCACGAACGAGCGGTCGATCTTCATGCCGTCGATGGGCAGTTCCTTCAGGTGCGCGAGCGACGAGTAGCCGGTGCCGAAGTCGTCGACCGAGACGCGCATGCCCAGCGCCTTGAGCTGCTGCAGCGTGCGCTTGACGTCGTCCAGGTCGTCCATGAGCATGCGCTCGGTCAGCTCGAGCTCCAGCCAGTGGCCCGGCACGCCTTCCTCGCGCAGCACCTGCGCCACCGCGTCGACGAAGCCGTTGGCGCGGAACTGCATGCTGGACAGGTTGACGGCGATGGGCACCTCGATGAGCCCCTGCGAGCGCCACTGCAACGCCGCGCGCGCCGCGGTGCGCAGCACCCACTGGCTGATCGGCAGCATCACGCGCTGCTGTTCCGCCAGCGCGATGAACGCGTCGGGCCGCAGCATCCCGCGCTCGGGATGCATCCAGCGGATCAGCGCCTCGATGCCCGCGAGCGCGCCGTCGCGGGCGCGCACCTGGGGCTGGAAGTGCAGCACGAACTCCTCGCGCTGCAGCGCCTGCGTGAGCTGGCTCTCGAGCACCAGCGCGTCGTAGGCCGCGCTCGCCACGGCCGGGTCGAAGAACTGGCAGTTGGCGCGGCCACGCGACTTGGCGATGTACATCGCGGTGTCGGCATTCTTGATCAGCTCCGTGGGCGTCTGGCCGTCGTGCGGGAACAGCGCCACGCCCACCGACGGCGTCACCGACAGGTCGCGCCCTTCCGCCTCGACCGGCAGCTCGATGGCGCGCAGCAGCTTCTGCGCGACCTGCGCGACGTCGTCGCGGCCGGCGTCGTCCAGCAGCACGATGAACTCGTCGCCGCCGAAGCGGGCCACGACATCGTTGGTGCGCAGGCTGGCCGAGATGCGCGCGGCCACGGTCTGCAGCAGCTTGTCGCCGATCAGGTGGCCCAGCGAATCATTGACGCGCTTGAAGTGGTCCAGGTCGACGAACAGCAGCGCCAGTGACTTGCCCGCCGCGCGCGCCAGCTCGATCTGCTGGCCCAGGCGCTCCATGAACGACATGCGGTTGGGCAGGCCGGTGAGTGCGTCGTGATGGGCCAGGTGGTGGATGCGCGCCTGCGCGGCATGGCGGTCGCGCAGGTCGCGCACCACCGACATGCGCAGCTTCTCCTCGCCGTACATCAGCGTGCGGCCGATCAGCTCCACCGGGATGCGCCGGCCGTCCTTGCGGATCACGGCGCTCTCGTAGCTCGCATCGAGCCCGCCGGCCAGCACGGCCTGCACATGGGCGCGATGGTCGGACGCGACGAAGTCGATCGCGGGCCTGCCGCGCACTTCGTCCAGTGTGTAGCCCAGCATCTCGCACAGCGGCGGATTGGCGTCGGTGACGATGCCCTCGCGGTGGAACGCGATGCCCTCGGCGCTGGCCTGCATGAACTTGGCCAGGCGCTCCTCGGACTGGCGCAGTGCCTCGGTGGCCAGGCGGTGGCCGGTGATGTCGGTGACGATCACGAACGCGCCCACCGGGCGGCCTTCGCGCGGCAGGTTGGGCAGGACGTTGACCTCGATCCAGCGCTTGCTGCCATCGGGGCCCGCCAGTTCGCGCACGTAGGCGACGGCACGGCTCTCGTTGACGACGGTGTCGATCTGCGGCTTGACCTCGCGCGCCGCGGCTTCGCCGATGATCTCGGCAAAGGTCTTGCCGATGATGGAGGTCTCGGTCAGGCCGAAGGTGGCGGCGTAGGCCTTGTTGGCGAAGCGGCAGCCATAGCCCAGTTCTTCCGAATCGTAATAGGCGATCATCGCCTGCAAGCTGTTCGCGAGCAGGCGGAACGTCTCCAGGCTGCCGTCCCAGGCAGTCACTCCAGCATGATCGGCC
>Ga0068855_100005636_pt1 | contig 15280 bp, 27 predicted proteins | sample KBSCornC52_FD_66592 | JGI IMG/M metagenome (GOLD analysis project Ga0068855, IMG submission 66592) | Corn rhizosphere microbial communities from Kellogg Biological Station, Michigan, USA - KBS Corn C5-2 | ecosystem: Host-associated > Plants > Roots > Rhizosphere > Soil ...
TGCAGTGGCTATAGTTACGGGGTTTAACCTTATCACTACGCCTAATGTTTTCAAGATGCGTCACTGGTTCTAAGTGGTTAGGATTGATACAACTCGTATTCTTACAGAGGTGGTCAAGCTCCAGGCCATCCGGTATCTCACCCACAAACAGAGTGTACGAAACTCGATGTGCTACCCAGCTCCTACCTCTAAAGTGAAACGAGCCATAACCGCCGGGTGACTTAGCATGTTTCCACGACCAACAATCACCTTCGACTTCGATCTTCTCTAGTAGTAAATCTTCGTAACTGTACATAGGCTATAGGGGCGACCTTTATCTCCTGGTAATACCGGAGACGCTAAACGTAGTAAACCTTTTACATGAGGCTGCGAACTCATTTGCTTTAAGTACAAGCCAGGAACCAGGTTGTCAGGTCGCACGGACAGAGCCTGGGTTTGCGGTCTGTACTCAAAGACTGTCTTGCAGTTTTGAAATCTAGTGTTCTAGCAACAACTCGGTTCTGAGCGTTGCCTACAGTTTTTGGTTATGAGCATGTGGCCGGGGTGCTAGTGAGTGGGTAGTAACCCCTAAACTAACGTTGGCTTAGACCTCTACGGGTTCTGCGTTGCGCTTTGACCAACCAACGTGGAGCGCTCTTCATTACCGCCTGCTACTAACATCCCCGCATCTGCCCACAACCTGTTATGACCAGTACGGGAGAGACTTGAGCCGCCCTGGGGAAGTTGCGGCATTATTGCAGCCGATGACAGCTCAAGTAGTCCTCTTCCGGCCTAGACAGCATAGGATATCGCTATCCCGTACCAGCCATAACGGTGAACTGAGAACACCAATTTGTAAAAGTATTTGCATAGAGACGTTAATGTGCTAATCTGAGAATAGCACTGAGTCAGGCCGCCCGAAAGGGCGGTTTTTCTATACCCCTACCGCTCGTGTTGCACTGAGTCAGTAGTTGGAAACAATTATGCTTTGCTCGCCGCTAATTTGCAAGACACCACATATAGCTAACATTCAGTCTCAGTAAGCACCATATACAGCACACCAGCCTGTTCGGGCGTGTAATGCTCATCGAGCACCAAGTCGAGCACGTAATCAGCTATCAGCTTCGGGTATTCTGCCTCAACTGACTCGGCCGTATCTTGTAGCGGTAGGCGTATGTGCTCGGTCATCCTAGAATCAAGCATAGCGCTATTGCAATTAAACACAAGCGGCATTACAGTAATGCTTGACGCGCTCCAAAGGCTCGTAGCACCTTATTGTAAAAACCTTTTTACTTACAACGTGTACGGCGATCTCTTTTCACTCGTTTCTCACATACACGTGCCGTACACCACACAAAAACAAGACAGCCTTGAGCGGTGCCCACCCCCTCCCAAGGCTGTTTTCTATTTAGTGAGCCAGGCCGGCACAGATAATCAGGATGGCTATTGCGACCCATTCGACAAGGTGTCTAGGTAGTGGCTGCTGCTTCCGAGCCTTATACACCCGTTGCTGGCGGTAAGTCGTCATGCGTGGCTTAGAAGCCAGCCCAAGCTCTCGCAGACGCCTTTGGCGCTGTGCTGGAGTAGTGACGTTCATTTCTGCGCCCCCAGGTGAGCGACAGCTTCCTCGTATGTCTCGAAGTCTCTATTACAGCCGAGACATGGATACGGTTCCGCGGCTTCTACCCAGTCATCTGCAACGGCTTTTAGCAAAGTGCCCATGAAGAGAACGGGCTCGCCGTCCCCATCGACTGGGCTGTCGGCTGTGATGACGGCTCTGAATCTGATGTCTGACTGCTTGCATTTTCGCATGGCGATGTTCCTTGTTTAGTTATACCTACATTATGCGCCATTGTGCAGACAATTGTCAATACACTTACCCACCGACTGATGGTCCGGGAATAGCCGGACCACATGTCTCAGAACAGATTAGCAAGGTGCCCTTTTGCGACGACTCTGAATAGCCGCGCTTCCTGCACATCCTTAGGTACCTGCGTCAGCATCCAGGCCAGCTCTCGCCGCCTGTCCTCATCTACAGCCACAAAAACGACAGCCGGGAACTTCCCCTCGGTGTGCGCCTCATACTCACGCCAGTAGCGTTGCAGCTTCTCGCGGATACGCACCTGGCTTTCGGTCCCCATGTCGATCTCGAACCAGATATCGAGCCGTGACTTCCCCGGCCGGTTAAGCGCAATGAACATGTCCGGCTTCAGTTTGTCGGTGTGGCAGTCAGGCTCAGTAGACAGCGCCACTATCTGCAACACGTCAGGCTCTAGCCGCCGCAGCTCTAGGTAGCAGTCAGCGATGGCTAGCGAGTGGTAGTCCACGGCCATACGTGGCTTGTAGCGCCCCTGGTAAAAGTCGGTCGCCTTACGTCCTAGCTGGTAGGCGTACTGACCCGAGCCGCCCTTATCGCCCCCGACAAGCCGGTGCTCGATCCTGGCGAGGTGTCCTGAGGCAACCAACCGCCGCAGTGTCCGTTGGGTCGGGGTGTTGGTGGAGAGGTGAGAAAAAACAAGCTCATGTATATGAGCTGAACTGAGTTGTTTAAATCGGGTGACGTAGGTTAATACCGTACGGTCACGGTCGGACAGTGTCATGCAGTAATAGTAGATCTTTGTTGATCTCGTGACCACCTTTTACCCGCGACGATTCCGGCGCGTGGCCGCGTGGGAGTTAAGGGACCCATCGCATCACCACTGTCCTCGTGCGGATGTGCAGGCTGACCTGGGGTTTGTGGCTGGTGAGCGGACGAGCGACGTGGCCGGTTGGCGGCGCGTTGAAGTACATGGTTGGGGTACGGCTAGCGTACAGGCCACTAAATGCACTAAAGCTGTGCATAAAGTATTGACAATTGTATGCACAAAGCGCAGACTTAAAGTATTGCCTAAGCGAGCACCAGAGCCATCGAGCCAGTGCTGACAAGCAGCCGCAACCTTAACAGATTGACAAGCGAAATCTAGTAACAAGTTCCTAGGGCAGACGGTTCTGCCTAGAAAGCACCGGTAGTGCAAAGCGTGGTAGAAAAACCACAATAGGCCGTTCGACTCGGCGTCAGGTTCGACTCCTGCTTGTTACTAGAATCTATAGCTGGCGATGACAGTGTGCCAAAACTGCTATGTGCAGGAGAAAAAGGGTGTCGTCGCTGGGCTATGGCTTGTCAATCAGCCAAATAACTAAACAAGGAGATTTATCAACATGACACTAGTGAAAGGAAAACCACATGCTCACAAAGAAACGGGCAACGTTCCGGCTGTCCCGGCCGTTCGCCGAAGCCCTCGCGACCCGCGCAATGCAAGCCTCCGTGGCCTCGGGGACTTTGGTCAGTCAAGCCGACCTGATCGAAGAGCTGTGCCTAAAAGCCGACCCCAACCTAAGAAAGATACGAAAACAAGTCGCCGACCGGCTGGAAAAGAAGAGCAGACAAGCCGCCTAGACAACCTGGTCTTTGCGTTTAGCATCTTCGCCGCTGCCTGGTTCTTTTTGAGCGTCGGCTTTATCATTGGGAAGTGGGTAGCGTAATGGACCCGTTCATGGCCCTGCGCCCACTCTTCAAGATGACAACACCTACGAAGCACATACGCGTCAAGGATGTCAGCGAGCCGGCCGACCTGACCGTTATTGACGACCCGGTGCTCAAGCAACTCATGGGAGTAGACCCCACTAGCGTCTACCTAACTTACGTGCCGTTTTAAGGAGGTGATGTGAATCCTTACCTACTAGCTCTAACAGTCTTCGCCTTATACATGACCCTCGTCATTTGGGTGGTCCGGCTCGCTTTCAGGGGGCCAAAGCGATGAGTACCGACACAGGAAAAGTGAATATCCACGGCAAAGAGTACGAGACCGTTGCCAGCCGCGTGCAGCGGTTTCGGGAGAAGTACGTGGGGGGTGACAATAAACTCCCAATCTTGGCTATTGAGACAGAGATCATTGACCGCACAGCCGAAGATGTGGTAGTCAAGGCCACCATTAAGACCGTGCACGACGGGCTGATCATTGCAACCGGTTTCGCCGAAGAGCGACGTGCTAGCAGCTCGATTAACCGCACCAGCGCCCTAGAGAACGCTGAGACCTCTGCCATTGGCCGAGCACTCGCCAACTTTGGGATGGCCGGCACTGAGTACGCAAGCGCTGATGAAGTCGCAGGAGCTATCCAGGCCCGCACCGTCCCGAAAACCACGACCACTACTTTCAAGCCCTCGCGCTCAGTGAGCGTAGACCTTGGTGGCACCGAGAACTACAAAATCGACACGGCTCCTAGCCCTGCCACCAAGATTCAGAAAGCTCAGATAGCCGCGCTACTTCGTGGCAAGGGCGTCAAGAACGACAACATGCACGACTACGTGACCGTCAGCTACGGCTTTGACCTCTCGACTATAAACGTGCACGACGCTGCTGACTTAATCATCCGCCTCAAGGCTGACCCTAAGAACGAGGTGGTCGCGGAGGACGAGGCATGAGCAAGCTATTTGGAATCCTCAAAGACCTTCACCTGTCCAGCATGGATACAGGGGACTACACGGCCGAAGACGTAGAGAAGGCTGAGCAAGCCGTGAAAGACCTCGTGCTTGAGCTGATAGGCAATGATGAAGTCGAGTGGCGTCCCATCAACCATGACACATACAGGGCCGCCGAACGTGCTGCTGGCGCAAACATCTTGCGGCAAGCGCTGCGCCAGAAGGTAGAAGACCTATGAATGCCGTTACCCTCCCAGCCGTCTTTAGCGGCATCCAAAGCAAGGTAGACCGCAGCTACAAGCTGACGTTCAACACCCGCGAGCTATCCGGCGACTACGCCGCAGAGCTGCTCAGGATGAACATGGCGGAGTGCTGGCTCATAGTCGCGCCGAGCGAAAAGGACGCTGACCAGGCCGAAGTGCCAGAGGGCAAGCCTGAGACAGGCAGCACAGGCAAAACGCCCTCACAGCGCCTCAGAGCGGTTCTCTTCGTGCTGTGGAAGCAGCTGGGTAGCAACGGCGACTTTGAGGACTACTACCGCACGCAAATGGAGCGCTTCATCGAGATCGTCAAGAGCAACCTTGATGATGGGGAGCGCGAGTCATGAGCCACCGAGCGCTAATCATGCACCTAGCCTTCTGCGCCTTAGCCGTGCTGCTTGTGCTCGCAGTTTGGAGCCTTGGGCAATGAGCACCAAAACACTAACGATACGGATAACAAAACACAAGGGATGGGGATCAGATGTCACACTTAAATACGAACACACACCGACAAGCACTAAACGGATTCGTCTGGTTACTCGTTACGAGCGGATGGTTGATAGGGCTAGTAGCGCTAGTCACCATCTGCTCGCCGCAGTCAGAACGCTGGCTAGAGGTGCACGTACTGCCGGTGCCAGAACTATCAGCAAAATAATTGGAGGATAAATGGATGAACCAAGATGTAAAAGAGACCAGTGTCAGCAAGAGCGCTTATGAGTATGAGACCTTCGATGTGGGCAACAAAGCCCTAATCCTGGATGACACCAAAGACAAGGACGTGTTTGCGGCCATTGACGAACTTGGGCTCAAGGGACAGAAGTCCCTGGCAACCAGTCAAGGCGGCAAGGTCATACCGTTCCCTAAGTTGTCGCGATACGAGCTTCGTATATGGAAGCTGTACTGCCCAACGGCAACAAGGCTAGAAGAGTTCTCAGACCAGGTGATCCCCTACGAAATCCTAACCTTGCTCCAACTAGTCAAGACCAAGGGCTACTTCGGGATTAAAAAGTCGAACACCAAAGAGAAGAAGACTGGCTGGCTCGAGGTGTGGAGTGAAGCTCGCGAGGACGTAGACCCTTTGATCGTAGGCGTAATCAACACGCAGACCAAGTACGACTGGGGCTGGAGCGTCGGCGACAAAGAATATTACTTGCTCGCACGCTGGGGGCTATCGCTTCGCAAGTTCGAGGATGTTGCCAATATTGCTATCGCCCGGTGGAAACACGCTAGGCGCTCGAAGGCTGAGGCTGTGCTTGCGACGCTCGATCATGACGCTAACCAGTTCTTCTATGAGGGCCGCAACGTGCCTGACCAGCCTATTAACTTGGACGACATACCTTTCTAATGGAGCGCTCCGACGAAGCAGAGCTGACTAACGCTCGCATCCAAGAGTGTCTCGACAGGTTCGGCGATGGCGCGGTCTACGACGGCGTAACCGTCACTTACTACGAGCCTGAATGGGTGTACGCCCGCCTAATCATCAAGGCTGAGTGCAACGACTGTGGCGCTTACAGCGTCATGCAGTCAGACGGCTACGAGGTCGAGAGCAAGTACCTGGCGCACATCGTTCGGACGTATAGCTGCGACCCACTTGTTGAGCACGAGCATGAAGCAATTAACGAAGGAGGTGATGATGAAGAAAGAAACTAGACTGAGCTTTAGCCAGGGTGATGATTACGACAACAAGATTGATATCGAGGTTCGGCTAACTCAGCACATGAGTAAGGCTGACTACGCGATGGTTGTGGACGCCGCCAACACAATCCTTGCTTACGCAGGCAAGTATCTGCCCGCGGCCAAGCCCGAGGCTAAACCCAAGGCCAAGGCATGAGCGTAGTTGCCTACGTCCGCGTCAGCACCGACAAGCAGGAGCTTGAGAACCAGCGCTTTGAGATCGAGCGCTTCTGTCAGCAGCGCGGCTACATGGTTGATCGCTGGGAGCAGGAAGTCATCAGCGGCACCATCAAAGTGAAGGACCGCAAAGTTGGCGCGCTCTTAGACTCACTGAGCAACGGGGACACCCTCATCGTCAGCGAGGTCAGCCGCCTGTCACGCAAGCTTTCCACGATCCTTACGACCATCGAGGACTGCATCGAGCGCGGCATCACTGTCGTGTCAGTCAAAGAGAACATGGTCTTTGCCGACGACCTCAACAGCCAGATCATTGCCATGGCGTTCGGCCTCGCGGCTCAGATCGAGCGCAGCCTAATCAGCGCCAGGACCAAGGAGGCGCTTGCGCGCAAGAAGTCAGAGGGAGTTGTGCTCGGCCGGCCTGTTGGCAGTAGTAAGCCTGAGAACCTCAAGCTCTACGGCAAGGACGAGCGCATCCTGCGTTACCTGGACAAGAGACTCAGTCATAGTGCGATAGCTCGGCTGCTTGGCGTGAACCGCAAAACATTACATGACTACATAGACAGACAAGATTTAGTGCGGGCGCATCTGTTGCGTCAGTTAGAAAAAACGGGCGTATAATATATATGGGCTGTAACTGACCAAATGGCATTCAAACGAACACCCCCACCAGGCGGCTATAGAAGCCGAACATACGCATTAGGGATATTGCGTGTCTACGTAGTGGAGTGCTTACGCCGTCTCGGCAAGAACCCTTACTACTGCGAGCTTTGTGAGACTTGGTTTGACCGCAAGCTCACCATCCATCATAAGAAGTACGATGGCGCAACCCTTTACGACCTTTGCTATGCGTGCATGAAGTGTCAGACGTCGGCTGAGAATGTCGGCCTCGAATAGTTTATAATGCAACCCGTGGGGCGGCGTGCCAAAATACTGCGCGAATACGGCACGGGGTCTACCTGGCCTTGTTTACCGCCCCGCGCAACCCTGTGGAAAACTGTATTGACAATTGTATGCACAACGCGCAGACTGGAATCATAACTAAATAAGGACCTACGAATGACAACTGAACAGCACGAAATAACCGTTACACAGACACACGAATGTCTGGTCTGCGGCTTCCCAACAACCAACCTCTACACCTGTGACGCCTGCCAGGTAGAGGGTGAGCGCCAACACGACATCGAGCGCGAAGGCATCCTCGTGGATTGGTCCGAGGCCGAGGTCTGATATGCAGCAGACAACTCTCAACCTTAAAGAAACGCAGACAGCTCACATCCTGCGCCTGCTCAAGCAAAAAGGCGAGCTGACCAACTACGAGCTGAACCGCATCTGCTTCCGCTACGCCGCACGCATTCATGAACTGCGCAAAGAGGGCCACCGCATCGTGACGGTGCGAGAAGAGGGCTCGAAGCGCCGCTACGTATATATGGGCGAGGTCGAGTTATGAGCCGGGTTATCAAGTTCAGGGCGTGGGATGAAGGCAGCGAGCGCTTTCTGGAGCACTTCGACTTTGTGCGCTACTCAGATGGAACGTTAGGAGTTAGTGACAGCACGCCCCCGTTCAATAAGTACGGGAAAATTGGACTCACGCAGTCCACCGGCCTCCACGATAAGAACGGCACCGAGATCTACGAGGGCGACATCTGCCACATAGGTGACGGCGGCGAGTGTTTCCCGATTGACTGGGATGATAACGATGAGAGCTACAACCCCGGAAAGTACGAAGTCTATTTTGACAATGCTTGTTTCTGGATTCGTGGCGTAGGTGGCACTGAAACGCCAGAGCTTGAGTGGACGCCATGGGGGTACGCCGAGTTTGAAGTCATCGGCAACATCTACGAAAACCCTGACCTGCTTGAGGCCAAGTCATGAACGTCGCCTCACATAAGAAGCTTCGAGGTGGTGGCTACGATGCCATCCATAAGTGGCTGAGAAAACATTACGGCAAAGCTGACCGCTGTGAAAACCCATTCTGTGACGGTAAGTCCAAGAGATACCACTGGGCAAAGCTGACGGAAGCTAAGTACGAACACAAGCGCGAAAACTTCTGGATGCTGTGCGCTTCATGCCACCGCGTCTACGACCAGCAGTGGGCCTGGATTGAACGAATGGCTAATTCTCTCGCCGCTCGGACTAATAAGAACTTCTGCCGCAATGGACACCCCCGCACGCCCGAGAACACCTACTGGGCTAAGCGCAAGTTGGTAATAGCTCCTGTCTGTCGTGTATGCAGGAGTGAAAGCAGTAGGAGGTATTATGCAAGTCGCGTCGCTTAATCTCTGCAAGGAGCTGTATGAGCTGAGTGGGTGGAATAATACCGAACATAGTTATTACGCAGACCCAGGAGGGTTGCCGAGCTTAGACGCTACTGGTTTGCATCATAAAGTCGCTCCTGCCTATGACGCTGGTTTTCTACTGAGGAAGTTGCCCCGAGAAATAGAAAATCCTCGTGGCGTTCTAATGATGCAAGCTCGACACAATGGCTACTACTATGCCTATACAACCAAAACAGGTCAAGAGTGGCCGTTCGATGAACGTGCTGTCGTGTACCAAATAGATAAAACCCCCGAAAACGCCCTCTGCAAGCTGGCCGTTGAACTGTTTAAGGCTGGTGTTTTAACTAGGGAGGCAAAAGAATGAGCAGAATACGAATCACTAGACCGTTACCTATGCCCCACCCAGACGAAAAACAAGAAGGGACGGATGCGCCAACTATATCGCCGGATACTACTGAGTTATTGCCTGATGCAAGATACGAATTATGTGCTAACTGTGGCTTTGCTAAGTGGCGTCATGAAACAACCAAGCCAATACCATGTATGTTACGTGGTGGTTTTGTGCCAAAGGTATCAGCATGACCGCTATATGTAAAACCTGTGGGGGACGAGCTGGTAGGCACTACCAATCACCTCTCGATAAAAACGGTATAGGTCATCCTGACCACCGAGTTAGCGACATGGCTACTGAGCGCCCAAAAGCTGACACTGCACCTGTCGAATCCGCACAGGAGCCCACCCCTATGAGCCAGCCAGATAGCTTAGGAAAGGTACTCGAAAAGATTACTGGCTACATGATAGGCAAGGATGGCGACTTAGAAGACTGGTCTTACGAGCATGGGAGGCTCATACTTAGTGCGTCAGAAATAGCAGCCATCCAGCGTCACCTAGAAACAATGGCACTAGAGGGAAGGATAGATGAGCTGCAACAGCTCCTCGTAAGACTGCCACTCAACTTTGACCAAACTGACAAGCTTATGAACCGTATCGACGGGCTAAAGGCTGCATTAACTGGAAAGGCTGGTGATGCCGCGAACTGAATCCGCAACCAAGCAAACCGTCCACGACGCCATCACTGAGCGCATGATGGCCGCGCTCGAAAACGGCACAGTGCCATGGCAGAAGCCATGGGGTGATGGTCTCGGCTGGCCCCGCTCAATGAGCACCTCAGAGCGCTACAAGGGCATCAACGTATTCCTGCTTGGTATGACAGCCCTGGAGCGTGGCTACGAGTCGCCCTGGTGGGGAACGTTCAAGCAGATCCAGAAGCTTGGCGGCCAGGTAATGCGTGGCCAGAACCGAGCGGCCGGCACGGGCAGCACCACGATCCTCTTTTACGACAAGCGCACTAAGGAAGAAGCGCACCCGGAAACTGGTGAGCCACAAGTTGTCAGCTTCGGCATCGCCAAAGCCTTCCACGTCTTCAACGCTGCTCAGTGCGAAGATCTACCGGCCAAGTTTTTCCCGCAACCTGGTACGAGCGAAGTCTTAGCTGAACCTCAAGCAGTTCTCGACGGCTACCTGGCGAACGGTGGCCCAACCCTCCGTCATGTACCGGGCGATCTGGCTTACTACAGCACTGATGGCAACGACGTAATCACCTTGCCGCTACGAGAGCAGTTCAAGACCCCAGCTCATTACTACTCGACCGCATTCCACGAGGGCGTGCACTCAACCGGCGCTCCACAGCGGCTCAACCGGCCTGGCATTGCTGCGTTCGACCACTTTGGTAGCGGTCAGTACGCCAAGGAAGAGCTTGTGGCTCAGATGGGCTCAGCGATGCTGCTTGCAGATACAGGGCTAGACAGTGACGACCTCTTCGATAACTCAGCCGCTTACGTTGCGAACTGGCTTGGTGCACTGGGCAACGACCACCGTCTGGTGAGTTCAGCCGCGAGCCTTGCGCAGAGAGCAGTTGAGCACATAGTTGCTCCGGTGGTGCCCGCATGAGCGCCGAGCACGTAGACAGCACCGGCCACACAGAACACGAAGCGGTTGAGATCAACTACCACCTCATCGAGTGGCTTGGCCGCGCACCCCTTACGTTTCTGCTCAAGTACGAAGCAGCCAAGATGCACGCCATCGAAGACTTGCAAATGGACTTAGTGATCGTCCGCGATGAGATCGCAACCCGCATGGGGAACGACGTGGCTTAGATGCTTTGCGCGGCGCATTCTGTCCGGTGCCCACCCCCGGCAGATCTCAGACGCACCAAATCGGCAGCCCAATACTGCGCTAGCTGCCACTCCCCCTATTCGGCACCAGCATTGAGCGCGCTGCGAGTCGGTCTCAATGCCGCCGATAGAACACTAACTTAAACGGAGACGCCGATGCATGAAAGAAGTAGACCTTTACGAGCAGCTGGCTAGGTACCTCAATGTGAAGCATCCCAGTGTGCTGTACCACTTCGACCTGGCAGGCGTGAACAACCCAAGCCCCTACACGCGGAGTTTGTACGGGCGGCTAAACAAGCGTGCGTGGCCAGACTTGTTTATAGCGTCACCGCACTTCCTTCGGGGAGACGGAGGCTACTTCCTAGAGCTTAAGAAGGAAGGTACGCGCATTTACAAACGCGACGGCTCTCTCGTAGCCGACAGGCATATCCAGGAGCAAGCCCACATGCTTCAACATTTGCGAGAACATGGCTACAGGGCTGACTTTGGCGTTGGTTACGACCAGAGCGTTGAGCTAATCGAGGCGTACTTGCAATCGGGCAAGAAAAGAGTACAACTTAGAGCACAACCATGAGCACTTTAAGTGAGATTTTGATTTCCGAGCAAAAGAGCTACGCAGCCCGCAAAGCTGAAATAGCTGACGCTCGCATCAGGCTAGATGAAGAGGAACGGCGACTCGACATGAACATGGCGCGGCTAGTCGAGGTTGTCATGGAGCACACCACCAACGGCATCATTCCAGAGCCGCGCCCACCGCAAGATGAGGTAATAACAACAGAATAAGGAAGGGGTAGGTGATGGGAAATATAGACGATAAGCTTCGGGAGGTACAGATCGGCCATGGTCGTTCGCAGTACTTTGTAGATGAAGACGGTAATGTTTACTGGCAATATCAAAGTCGCTTTAAGCCGATGACTCACCAGACCACCCAACGCGGCTACCGATATGTGGCGGTTGGCGGTCACCGTTATCTTGTCCATCGGCTGATTGCCAAGGCGTTCATACCAAACCCAGACTGTAAGTGGCAAGTCAATCACCTTGACGAGAATAAACTAAATAACGCTGCCTCAAACCTTGACTGGGCCACGCACAGCGAGAACATGAAGCACTATTATCGCAACAAAAGCTATAAGCTCTCAGGTGAATTGAATCCGAATGCGAAACTGACACCCGAGCATGTTGTAGAGATCCTGACGCTTCTAGACGAGGGCAAAGCCGCTACTAAGATCGCAAAAGTCTACGGCGTAGGGCACACCACTATTTACAATATTAAGCTTGGTAAGAGCTACAAGCGTGCCGCAGGTATCTCCGATGAGTAAGTACAAGAACCTAACCATCATCGAGCATCCCAGAAAAGTCTACGAAGCTCAGCACAAGAACGGCACGAGCATCAGCTTTACAGCGGATAAGCTCACTAACCCTTGGCTGGTTCGTCGGCTGAGGTACTTCAACGACACCGGCACCGAAGGGTCATATTGATAGGAGACCATAACAGGAGTATAACTAAGGTACATATGGCAGGCCGTGAACTAGATATCGCCTATGGATTCCTCGACATGAGCGCGGGGCAAAACCTCAACGTGGTGTTGGGGCAGGCTAAAGACATGGCGAAAATGCACGTCAAGCTTTACTACTTCGATGTTCTGCACACGCCCAACCAAACTCCGAAGGCACTGCACTGGCTTGACGAGATACGAGGCATTCTCAAGCGCCACAACAGCCTTGACGATGACCATGTGATAGTTCGGCTGAACTCCAACCCTCGCAAGTACCTGCGGGCTCGTAGTGAGCTGTACAAGAAAGCCTACGAGCGCAATGTCAATGTCAGCGAGCGCGAGCTGGTGCCTAAGCCGGTTGATGTATCGCCAATCATTGAGGTACCTGGCAATGGCTAGGCCGACCAAGCTGACGCCCGATCTGCTAACGAGTGCCCGCGAGTACGTGGAAGGCGCAGACGGCAAGCGCAACACTCTATTGCCCACCAAGGAGCGTCTTGCGCTCCACTTGGGTGTTAATCGGGACACGCTCTACGACTGGGCAAAGAAGAAACCTGAGTTTTCCGACATCTTAGAGCAGCTCGACTCGATCCAAGCCGACAAGCTTATCCAAAACGGTCTCATCGGCAAGTTCAACGGAACGATCACGAAGCTGATGCTCAGTAAGCATGGCTACGTCGAACGTTCCTCTGTTGAGAACAGTGGCGAGCAAACCGTCAAAGTGGAGATCAAGAAATATGGTGCGTAACCCCAGCTCGGTAGCTATAGCCGTTGCGATTGTTATAGCGATTTTGTTGTGGGCCTTGTAGTGAATGACGACAATTAGTCTCCCCCATCTCTTCGAGCCTCGCGACTACCAGGTCGAGTTCTTCAAGGCAATGGACAGCGGCAAGCGCTTCGCCGCGCTCAACTGGCACCGCCGCGCTGGTAAGGACATGACGTGTTGGAACTACGCCATCAAGCGCACAGCCGAAGAGCCGATGACTACCAAGTACGCCTTCCCGACCAACGACATGGCCCGCGACAACCTGTGGGAGTCGTACACCAATGATGGGCAGCGCTTCACCGACTTCGTGCCCAAAGATCTGCGCGTGCGCCAGCACTCGATGGACGACGGACTGAACGACAGCCTCAAGCGCATCGAACTTATTACTGGCGGCTCGATCCGAGTAATCAGCACGCATAAGCCTGGCCGGCTGCGTGGTGGTAACTCCAAGCTGTTTGTGCTGTCTGAGCTACAGAGCATGGACCCCACAGTTATCGACATCATCGAGCCGATCCTCGAAGCCAATGGTGGCTCTCTGATCGTGAACATGACCAGTAACGGCGACAGTGCTGCCAAGGGGATGATGGACGCCTGGCAGAACGACGCTGACTGGTATACGAGCATCCTTACCGTCGATGACACCGACGTCTTCACTGACGAGCAGATGGTTCGCATCCGCCGTCGCACTATCGAGCGCTTCCTAGCTCGCGGTCAGTCCGAAGAGGAAGCCAACGCCTTTGTCGAGCAGGAGTACTACTGCTCTTGGGATAGCCCAGTTGTCGGTAGCTACTTCGGATCGGCTCTGCGTTACGCCCAGGCGCAAGGTCGCATCAGAAACGTGCCCTACGAGCCACAGCTACCTGTAGAGACCTGGTGGGATCTCGGCATCGACGACAGCATGTCCATCTGGTTTGTGCAGCTAGCCGGCCGCGAGGTAAGGCTGATCGACTACTACGAGAACAGCGGTGAAGGTATGCCGCACTACATCCGCGTGCTCAAGGGCCAGCAAGATGGCTTCGAGCGCATGAAGCAGTACGTCTACGGCCGTCACAAAGCACCACACGACATCGAGGTGCGCGAGCTGAGCACTGGCATTAGCCGCAAGGACACCGCTCAGAAGCTCGGCATCACCTTCGAGACCATCAAGCGCCCAGCCAAGAAGGAAGACGGCATCGACGCCATCCGCACGCTAATCCCCCGCTGTTACTTCGACGCTGTGAACTGCAAGCGAGGCATCGACGCGCTCAAGGGCTACAAGAAGGTCTGGAACGACAAGCTGATGGTCTACGGCAATGAGCCGGTGCACGACTGGACATCACACGGCACTGACGCGTTCCAAACTGGCGCACTCAGCAACCCGCAACCAGTCGGGCCAGTAACAGTTCACCGTGCCGACTGGGTAGCGAAACGACAAAGCCAATGGCATTAAAAGCAATAGCTATTTGCGCACATGTGCCTTATAATCCAAATTAGCATCAGGGTAGGTGCATAGCAGCTTAACTAGTGGCAGTCACAAAACCAGCAGCCAAGCAGCCGAAACAACGGCAAATGAAGTCGGCCAAGGATACGGTCGATCGGTTCAATCGCTCTTGGAACTATGCGAAGCAGAATCATCACGACCGCTGGCGACGCAACTACAAGCTATACAACAACATCCGCGCTCTCGTCGGATACGAAGGCACCGCCAACACGTTTGTGCCGTTATCTTTCTCGACCATCGAGACCATCACTGCTGCGCTCTGCGCCGGTCGGCCGTCTATCGACTTTGTACCGATGGACATGTACCAGTACATCAAGACGACGTTCACCATGGGCGGTAAGCAGCCTGACCTCAAGGCACTGAACGCTTACTTTGACTACTTCTGGGAGTGCGACAACTGGGATACCAAGAGCATTAAGACTGTTCGTAGCGGCCTGATTTACGGCACAAGCTGTGAGTGGGTCTACTGGGACAGCGACAAGCCGCGCATTATCAACATGAACGTCCGCGACTGCATCATCGACCCGAGCCTGACT
>Ga0068855_100005637_pt1 | contig 15277 bp, 4 predicted proteins | sample KBSCornC52_FD_66592 | JGI IMG/M metagenome (GOLD analysis project Ga0068855, IMG submission 66592) | Corn rhizosphere microbial communities from Kellogg Biological Station, Michigan, USA - KBS Corn C5-2 | ecosystem: Host-associated > Plants > Roots > Rhizosphere > Soil ...
TCCGTGACCGTTCCTGCTAGAGCGGCAAGTGGAATCGCCGAAACCGACGGTAAGTGTTCGAATCCGCTGAACTGCGGAGGGACCGTACGTCCCTTAACGGGCGTGAGTGCCTCAGGCGTCCCGATCGTGGCCCTCCATATTCCCGGATAGACCTGCGACCAGGCTGCTGTCATCCGCGCATCCACCGTTTTGGCGAGTGCACTAGTCTGAACAGAATTCGGCAGCGCTGCAGCGGCACCAGCCAGTGCGATCCGCTTGGCAAGGCTTCTTCTTGTGATGTTGTTCGTCCTATCCATGTCGCCTTCGCCCTAAAAGCTAATCTTGCCGTCGATCTGGATGTATCGAGGCGAAAGGTCTGACCCTCTCGAGGTGCCCAACTGGAGGGTCCCGAACGAGCCGCTCGAGGTCGATGTATCGAAACCAGTTGTTGATGACTGGACATGATTTAACACGTTGAATGCATCAATCCTCATCTGGAACCTCATACCCTTGGGAAGTGCGAAGTTCTTACCAAGGTTTGCGTCTAACTGATTCTTTGGTCCAAGCCGAACTCCCGTGTACGTGTTGTTCGGTTGTATTTGATAGGTCGAGTTAGTCAGAATGTAGTTCGGGCTGGTGCACAAGCCGGAATTGACCAGTGGTACTGATTGTGCGATCCAGTTGAGCGCTCCCGTATTGACGTCGTACTGCGCGACGCATGGCTTCAGTTGCTGAATATATGAGTTGCCGCTGGCTGGAAGGTTTGGGAACCATTTGTTCTTGCTACCTGCCCAGAATCTCTGTCTCGGGAGCACCGCTCCTCCATTTGCAGTCGGATTGATGATCCAGCCGTTGAGACCCATCGGTAAGCCGCTCTGATAGACATACACACCAGCGACACGCCAGCCGCCGGCGAGCGCATCCAAGTAGCGAGGCATGTTTGGGAATAGACCTCGACCTCGTGCGATTGGCATCTCATAAATGCCGGCAATGCTCAGCTGGTGCGGAAGGTCGGTACCTGAGATCTGGCGAGATGGGACCGCGTTGGTCTGGTCGACGTATCCAATGGCCGACATCGCTTTCGAATGACTGTAATTCAAGTTGAGAATCAGACCGTGATTGGTCCTGTGGTTGTAAATAATCTCGAGGCCGTTGTACCAGAACTTACCTCCATTGATGAGGTTCTCTGTAATCGCTTGGAATGCCGGGAATGGGCGAGTGAAGTTCCACTTCTGGATGGTTGTTTGGCTGTAGTAATTCCCGGACGCCGCAAACGGAGCCACGTGGTAGAAGGGATTCGGAACAAAACCAACGCTGGTACCTGCCGCAGGAGTGGTGCCGTACTGCTGAGTGCAGTTCAACGCGGTTCCGCCTCGTAGTACATCGCATGCTGCCTGGGCGTTCGTGCTTATGTGGTTGATATCCGCGCTGTAGGGCAATCCATACGCGCGCGTACCTGCGTACGCGATCTCAATAACATCCCTCAACCCAAACTGGCGCTGGATAGCAAGGGAAGATTCAAGATAAGCAGGCGGATGGTAATTCGGATTCTGGAAGGAAATGTTCTGGCCAACGTTGGTCGCGAGGCACGTGGTCTTGTCGCCTGCACAGTTACCCGTTGGCTGTTGAAATACGGGAAATGGATCCGCCATATTTTGCAGCGGCGTTATGAGCGTTGAGGAACCGGCCGCCGTAGGCGTTGAGCCACTATAGCTTGTGCTCGTGCTGTAGCCATATTGACTCGGCTGATTCTGATTCCCCGATGCTTGATCGTTGAAGAACAGCCCCATGCCACCTCGAACGACAGTCTTATTGTTAACTGTGTAGGCAAAGCCGGCGCGAGGACCGAATTGCCAGTACACGGGTTTGAACTCCCACTCCGGATTTTTGTCGATACCGGCGTATGTAGGCCCGCCCAGAAACGCATTGTTGATTGGTAAGGATGCCAACGTGGACGCAGGAATCAACCCCGTGACGGGGTTTACGTCAGTGCTGTCGAATACCGAATTAAATCGATTGAAGCGGTCTTTGAGTCCTCTCCCGGGGTTCTCCCAACGGACACCCAGGTTGATTGAGAGGTTGGAGCGAACTTTCCAGTCGTCCTGGAAATAAAGAGCCAAGTAGTGCGAAGAAAAGTAATTTCCGCCGGCGGTCGTTGCGCTGCCGGAATCCCACGTGCCGAGCAGCATAGATGCGATGCTGTTTCCGCTGTAATTATAGAGAGGCCCAGTCGTAATTTGCGATCCGACGTTTGACGAGATGGCGTTGCCATTACCGACTACATTCGTATCCCACTGCTGAGTCCAGGCATTGCCAATTCCGAGCGTGATACCGAGGTTGTTGGTGCTCTTCTGGCTGTACTGTGTCCAATACCCTTCCCCACCGAAGTGCATCACGTGATTGCCGTGGGTCCAATTGGCGGTATCGGAGAGTTGCAACTGGTCGTCTCCGCGATAGAGAACAGCTAATGATCCCAAGGCATTGAAGTTGCTGATATTCGTGAGAGGAAATCTCTGGAAGTAAGTCGCATTGGCAGCGCCGATATGCGATGCGAAACCGAGATTGCTCGGGTCGAAACCACTCGCCGGGCCTGTTGAGTCGCTCTCCAGAGCCGTAGTTACAAGACCTCTTACAACATTTACAAGCGTGGGCCCGAACGTATGGGTCCAACTGGTATGCAGGCTCGGATACCTGTAGTCCGTTCCGTTGTAGTGAGGCTGATTGACCGCCTGGTTTAGACCTGGATGAGCCGCATTGACGTTGGACCGTGGAAACGCATTGTTCGCTTGGGCATAGAATTTCCAAAGCCTGGCTGTCAAATCAAATGAATCCTTTTCCCCGATGTTCTGGTCCAGCTTTATAAGGTAGGTTTTGTTGTCACTATTCGAAGGTGACTGGCCGATGTAGTTGCCGGCGAATGGATTGGCAGTGGTGGGAACGGGCGTGGCGTTCGGCGCTGGATACCACGAGAGAATGGCCTGGGCGACTGGGCTGAGGCGATTCGCCGGGATTACATTGGCAGGGCCAATCTGAACCGGATTGCCTTGTGGACCTTTAGCTGATCCGGGTCCAAACCCGAATTGATAGCGGCAAACGTGAGGGTGCTGGCTGGAATAGCTTCCAGTGTCAGTATTGTTCGTCGTACATGCCGCTTCGCTGAGTGGGTCATAAATTGCTCCGTTGTATGGCTTGCCATTCACGGTCTGATTCAGCAGACCGCTGAAGTCACCCTGCATCATCGCCGAAGTAGGCACGGTGGTCGTAACGGTGCCGACTCCGTGATTGTTCAGATCTTCGTACAGGACCGTAAAGAATGTCCGCCTCTTGCTACCCCAGAGCTTCGGCACGATGACCGGACCGTCGAGTTCGAATCCATATTGATTTTGCGTGAAGGCGCCCTTGTTGAAGGGAACCGTTGATCCTCCCGCCGCAAGTGCCTTGGCAATATTGGCGTCGTTTGTAGATGTATTCGCGTTCAAGAACGCACGCTGAAGGTTCTCGTACACCGCTCCATGCAGCTTGCTGGTTCCGGTCTTGAGCGTCATATCAATCTGACCGCCTGGAGACCGTCCGTTTGCGGCGTCAAAGGCGCTGGTGGTGATCTTGAATTCTTGAAGTGCTTCCACTGGCGGAGCGAACGTGTAATGCTCAGGGCCGGTTTCGGACTGATTCGTCACACCGTCGATACTGAATTGCACGCCGGCACCGTGAATTCCCAATGACTGCGCGCTCTGATTTCCGGGAGTTGTACCGCTCGTCGTACTTGTCACACCAGGACTGAGCGTAGCGAGGTTGAACGTATCGCCAGTATTCACTGGAAGCTCTTCAATTTGTTTGTTTTCGATAACGTTGCCACGGTCAGCCTTCTCGTAATCGAGCAACTGCGACGAGGTGTCAACGGTGATCGTTTCGCTTACTGATCCCGGAGGAAGTGAGAAATTTACTACCGCCGTCTGCCCGGTAACCAGCTTGATCGCGGTCTTGTCGACGACCTTGAACTGGCGAGCTTCTGCTCGTACGTCGTATGTCCCCGGGTCAAGGAAAGGCACAGACCAGAGCCCAGTCGATGTTGTGGTGACCACCTTCTCAATGCCCGTCTCCTGGTTACGAACCGTAACCGTCGCTTTCTGAATGACAGCCCCCGTCGAATCGGTGACCACGCCTGTAAACCCTTGTGACGTTTGACTGAGAAGAGGGGTGAATGTGGTCACCAGTATTACGAGCATTACAACCGCTGCGAGTCGGCGGCCATAATGCTTGCCTGTTTGACCAATACGGGTGCAAGTCGCTTTTTTCATTCATGCCTCCAAAACCTGTCTAACGCGAAGCCACCGCATAGCTCGGGAGAAATTGGGAATTATCTCCAAGCAGTGATTTCAATCGGGCCGAGTCTGCTTGGGCGCAATTACTCTCGTCAACGTTCGAAACAGTGTAGTAGCGCCGATTTCAGAGCACGCTGCAACGTTTTCAAGCACATAGAATGGCGAAAGGAGGACGTTACGACCACGTTACGACCGTGATAGACTTGCCCTCTCCTCGAGGTTGAACTCACATGATTGCGTCTCCTGGTAGGGGGAAGTCCCTACCTCTCTCTCAGGAACAGGCCGCCCTGATCAGGGAGCAACTGCGCGCGATCCTGGCCAGCGACAGTTTCTCGGGAAGTAAGCGGTGTCAGGATTTTCTTGAGTTGGTGGTAGACCGTGCACTTGCCGGCGACCATGAGAGTCTAACGGAACGATTTCTCGGCGCCCGCCTCTTCGGAAGAGCCATAGATTACGAAACCGCGACCGATTCAATTGTTCGAGTGAGGGCGAGCGATGTCCGCCGGCGTCTGCTTCAGTACTATTCCTCGCGGCCCTCACCGGCTGTTCGAATTAACCTGATAGCCGGTGGCTACATCCCGGAGTTTCACTGGAGCGAGCCAGAGAACTCCGAATCGCCATCGAGCTTGGAGCCGGCCACTTTAACATCTCCCGCAGCCGCAACCCGGTCACCCGAAGCTTCTGCTGGCATCATCTCACCGCGCCGCCTCTTGTCGCGTCCAAGCGGGCCGAGGCGGACCGTGTGGATGATTGCTTCGCTCGTGTGCATTGTCGGGATTGGAATTTTTGTGTGGAGTCAGCTACGGACCTCCTTTGCGCAAACCGACGTGGAGCGCTTTTGGGCTCCGATTCTCCGCGACCGAGCCGAAGTAGTGATTTGTTTCGGGGACACCACCCGATTTTGGGTTTCGGCAAAACTTGCAACCGCAATTGCGCAGCACCCTCAATCAATATCCATAGAACCAGGCCAATTTCTGGTGATTCGCGACGACTCATTGACTGCTGGAAATCTTCGCGCAGCCTTAAGCATTATGCAAATGCTGAATGAACACGGAATCCCCAACGAACTTCGATGGCCCCAGGAGGTTCAAGCGGTCGATCTTGAAACACGGAACACAGTCTTTATCGGCGCCTTTAACAATCCCTGGACAATGAGTTTGAATAGGAACCTCCGCTTCACCTTCGAACAAGGTGGGACGGCTGCGGAACCCGTCTGGACGATCAGGGATAACACGTCTCACCGAATTTGGTCACTGGCAAAGACTGACCCGCAACCGATCGATCGAGACTTCGCCATTATCACCCGAATCGTTGACCCGGCACACAAACGCGTTGTTATGTCAGTGGGTGGCCTCAATCAGTTTGGCACCGAGGCCGCAGGCGAGTTCCTGGAAGATGAAGCTGCGTTGAAGGAATTTTCTCGTACCGCACCCAAAGGATGGGAGACGAAAAATATCCAGATTGTTTTGGAGATGGAAGTCTCGAATCAAAGACCCGTTCGGCCTAGAGTTATTGGATTCCATCTCTGGTGACGCCGACGGGGTCTTGGCCAAGCTTCTGAACCTCCGACGGATGAAACCCCACCAGTTCAGCAAGATGCCCCGTCGCGATGACGTTCACCCAGCGGGTATTCAAAGTCCTTGCAGGCCGGATCGATTGACATATAGGGACCGCCCCATTTCGTCTATGCCTGGCCATTATTATTTCGCCATCGCAATTGGCGTATCGGGATATCCCTTCCATTTGCAAAATCTGACTTTCACTAGCAAAAATTCCTCTTGACAGCGGTAGGGACGGACGGACTAAACTGACCAGCGGCTTGGAAGTGACTCGCGGAATGTATACGTTTTCAGGTAATGCAACCTCCAAGTCGCTAGACAAATGTCAACCAAAGATCCCGGGTGAAATCGGGGCATAACTGCGCTCTCGCTGAGCGCTTTGACGTGGGAAGTGGCTGGCGCCGAAGGGCGCTCAGTTCCCTGACGTCGTAGGAGGAGTGAGCAATGAAAGCAATCAAATTCCAAGCATTTGCCGCGGTGATCCTATCGCTGCTTTGCGTTGGCCTTCCAGGTCACGCCCAGACCACCAGCGGTGAAGTCCGCGGGCGAGTCGTGGATCCAGGGGATGCCGTCGTTGTTGGAGCACAGGTGACTCTAACGAACCAAAACACAAACGGAAGACGCTCGGCGACCACAAACAAACAGGGTGAATTTGTCTTTGTCGCAGTGCAGCCAGGCACCTATTCGGTTTCGATTGGGTCCAAGGGCTTCAAAACACTTGAGAAGCGGGACCTGGTGTTGAGCGCTTCAGACCGACTTTCCGCAGGTACTCTCCAGCTTGAAATAGGCGCCGTCGCCGAGACAGTGAGCGTAGTTGCTGATGTGACGCCTGTTCAGGTCGACAGCGCCGAACGCTCGGCTGTGTTGGACAAGAAAGACATCAGCTCGTTGACCAGTCTGAATCGTGATCCGATGCAACTGTTACGAGTGCTGCCCGGCGTGGTTAAGGATGATAACGGCTCCTCGAATCTCGGCACTGAGGGCGCTGGAACTATCGCTGGCGTTCGAGAAAGCAGCAATGCGCTCAGTATCGATGGAGTGAACGGAAATCCCCGAGGTGACGGTAATAAGCTCGACACTCCAGTCAACATGGACGCCATCCAGGAGATCAAGGTTGTTCTGAACAGCTACCAGGCGGAATATGGCCAGAGCGCCGGCGCCATCGTCAATGTCACGACGAGGTCTGGCACCAAAGACTTCCATGGTGCTGCCTACTACTACGGCCGGAATGAAGCTTTGAATGCCAATGGCTGGTCGAACAACCACGACGGAACGCCCAGAGGCGTTTACCGCTACAACACCATCGGGTGGAACCTAGGCGGACCGGTTTACATTCCCAAGCTCTTCAATACCAATCGCGATAAACTCTTCTTCTTCTTTTCACAGGAACGGTGGCCCACCAAGACCAATAGCGGCATGCAGCGGTTTTATATGCCGACAGCGCTGGAGAAAAAGGGCGACTTTTCGCAAACATACGATTACAACGGGAACAAAGTTTACATTCGTGATCCTGCTAAAACCGGAAATTGCAGTGCATCCGATCAAACGGCCTGCTTTCCCGGCAACGTAATTCCGGCGACGTCTATCAATCCAGACTTTCAGAAGATCATGAACATCTTCCCCACGGCGACGATCAACTGTATGCCGGCGGGGGCGGGGGGCAATACTCCATGCCCTCAAAAGAATGGCACCTCTGGCGACTACTATAACTACCAGATCCCAGCGCCAAAAGATCAGCCTAACAACCAGACGCTGTTGCGGCTCGACTACAACATTAGCAGCAAGTTGAAGACCTACTTCCGTGGATTCATGAACGGGCCCGGCGGAAACAGTGGCTTAACCGCAACAACCAACAAGCTGAACTGGGGCATCCCGACGTACTATCACACGCCGGCAAAGAACGCCGGGCTTAACCTGACTTACATCGCCAGTGCGAGCCTGGTGAATGAATTCACTGTCGGTTATGCAAGCTGGGATGAACAGCAAGGATTTGTAAACGCTTCTGATGCGGACAAGGTCTCGAAGACGGCGTTGGGAATTAAACTCGGCCAGCTGAATCCGGCACAGAACCCGCTGACCCTGGTACCACGAATTCCCAGTTTGAACAGCGGCGGCAGCAACGGAACCTTCAAACTCGCCAGCGCCCCCAGCATTGACTTTGACAACCGCTTTCCGATGGACAACAGCACTGGCACCTGGGAGTTTACCGACGGCCTGACGAAAATATGGCGTGATCACACCTTCAAGGTCGGCATTTACAATCAAGAAGGACGTTACATCCAGCGTCACATCGGATCGATCTTCAATGGTAATTTCGATACCGGGGCCAATAACGCCAGCCCGTTCGATACAAATTACGCGTGGTCCAACCTTCTGATCGGTGACTACAACAGCTATCAGGAAGGCTCGAACATCTCCAACTACGCACCGCACTGGAAGATTCTCGAGTTCTATCTCCAGGACACATGGAAAGTGCGGTCCAATGTAACCCTGAATTACGGTGTCCGCTTTACCTACGATCTGCCGACCGAACTGCAACCGGGATTTGGGGCCGGGTTCGTTCCGAGCTTCTATGATCCGAAGCAGGTTTCGGGACTCTACAACGGTGTACCGTACGGAGCTCTCAACACTGCCCAGAAGGCGCTTTGCAAGGGAGATTCGAGAACCACTCCAAGCACCTGCGCGCAGAACCCCAACAACGCGAACGACGTTCAGCCTTCGTCGTACATCGGCACGTTCGTAACTCCATTCAGCTTCACTGGCTCGGTTATCAACACCAATCCGAACTACCCCACTTCGTTGCGCTACAGCAATGGCCTGTTGCCTGCCCCGCGAGTTGGCATTTCATGGGATCCGTTCGGCGATGGCAAGACCGCGGTCCGGCTCGGTGGAGGTCTCTACTACAACACTCGGGAAGGTGGCGGAACCGTTGGCGATTATTCGCTTATCGCGCCAGTCGTTATCAATACGAAAACTGGCGCAGGCGACATCGTTGCGGGACAGAGCTTCAATGTCGCAGCTATCAATTCTGCTCCCCAGGATACGAGGATCCTGGAGCCGCACCGGAAGATCGAATCGACGCTGGGAACCAATTTCGGTATCCAGCGCAATATCGGGTTCAGTACGGTTCTTGACATTGCGTACGTCGGCACGTTCGGACGCCACTTGAATCAGCAATTCAACCTGAATGCCGTTCCCTACGGCGGCACTGCTGCCAACCTCGACATGTCCAACTGGACACCGGGTAAGTACAATAGCGCTTACAACTGCTATGGCAAAGGTAGCTCCGTCAACGCAACCACGGGCGCGGTTACTGGTTTCTGCCAACGGAAGACGCAGAGTGACAACTACGTGCGGCCGATTCAGGGCTATCAAGCCGTCAACCTGCGCGATTACGGCGCAACGTCCAACTATCACTCGTTGCAGGCCAGCTTGAACCGCCGGTTCAGCAATGGCTTACAGTTCGGAGTTGCCTACACCTGGTCCAAAGCTATGACGTATATGGACACGGTGGACGGTAACGCTGCTAACTTCGAAGATCGCCGGTTCTGGGATTACGGTCTCGCCAGCTTCGACCGTACCAACAACTTCGTCGCTCATTGGGAATGGAATGTTCCGAACGCAAGCAGGCTCTGGAACAACTTCCTGATGAAGGCGGTTGGTGATAACTGGGAATGGTCGGGTATCGCACAGTTTACAAGCGGCGCTCCGGGAACGATCGACATGAGCGGTACTCCCAACTACACATACGGCGGCGACGGTGCACGTGCCTTCGTGGTCGGCCAAGTGTACGCTCCGAAAGGCAGTCTGCATTCTACCGGTCAGTTCCTGAATCCATCTGCATTCGCAGCTCCCTGTGCATACGGTATGACCAGCGCACTGATCGCAAGCTCTGGATGCGTCCCCGTAACGTACACAGACACGGTGGTGAATGGGGTCACCTATCACTACTGGTTGCCCACTCCGGGCACACCGGGGCTGGTTCGGAGTGTTGCGTTCCGTGGCCCTGGAACCAACAACTGGGATATGGCTTTGCAGAAGAACATCCCGATCAGAGAGAGCATGCGCTTCACCCTCCGCGCGGAGGCCTACAATATCTTCAACCATCCATCCTTCAATGGGGTCGGGTCGAGCAATACCGCCACTTTGGACTACGACTACACGACAAGCGGTAATGGCGCGCTCAAGTCGACATCAAGCTTCGGCCAAGTGTCCGGCGAACGCGGTGCACGTGTACTGCAACTTTCGGGAAGGTTCTCGTTCTAACGAAACCTTCAGAGGAAACAAAACCGGGGGCTGCCTCTGCAGCCCCCAAATTTTTGCCCTGTCGAATGCTCCAGCCATACGTTGGCGGTTGTTCGCGAATGACCTCAACTATTTGAGCGTTAAGTTCTTCGGCCGACCCGTAAGAATGCTCTGCATGGTTTGTGCAGTAGAGTGGGTCTTCAATTGTCGTTGCCCGGATATATGGTCTAGATTTTGTCGATCGTGCCTCATCCTCGCTAATCTGCTGGCCGCAGAAGAGCTTCATCCAATGACGTGGTGATGCCATCCGGATATGTCGGCGCCCCCGAATCGGCCTACCACGCAGCGGCCATCTTCGCGGGTTCGATTCTGTGTGGACCGGTTCCGACGTGACCTGACGGTGGACGTGATCCCTTCGTGCAACAGCACTTCCCCGTCTATTCGGATGGTGAGCACCGCGCGAGGGCGGGGCTTTCCATGAGCGGCATGGAGTCGCTGGCACTTGGTCTCAATCACCTGGATCGTTCAGCTGCGTGTGCGGATTCAGCGCGGCAGGTCCTGTCGCCGGATTTTAAGTAGAATTTCGGAAACCTGCAGGCAAACCCGAACGTCACCAACCGTGAACTTCATCTTTATGGATTGGCTGCGGTACGGACGATGGTTTGTTTGCGGGAAGCACCGGCTTTCCCAAAGTCTTGGATAAAGACACGGGAAATACACCTTCGATCAATTCCGAGGGCCCACACCTGGATTGTTTGGCGGCAGTTTCTTTAGGAATTCTCACCACAGCACTTCCACAGCGAATAATTCTGCAGCACGGAGTCAGAAATGGATGTAGCTAAAAATCCGGGACGGCTAGTACTTGCGATTCTTTCGACAATTCTTGTCTTCAGCGGCCTCAGCCATGGTCAGGCCAGCAATGATCCATTCCCTCTACAAGCGCAGCATCCGGCGCTTTTCCTCGTAGGCGATTCGATTGTTCGCACCGGGGCGGGCAACGGTGAAAGAGGTCCGTGGGGGTGGGGGGCGGAACTGATCCCTATGTTCGACCCGGCGAAAATTCACGTATACAACCTCGGACTCGGCGGGCGCAGCAGCCGCGGATACCGCGAAGAGGGAGCATGGGCCAAGGTGATGGACAGACTCGAACCTGGTGATTGGGTCATCCTGCAATTTGGCCATAACGATGCGAAGAATTCAGAGAACTACCCTGACCGGACCACCCTCGCGGGCAATGGCGACGAAACTGGGCAGATCGAGTCTCCTGTCACTCATAAGCCGGAGAGCATTCATAGCTACGGCTGGTACATGCGCCAGTATGTCCAAGACGCGCAGAACAGAGGAGCGCAGGTCATCATCTGCTCGCCGCCGCCGCGTAATTTATGGAAGGATGGCAAAGTGGTTCGCGGTTTAGATGGCTATGCCGAATGGGCGCAGGAAGCAGCCAAGCAGAGCGGCGCATCCTTCGTCGACCTGAACACGCTTACGGCCGACAAGTATGACGCACTTGGAGAGCAGGCAGCCAAGCCTCTGTTCAACGACTTCCAGCATAGCCGCAAAGCCGGGGCGAAGCTGAACGCTGAATCGGTCGCAACCGGCATCGCGCGTTTGCGCATTCCGCTCGCTAACGACCTATCGACAGCTCCAGTCAGTACGGCGATGAGCGCAGCAGCAGGCCCTCAGTCCGACCCCGCTTCCTCCCGTCCACCCATTCTGGAGAGACCTGACCCGAAAGAGATCCCTCTTCCGATCATTACGACTTCGATGACACCGATGCCTGGCGTCGATCAATTGCCGAAGCGGCCAGAGATGCCGGAGGTGATGATGCTGAACAATGGGCAAAAAGTAAAGACACAAAAGCAATGGCAGCAGCGCAAGCAGGAGATGATCCGGACGCTTGAGTGGTACGCAGTCGGCCAAGCGCCCCCAGCGCCGGGCAACGTGAAGGGCAAAGAGATCAGCAGCGAACTGCTGCTGAATGGCAAGGTGAAGTATCGTCTCGTCCATCTCACCTTTGGTCCTAACGATGGCCTCGGCCTCGACATCGGCATCTTTACGCCCGTCGGAGACGCTCATGTGCCCACCTTGATCTCACCGAGCGGAACTCCTCCAGGGGCGACTCCGCTGGCCAGATTACCTCAGGGCGTGAATCAAGGCCGAAATGAAGATGTCCTTCTTGTCACTGGGCCTGCTCCAGCACGTGGAACGGTGCCTGACGGCGCTGGCAATGCGCCTGTCGCGGGAATCGGCGGAGCCCAGCGTGCAGGAGCACGCCGCGGGTTTGGAGTCCCGCGCACGGCACAGCAGATCGCTGAAACAAACCAAGCTATTCAGCACGGCTGGGCATTTGTAACCTTTAATAACAATGATTGCGGCGAAGACACTACACTACGGAATGCCGACGGAAGCTGGGCATATCGCACAACCCGATTCTTCCCTGCTTATCCGCACTACGACTGGGGACTTCTCCGCTCCTGGGCATGGGGCGTATCCAGAATCGTCGATTATCTTGAAACCGACGCTTCGGTAGACAAGACAAAGTTTGTGGTCACCGGCGTCTCCCGCACTGGAAAATCGGCCCTGATTGCAGGTGCATTCGATGATCGCATTGCGATGGTTGCTCCGGTCGCAAGTTCTGGCGGCGGCACACCCGCCTATCGGTATAGTGGATCGGTGCCAGACCGTGGGGGCAAGGAAGGGCTGACTGAGATGGTCCGAAAGTATCCCAACTGGTACTCCGACCACCTGCATCAGTTTTGGGGGCAGCCTGACAAGTTACCATTCGATGAGCACTGGTTTGTCGCACTGTGTGCTCCGCGTCCGTTTATCTCGCTGGAGGGCGACCATGACCAGAACGTTAACCAGAACGGCGTCTACCAATCTTTGCGTGCGGCACGTTCCGCCTATGAGTTCTTCCATATGCCGGACCGGCTGGGCATCAGTTTCGCCGACCGACCGCACGGGATGGTTCAGGGTGACTGGGATGCTCTGCTCGCGTTCGGGGACAAATACCTGATGAACAAGTCGGTGACGCGAGCCTTCGACAAATATCCGGCCGGAATCGGACCGAACGCGAAGGACGGCCTTTGACGCGTAACCGGCGGCGCGAGCGTTGATTCGTTCACTGCCCTGCTCCCCGAACGCATCCCTTACCGCCAAGTGGCTATGCAGGTCTTAGTTTGATATCGGGTCGCTTACTTTTTCGCTACACCGATCAGCTTGCTATCCAGCGCCGTCGCTCCGGCACCTGTTGTGGTAACCACCAAGTCGGCAACTCCCGATCCGTTCGATGTAGGTGCGAATACAACGTTGACGGCGCAGGATGAGTTTCCCGGCAGCGTGGTACCGCAGTCGTTGGTCTGGCTGTAATAGGTCTGAGTTAAGGCAATGCTGCCGATGTTCACTGGAGCGATGCCCGGGTTGGCAAGGATGAAGGTCTGTGGTTCCGACGTAGAGCCTACCTCGACCTTTCCGAAACGGCGTGGTCCCGGTGATAGGGTCGGCTTGCTTGGCACCGCACCCGTTCCCGTGAGTATTAGCGGGCTTAGGTTCGTAGCGTTGCTCGTGATGGTCAGCGCTCCTGTACGAGAGCCGAGCGCTGTCGGCGCGAAGACAACATTGATCATGCAGGTCGCATTCACGGCCAAGGTCGTTCCGCAGTTATTGCTCTCTGCGAAATCTCCGGTGGTCGAAATGCTGTTTATATTCAGAGCGCCTTCACCGGTATTTGTGAGCACGAATACCGACCCGGGACCGGTGTTGCCTACGGCGATCACGCCGAAGTTCGTATTCCCGGTGATGGCTCCGGTGAACTTCACGGGTGGCAGTGTGATGTAGCTGACCGCAGGGTCGTGGTCTGAAGAGCGGTCCGGGGTCGTCGGATCGTTGTAAGAGACCAGCGGCATGCCGGCGTTCACATGTGCGTATGCAACATAGGCACCGGTATCCACCAGATCCTGAGTCACAACTACATGATCGAGCACCTGGGCATTGCCGAATTCGATATAAGACCAGCGCTGATCCGGCGGAAGCAGGGTGACCAGGTCCTTCGCCGGAGGATCGACTAGCTCAGCAACTCCAGGCTGAGCCACAACGCCGGGCGGCAGCACATTACGGTTTGTGATGGTTGCCATCGTGTCGGTGTACGCGTCAGAAAACTCGAACGCATTCATGTCACCCAGCGCGATGACGTGTTCCCCTTTGCTCTGGAAGCCCTGGATCAGATTCGCCAGATCTTCGGCCTGCAACTCCTTTTTCAGCCGAGTGCTGGCCGAGGTGGAAATTCCGGAGAGCGAGCGGAGATGATTCGCGATTACCGTAACCGGATAATCGCTTCCACCCGTTCGTTTCACACCCGCATGCAAGACGTATGGCGGACGGTCGTTGAGCGTTCCGCCGGTCGGCAGAACGTCAGTGTTGTCATACTGCTGAACTGACAACGTATCGACCGTCGTAGACTTCACCAGGAACCCGACCGATATCCCACCCACATCATCCGTGTAAGTGCCGGATGCAGCGTCCACACCATACCCGACATAACCGGGATCAGGCAGACCGTTGGCCACTGTATCGCTGTTGACCTGTTGGGCGATGTCTTGGGTCACAGACTGGTTCTCTACCTCTTCGACCGAGATGATGTCGGGGAGATTTAGCACATTCCGGATCGCCAAGGACACTTTCTTCAACCGACGAGCGTAGGCGTCGGGCGTAACATCCACAGCGGATGAGGAGCCGGTCTTGTCAGTCCCCGCATTGTAGTAAATGTCGTCGGCGGAGTTTGGATTGAAGAACCGCTCGACGTTGAACGCGGCAACCGTGAACTGACCGGCAGTTTGTGCAACGAGAGGCTGTACCGTCAAACCGGGTGTAACGGCTGGCGTGCTGTCCGCGGCCAGTAGAAGACGCGCCGGGTCTTCGAATGAATCCGACGAGTAAGTGAAATCCAGGATCCCCACCGCACCCGTTACGGTTGCACCAACGGACAGATCGATGGCTTTGCCGCCGAGGAAGTCGGAGTCCACCAGGATCCGTTCAGGGTTGTCGTCGAAGATCGTCGGCCTACTTGAGTACGTAACGCCTCCGGTCGTGATATACGGTCCCACAGTGAGGTCGATCGTCGAGGCGAAGTCACGGATGTCGATGCCAGGCTCGCGGAATGGCCGAGGCGTACCA